>Ga0075163_10008410_pt1 | contig 13591 bp, 11 predicted proteins | sample JI1023141ADNA_FD_71478 | JGI IMG/M metagenome (GOLD analysis project Ga0075163, IMG submission 71478) | Wastewater effluent complex algal communities from Wisconsin, to seasonally profile nutrient transformation and Carbon sequestration -... | ecosystem: Engineered > WWTP > Effluent > Algae...
CCCATCCTGACGTGCGCTCATCTTGCGCGACGCCTGCATCCCGGCCTGCGAGGGCATCGCCCCGTTGGACGTGGCCCCCTGCACGCAGGCCATCGCCGAGTCGCGCTTGGGTTCGTACACGGCCCGCTCGGCATTGGCGGTCGCCAGCAGCTTGGCCCTCTCGGCGACGGAGGCGATCGCCGCCATCACCATCGTGACCCGGTCGGACGTGACGGCGATATCGACCTTGGCCGAGTTCGAGCCCCCCGCGCCACCGGTCGCCGCGCCGGAGCCGCTGCCCGCGGCGCTCGAATCCTTCGCTGAGCCGCCGACCTTCGCCTTGGCCGCGTCCTTCATGGCGTCCTTCCCGAGCTTCTTGAGGCGACTGCCGATCTGTGCTTCGGCCGGCGAGGCAACGGAGAGCGCGATCAGGAGGGCGGTGCCGCTACGCAGGAGATCCCGCAGGAGATGACGCGAGCTGGTGCGCATGGTTCGGTGGTGTGATGGGGTCGGACGATCGTGGCGAACGCAGGCGACCGCCGTGTGCTGGCGGTCGGGGAGCGCGAACCGGCTCAGCCGGCGCCCTGGGCGGAGTCCACCATCTCACCGCGCCGGCGCCGGAACGCCGCGTACGCACGGAATCCCACCACAATGACGAGCAAGGTGCAGGCCAACAACACGCCTAACGCCGAGAGCTTGATGACCCCCTTGAAAAGCACCAGGGCGGCGGCCAGGACGAGGACCACCGTCGGCCCCTCGTTGAAGACCCGGTACCACTCGCCGCTCCGCGAAACCGTCCCGAGCTCGAAGCGTGCGATCGTCTGCTGGCAGAAAAGGTGGTAGACCGTCAGCAGGACAATCAGGAAGACCTTGAGCCAGAGCCAGGACTCGCGCAGGTAGGCGGGGATGAGCAGCAGCATCCCGGCTCCGGTCGCCCACGTCAGGACCATCGCCGGCTGCATGATGATCGCGTACAGCCGCCGTTCCATGTGGCTGAACTGCTTCCCCAGAATCGATCGTCCGGGCTCCGGCGTGGTCAGCGATTCCGCGTGGTAGACGAAGAGGCGCGGGAGATAGAAGAGCCCGGCCATCCAGCTGACCATGAAGACGATGTGGAAGACCTTGACCCAGAGATACAGCATTCAAGACCTAGAAGACGGGAAGACGGGAAGACGGGAAGACGGGCAGGCAGGAAGACGGGTGGAAACCTACTTCCGTCTTCCTCTCGGTCCACCCAGCCGAAGCGCGTCAGGCGTTCGCGTCCGCCACCTCGGCGTCGGGGGCGTTCGCCTTGACCGACGCGATGCCGTTCTCCACCGCGGCTGACGATGAGTACATCTCGCTGCGACCGATCTCCACGGCGTTGTTGGCCACCATCACGAAATACGGTGAGCCGTCCGATCCCGTTCGTCGGTCGTAGTTGGAGTTCTCGGCGGCGTGACGACGCACCGAGTCGATGCCCTCCAGGACGCCCTGCCGTGTGGCGTAGGTCTGGCTCGTCAGGATCACCTGCCCGTTGGCGGCCTTCAGATTGAACATGAAGCGGTCGTCAGCGGTGGTCTTCACTTCGAACTTGGCTGCCATATCTCCCTCCGGGTTATCGGTGCGCGGGGAAGAGTCTTGGCCCGACCGTCGCGCATCGGTCGCCGCGTGCTGAAACGTGAACCGCGGCCCAATTCTCCTGCTCAGCGCCCGGGGCTGAAAGAGGGCATCCCCCGAAGTCACTCGGGTGTGACGCAGCGGCTGGCGCTGGACCGGAGGCGAGGACGCCGAGCCCTTGACCCGAGAGGCTGCAACTTTTAGCCTTCCATCCGGCTTTACGGATATATATGGCTGCTCCTGCGACGCTCGACCACCTCAGCACACTCGCCGACTCCACCAGGAGCCGTCTGTTGCTCGTGCTCGAGCGTCACGAGATGACGGTCACCGAACTCTGTGCTGTGCTTCAACTTCCGCAGTCCACCGTCTCGCGGCACCTCAAGGTCCTGGGTGATGAACGGTGGGTCGAGAGCCGGGCCGAGGGGACAAGTCGCTTCTATAGGATCACGTCGACGCCGGATGAGTGGGCCGAGCGCCTGTGGGCGGTGGTGCGCGACAGCGTACTCGCCACTCCGATGGCGGAACAGGATCGAGCGCGTGAAGGGGCGGTCCTGTCGGGGCGACGGTCGCGGGCGCGCGAGTTCTTCGCATCCGTGGCAGGGGAGTGGGAGTCGGTGCGAACCGAACTGTTCGGCGATCGGTTGGACCTCCAGCTCGTCCTCTCCTTGCTCGATCCCCAGTGGGAAGTCGGGGACTTGGGGTGCGGGACCGGACACCTGACCGCGCTGATGGCGCCGCACGTGAAGCGTGTGGTGGCGGTCGACGGTTCGTCGGAGATGCTCGCCGCCGCCCGAGACCGGGTGCGCGACGCGTCGAACGTCGATCTGCACCTGGGCGACCTCGAGCAGCTCCCGCTCGCCGATGGTTCGCTCGACCTGGCTACGCTCTCGCTCGTGCTGCACTACGTCCCCGACCCCGCCCGCGCGATCGGTGAAGCGGCACGCGTGCTGCGACCCGGCGGTCGCCTGGTCGTCCTCGACATGATGCCCCACGAGCGCGACGACCTGCCGCAGCGCATGGGGCACGTCTGGCGCGGCTTCGCCGACGCGCAGGTGCGCGAGTGGTTGCTCGCCGCAGGACTTTCCGACGTTCGCTACACCGCACTCCCCCCCGACCAGTCATCCCGCGGCCCCGCCCTGTTCTCCGCCACCGGCCGTACGCCGCGACCACCGGCGGTCACCGCATGAACGCTTCAGATTGTTAGTCAAAGGCCGGGCGGAAGGTGTGATCGACCGCACCCCTTCCGCTCGAGCCCCCAGCCAGTCCTCGCTGTCCTTCGTCTTCCCGCCTACTGGAGGCATGATGTCCACCACGTTGCACCCGACCCTCGGCGTCAACTCGCCGCTCGATCGTCCCGCGTTCAAGGTTGCCGACCTCTCGCTCGCCGACTGGGGGCGCAAGGAGATCCGCCTGGCCGAGCATGAAATGCCCGGGCTGATGGCGATTCGCGAAGAGCAGAAGGGGAAGCTCCCGCTCAAGGGGGCCCGCATCATGGGCTCGTTGCACATGACGGTGCAGACGGCCGTGCTCATCGAGACGCTCGTTGACCTCGGCGCCGACGTGCGCTGGGTCTCGTGCAACATCTTCTCCACGCAGGATCACGCGGCGTCGGCCGTCGTCGTCGGGCGCAACGGCACCGTCGACAACCCAACCGGCGTCCCGGTCTTCGCCTGGAAGGGAGAGACGCTCGAGGAGTACTGGTGGTGCACCGAGCAGGCGCTCATGTGGCCGGACGGGCACGGCCCCAACATGCTCCTGGATGACGGCGGCGACGCGACGATGCTCGTGCACAAGGGCGTGGAGTACGAGAAGGCCGGCGTCGTGCCGGCGTTCGATGCCGACAAGGAGCCCGAGGAGTGGGGGGTCATCCTCGAGTTGCTGCGTGACCAGTTGGTGAAGAACCCGGGGCGCTGGACCAAGGTCGCGGCCGACATCAAGGGCGTGACCGAGGAGACCACCACCGGCGTGCACCGCCTGTACGAGATGATGAATGCGGGGACGCTCCTCTTCCCGGCCATCAACGTCAACGACTCGGTGACCAAGTCGAAGTTCGATAACCTGTACGGCTGCCGTCACTCGCTCACCGACGGGATCCTGCGTGCCAGCGACGTGATGCTGGCCGGCAAGGTGGCGGTGATTTGCGGCTACGGCGATGTAGGCAAGGGCTGCGCCCAGGCGCTCAAGGGGCAGGGGGCGCGCATCGTCATCACCGAGATCGACCCCATCTGCGCGCTGCAGGCGGCGATGGAAGGCTATCAGGTGACGACCATCGACGAGGTCATCCGCACCGCCGATATCTTCATCACCGCCACGGGCAACACGGGGATCATCACCGTGGAGCACATGAAGCAGATGAAGGACAAGGCGATCGTCGGCAACATCGGCCACTTCGACAACGAGATCGACATGGCCGGGCTCAAGAAGCACGGGATCACGCGCATCAACATCAAGCCGCAGTTCGACGAGTTCGTCTTCCCCGACGGGCACTCGGTGCTGGTGCTGGCCGAGGGGCGTCTCCTCAACCTGGGCTGCGCGACGGGGCACCCGAGCTTCGTGATGTCGGCGTCGTTCTCGAACCAGGTCATTGCGCAGCTCGAGCTCTTCTGCAACACGAGCAACTACGAGAAGAAGGTGTACGTGCTCCCCAAGCACCTCGACGAGAAGGTGGCGCGGTTGCACCTGGACAAGCTGGGCGCCAAGCTGACGAAGTTGTCGGCGGACCAGGCGGCGTACATCGGCGTGCCGGTGGACGGGCCCTACAAGCCGGACCACTACCGCTACTAGCACACGGTAGTCGGAAAGACGCAACGGGGGGTGGAGGCGCACGCGTGGCGCCTTCACCCTCGCTTCGTGTCCCGTGACCCCGTCTCCGGTGAAGCGCGCCGCACGGCGTCCTCCGCGGCTGGTGCGCGCGAGCCCTGCGGTGCAAACTGAACGTCCCCTCGTCCTCACCACATGTCCGACTCTTCACGCCTCGACGCGCTCGAAGTTGCGGTGGCCCGCCTGACGAAGGAGCTGGTGGCGCTCCGCGCGGAGGTGCGCGCGTCGCGTGGCGGGGGGCGGGCTGACGCGACGGAGCGGTCGGACGACGGGGCGGCGCTCCCATCGGTGCCGTTCCCGTCGATGCCGTCACCCTCGGCGGTGCCGACGCTGGACGTGCCTCCCGGCGCAGGTGCGGGACGAGCCGAGCCGTATGTCTCCGACGAACTCCGTCGAATCGCGACAGCCGCGACGACGGCGGGGGCGAGCGCGAGCGCGGGGGATCGTGGCCGTGGAAATGCGGGCGACACCCGTGATGCCCGGGCGGCCGCGGGGGCGACTCCGTCAGCTGCATCATGGCGCCCGCACCCCGGCCGCTTCCAGCGCGAGAACCTCGAGGCGCTGGTCGGGCGATACGGAACGCTCGCCTTGGCCGCCTTCACGATCCTCATGGGGGTCGGCGCCTTCATCGGCTGGGCGATCAAGAACGGGATGATTGGCCCGGAGCTGCGCGTTGCCCTCGGCGCGCTGGCGGCGGGTGTCGTCGCGGCGATCGGGTGGCGCCTGCGGCGCGGCGATTCGCCCCGCTTCGGAAGCGTGCTCCTGGCGTTGTCGCTGGCTATCCTGCACGTCGTGTGTTGGGGCGCCGGGCCGCTCCTGCACCTGGTGCCCGGCGCGCTGGCCCTCGCGGTGGCGACCGCGGCGTCGGCCGGGCTGTCCATGCTGGCCCTGCACGACGAGGATCAGTCGCTCTTCAACGTGGGATTCGGCGGCGCGCTGCTGGCGCCATTCGTCACCTCGTCCGATACCGGCGACGCCGTGCTCCTCCTGCTCTACGGTGCGCTGGTGCTCGGTGCCGGCATGCGCGCGATGCGCGATCGTGCCTGGGGCAAGACTCCGTTCGTCCTCGGGCTGGGCGTGGCGGCCTACACCGCCGCAGCGAGCGGCCAGCTTGGCGGCGCGCAGGACTGGGTCGAGGCCTCGGCGCCCGCCACGTTCGCCATCGCCGTCGCGTGGCTGTCGATCCTCCTGGTCAAGGGGAAGGCGCGCGAACGCGTCGCGATCACGGCGCTCGTCGCGGCCGTCGGGGCGATCGCCAACATGTCGCAGTCGCCGTCGTTACTCGCGATTCGACAGCCCCTGGCGGCGCTCGTGGCGATCACGGGGTTTCTCACCGTCACGGGAGGGGGCGCGGGGCGCCTGATGGGCTTCCTCGTAGGCTTTGCCCTTCCGGTTGCGACCCTCACGGTCGCGATCGGCGAGTTGATGTGGTCGTCGTCGCGCACGATGGGCACGGTGACGCTGCTGTGGACGATCGGGAGTGCGGCGGCCGCGTGGGCCAACCGCGACCGTGCGCGCGGCTGGCACGGCTTCACCGCGACGGCATTGGGAGGGGCGGCCATCGCCCTGCTCCTCAAGGGAGAGGACCGCACGCAGGTCATGGCGCTCGCAGCCTACGCGGCGGCGGCCTCGGTCGTCATGCGACGCACGACGCTGCGTCAGGTCGCGCTGGCGGCGATGGGGTGGCTCGCGGTCGCCACCATCATCGCCTTTGCCCTCCTCGACGATCGCGAGCGATGGCTGACCCGCCCCTTCCTGACGCCGGAATCGGGGGTGGCGCTGGTGGTGTGCGCCGCGTGGTTCGTCTTCTCCTGGAACTGGGCACGCCTGGGACTGGAGGGGGACGAGATGATGTTCGACACGCGCCGCAGCATGGCGCGCATCCTCGGCGGCGTGGTCACCTTCCTGTGGATTCACGTCGAGCTCTCGCGCACCGTCTCGCTCGACGTCTCCACCTTCCTGCTGGTGGCCTACTACGCGGTGAGCGGGGTGCTGGCGATCGGCATCGGGCGCTGGCGGGCGATCCCCCTTCTGCGGCAAGTTGGACTCGCGCTCGCCGTCTTCGCCGCCTTCAAGGCGATGATGGAGACCTCAGCGCTCTCGATCGGATGGCGCGTGGGCGGCTACATGCTGGCCGGTGTCTTCCTGCTTGGCGTGGCGTACTGGTACCGCGGAAGGGGAGCTCCCGAGGCAACGACCGGGGGCGCCGCCGCGGCGGGGTGACGTCTAGGCGTCAGGTGCAACGCGCGCCGGCGCCTCGTCACAGCGGCGGAGGTTCCCTCCCCATGGTGCCGTGTACGGTCGTCTCGGGAATCCCGGCCAGGAAGTGATCGATGGCCTCGACCCCCTGCATCGCCGAGTGATCCTGGTTGGAGACTTCGTACTTCCACGCGCCGAATCGCCCGCGGCTGTAGATGCCACACGCTTCCAGCGCGGGGAGCACTGCGTCGAGCACCTCGTCCCGGAGCAGCCACGGGGTCGGGTAGCCGTACTCCATTCGGCGATGCCAGGTCGTCACGATCTCGGTGGTGTCGTCGATGAAGCCGACGCGCTTGAAGCCGGCGACGGTCTCGTCGACGACGCGCGCGAGGTCGACCGGCTTGTCCGGTGACTCGCTCACCTCGGCCATGAGCGACCACTGCGTCCCGGGGAGCGCCACGTTGTGCGGCGAGTAGTTGCTGAAGACGGTCACCCGGTAGAACGGGGTCTCCGGTTCGGGGAAGTACATCCAGCACTTGGTCGCGAGGCTGCGGGGTGCCTGGCCAGTGAAGCCCACGCCCACGACATGGCTGGATGAGTAGACGAACTCGCCGGCGCGCGCCGTGAGCTCCGGGCGATCGGAGAGGAGGCGCAGGAGCTGCTGCAGCGGGATGGACGAGAGGAGGCGGTCGTAGCGCTCGCTCGTGCCGTCGGAGAAGTGCGCCACGCGGGCTGCGGAATCCACGCGCACGAGCCGCCGACCCAGCGACAACTTGCCGGCCGGCAACCGTGCGGCCAGCGCGTCCCAGATGGCCCCGGTGCCCCCAAACTTCGGGAAGCGGAAGGTGGCGTTCGGTCCCCAGCTCACCTCGTCGCGCTGGTTCACGAGGTTGCCAAGGATACGGACGAAGTCAACGGTGGCCACGCGCTCCCCCATCCAGCCCACCCCCATCTTGTCGGGCGTGTACGCCCACACCTTGCGGTTGTACGGGTACATGAACACGTCGCACAAGCCATCCCCAAACGCGCGCTGCAGCCATTCGGCGAAGTGGGCCGGCGGACTGGTGGTGGCCTCGCGCTGCTGCAGGGCGACCAATCCCACGAGGCAGCGCAGGAGGTCGTCGGGGGGGAGGCGCCAGATGTTGTTCTGGAACGGATAGGGGACCCACCGCTCGCGCATCCAAACCCACGCCTCGCGCTGGTGCTCGATCCACGCGTCGCCGAGCGCCGTGTTCATCAAGGCGTCGAAGTAGCGGTAGTGCGAGAAGAGGACGTGTCCGCCGAGGTCCCACGTGAACCCCGCGTCGTCCCGGATGGACGTGGCGAGGCCGCCGGGGTGGTCGTCCCCTTCGACCAGGAGCCAGTTGTCGTGTCCGCGCTCGGCGAGGCGCCAAGCCGCGGAGAGCCCCGTAGGCCCAGCGCCGACTACGAGAATGCGCATGCGGTGGGTTGGCGACGAGGTCAGCGGGGCGGGAGGGCGCGACGGAAGTCCAGCAGCTGCTGGAAGGCCGTCGCGCAGAACTTGAGCAGCTTCCATCGACGGATGGAGACCGTGCCGGTCGCCCGATCGCGATGTGCAACGTCGAGGAAGGCAATCGAGCAGTTCACCCGCTTCATATAGACGGCGAGAAAGAGCGACGGCGCGAGCGTCCCATCGGGGATGTAGCGCCTGGCGTCCTCCCAGATCCTTCGGCGGACGAGCTTGAACGGGACGTTGGCGTCGCGAATGCTCGTCCCGAACAGGAGCGTGAGGCAGACACCGATGATGCGGGTGAGCACCTTCCGGAACTGTGCGTCGTGGCGCACGCGCCGGATCCCGAAGACGCCGTCGAGCGGGGGGCCGCTCCCCGCGTGCGCCCGCGTCCACAGCGTCCAGAAGGCGTCGAGCGGGATCTGGTCGTCGCTGTCGACGAGGAAGACGTAGTCGCCATGCGCCTGCGCCAGGCCGCGCATGAGTGCCGTCCCGTGCCCGCCGTTGAGCGTGTGCAGGACCCGCACGCGAGGGTCGGCAGCTGCAATCTGGTCGAGGATGCTCCCCGTATGGTCGCGTGAGCCGTCATTCACGACGACCAACTCGGCGCCGGGGAGTCGATCGAGCACGTGCTGCTGCGCGGCCTCCACCGCGACCCGGATGCCATCGGCCTCGTTGTATGCCGGCATCACCACGCTGACCGGCACGGTCGTCCCCGACGTCATCGTCCCTCCGCGGGTGACCGGGAGAGCAACGCGGCGTAGTGACACCCCCACACGCTCACGAGCTGCCGCACCTCGTACAACCCTGCGACCGTCTGCCGGATGAGGGGCTTGGAGAACTGCTGCAGGTGCCACTCGCTCTGCCCTTCCTCGATTCCCGGGAACAGGAGGTCGAAAAGGCGCAGCGCGCGCAGGACATCCTTGATGACCAGCTTGGGGCGCTCGTTCGGGACGGTGATCACGAGTCGGGTCGCCGGGGTACAGATCGCGTGCACCTGCTGCAGCACCGCGCGAGGATCATCCACGTGCTCGAGCATCTCCGAGATGATGATCACGTCGAACTCACCGGGCGCGAACGGCAGCGGCTTGAGCGCGTCCACCTGCATGAACTCCGTACGGACCGCACCAACGCGGGCCGCCATGGCGCGCGCGTCCGTGAGTGCCGCCTCCGAGATGTCGGCTCCCACGCGGCGGGCGCACTCGGGGACCTGCACCAGCAGGTGGCCGCTCTCGCATCCGAGCTCGAGGACCGAGTCCCGCGGTTGCACCTGCGCCAACCGCATCACCGTTCGCACCCGGGCCGCGGAGATGGCACCGGCGATCCCGGACCCGTAGGGGGTCGGGTGCTTGCTGTACATCGCATCGTTCCAGGCGGCCAGCTCTCGCTGGACCTCGGACTTGGTCGTGGCGGTCATGACGGGACTCGTGGGATGCGGGCGGACACCGCGGCCTGGCATGCGGCCAGGCGATCGGGCTCCACCAGGATGTGCACGGTGAGGCGTGGCGTTCCTCGCGCGTCGTTCCACGCCGGCAACTGCGCGCAGACGACCTTCGCAGGGCGGCCGGGAACCGCCCAGACCTTGCGCTGCTGCAGCGGCTTCCCCGACGTGCTGTAGATCTCCAGCTGCGGCCGGAAGCGCTCCGACGCGCGCGGCCCCTTCACCTCATTGCTGGCCGGCAGCAGGTGGCTCGTGAGCGTCACTGTCCCGGCCGTCCACCCCACCGCCACGCGATCCTCGGCGGGCCAGTCACGGCTGATGCGATCGATGGCGTGCGAGATGTCGCGCAGGCCGTGCCCGCGGGTGTGGAGTTCGGGGACCACGCGCAGCAGGACCATCCCTAACGCGGCCGCTGCGAGGCCGCGTTGCAGCGTCGTGTTCCCGCGCAGCCGAACCGTCGGTGACCAAACGGCGGCGAGGAGCGCGGCGCCGACGATCATCGCAGAGAGGAGGATCCCGCCCGCCTCGCCGTAGCTCCACGTGCGGCCAAGGCGCGCGCCGATGCCGATCATCTTCCACGCGCCGAACGGGATGAGATAGTACAGCACCACCAGCGCGAGGATGGCCCCGGCACCACCCATGGCGAGCCGGCGCGCACGTAGCGACTGCCAGGCGCTATCCCCGAGCTCGACGGCGTGCGCCAGCGCGATGGCGCTGAGCATGGCGAGCGGCGGCACGAGGAAGAGGAAGCGGCGATCCTGCTGATAGCTCTGCAGCCCCATGACCCCGAGCCCGAGGAGCACCCAGAGCCAGGCGGCGACCTCGACGGCGGTGACGCGGCGACGGATCACACGGGCGATGCGCGCGGCGCCGAACGCCCCCGCCGCCACGAGCAGGTACCACTCGTAGCGGAAGAAGTTGTTGAGGCGGAAACCCAGCGGGGTGCCGAAGAGAAGGACGCGATCGGTGACGCGCGCGCCGAGCGCTTGGCCGTCCGACATCTGTTGCTGGAAGTGCAGCCAGACGTCGGCCGCGTACAGGCGCAGGAAGACCAGCCCCACGAACGCCACCAGGACCGCTGCTGTCGCTGTGTAGAGGGCGAAGCCGCGCCATTGGAACTGCGCAGGGGTGGCAGCGGACGGCTCTCGCACCCGATCGGTGATCCAGAGGGCGAGCCACGCCGTGGCGGCGATCGGGGCAAGGACGAGCCCGGGGGGCTTGGCCAAGAGCACGGCGACGACGGCGACTCCGCCAAGCGCCGCGAGCCACGCTCGCCCGCGACTCGCGAGCACGGCGCCGACCGCTGCGAGCATCAGCATGAGCTGGAAAGGCTCGGGATACGCGGCGCGGTCGTAGGCGAGCATCAGGACGTCGATGCCGGCAAAGGCCGCGGCGAGCAGTGCCGGAACAGCGTCGTGCTCGCGATGCACCAGGCCGAACACCAACGCGGTCGACACGACGCCGCTCACGCCGCTCAGCAGGAACCCCTGCGCGTAGCCGAGTCCGAAGAGCCCGAAGACGGCACGCTGCGCGAGCGCATGCGCCGGCGCGGTCAGGATACCGAAGTTCCCGTCATCCATGATCCACTGTCCCCAGAGCAGGTGCTGCTTGGGGTTCTTCCACCAGGTCCCCGAGTCGGAGATGAACCCTGCATCGAGCTCAGGCATGGGATCCGAGCCGGCGGCGATGAAACGCAGCGCCACCACGAGCAGGAGGATCCCCAGCAGCCACAGGCGCTCGGACCGCGCTGTCAGGGAGGACCCTTGTGTCATTGCCTTACGAGGGAGGGGACCCGCGACGGAGATGCTGCAGAGGGGCGATACGCTGGCGAGTCACGCAAAGTCCATGCGTCACGCACCCATTCACCGCGGGGCGACGAATGTCACGGCCGGGTGCGCTTCCCGCAAGGCGCGCGACCAAGCTTCGCACGCTGCCCATCGACCCTGCTCTAGTTGTTTATATCAGGACCGTACCAATCGGGAGACAAGCGCTTCTCGCTAGGCAGTACATGCCGGGACGGGCGAGTCGCTGCCGCGTCAGGTGTCGCGCGAGCTCAACGGTACGTCGTAGCCTGACGAGAGGAGGCCGGCGCCACGATTTGTTAGGCGCGTAGCGAGGCGAGCGCGTCCATGGCGCACGCCACGCGCGCATCGCCGACACCGTGCACGGACGCCACCGTGGCGCCCAACGACAGGAGCCGGTCGCGAAAGGCGCCATGCAGTCGATGGCGCGCACTCGGTTGGTCGCGCACGCCATCGGCGGTCCACGGAATGTCGGGCTCGCAGAGCAGGTACAGCGTCGCCAGACGTTCGCGCGCGGCCGTCATGATCCACGCCGGGCACTCGCCATAGTAGTGCTCGGCGTACACCGTCGTGCTGACGAGGTCGGTGTCGAGGACCACCGGGGGCCACTCGGCCCCCGGGCCCCAGGTCGTGCGCCACTCGGCCAGCGCCTGTTCCTCTGCTGCCACCTGTCCGTGGGCAATCGGAGCGACATCGGCCGCGGTGAGCGGGCGGCGTACCTGTTCGGCGTAGTGGCGCGAGAACTCGGGGACCCACCGCGTGCCTAACGCGCGCGCGAGCTGTGCCGCGAGCGTCGTCTTGCCCGTGCTCTCGCTCCCGGTGACGACCACGCGCAGCGGGAAGGGCGCCACGTTCAGGGCGCGGCGCTGGCGCGCCGCGCGTCGTACGAGCGCTTCCAGTCGCGTAACCCCAGCACCGCGAGCAGGAGGAAGACGCTGTACTGGAAGGCGGTGAAGTTGAGGTGCTTGAGGGCGATGAACATCCACACGTAGACCACGTCGAGCACGATCCACAGCGCCCAGTTCTCGACGATCTTGCGCGTCATCATCCACTGCGCGATGAGCGAGAAGACCGACAGCGTGGCGTCGAGGTAGGGGAGCGAGGCATCGGTCGTGCGATGCAGGAAGGTGCCGAGGGCGACGGAACCGGCGATGCCGAGGGTCGCAAGGATCGCGGCCAGACGTGGTGTCACGCGCGAGACGTGCAGTTCGGACCGGTTCTCGCCGCCGAACTTCCATTCGTACCAGCCGTACAGGGAGAGGACGAGGTAGATGACCTGCAGCCCGGCGTCGGCGTAGAGCTTTTCGCGGATGAAGAGGATCGAGTACAGCCCGACGTTGATGATCGCCGTGGGCCAGCTCCAGATGTTCTCGCGCGTGCTGAGCCAGACGCTCACGAGGCCGAAGACGACGGCGGTCCCCTCGAGCGGGGTGAGCGACGCGAGGAGCGAGCGGAAGAAGTCGCCGGACATGGCGCAAAGCTACCCCGCCGCACGAGGGGGGGCGACCAGCGTCGCCGCCGGCCGGTGGGTTACAGCGGTCGCACGCGCAGGATCCGATCGTCCTGTGCCCCAGGCGTCCCGCGCCCGTCGCGATTGCTCGTCCCGAGGTACACGCTGCCATCGGCGCCGACCGCGATGGCGCGCAGGCGCCCGAAGGTCCCCTCGAACAGCGTCTCCTGGCTCGTCACGCTCCGGCCGTCACCCGAGAGCACGAGGCGCCGGAGTGCGGCGCCCTTGAGGGTGGTGAAGAGGAGGCTGCCGCGCCAGGCGGGGATGAGGGTCGCGTCGTAGTAGACCATGCCGGCAGGGGCAATGGTCGGCGTCCAGGTGGCCAGCGGCTCGGCGACGTTGTTCGCGGTGCAGAACGCACGCTCGTTAGGGCCGGCGTCGCCGTCGCACATGCCGCGGACGTCGGGCCAGCCGTAATTGCGTCCGCCCTCGATGCGGTTGACCTCGTCGTTGTCGCTCGGCCCGTGCTCGGTGGCGTAGAGGGTGCCGCCAGGTGCAAAGGCGAGGCCCTGCGGGTTGCGATGCCCCATCGAGTGGACGTACCCGCCCAGGGCATTGCCGGGGGCCGGCGCGCCGTCGAGCGTCATCCGGAGGATCTTGCCGCCCAGCGCGGTGCGATTCTGCGGCAGGGCGGTGTTGGCGGCGTCGCCCATGGTGACGTAGAGCAGCCGGTCGGGGCCTACGGCGAGGCGCGCGCCGTTGTGCACCGAACTCCCCGGCAGGTCGTCGAGCAGCGTCTCCGCGGCGCCTAACGCCGACCCGTTCCAGCG
>Ga0075163_10008411_pt1 | contig 13588 bp, 11 predicted proteins | sample JI1023141ADNA_FD_71478 | JGI IMG/M metagenome (GOLD analysis project Ga0075163, IMG submission 71478) | Wastewater effluent complex algal communities from Wisconsin, to seasonally profile nutrient transformation and Carbon sequestration -... | ecosystem: Engineered > WWTP > Effluent > Algae...
CGAAAGGAAAAATTCTTTGAGCGCTTCGGCTTGTGGCTCTTTGCGAACAAAGTCCTCCAATGTCTGTGTGACGGGAACATTGGTGTCAATTGTTACCAACTCTTTGGACAGAAACGCCATATCGCGGTCAGCTTCGAGTTTTTTGCGGACGGAATCTTTGAGTTCAGGAAGATGATTGTACACTCCTTCAAGTGAGCCGTATTGCTGAATGAGCGGGATAGCAGTTTTCTCGCCAATGCCCTTCACACCCGGCACGTTGTCGGATGCGTCGCCGATAAGAGCCAGTACATCAATGACCTGCTCCGGCGCAACGCCAAATTTTGTGTGAACGCCCGCAATGTCCATGACATCATATTCGCCCATCGAAAAGCCCGGACGGAAGAGCCGCACATGATTATTGACAAGCTGGCAGTAATCTTTATCGCTGGTGATGCAGTATAAATCCACATTTCCCGCAGCACTAAAGCGCTTGGTGTATGTGCCGATAATGTCATCGGCTTCGTAGCCGGCAAGCTCGACTTGTGGAATATTCAGAAGCGAAATCATTTCTTTGATGCGAGCAAGCTGCGGCACGAGTTCTTGCGGAAATTCGGGACGATGCGCCTTGTATTTATCGAACATTTCATGCCGAAACGTCGGCGCGGCAGTATCGAAGGCGATGCCGACGTAATCAGGCTTTTCCTTGTTCAAAATAGTTGCCAAGATATTCGCAAAACCATAGACTGCGCCCGTAAGTTCACCGTTTGGCGCTTGCAAGCCCATTTTGGACATAGCATGAAATGCGCGAAAGACGAGTGACATTGCATCGAAAAGAAAAAATTTCATAGCATCAGGAAAAAGAGAAAAACACACGAGAAAGAGAAAAAACACGCCGAAAAAGCGCTTTGAAACACGCTTGACAGCATTGGACACACAAAATACAACTGCACGAGCGATTACACAAGTTTCAAAAAATGTGGATAAACTACCCTTGTAATCTTCGTAGTCCCAAAGAAATTGCGTACTTTTGCCTTTCAAGAAAATATTTTATTGATGAGCATTGTATTACCAATCAGAAAAAGGCAATCGTCTGAATCACTTTGTACGGTTTCACAACAACGGGTTTAGCGTTTTTTAGGCGGACGAGCATAAATATCTAGTTCGCCCACACGCCAAACTGTTTCGTACAACCCTGACCAATACTTCGATGAAGTCCACTTTTCAGAAACGTCTTTTCTCGGCGGCGCTAATTCTTTCTGCCTTCGCACTCACATTTTCTGCTTGCAAAACGCTTCCGCAGCCTCTCAAAAACGGCTTAGCATATTTCAACACTTATTACAATGCAAACCGCCTTATGGTGGTAAGCGAAGATGAGTTCTTTCTTTACGACGAACAGCAGCGCACCACGCCACGTATTATCGTCATCGAAGAGCCGACACTAATGGACGATAAACCCGACGACCGCGAGGTGCCGCAGTTCATCAAGTCGCTGGTGGTCAAGCCGGAAAAACTGGATAAAGCACGTATTTGGATAGATTCGGTGCTTATCAAAGGCTCGAAGTTGCTTGTACGCCATACAGAGTCTGAGTTGATAGACCAGACGTTGTATTTGATGGCGAAAGCATATTTTTACCGGAGCGAGTGGCATAATTCGCAGATGAAATGCCAAGAACTGATTGACAATTATCCGTACAGCAAGCTCTCGCCAGACGCGCACCTCATTCTTGCCGAAACGCTGCTCATGCAAACAAAGTTTTCGCAAGCCGAAAAAGCGCTTTTGAGAGCGATTGACATTGCATGGGGGCAGCACAGGTACGACGCGCTTTCGGAGGCATTTCGGATTCAAGCGGAACTGGCAATGCACTTCAACAACCTCGAAGATGCCGTCAAACCATATCGCCGCGCTATTACGCAAGCAGATGACCGCGTACAGCAATCGCGTTGGCAACTGGAAATCGGGCTGCTTTATTACCGCAAGCGCCAGTTTGGAGATGCCGTAAAGGAATTCACGAAGGTTCTGGAATTTGCTCCGGATGCCCTTACTCGGTTTGAAGCAGAGTTGTATAAAGCAGCATCACTAGCGCAATTAGGTCGCTTCAACGAAGCAGAAAAAGCATTCAAAGAAGTGCTTGCAAACCGTAACTTTGCGGAATGGCGTTCTTTTTCATACAGTGAATACATAGCATTTTTGCGCCTGAGCGCGAGACCGGGCATAGACAGCATCTTTGCTCTGACTGACACGCTCAAATTCAAGGAAGCCCCCGCAACAGCGCGGTATCGCCAAGCGCTCGACCTTTTCAAGCAGCATGAGTACGATGGAGCACAATCGCTTTTTGCAAAATCCTTAGTGGAAACCGCACCCACGTACTTCTACGGCTCGCTCTATGCACGACTTCTGACGGATTGGAAAACGCAAATGCCCGAAGCAGTAAACAGCATTAAGTTCTATACACTACTTCGCTCCGACACTGCCGCTTACACACTTCCTGCACAAGACAGCGCACGGCGCATAGCAGCAAACAATATCTATCGCATCGGTCGTATTCACGAGCGCTTAGGAATGCCGGATTCAGCGGCACGATATTATCAGGCTGCTGTCGCAATTTGTCCCGACGCAGACACGAATAGGGCGCGGTATTTATATGCTGAAGCTGCTGTGGCGGGCTTAGAACGCCATGCGGCGAAAGCCTCTTCAAAAGTAACCACTAGAGTCGGCGGCACAACGGATTCCGGCGAAGCAGCAAAATCGCATCTTTCCGACTCGCTTCTCAAAACGATTGTACGGCTCTATCCGCTCACACAACAAGGCATTGATGCTCGTATTCGCCTTGGCTACACGGAGCAATTTTTGGTAGATTCACTTGCAGATATTATGCAGTCTGCCGACCGTTTTCGCCAAATCAAGCAGTACAGCAAAGCGATGCAAAAGTACAACCTTGTTGCCGGACGCTATGCCGATTCAAAGTACGCCCCACGTGCGTTCTACGCACAAGGCTGGTTGTACGAGCGCGAGCTGGGTAAACGCGACAGCGCGGTCTATTGGTACAGCCGATTAGTCGAAAAATATCCACAATCGTCGTTTGCTCAAGATGTGAAGCCGAGTCTTGATGCGCTCTTGCAAGAACGCCGATTGCAAGATTCGTTAAAATCACTACCCAAACTGCCCGTTGCGACAAGTTCTACGATGGCAACACTTCAGACAACGGGCGGCAATACAAGCCTGACTACAACAGGAGCGACTGTGCAGACAGGAGCACCAATGCGGCGCAGGCAGTAAAAAAATGCAGGCAGTAGAAAATAGTTGTTGAATTGTCTTTTACCTTTTACGAAAAAGAAAGGATTGTCTGGTAATGGGAGATTTTATTCCTATGGTGGCGATTGTCTCTATGTTCTTAGGGCTTCCCACTATCATTGTTGGCTGGTCGCTGGGTAAGCGATTTCTCGGAATCGTTGAGCGTCGCACGGAAATCCAACAGCAAGAGCTGGAAGTCGCAGAGCGCCGTTTGATATTGGAAGAACGCGAACGCGAACTGGAAATTTACAAACTTGAGCTTGAAATTCGTCAATTAGAGCGCGGAGAAAGTGCCGACGCTTCAGAAAAAGCACAACAACAGCTGAAGTAGAAAAAACAACTTTCTTCCGACACATTATCTTTATCTTTGTGCATCATGGCGAAAAACCAAACATTTTATGGCAAAACAAAAATACACCATTCTGATTGTTGACGACGACCCCGCTGTACAGGCGGCGTGCAGTGCTCTTAGCGAAAACTATGAGCAGGTCGTGTTTTTTAATGAACCCGATTATGCGAAGGCATTTGCAAACGTCGAAAAACTGCGCCCCGACCTCGTATTATTGGATGTGTACATGGGCGATAAAATGTGCTTCGATGCGCTCGATATGCTGCACGACCGCGGGCTGAAAATACCGGCAATTATTATGACCGGCTCTTCGGATATGCGCATCGCTGTTCATGCCTTAAAGTCCGGCGCTGAAGATTTTATCGTTAAACCTCTCGACCCAATTCAGGTGGAATCTGCCGTGCAAAGAGCGCTTCGGAACTATGATTTGCGGCGACAGATGGATATTTTGCAAGAGCGCTTGCAGGAAGAAGAGCAAAATGAATTGCTCGGCAATTCTGAGACGATGCAGCACGTCAAGCAATTTGCCGATATTTTTGCGCAGACCGACGACACCACCGTCCTCATTCTGGGCGAATCAGGTACCGGCAAAGAGTTAATGGCGCGGTATATCCACCAGCGCTCGCCACGCTCGGCGGGACCATTTGTATCGGTTAATTGTGGTGCTATTCCGCGTGAGCTTGCAGAAAACGAGCTTTTTGGTTACGAGCGCGGAGCATTCACCGGTGCGACAGAGAAGGTAAAACTGGGGCGTTTTGAAATGGCTCATCGCGGTACGATTTTGCTGGATGAGGTGGGCGAACTCAGCTATGAAATGCAAATCAAACTCCTGCGTGTCCTGCAAGAGCGTAGCTTCTATCGTCTGGGCGGTGCAAAAGAAGTATCCGTGAATGTACGCGTAATTGCCGCGACAAATCGAAATTTGGAGAAAATGGTAGAAGAGGGAAAATTCCGTGAAGATTTATTTTTCAGACTTAATGTTGGTACAGTAATGATGCCGCCTTTGCGGGAACGAAGAGGAGATATTATGCTGCTGGCAACAGCATTTCTGAATGAATTTAATAAAAAATTCGGCAAGCGCATGGGAGGCTTTACCAGTGATGCAATAGAGGCATTGGAGTCCTACGAGTGGAAGGGGAATGTCCGCGAAATGCGCAATGCCATTGAACGTATAACGCTTTTGGAGTCGGGCGAAATGATTACGAAGGATTCCATTCGCTTTTTGCGTGTTGGTATGGGGTCACAATCAGCCACGGGGCAGCCGCTTGCGAGCGGGCACACGTTGAGCATATCGAAACAAGGCGCTACGCTCGAAGCAGTAATGCGAGATCTTTTAGAGCAGACGCTGAAACTGGCAGAAGGCAATCAAACGCAAGCAGCAAAGATGCTGGGCATCACGCGGGCTGTCCTGAAGACGCGTATGGAGCAGTCCGGCTTGGCAGTGGAAGCTGACTAAGCATTTCTCACATCGCAACAAAGAATTTTCCTGCAAGAACGTTGTGGGTAAAAGAACAAAATTGTATATTAAAACTCAACCTTTTTTCACGCGATTTTTATTGCACCCGACCACACTCTTGAGCGAGGAATACGTCTATGCAAACAGCTTTTGACAAAAGCACCGACAAACGTGAGCAGGGAAGCAGCAGCGAAGAAGTGCTGCAGCTCGTTAGTTTCACGTTAGGCAAAGAAGAATTTGGTATTGATATTCTCCGAGTACAGGAGATTAACCGCACTACGTCGGTGACGCGCGTACCGAATTCACCGCATTTTATTGAAGGCGTAATTAACTTGCGCGGCAAGGTGATACCTATTGTTGACCTACGGAAGCGTTTTGGAATGCCGCCATCACAACATGACAAAAACACACGCATTATCGTCGTTGAGATTCTCTCCAAGACGGTCGGCTTTATCGTAGATTCAGTGCGGGAAGTGCTGCGGATTCCCCAAAGTGTGGTTGACCCACCACCGCCAATCGTAGCCGGCATTAGCTCTGACTATATCGAAGGAGTGGGCAAAATGGATGACCGCCTTCTTATTCTGCTCAACCTTGAAAAAGCTCTCTCATCAGCAGAGTTGCAGGCACTTTAAGAACAATGACTCGGATATGATAAAGAGGTAATATCTGTTACAATATGCTGCACAAAGACTTGTAGAAGAGAGCATATCATATCTAAACAGTTATTATTACTATTGGTGGGTATTGATGTTTTTTCTACCACTGTGAACTGTAGCCATGAGCGCACAAGACCGTATTTCATTGATGTTGACAGCTACTGATGCCTCTGTTCGTCGTCGTACAGCAGAGGAATTAATAGGGTTAAATCTCTCCGACCGTGAAGTCATTGTTGCCTTTGCCAAAGGGCTGACCGATGCCGACAAAGGTGTGCGGGATATTTGCGCACTCGCCTTAGAGCGGGCGAATAATGTTCCTATACCTATTCGGGCTGAGGCTGTTGCGCCTCTTATCACCAAAGAAGATATTGAAGTACGAAATCTTGCCGGCGATGTGCTGCTTAAATTTGGTGCCGCCGCCGTAGATGCGCTATATCCGTATTTATCCGACCCGAAAGAAGATAATAGAAAGTTTGCGTGTGATATTATTGGCTTGAGCAATAATCCTGCCGCTATACCGCACGTACGCAAGCTCCTGAGTGATGTGGATGACAATGTACGATGCGCTGCCGTGGAATCCCTCGGTTTCTTGAAAGCGGTGGAGCATCTGGGCGACATCGTGGCGATGTATGACGATGAGATTGTACGCCCCTACGTGATTGCTGCCATTGGTAACTTAGGCGGCAAGCAGGCTCAAGAATTTTTGCTCAAGCTCATGGATGAATCGGATGAGTTTGTTCAGATTAGTGCAATTGATGCACTTGCAGTTTGTGCCGATGAAATCGGGATTGCTCATAAACTTCTCGTACTTCTGCCCAAAGTGAGTGCCGATGTTCAATCTGTACTGCTCAGAACAATATACAGTATTGCTTTTCGTTTACAAATTGCTGTGGAGCTACCCGATGAACTCAGGCATATTGCATACCAAGCACTCTTAGACGACGAGCCAGATACGCGCATTGCAGGCTTATTAGCACTTGGCAAGTCGTACGACGAGGATGATGTGCCTGCGCTTCTCCACGAAATCACTCGTAACAATCCTGAGACGCAAAAGCATATTCTTTCGATAGTACTTGTGAACTCTACTCCGGCTGTAGCACGAGAGTTTTTCGATCGTTTGTTTCAGGTTCTTGATGAATCAAATGTACAGATGACTGAAATACTGGGCTTTTTAGCAGAACTGCTCCCACCCGTGCATGGTGAAAATGGCGCTATTGCTATTCAGGCTGTTATGCGCCAGTACTTGACAGTTGTGCAAGACCACCGCCGCGATATTATTGAATTCTTGCTTGCTGTCAGTCGAGACGCGGCTATTCATCTACTTTCAGACGAGATTATTTCAGATGAAGAGCATCGTGTCGAAGATGCCGTGCAATTTGTGCGGTTCTATAACGTACGGGAAGTTGTTCTTCCCTAATGATATTGTCCCTACTCATGCTTGTTCACGCATTACACCACCATGGCATCAGACTTGTTCGATAAATTTCGTTTTGGACAGGGAGGTACAAATCATCGTCCTTCCGCCCCGCAACCGGATTCTTCAGAATCGGGTGCAAGTGGTGCGTCTGCGTTGCCGTCCGGCACTGCCGGAACGGTATCCGGTGCAACAGATGGGAACGCATTACGAGCCGGGAGTACATTTGATAAAAGCCAATTGGGACAAATTTTTATCCCGCCATCGCTGTTAAGCCTTGACAATAGTAATGCACCGAAGATGGATGAGGCAATGTTTAAACGGTTCAGGGATTTTATTTATGAGCAGTGTGGAATTTCTTTTACTGAGAACAAAAAGTATCTACTTGAAGGGCGCATTGCAAAACGTCTTGAAGCTCATAACCTTTCGACCTTCGATGAGTATTTTCGTCTTATTTCAACCTCGGCAGCAGCGCGCGAAGAGCTACCAAGCCTCTTTGAGGTGGTAACAATTAACGAGACGTATTTCTTTCGCAATCCACCGCAGTTTGAGGCGTTAGAGCAAGTTATTCTACCGGAGATTTTGAAAGCAAAGCAAGCCCAAGGTAATAAAAAGCTCCGTATTTGGAGTGCTGCATCCTCATCGGGCGAAGAAGCTTATACGATGTCTATGCTTATTCTGGAGCGCATCAAACCGCAGTTTCCGGGATTTACTTTTGAAATCGTTGGTAGCGATATTAATACGGCTGTACTGGAAAAAGCCCGTACAGGGGTGTTCAAAGAATATTCTGTTCGGAATATGCCGGCGCATTATCTGAACAAGTATTTTACCCGCGAGGGCGATAAATACGTCCTTACGCCCGAAGTACGCAGTCAAGTAAAATTCATGTGTATCAACCTCTACGATACGCCTACCATGCGTACTATGACGGGGTTTGATGTGATTTTTTGCTGCAATGTCCTCATATACTTCGATACTATCGCCAAGCAGCAAGTCGTTGCCGATTTATACGACGCGCTGAATAAAACGGGGTATTTATTTATTGGTTATTCCGAGTCCCTGCATGGCGTATCGAAAGCATTCAAACTTGTTCATTTTCCAAAGACCATTGCATACAAAAAAGAGTAACACGTTGAAATTGTCGTATGTGCAGATACGTTGTAAGTAGATGAAATCACGCAATACCGTTTCCCGTTCGGAATGTTAAAAGATTATTATGAAAAAAACAATTCTTACAGTGGATGATTCCATGTCGGTGCGAAAATTTATCGCATTGTCGCTGAAATCTGGTGGCTACCGGGTCATTTCGGCTGTGGACGGTATGGATGCGCTGGAGATTCTACCTAAAGAAAAAGTGGATTTGGTGATTACCGATCTGAATATGCCAAATGTTGATGGCTTTGAATTAGTACGAACAATTCGAGATAATCCGATGTATAGTGATTTACCAATAATTATCTTATCGTCCTTGGCAGACGTGCAATATATTGAACGCGGAATGCAAGCAGGGGCAAATTCTTATATCGTTAAACCGTTCAATATGAAAAAGATTCAGTATGAGGTATCAAAATACATTTGATAAATTCTTTTCCTGCTTTTATATTACTGTGTACACTTCGTACACAATTACTGAAGAATAAACAGACTTCTTATATCTATCAACTTATTTACTAACGAGTTGCTATGAAATTTCTTGTTGTTGATGACTCGCCAACGATGCGCCGCATTGTAATCAATGCGCTTCACAGTTTTGGCTACAATGATGTGGTTGAGGCGAGCGACGGGCAAGACGCGCTTGCAATTCTCTATACGGAAAAAATTGATTTTGTAATTACGGACTGGAATATGCCAAATATGAACGGTCTGGAATTAACAAAAGCGATCCGTAATGATGCGACCTTTGGCACTCTTCCTGTACTGATGGTCACGACGCGCGGTATCAAAGAAGATATTGTGCAAGCGCTTCAAGCTAAAGTGAATAACTACATTGTAAAGCCATTTACGCCGGCTGTCCTCAAAGAAAAGATTCAGGCTATTGTGCCAAATGCGTAAGATGATTGTCGTATCAGGTTTTACTCATGCTTGGGCTTCGGCTCTGCACGAATTAGACCTGTATAATCTAATCTCTTCGCTTTTCTTTATGAGCCTGTCTCTCAAAGAGGCATAGCTTGGATTATCTGCAATGCAATCTTTTTACTTAATCAATTGATGTCTTATCGCTTTCTAGTAAGTGATTCGGCACAGTAATTGAGGAATTAATTGCACCAACAAATCAACTTTGGATGCAAAAAGAATGTCAGAAACCTGCGTTGTTTGAACCCCTCAACTTCTCAGTATGTGTTCCCTTATCTATTGCGTAGAACACTGTTGTATGTTTTCACTCTTTTGCCTTCATTTCTGTACCCGCATCACACCGGAGACTGTCCATTATGCGTGTAGGTGAAATCAATGAAATGCTGCACAAAACCGAAGAGTTAAAAGCACTCTTTGTGTTCGGACAGCGCGTCATCCCTTTTTTAGAAGAGGTATTCCTTTTTATCAGGGAGGTAACGCCGTTGCTGGAGAATATCAATGCTTCTATTGAAGAAAATCTCTCCAAGATGCCGAAGGCGGCACAGCAACTCTCTTCGGTAACGAAAGCTACGGAACTTGCGACGACTGAAATACTGGATACGCTTGATGGACTCAGTTACAAAGCCGATGTGATAAGTTCAAACATGAAGCAACTTATCCAGATGCAGCGCCAAAACCGTTCCGAGCACGAAAAGATTATTGAAGCCGTGAATGAGCTTCAAAGAAATGAAACCATAGCAACGGAAGAAAAAGATTCTGTGTATTCACGTATTATTGACGTGATTCGGAAAATCGAAAACCGCGAAGGCGGTCACTCCTCAGCACACTATGTGGACAATATCAAATCTGCCGTAGCAGTGCTGCAAAAGCCTGAAGTTTCAGAAGAGTTAGTGAATAATTCCGAAAAACTTCTTGAAAGTATTCGTATGGACTCTACGCAGATTATGATGTCTCTACAAGTCCAAGATATTACTTCTCAGCAGCTTGCGGCTGTCAATAGTTTGCTTCAAACTGTACAGAACAAGCTGGGCGAGATTATGGTACATTTCCGTAATACGGAAATTGGTGAACTTATCACCGCCTCTACCCGCCGTCCGATACAGGAAGAAACTCATGCTACGCAAGTTTCGTCGCTACATCGCGCCATTGCATATGACTCTGATGTCGGCTCTGCGCTTTCCGGCGACCCCAATCGTCAAAATGACGTGGATTCCATTCTTGCCTCGTTTCACGATGGTGGTGGCGCGGCAGCAGTTGTTTCAGCACCGTCATCGAGGGGCGTTTCATCACAAAATGATATTGACGCACTTCTAAACCAGATGAATTCCGCCCAAACGCCTTCACCAAGCGCTGCGCCATCAATCACACCAACGCCGTCTGTTGACCCTGCTTCGCAAGACGATATCGATGCACTTTTCGGTGGTGGCAAAGCCAATGACGCGGCATCGCAGGATGATATTGATGCGCTTTTCAAATAATATCAATACCTTTTTGCCCCTGTTCAAGCCTCTACGCTTTCTAGTTTTAACTCACGACACACCTACCGTTTATCGTCCAAAGTACCATTATGTCAGGCGCTCTCGATAACGAAATGAAGGAACTTCTTGACAGTTTTCTTATTGAAACCCAAGAAATTCTTGATACCCTCGACCAAGACTTGATGCAATTGGAGTCACAAGCGGAAAACTTTGATCTGCTGAACTCCGTTTTTCGCAGTTTTCACACCATTAAAGGAACGTCGTCCTTCATGGGGTTTGAGCAGATAACGGAGATTACACACCACGCCGAAGATATTCTCAACAAACTCCGCAAAGCTGAGCTCAAGGTTAATGCTGAGATTGTTGATGCACTTTTGGAAGTGTACGATTGGCTGAAAATGCTCCTCAAAAAGGCACAAGCCGCCGATCTTGAGCCGGTAGATTACTCCAAAACAATGGAGAAACTCACGAAAATTGGGCACCCCGATGCAGCCCCTAAAGCTGCCCCGAGCGTATCAGCACCTGTCGCTGCGCCGATAGCCACTCCCACAGCACCTGCCGCGGGTTCGCCAACGCTTGTGGACAATATTCTAAACGACAAATCCTTTGGTACTCAGGGCGACTACTTTACTGACGACGAGCTTTTGATGATTGCAAACGCTTTTGCTGAAATTAACCAAGCGATGCAACCATCTGCTCCGGCTGCGGCAAATGATACCGTATCTGTATCTGTCGTGGAAACTCCTCCTGTGGCTTCTGCACCCGAATCAGCAAAACAACCCGAACCTATCGTTACTACCCCTGCTTCCGTTGCTCCAAAAGCAGCCGAACCGATAGCTACAAAGAAAGCCCCGCCGGCAGCAGCCATAGCGAAAGATGCTCCCGCGCCGGACGATAAGAAGGCAGTTGCCGCAGCAACAGAGACAACCATTCGCGTTGATGTCAATCGATTAGAAACTCTTATGGATTTGTCGGGTGAATTGGTGCTTGGTCGTAACCGTCTCGCCCAGGTAACTCAAGAGCTTATGCAACGCTATGAAAACCACGACTTTTTGCGTGAGTTGCAAGAGACCAGTTCGACAATAGACTTCATTACGACAGAATTGCAATCGGCAATTATGAAAACTCGGATGGTGCCGATTTCTAAGATTTTTCAAAAAGCACCGCGTATTGTTCGCGACCTTTCTAAAGAATTTGGTAAAGATATTGAACTTGTCTTGCGTGGTGAAGAAACCGAGCTTGACCGAGGTATTATCGAAGAACTTAACGACCCACTTGTACATATGATTCGTAATTCGTGCGATCATGGCATTGAGCATCCGGGTGAACGAGAAAAAACCGGAAAAAATAATAAAGGTACGCTGATTCTGGATGCGCAGCACGAAGGTAACCATATTGTCGTGAGTATTATTGACGACGGTAAGGGTATTGACCCGGAGATGCTCAAGCGCAAGGCATTAGAAAAGGGCTTGATTACAAATGAGCAACTCCAGACGATGACCGATAGAGATGCCTTTAGCCTTATTTTTATGCCCGGTTTCAGTACTGCCGAGAAAGTAACCAGTGTCTCCGGCCGCGGTGTGGGCATGGACGTTGTGCGTACCAATATCCAAAAGTTAAAAGGAATTATTGAAGTTGACTCCAAAATTGGTGCCGGCACAACCTTCACCATTAAATTACCGCTCACACTAGCAATTATCCAGGGCTTGCTAGTACGGGTTCACTCAGAAATCTACGCATTGCCGCTCAGTGCTGTCGTAGAGGTGGTCAATACCGACTTGAACCAAATTTATAGTGTCAATCAAAACGAAGTTATCCGCATCCGTAATCAGGTGTTCCCACTTATTCGGATGGATAAAGTCCTCAATACCCCTGCGGCAGATGCAGACAAAGCGAGCAAAGCCGTAGCCGATGACACGCTTGAGAATCGCTATGTTGTTGTTGTTGGGCTTGCAGACAAGCGGCTTGGCTTGGTAGTGGATGAACTGCTGGGGCAGAAGGAGATTGTTATCAAATCGCTTGGCGAGTATCTTGGTCATATTCGCGGTATGTCTGGTTCCACTATTTTGGGTGACGGGCGAGTAATTATGATTCTGGATATTGAAGAGCTTATCCAAGCAGCACACACTATTACTGCTTCGGTATGGCAGCAACAAGGATAATTTCCTGAAAACGAGCAATCAAGTGCTTTCTCCTTGATTGATTTGACAAATGAGAGAAGATTTTACTATCAAATTATCATGAAACCAATACGGGTTTTAATTGTTGACGATTCAGCATTTGTGCGTAAGGCACTCTCTACAATGCTTCAAAGTGAGCCGGACATTGAAATTGTCGGACTTGCCAACAACGGTAAGGAAGCAGTCGAAAAAGTTGCCGAACTCAAGCCGGACATTGTAACGATGGACGTAGAAATGCCCATCATGAACGGTTTGGAAGCATTGAGAATAATTATGGAGCAGAACCCGACACCTGTCCTCATGGTCAGTAGTATTACGACAGAAGGTGCGGAAGCGACAATAGACGCACTTTCCTTAGGGGCAGTCGATTTTATCTCAAAGCAATCGACGTTGACCATTCAGCAAACAATGCGTGATGAGCTTGTCGGTAAGGTCAAAGCAATTACCCAAAGCGTCGGAGTGAAGTCGCGCCTGAGCCGTCCGTCTTTGCTTGGTGGATTAGGGTTTCGTAAATCCTCTTCGCTGGTCGGCTCTCCGGCAAAACCTGATGATTCTACCGAGCGTCTCTCTCTGCAAGAACGCATTGCACGTCGTCGTCAACAATCCATGCAAGATGGTGGAAGCGATTCGCCTACATCAGCTGCTGCCCCGCCCTCACAACCTAAGCAATTACACGAAGTGCGCCTTACCGGAAGAAAACGTCCTTCGCCC
>Ga0075163_10008412_pt1 | contig 13588 bp, 13 predicted proteins | sample JI1023141ADNA_FD_71478 | JGI IMG/M metagenome (GOLD analysis project Ga0075163, IMG submission 71478) | Wastewater effluent complex algal communities from Wisconsin, to seasonally profile nutrient transformation and Carbon sequestration -... | ecosystem: Engineered > WWTP > Effluent > Algae...
TTCCGCGCGGCCGCGATCGGCGAGCGAAGGATCGACCACGAGCTTCAACTCGTAGTAGCGCTCGTCCTTCGCCTTGGCTTCGTCGACCGGAAGAGCCTCGCGCACGAACGGAGGTGCCACCGGCTTCGGCGCCTCGACGGCCTTTGGCGCTTCGACCGGCAGCGAAGCTGGAGGAGCCGTCGGCTCGACGGTTTCGTGCCGGTCCGTGCAGGCGAGGATGGCGCCGACGGGGAACGCGCCGGCGACGAGGGCGAGTGTGAGGCGACGGATCGAGATCATGCGAGTGGAACGAACGTCCCGTACACGGCTTCGTGATCGCCGCGCTGGAAGCGCGCGGGTCGACGGCGGGACGCCGGGCGAGATCCGCGAGTGATCCTCGCCGGTTGCTGCGCTGCCAGCAACACGAAGTCACGATTCCGCTGGGACAGTCTTCCGGGCCAAGTTCGATCGGACATCCACGATAATCCATGTCTCGGGCGTAACCAATCCTTCCGCCGTTCGTCGTTCCTTGGAGTGCACGTGAGGATCTTCAACGACGCAGCCATGGGCCAAACGCAGGGTTCGATGCCCGCTGGTGCAATGCCGAGAGTTGACAACTTTCGGCAGTCAGGCGAGTCTGGCCACATGAAGCCCGACTCCGAGCTCACGACGCTCAACATCTCCCTGCCGCGAGCTCAGCGCGATTTCGTCGAAGCCGCGGCCGCTCGTTCCGGATGCACGACCACGAGCGAGTACGTGAGGCGCTTGATCCACGAGGCGCAGCGTTCCGAGGAAAAAGAGAGGCTCGAACGCAAGCTCATCGAGGGACTCGAAAGCGGCAAGGGCAGTCCCGCGACGCCCGAGTACTGGGACAAGAAGCGTCGAGAACTCCAGGCGCGTTCGAACCGGAAGAAGAAGCCGTGACATGGCCGCGCGTGCGGCCGCAGGCCGACCGCGACATCGATCAGGCCGTCGACTACTACGTCGTGGAGGGCGGGCTCGACCTGGGACAGAGATTCCTCGTAGCGATCGAACGAGCCTTCGAGACGATCTCCACGTATCCCGAGATCGGCACCTGCGTGGAGCTCGCGGATGCGCGACTGTCCTCCGTCCGCAGCATCGAAGTGCCGACGTTTCACGCCTACCGGGTCTACTACTTGCCGCGATCCGTCGCGATCGACGTTCTCCGCGTGCTTCATTCGGCTCGCGACGTCGACGGGATCCTGTCCGACGAGGTGCAGAACGAGCCGTAGCTTCGCGGCGGACTCCTCCCGATCCGTGTCTTCGACCCGGCGGGGGGGGCGAAAGCCGGGTTCCCAGGCCCCGAGCAGTCCTTCGATCCACGATGGGTAGTTTCGTCGGTATCCTGTGCGCCCGCCGATCCGAACATGGTCGGTCCGCCACGTGACGCGCCGCATCCCCGACTTCAAGAAGCTCTCGGTCGCCGTCGTCGGTGACTTGATCGCGGACCATTGGATGTTCGCGACGCCGACGCGCTTGTCGCGCGAGGCGCCCGTCATGGTGTTGCGGCATCAATCCGATGCGACGGGGGCGGGAGGGGCGGGCAACGTGGCGCGCAACCTGCGTTCGCTCGGTTCGGGCGTGCGCATGCTGGGCGTCGTCGGTCGCGATCCGAACGGGCGCGAGCTCGTGCGCTTGCTCGAGGGCGAGGGCATCGACGCCGTGGACCTCGTGTCCGTCGCTGCGTGGCGCACGCCGACGAAGACGCGCATCCTGGCCGCGGAGTCGCGCCGCAATCCGCACCAAGTGCTGCGCATCGACCGCGAGCCCGACGCGCCGGTCAAGAAGGCCGTGCGCGAGAAGCTGGCCGAGCGCGTGCGCGCGCTCCAAGGTACCGTCGACGCCGTCATCGTGTCGGACTACGGCTACGGACTCGTCAACGGCGAAGTCGCGACCGCGTGCGTCGAGCTGGCGGCGGCCGGGACGATCGTCGTGCTCGATCCGCGCTCCGACGTGGCCTCGTTCGCGGGCGTGACCGCGTTGACGCCGAACGTGGGCGAGCTGGCGCGGTTCACGCGCGTCGACGAAGCACGACTCGACGACGTGCGCGAGCTGCGGAAAGCGGCTCACGAGCTGCGCGAGACCGCGCGCGCGCGCTGGTTGCTCGTCACGCGCGGCAACTTGGGCATGGCGCTGTTCGGCGACGGATTGCCCGACGAAGGCGTCGCGGTCGAAGCTTCGGGCGCGGGCGAAGTGACCGACGTGACCGGCGCAGGCGACACCGCTGCGGCCGTGTTCACGCTGGCGATCGCGGCCGGCAGTGACGCGCCTCACGCGATGGCGCTGGCCAACGCGGCCGCGGGCATCGTCGTGATGGAGAAGGGGGCCGCGACGTGTCGCGTGCCCGAGCTCGCGTCGGCGCTGGTGAGCGCGCCGTCGCCCGTGCGCCTGTCGCGGCCGGAGTTCGCGTGAGCACGCCGGGGAACGCTCGTCCTCCGCGTGTCGAGACGCTGACCAGCGCGGCCAGCCCGTGGTTCGACCGCTCGTTCGTCGCGCGCCTCGTCGCCGACCTGCGCGCGCGCGACGTCGTGCGGCGCGTGGTGCTCGCGAACGGGTGCTTCGATCTCCTCCACGTCGGGCACGTGCGCTACCTCGAGGAGGCCAAGGCCCAGGGCGATTTCCTGGTCGTCGCCTTGAACACGGACGAGTCGGTGCGCGCGTTGAAGGGCCCGGGACGGCCCGTGATGCCGCTGCGCGAGCGGGCGGAGATCGTGCGCGCGCTGCGCTGCGTCGACGTTGTCACGACGTTCGCGGAACCGACGCTGGAAGCCACGCTGCGCGAGATCCATCCCGACGTGCACGCCAAGGGCACCGACTACACCAGCGACACGGTTCCGGAGCGCGCCGTCGACCTGGAGCTCGGCATCGAGATCGCGATCTGCGGCGATCCCAAGTCGCGCTCGACGACGCAGATCGTGCAGCGCTTGTCGTCGGACCCGCGCGCGTGAGCGAACCTCACGATCCGGCGTCGACGCCCAGCGGCGGCCAGAAGCTCGCGCTGATCGTCTTGGGTGCGCTGATCGGCACGTACAGCACGCTGTGCGGCATCGGCGGCGGCGTGTTCGCGGTGCCGCTGCTCCATTACGTGTGGAAGATGCCGCTGCCGATCGCCGTGGCGAATTCGCTCGTGCTCGTGGCGGCGTCGACGACCAGCGCCACCGTCAGCGAGCTGTTCCATCCGCGCTCGGGCCTCGATTGGGGCGTGACCGCGGCGTTGATCGGCACGAGCTTCGTCGGCACGCAGCTCGGCTACCGCGCCGCCAAGCGCTTGAACGTGCGCCAGCTCAAGATCGTGTTCGCGGTGCTGCTCGTGATCGTGTCGATGGAAGTGCTCTTCGACACGCACTTCCGCGACTCCGCGTCGGTCGTCGGCACCGCGAGCGACCTCGCGCCGTGGCAGTGGGGCGTCGTCGCGGCCGTCGGCTTCGTCGCGGGCTTCGTGGCGCCGATGCTCGGGATCGGCGGAGGGCTGATCGCCGTGCCGGGCCTCGTGTACGGCATTCCGACGTTGGGCTACCTGGGCGCGCGCGCGTGCAGCATGGCCATGTCGATGCTCACGTCGTGGCAATCCGTGTGGCTCTACCGCCGCGACGGTTCGTTGCGCGCGCGCACGTCGATCTGGCTCGCGGTCGGAGCCGTCGCGGGCGGCGTGGGCGGCATCCAACTCGTGCACGTGCCGAGCGTGACGGCATCGGCGCGGTGGCTCGTCGGGTTCGCGCTGCTCTTCTCGGCCGCGCGCTTCGCGTGGGACCTGTGGTCGACGCGTGGGGCGGCCGGATCACGGCTCCGCGTCTGAACCTTGTCCCTTGTCGCGCGTGCCCTGCGCACTGCGCCACCCCTCTTCACGACGGCCTTGCCGAACAAGCGCCAAGATCCAACCCAGACCGAAGAGCGGCAGGCCGAGCCAGGAGAACATGGAGAGTCCCACGAGCATTCCGTACGCGGTGTCGTGAGGAGACGGTGGATGGTCGGCGCCCGCCATGAGACTGAACACGACGTGATCGAGATTCAGCATGGCCAAGCCCGTCACGATCAAGGCCATCGGCAAGAAGACCGTGCACGCGGTCGTGTACCACCCCAGGCTTCCGCATCGCTTGAGGTAGGTGAAGTACAAGGCGACGCGCCACGCGGCGACGACAGCGAGGAACCAGAAGTTGATCGCCTGCGCCGTCGGCATGTCCGTCCAGCGCTCGACGGGTAGCGCGTAGAGGAGCCCAGGCGGCGCCGTGAGTGTCACGTAGATGAGAGTCCGCCGATATGGGCCAGGCGTGGGCGACACGCCTAGCGCGAAGACCCACAACAGGAAGGCCAGGACGAACACGTACGCGACCGAGCCGAGGCCCAAGTGCTGGAGCATGGTGGCCCGCGGATCGTCCCAGCGCCGCCCGATGCCCACGAGCCACGTGAGCACGAGCCCGAAGATCAAGTGGCCGCGTCCGAAGCGCTCGCAGTCTCGCGGGCTCGCTCGAAACGTGAGAACGCGCAACAGATCGGCCCAGATCGTCCTCATCGTGCATCCCTTCGGCGGCGAGCCGCCTCTCTCAGGCACGCGCGCCGGGTTCCCGCTCGGCGGGCGACGCGAACTGGGGCGAACGAAACACTCAAGAGTGCGCGGAAACCCTCGCGCAAGTCGTCGCGGGACATCCGCGACGGTTCGTACGCCACGTCGAACAGCGTCAACCGACTCCAGTCGCGCGCGTCGGAGCCCAGGCGACCCTGCTCGGCCAAGTCGGCCCGCAGTCGCGTGCCCGGGAAAGGAGTGAGCAGCGTGAATTGCACCTCCGCGAGGTCGAGTGTGTCGACGTAGTCGATCGTCCTCTGGAACACGTCGGGATCGTCACCGTCGAAACCGAGCACGAAGCAGCCGGTGACCGGAACGCCGGCTGCTTGCAAGGTCCGTATCCGATCTCGCGCGAGAGCCTGCCCCTCGGACTTCCAACCGCGCGTGTCCGACTCGCGCAGGGACGCCGTGCTCGCCGACTCGAAGCCGATCAAGAGTCCTGCGCAGCCTGACGCCGCGAGCACGTCGACCAACTCCGGGTCGTCGGCGACCGACGCGTCCGTCTCCGTGAACCACCGCGCGCCGGAGGCCGCGAGCAATTGCGCGAGAGCTCGGCCACGCTCGGTGTCCGCGAACGTGTTGTCGTCCGCCAACTCCAGGCGATTCGTCGGCGCGAATCGCAGTGCGTGCTCGAGATCGCGCTCGACGAGCGCCAACCCCCGCCGTCGGTACGGTGCAATCGTCCTCGACGCGCCGCAGAATCGGCAGTCGAGGGGACATCCGCGCATGGTCTGCACGGTGAATCGGTCGTAACGCTCGGAACGCAGCAGGTCGAATCGCGGTGGTGGACCTGCGTCGAGTGCGGCGAGTGGCGCGGACGGGGCCGCGTATCGCGTCTTCAACGTGCCGGCGCGCGCGTCCTGGACGATCGTCGCCCAGACCGACTCGCCTTCTCCCTCGACCACGGCGTCGGCGTGGCACGATGCCTCGTCCGGTTCCGCCGAGGCGTGCAGGCCGCCCAGCACGACAGGGACTCCTGCGCTGCGCACGCGATCGGCGAGCGCGTACGCCTCGAGCACGCTCGCCGTCGTGGAGGAGATCGCGACGAACAGGAATCCCTCGTTCGCGATCCACCTCTCGGCGTCGGCGGGCAACTCGTCGCGTTCGCGGTAGACGACTTCGACGTCCTCGGGCGTGCGCGCAGCCAAGGTGAGGAGACCGAGGCTCGGCAGGGCGGCGATGCGTCGCGCGCGTTCGGCGAAACCCGGCAAGGTCATCCCCAGTCGCGCGATGTCCGGGTCGACGACGCGCACACCCGAGAAGGCGAGCATCAGGATCCGCGGGAAGCGGGTCATGGCCAGAGCCTACCCGACATCGGCCCGAGCTTCGGTCGAGATCGGTAGTTCGGCATCCCGGCGTGGGCGCCCTCGAAACGACCGCGGGGCCGGATCGCTCCGGCCCCGCGTCGTCGTCTCATTTGTCGTCGTCTCGCTCGTCGCCGCGTCGGACGCGGCCGCGTGTCAGGCGTACACGCCGCGCAGGCGGTCGGCCTGGCTCACGCGTCGCACGGCCAACATGTGCGCGGCCATGCGCAGGCGAACCTTCTGCTCCTTGGAGAGCTTCTCGACTTCGGTCCAGGCCTCGCTCATGAAGCGCACGAGGCGTTCGTGCACCGTCTGCGGCGTCCAGGCGTAGCCCGCGCGGTTCTGCACCCACTCGAAGTAGTTGACGACGGCGCCGCCGCCCGTCGAGAGGATGTCGGGGACCACGATGACGTTGCGTTCGGCCAGCACGCGCTCGGCGCGCGAGCTGACGGCGCCGTGGGCGCCCTCGACGATGAGCTTGGCTTCGATCTTGCGCGCGAGGCGCAAGTGGATCGTGCCCGCCACCGCGCACGGCACGAGCACGTCGCACGGACGCGTCAGCATCTCCTCGTTGGAAATGCGGTCGAACGTGCCCGCCGCTCCGCGCAGCGAACCGGCCTTGGCGCGCCAGTCGAGCAACGCCTTCACGTCGAGTCCGCGCTCGTTGTAGAACGCGCCGTGGACGTCGGAGAGGCCGACGATCTTGTGCCCGTCCTCGGCCAACGCCTGCGCCAGCACGCCGCCGCGCATGCCCGCGCCCTGGATCACGATGCGCGCGCCGGTCTTCGGCAGCCCCGCGAGCGCGAGCGCCGGCGTGAGCACGCAACGCAGGCCCTGCGCGACCGAGTCGGCGTGGCCGTGCGTGCCACCCAACGACTGGGGCTTGCCCGTCACGACGGCGTTCTCGGTGAAGCGCGCGTGCATGGACACGGTGTCCATGACCCACGCCATGATCTTCTCGTCCGTGGCGACGTCGCTGGAGAAGATGTCGCGGTCGGGACCGATGTCGTGCAGGAGGCCCGACACGTAGCGGCGCACCGCGCGCTCGACTTCGCCGCGGCTGTGGCGGTTGGCGGACATCCGGATGCCGCCGGCCGAACCGCCGAACGGGATGTTCAGGACGGCGCACTTCCACGTCATCCAACCGGCCAACGCGCGCAGCTCGTCCATCTTGAGCGCTCCTTGCACGCGCAAGGGGCCGAAGTACGGGCCGAGGCCGGCGTTGTGCTGCACGCGGAAGCCTTCGAAGACGGTCAACGTGCCGTCGTCGAGGTGCACGGGCAGCGACACTTGGATCTCGCGGTCGGGCTTGCGCAGGATCGCGTAGACGTCCGGGTCGAGGCCCAGCTTGTCGGCGGCTTCGTCGAAGCTCGCCATCATCGTCGAGAACGGATTCTCGTCCTCGACCGACGTCGTGTTCGGCGCCAGGTCGTCGTAGTCGACGCCCGGGATTTCGCTTTCGGAGATCACGCGAACACCCCACGCATGCGGTAGACGGTGGCCACGCGGTCGATCGCCAGGATGTAGGCCGCGATGCGCGTCGAGACCTTGTGCTTGGCCGCGACGGCCGAGACGTCCTCGAAGCTCTTGACCATGATCTGCTCGAGCGAGTTGTTCACGCGCTCCTCGCTCCAGAAGTAGCCCATGCGGTCCTGGACCCACTCGAAGTAGCTGACGGTCACGCCGCCCGCGTTCGCCAGGATGTCCGGCACGACGAGCACGCCCTTGTCGTCCAGGATCTTGCTGGCCTTCGCGGTGCACGGGCCGTTGGCGCCCTCGACGATCAGGCGAGTCTTGATGCGCTCGACGTTCTGCGACGTGATCTGGTTCTCGGTCGCGGCCGGAACGATCACTTCGCACGGCAGCTCGAGCGCTTCTTGGCCGCTCTTCATCGCCGTGGCTTCCTTGTAGCCTTCCAGGCGACCGTTCTTCTTCAGGTGCGCGAGCACGGCCGGCATGTCCAGGCCCTTCTCGTTGTAGATCGCGCCGTACATGTCGCTGATGCTGACGATCTTGTAGCCCTCGCGGTGCATCAGCATCGCGCCGATGCCGCCCACGTTGCCCGAGCCTTGGACGACGACGCGTGCGTCCTGCGGGCGCAGGCCGAGCTTCTTCATCGCCTCGCGCGCGATCAACATCACGCCGCGGCCGGTGGCCTCGGTGCGACCGCGCGATCCGCCCAGCGCGATCGGCTTGCCGGTCACGATGGCGGTCGTGGTCTTGCGCACGTGCATCGAGTACGTGTCCATGAGCCACGCCATCGTCTGCTCGTTCGTGTTCACGTCGGGCGCGGGCACGTCGCGGTCCGGACCCAGGATGTCCATGATCCCGGCCGTGTAGCGGCGCGTGATGCGCTCGAGCTCGCCTTGGCTGAGCTTGCGCGGATCACAGATCACGCCGCCCTTGCCGCCGCCGAACGGGACGTCGACGACCGCGCACTTCCACGTCATCCACGCGGCCAACGCGCGCACCTCGTCGAGGTTGACGTCCGGCGCGTAGCGGATGCCGCCCTTGCACGGACCGCGCGAGAAGTTGTGCTGCACGCGGTAGCCGGTGAAGACCTGCAGCTTGCCGCTGTCCATCTGCACCGGGATCGCGACCGTCATCTCGCGGTCGGGGCGCTGCAGCACGTCGCGCAGGCCCTCGTCGAGCCCCAGGTGGTCGGCAGCCGTGTTGAACAGCTGCGCCATGGACAGGAACGGATTGAACTCGTCGGAGGTCGAGTGGGGAGCCGCGACGGTGGGGGCGTGGGACATGATGGTTGGGATCGTCCCCCGCGGGTTCGTGCCGGCGTCGCCGGCGAGGCCATGGCCGCGGGTGGGGTGGTGGGGTGCCAAGAAGCGGTCCGAAAGCCTCCGGACGGCCGCTTCGAGCCGTGGATCGGGACGGAGAGCTTAGAGGCTCGCCGCATTCGATGCGAGGGGGCCTTCGGCGTAGCCGCGCGCCTCGTTCCGGCCGCCGGCGGGCCCGCGGGCGGCGGGTGGGGCCCGCGGAACGCGCGGGGGCGCTCCGCGGCGCCACGCCCGCTCGATCGTGGAGCGGCGAACCGGGATCCGGGCCGTCCGGGCACGGTGAGGGCCCTCGCGGACTCCGGACACGGGCGGCACTCGACGCTAGAGTCGCGCGCCGCTCCCATGCACGCCGAACTCGACCCGCGACCGTTCCTCGACCACGTGCCCGACGCCTGGCTCCGCCGGACGCAGGGGCGCGAGTCGTTCGCGACCGGACCGCTGCCCGGCCACGCGGCCGGCGTGATCGTCAAGCGCACCACGGGCGGGCCGCGCGGCGAGCGTTGGTTCGATCGCCTGCGCGTGCGCCGCGGCGCGTCGCCCGGCCGCGTCGAGTACGACAACCTGATCGCGCTCGCCGACGACGGCGTGCCGGTGCCGCGCGCGATCAGCTGGTGCGACGAGCGAGCTCGACCGGGGGCGCGCCGTTCACTCGTCGTGATGGAGCGCGTCGTCCATCGCGAGACGTTGCGCGATCACCTCGCGCGCGCGAGCGAGCCCGAGCGGCGCGCCGCGTTGGAGCGCCTGCTCGCGATCGTCGTGAACTTGCACCGACACGGCTGGTACCACCGCGACCTGTACGTGCAGCACGTGCTCGTGCGCGCTTTCGACGGTGCGTACGTCCTGATCGACGTGGCCCGCGCGCGTCGCGCCCGCTCGCCGCGGCCGCGTTGGTTCGTGAAGGACCTGGCCGCGATCCTGCATTCGTTGCCGGAACCGGTGGGCGAGCGCGCCGGCCTGCGGTTCGTCTCCGCCTGGTTGGACGCGATGGGCGTGCGTTCGCGTGGGGCGCGCCGACGCTGGGTCGCGGCGATCGAGCGCAAGCGCGCGCGCATGGCGGCGCACGTGCCGCGCGACGAGCGCGCGCTCGGGGTCGGCTGTTGAAGCTCGCCGTCCGAGCGCCGAACTGGGTGGGCGACTTGGTGATGGCCACGCCGGTGCTCGAGGCCGCGCGGGCCGCCGTCGAATCCGCGTCCGGCCGCGAGGCGAGCACGACGCCGCGCTTCGAATCGCTCGCGATCGTGGTGCGCTCGCACCTGGCGCCGATCCTCCACGACGGTCCGTGCGCGCCGCACGTGCGCGCGATCCGGTCGGACGCCGAGGAGACGGCCGCGTACCGCGAGATCGGCGCCGACGCCGTGATGTTGCTCTCGAACTCGTTCGGCGCCGCGTGGCGCGCGAAACGCGCCGGCGTGCGCGTGCGCGCGGGTTCGGCGCTCTCGGGACGCCGGTTCTTGCTGACGCACGCGGTGGTGCCGCCGTCGGTCGCCGGGCGACGCGCTCCGATCCCGAGCGCGCACTTGATGCGCGACGTCGCGGGGCTGCTGGGGTTGCTGGTGCCCGATCTGCACCCGCGTCTGCACGTGCGCGACGAGATCGTGGCCCGCGAACGCGAGCGGCTCGCGCGCGCGGGCGTCGACGCGGCGAGCGGCTACGTGCTGTGCTGCCCCGGAGCGGCGTTCGGAGCGGCGAAACTGTGGCCGCCCGCGCGTTTCGCGGAAGCGCTCGACGAGTTGCACGCGCGACACGGATGGCGCGGCGTCGTCACGGGCGGTCCGGGCGAGGAGCCGCTCCTGGACGCGGTCGCCGACGCGTCCACGAGCGGCGTGGTGTCGTTGTCGCGCGAAGCGCGCGACCTCGAAGGCCTCAAGGCCCTCGTGAAGGACGCGCGATTGCTCTTGGTGGGCGACTCGGGGCCGCGCTGGTTCGCGGCGGCGTTCGACGTGCCGACCGTGTCCGTCATGGGCCCGAACTTTCCCGAGTTGACGGCCAGCTCGCTCGAGCGGGCCGCGATCGTGCGCGTGGAAGGGCTCGAGTGCGCACCGTGCCTCGAACGCACGTGTCCCATGGGGCATCACCGCTGCATGAACGAACTGCCCGTCGAGGACGTCCTCGACGCCGCGCGGCGCGTGCTGGCCCGCGTCGGACCATGAGGCGGTCGTTGCGCGAGGGCGCGCGCGTGCTCGTGCGCATGCCCGCCTGGTTGGGCGACTTCGTCGCGGCGGAACCGGTCGTGCGCGCCCTGCTCGCGCGCGGTTGTCGCGTGACCGTGGCCGGCGCGCGTCGTTTCGAGCCGCTGTTGGAGCCCCACCCGCGTCTCGGGTTCGCGTCGGTCGAACGCGGCGTCACGCCGTCGCCGCGCGCGTGGCGCGGACACGACGTGGCGATCGTGTTGGACGGTTCGTGGCGCGGCGCGTGGGCGGCCTGCGTGGCCGGCATCCCCGAGCGCGTCGGATTCGCGAGCGGCGCACGTCGCGTTCTCCTGACGCACGCGTTCGAGCCCGCGCTCGAACGCGGAGCGACGGCGATCGGCAACGGTGTCCACGGCGCGCGTCCGCGTCGGTTGCCGCGTCCGTTCTCGGCCGCGTGCGTCGAGTTGGCGTCCTCCTGCGGGCTCGAGGTCACCGATCGTGTGCCGCGCGTGCACGTCGGAGCGAGCGCGCGAGAGTCGTTGGACGCACGTCTCGCGCGCTACGGCGTCGCGGCGGACGAACGCGTCTTCGTCGTGCACGCCGGGGCGCGTCCGGAGTCGAGCAAGGGCCTGCCCCCCGACCTCACCGCCGCGCTCGTGCGCGAGCTCGCGGTCGCGCACGCGGCGCCGCGCGTCGTGATCCCGTGCGCGCCGGGCGAGGAAGCGTCCGCGCGTCGCGCGCACGAGCTCTTGCCGGGTTCGATCCTGCTCGACGCGCCGCCGCTCGACGTGAGCGAACTCGCGGCGCTCCACGATCGCGCGGCGTGCGTCCTGACGCCCGACAGCGGCCCTCGACACGTGGCGCACGCACGCACGGACGCGCCCACCTGGGTCGTCTGCGGTTCGACCGATCCGCGTCACACCGCCGAGCACGGACCGCACGTGCGGATCGTGCGCGTCGACGTGCCGTGCGGTCCTTGTCACCGCGAAGTCTGTCCGCTCGCGGGCGACGCGCGGAACGCCTGCATGCGGCGCCTCGAGCCGCGACACCTCCTGGACGGCGCGCGGAGCGTCGCCGGACACTAACATCCTCGCCCCGAGAGGATCCTCGCCCCGAAAGGCAACCGAACCGATGGCCAGAGTCTCGAGCGATTTCCCGTCCGACGTCCCCGATCAACCCGAGCTCGTGTCGATGCGACGCGAGGACGACGTCGTGTGGCTCACGATCGAGCGGCCGGACGTGATGAATTGCCTGTCGTTCCCGACGCTCAAGCGGTTGCGCACGCTGTGCGAGGAACTGCGCGAGGACCTCACCGTGCGCGCCGTCTTGATCACGGGCGCGGGCGACAAGAGCTTCTGCGCGGGCGCCGACTTGAAGGAGCGCAAGACGATGCCGAAGGAGCGCGTGCCCGAGTTCGTGAAGAACATCCGGCGCACGATGGACGACGTCGAGTCGTTGCCGCAACCCACCATCGCGGTCGTCAACGGGTTCGCGTTCGGTGGCGGGACGGAGTTGTTGCTCGCTTGCGACCTGCGCGTCGCCGCGGTGCACGCGACGTTCGGCCTGACCGAGACGACGCTGGCGATCATCCCGGGCGCCGGCGGTACGCAGCGGTTGCCGCGCTTGGTGGGACGCTCGCGCGCCAAGGACCTGATCCTCACGGGACGCAAGATCGACTGCATGGAAGCCGAGCGCATCGGCCTCGTGAACCGCATCGCGCCCGCGGGGCAGTTGCACGAATGCGCGCGCGACGTGGCGCGCGCGATCTCCGAGAACGGTCCGGTCGCCGTGCGCGCCGCGAAGGCCGCGATCGATCAAGGCTGCGAGCTGCCGATGCCGCAGGGGCTCGAGGTCGAAGCCCGCTGCTACGAACGCGTGCTGCCGACCCAAGATCGCCTGGAAGCGCTGGCCGCGTTCGCCGAGAAGCGCAAGCCGCGGTTCCTCGGCCGCTAGCTCGCTCGCCGCGCATCCGAGCGTGATCTCTCGGATTCGACGGACCTCGCGCGGGTTCCTCCGAGTTCGCCGCCACGATCCCTCGACGGGCGGCAACCGGACGGGGCGCGGAGGAGACTCCTCCGCGATTCCCGAAGGAGGATCCCATGCGCTCGCTCGCCCGGCTGTCCGCGTTCGCCGTCGTCTCGTTCCACCTCGTCTCCGCTCTGCACGCCGACGTACGTCACGTTGCGCCGAGCGGCCAGCCGTTCACCGAAATCCAGGCCGCGATCGACGCGTCCTCCGCGGGCGACGTCGTCGTCGTCCATCCCGGCACCTATGCCGGATTCATGGTGGACGGGAAGGCGCTCACCGTGTGCGCGGACGGCGTCGGTGCGAGCGCCGTCGCCGCGGTCACGGGCGAGACGGTCGTCTCCAACCTCGCCTCGGGACGTGTCGTCCTGAGTGGACTTCAACTGACCGGTCCTTCGGCGCAGTGTCCGGATCAGCCCGGCGCGCTGGGACTGCGCATCGTCGGCAACGCCGGCTTCGTGCTGGTTCAATCCTGCACCGTCCGTGGCGGGCTCTCCTCGGGCGCGGGCTACCTCTACCAACCGCCGGCTTGTGCCTCCGGTGTCTCCGCGATGCTCCTCCAGGACAATGTCGGTGGCGTCGTCCTCTCCGACCTGCAGGTGAGCGGCACCACGGCGGCGTGGGCGTACCACCCGTTCGGCGGGTGCTGTTTCTACAGCCAGTACTACGCGCCCTCCGCCCCAGGGGCCGTCGTGATCTCCTCGCGTCTGGCGCTCATGGATTCGGTCCTCGTCGGCGGCGCCGGGGCGGGTGCCGCCGAGGGGGGGCCTGGATCGG
>Ga0075163_10008414_pt1 | contig 13586 bp, 13 predicted proteins | sample JI1023141ADNA_FD_71478 | JGI IMG/M metagenome (GOLD analysis project Ga0075163, IMG submission 71478) | Wastewater effluent complex algal communities from Wisconsin, to seasonally profile nutrient transformation and Carbon sequestration -... | ecosystem: Engineered > WWTP > Effluent > Algae...
ACCAGCGGATAGCCCATGCCGGGGAAGGCCGGCATGCTGCCGTTCCACAACAGTTTCTCGGTGCCGGTGCTGATGCCGCTGTACTCGATGTCGATCACGACATCGCCATCGTCTGGCGGGGTGAGGTCGAGTCGGGTGAACGCGATGTGCTCGGGTTGTTCGAGCACGATGGCCATCGTCTTCATGCCAGCCCTCCTGACGGGCACGCCAAGCGGGTCGGTCGACTCGGCATCAGGGGCACCGGTTTCAAGGTCGACTGCAAGGGCTTGAGCATCACGGTGTCATCTTAGACTTACGCTTAGAAGTGTCAAGAGATCGTGACATTCTGGCGGTCAGGGTTTACGCGCGACGCAACGCGCGACGACGATGCCGGTCTGCAACGGCAGCAGCGTCGGCACGGAACGGCCGCCGTCGAAGCCGGCTTCACGCAGCAAGGCCGAGAAGTCGGATGCCGAACGAGGCCGGCCGCGGCCCATGGCCAGCAAGTAGAAGCCGAAGTAGGCGTCGCCCATGGCTGCCGCGCCAGGCGCCCCGGCCATCGGCTCGGCCAGCAGCAAGGTGCCGTCATCGGGCAGTGCCCGGCGCACGGCGCGCAGCAGAGCCAGCACCCGCTCGTCGGGGTGGTCGAAGGCCACCCGGATCATCGAGACGATGTCGGCGCCCCGAGGCAATTCGTCGACGAAGAAATCGCCCCCGAGCGCCTCGGACCGATCACGCAGGCCCCAGGCCTCGAACCGCACATGGGCGCGCGCGGCCACCGCAGGCAAGTCGAACAGCTTCAGCTGGAGGTGGGGTGCCCGCTGGGCCACGGCACGCAGGAAGGTACCCTCGCCGCCCCCGATATCGAGCAGGCAGCGGTGACGCTGGAAGGAATAGGCATCCAGTACTTCAGCCGCGACCATCGGCTGGGTCATCGACATCAGCGTCGAGTACTCGGCCACCTGCTCGGCGGTCAGGCGTGCCGTGGCTTGGCCATCGTGGGCGGCGTAGGGCCAGTAGCCCGCCATCGCGGGCGGACGACCGTCGCCTCGCAACAACGCCACCGGGTCGACCAGGTCGTCGTAGAGCGTGGCGTGGTGCTCGACCATCGAGGCAATGCCGCTGTTGCCGACCATCGGCGCTCCGAGCCGGCCGAGTGCGTAGCGGTCGCCGCGCCGCCGCTCCACCAGTTCGAGCGACGCCGCCGCCGACAACAGGCGCTGCGCCGCATCGAGCCCCAGGCCCAGCCGCGGCGCGAGGTCGGCCAGCGGCAGCGGCCCTTCAGCGAGGATCTCGAACAGCTTCAGCCGGACGCAGGCCTGCAGCACCTGCGTGTAGACGAATCCGGCCACCAGGTCGAACAGTTCGCGGGCCTGCTTGCGGACGATCCACCGCGTGGGCAGGAACCCGGCGGCCCAACGCTGGAACTCCGGTCGGGCGATCGTGCGCGACCGCCAGTCTCGGAAGCGCTCGGACCAGGACACAGCTTGCTCTCCCGCCTGGCCCGGTGCGGTGATGTCTCGCCCCTTCACGGCGGGCCTCGGGTCAGGCAGCTTCAGTCGGCGTGCGACGGCGGCGCGCGGGCACGCGCACCGGCATCGGCAAGGCCGTGCGCTCGATGTCGGGGCACCAGGCCTTGGGCACGAGCCGCTCGGCTTCCAGGCGGACCAGCTCACGCAAGGCACCGGCACCGCGGCAGGGCGGGATGGCTTCCATCGCACAGGCCACCAGACGGTCGAAGTGCTGCACTGCGCCGGTGAGGCCATGCTCGGTGGCGGAACTCGGCCTTCCGAGTGCCACGTCTCGGCCGGTCGGCTTGCCCAGCGTCAGCGGGTCGGCGAGGACATCGCGAACATCGTCGGCCACCTGGTAGGCCTCACCGAGCCACTCGCCCAGGGCTCGCCAGGTCTCGCCATCCATGCCCGCCGCCTCGGCACCAGCCGCCGTGGCCGCCGCGAACAGCGCGCCGGTCTTGGCACGCTGGTAGTCGGACAGCGCCACGCGCGGCTCGCACTCCCAGGCCTGCCCGGCGGTGATGCCGAAGGGCATGCCGACTCCCCGGCCGATGGTGGCCATCAGGCGAATCAGTCGCTGCGGCGACCTGGCGCCTGCCAATCCCAGCGCCTGGAAGGCCATCACGATCAGCCCATCACCGGCCAGCACGGCCAGCCGCTCACCGTAGGCCGAATGCACCGACGGCTGGCCACGGCGCATCGGTGCGTCGTCGAAACAAGGCAGGTCGTCGTGCACGAGCGACGCGCAATGCAGCAGTTCAATGGCCACGGAGGCCGCGTCGGACAAGGCCGGGTCGCTGTCGCCACAGGCCCGAGCCACTGCGATGCAGAGCTGAGGGCGGATGCGGGCGCCACCGGGAAACACCGCGTGACGCATCGCTGCGGCCAGCCGAGGCGGGCAGCCGGGCGCCTCCCCGGTGGCGATGGCCGCCTGCAACGCCTGTTCGATGCGCGTCAAAGTCTCCATCCTGGTGCTCCGGCCCGCCGAAAGGCTGACTGCTATGGGTTGAGTGTAAATCTCACTTGTCACTTGAATCGTACATTTATTCTGACACTTCCAGGCACGGGCATACCCGGCCTTGCCGCAACGGCACCACACGGGGTGGCCGCGGCGCACTTTGGGAGCTCAGGAGGCGTCGGAGCGCCCGACAAGCCCGCGCAGCACGTCAGCAATGGCTGCCGGGTCTTCTTCATGCGCCAGATGCCCGAGCTGCGGCAGAAGAACCACGTGGGCGGAAGCGCACCGCGCCGCGACCCTGACGGCCTGTCGGGGCGGCACGGCACTGTCGCGCTCACCGGCCAGCAGTGCGAGCGGCAACGCCAGCGTCGGCAAGTTGCGGTACAGCGGCTGCAGGTCCCAGTGCGCCATCATGCCCAGCGCCGCACGGGCATGGTCCGGGTTGCGGATCAAGGCGCCATACAGCGCCAAGCCATCTGCGTCCAGCCGCGAGCCGGTGCCTTCTATCAAGCGGCGCACCACTGCCGGGTCGGCCGCACGGCGCGCAAAGAGGCGGGGCACCCACGGTGCCGCATGCATCAGGCGAGCCAGCGGAGAGAGCAAGGGCGCAGCCACACCACCGAAGGGCAGGAAGGCCCCATTGATGGCGACGATGCGGGCCAGTCCTGCAATGGAGCCGGACAAGGCCATCTGCACCGCGATCGCGGCGCCGGCGCTGTGACCCATGAGGCAAGACGGCTGCACCGCCAGGGACTCGAACAGCCCGGCCAATGCAACGGCCATGCCCGCCAGGCTCATATCGGTCGACACCGGTGCCGAGGTGAAGGCATGTCCCGGCAGGTCCATGGCCAGCACCGCGTGGTCGCGGGCCAGCAACGGCGCCAGGCCCCGCCAGCTGTGCGTCGACGCGCCGGTGCCGTGCAGCAGGACGATCGTGCCGGCATCGGGCCGCGGCGCGGGCCAGCACTGCAAGTGCCAGCGCAGGCCGGCGGCCTCGACGAATCGGCTGTGCTCGCGGTGCGGCCAATCGCCGCCGTCACGCTGCCAGTCCAACGGCGCGTCGGCGGGCCGCATGGCTCAGCGTCGGGCGGTGGCGGCCTGCACCGCGGCCGACATCGATGCAGCGCCGGCCTGGGGCAGCGGCAGATAGCGCGCCTGCAGCGCCTGGGCCAGACCGGCAGCCTGCGCCTGAGGTCGCGGCGAGGTGTCGATCAGCAGCGTGGCGACGTGGCCCTGGCGAAACCTCATCGCGGCGGCCTGCACGTCGGCCTCGGCCTGCGCACGGCCGCCGCTGCCGTCCAGCGCCACGTTGGCGCGTCCGTCGGTCAGCAGCACGACCAGCGGCGTGTCGCCACGCCGGGCCACGGCATCCGCCAGCGCGCCGGCGGCGTCGATGGCAGCCGCCAGCGGCGTGCCGCCGCCGCCTGGCAGCCCCGACAGGCTGCGCTTGGCGCGCACCAGCGAGCGGGTGGGCGGCAGCAGCAGTTCGGCGCCACGGCCACGGAAGCCGAGCACCGCGACCTTGTCGCGCCGCACGTAGCAGTCGGCCAGCAGCAGTTCGACCGCGCCCTTCGCCTCGGCCAGCCGGTTCATCGCCGACGACCCCGAAGCATCGACGACGAAGATGGTCGTGGTCTCACGCTTCTGGCGGTAGCGCGTGACGTGAAAGTCGTCGGCCCGCACCTCGATGCGCCGCGGCGACACCGCGTCGAGCACGCGCCCGCGCAGGCGCTGCCAGGGCGCCGCGGCGCGCAGCGTGTCGATCACGTTCAGGCGCTCGCCGCCACGCGGCTCGCCGCGGCGCACGCCTGCCGGCCGACCGCGCTGGCCGCTCTTGCGGGCAGCGCCGGAGCGGCCGCTGCTGCGCGAACGGTCGGCGCGCGCCTGGCGGGCCTGCAGGCTGGCTAGCAGACCCGGCGGCAGCGAGGCCAGCGCGGCCTGCAGCACGAGGTCGTCCAGCGCGCCCTCGGGCAGTTGCGGCTCGGCATCGTCGAGGTCCTTGGGCGGCTCGTCAGGCGGTGGCTCCGAAGGCGGCGGTTCATCCGGCGGCGGCGACGGGGGCTCTTCCGATTCGACCACCGGCATCTGCGTGGCCCGCGGCAGCAGCACCAGTCGCACCGCCACCGCGGCGTCGTCGGCATCGGCGCTGTCGCGGCCGCCCAGGGCGGCGTGGATGCGTGCGACCCGCACGGCCAGCAGCGCCAGCCGCAGCGAACTGGCGCCGAGCGCGACGCCGGCCACGCACAGGGCCTGCAAGACCGGCTCCGGCATCGTGACCTGCGGCAGCAGGGCACGCGCCTGGGCGACCTCGCGCGCCAGGTCGGGGATCTGGGCCTGGTCCTCGAAGGCTTCGGCGGGCGTCACGGACTGCAGGTCGAGCAGCATGGCCAGGCGCTCCTGCAGCGCCGCCGGCAGCTTCTCGTCGTCGCCGATGCCCTCGTCCAGCGCCACCAGTCCCAGCCGCGCCGCGTGCCGCTGCGTGATGCCGTCGCGCTCGACCACGGCCTCGCCGCGATCGAGCACGGCCGCCAGCCGGGCGGCCACTTCAGGCGTGACACGTTCAGCCATTGCCGCCACCAGCACGCCACCGTCGGTCTCGGCCATCAGCCCGCGCTGCGCCACAGGACGGCCGGCCTGCAGCGTGGCACCGAGATCCAGCCCACCGATGAGACGTTCGTCGCGGATGTTCAGCGGCAGGCGCCGCCACGGCTTGCCGACCACCATCTGCTGCAGCAGCGCCAGCCATTGGTCGCGCACCGGACCGGCCGACGCACGCACGCCGACGCCGCCAACGCCCACCGGGTCGACCGCGAAGATGGCTGCGGCCAAAGTGGCATCGGCCCAGACCGCCGCCTCGGCCGGCAGGTCCATCACGCCGGGAACAATTCGGCCAGCGCGCGCTCGACGCGCACGGTCGAGCCGGCGTCGTCGAGCGGGTTGCGGCGCAGCCGATGGCGCAGGGCCGGTGCGGCGATGCGCCGCAGCTGTGCATCGCCGACCACCGCGTCGCCGTCGATCGCCGCCAGCGAACGGGCCGCACGCATCAGCGTGAGCTCGCCGCGCAGGCCATCGGTGCCGAGCTTCATGCACAGCTGCGCCGCCCGCTCGAGCGCGACGTCGGGCACCTGCACGTCGGCCAGCCGCTTGCGCGCGGCGACGATGCGCCGGCGGATGCGCTCGTCCTCGGCATGCCAGTGATCGATGAAGGCTGCCGGGTCGCGCTCGTAGGCATCACGGCGCCTGACCACTTCGACGCGGGTCGCAATGTCGGTCGGCGTGCGCACCTCGACCGACAGGCCGAAACGATCGAGCAATTGCGGCCGCAGCTCACCTTCCTCAGGATTGCCGCTCCCGACCAGCACGAAGCGCGCTGGGTGGCGCACCGACAGGCCCTCGCGCTCGACGACGTTTTCGCCCGACGCGGCGACGTCGATCAGCAGGTCGACCAGATGGTCTTCCAGCAGGTTCACCTCGTCGATGTACAGGAAGCCGCGGTTGGCGCGCGCCAGCAGGCCCGGCTCGAAGGCCTTGACGCCCTGCGACAGCGCACGCTCGAGGTCGAGCGCACCGACGACGCGGTCTTCGGTGGCACCCAGCGGCATGTCGACCACCGGCACCGAGACCCAGTGGCTCTTGGCCTTGCCGTGGCCCTTCAGCGTCGGGCACTGGTCGCAGGCGGTACCGCCACCGGCCGGGTCGCAGCCGTAGCGGCAGCCGTCGATCGCGCGCATCTTCGGCAGCAGGGCCGCCAGGGCCCGCACGGCCGTGGACTTGCCGGTGCCGCGATCGCCGAAGACCAGCACGCCGCCGACGCCAGGGTCGACCGCCGCGATCAGGATCGCGAGCTTCATTTCGTCCTGGCCGACGATGGCGGAAAAGGGGAATGTGAACGACATCTTCTGAAGGCGGTCTCGAGAGAGGTGGGTGGACGTCTGCTCAGTGCAGCTTCGTGGCCGGGTCTTCGGGAGCATGCAGGTGCCGGCGCGCACGCCGCAGTGCCAGCAGCACCACGCCAGCCAACAATGGCAGCGACAGGCCGACGACCAGATCCGGATCGAGGCGCAGGCCGGCTGCCTTGGCGCCCTTGGCAAAGTAGCCGACCAGGCCGGCAGCGTAGTACACGATGGCCGCAACCGAGAGGCCCTCGACGGTCTGCTGCAGGCGCAACTGCAGCTTGGCCCGGCGGTCCATCGAGGCCAGCAACGCCTGGTTCTGCCGCTCACGCGCGATGCCGACGCGCGTGGCGAGCAGGCCGCTGGCCTGTGCCACCCGCTCGGACAGATCGTGCAGGCGCTGCGAGACCGTGGTGCAGGTCGCCACGGCAGGCGCAAAGCGGCGGTCCATGAATTCCTGGATGGTCTGCAGGCCCGGCAGACGCACCTCGCGCATCTCGTCGATGCGCATGTGCACCAGTTCGCTGTAGGCGCGGCAGGCGCCGAAACGGAACTGGCTGGCCGACAGGCCGCTCTCGACCTCGGCGGCAAGCCGCGTCAGCTCGTGCAGCAGGGCCTCTTCGCGGCCGTCTTCGCGCGCGATGCCGTCGGTGAGCTCGGCCAGTGACTTCTCGATGGCGACGATGCGCGGGGACTGGCGCCGGGCGATCGGCAAGGCCAGCAGTGCCAGCATCCGATAGGCCTCGATCTCGAACAACCGCTGCATCATGCGGCCAGCCTGGCGCTGCGTGAAACCGCGGTCGATCAGCAGGAAGCGCGCGCAGCCATCGTCGTGGATGCGGAAGTCCGTGAAGGCGTAGCCAGCGCCGTCGGCAATGGCGCTGCCGATCACGATGTGGCCGCCGAAGTGTTCGGCCAACAGGGCAGCATCGGGCGGCCCGTCACCGGCCGGCACCAGCTTGGCATGGGCGGCGACGATGGTCCGGCCGGGCACGGCCGACATCCAGCCGGCCGGCAGCCAGGACGACGCCGGCTCCGAAAACGGCTTCTCGCTGCGCCCCGGAGCGAAAACGGTGTAGCCGGAGAACTCGCCGTGCCGCTCCCACTTCAGGCGCACGGTGCCGAGCTGCGCCGTGAATTGGGTGACGCCGGCCGCTGGCGGCTCGACGTCGAAACGCTCGCAGACCTTGGCCAGGTGCTGCCGCTCGGCCTCACGCTGGTCAGCATCGAGCAGTACTGCCACATAGGTGGCCCGCATCGGTGTCGACAAGGCCTCGGGCGGCCGCGCGTGCACCTCGTCAGCGAGTTGGAATCGGTCCGGATGGTCGGGGGGTAGCAGGGCCATGCAGGGCGAAGCGGGGTTGATGCGGCCCTCGATGTCAGACCGAACGTACTCCCAGTATGTCACCAGCTTCTGACAACACGGCCGCAGCACGGGTCAGCGCGGCCTGGCCGAGTGGCCTTTGCGCGACAGGCCGGCGAGCGCAGCGGTACGCTCGCAGAACCATGCCCCCGACGACGTCACCTCTCCTGCCGGACTCTCTTCTCGTGGCCGGCGCCACCGGCCTCATCGGGCAGCAGCTGTTGGCGGCGTTCAGCAGCTTCTCTGGCAGCGGCCCGACCCGCGTGCACGCATTGGCCAGGCGGCCACCGGCCCCGCACGCTGCCAGGGCTGCCCCGTTCGCCGAGTGGCACCGGGTCGACTTTGCGCACCTGCCTCCCCTGCCCCGCGCTGCCTGGGCCTTCTGCGCGCTCGGCACGACCATCGCCGCGGCGGGCTCGCAGCAGGCCTTTCGTGCGATCGACTTCGATGCCGTGCTGGCCTTTGCCCACGCCGCGCGAGCTGCCGGTGTCACCCGGCTGGCGGTGGTGTCCTCGCTGGGCGCCAGCGCGCGGTCCGGCAACTTCTACAGCCGCGTCAAGGGCGAGATGGAAGCAGCCGCGGCAGGTTGCGGCTTCGACAGCCTGGTGATCGTGCGCCCGTCGCTGCTGGCCGGCGACCGGGCGGCGCTGGGTCAGCCGTCACGTCGGGGAGAACGGCTGGCCTTGGCCTTGACGGCGCCGCTGGTCGGGCTCATCCCCGCGGCCTGGCGCCCGATCGGGGCCGCGGTGGTCGCACGCGCGATGATCGCCGCGCTGGCCGAAGGCCGGCCGGGTGTGAGGGTGATCGATTCAGCGGAACTGCAGCGGCTGGGTCGCGCTGCCGATTGATCGTCAGCGGAACTCGCGCTCGCGCAGCCACTTGGTCGCGACCCACTTCTCGCCGGCCAGCACCGGGGCCCCGCCGTGCAGGGTCCGCGTCACCGCGTGAGGGCGGTCGTAGCTGAAGAACACGGCATTGCCCTTGACCGGTGCCACGTCCAGTGCGACGTCGGGGAAGATCGTGGCGCCGCCTCGCTTCGGGGTGTTCAGGTACATCACCACCGTGGCCACCCGTTGCCCGCCACGCTGCAGGATCGTGGAGGTGCCGGGCTGGGTGGGGTCGAAGTAGTCGTGGTGCGGCCGGTACTCGGCCCCCGGACGGTAGTGCAGGATCTGCAGGCCTTCGCCGTTCTCGACCGGCCAACGCACCAGTGCGGCGATGCGCCGCTCGATGCGGTCGATCAGCGCCGTCTCGGCGCGCTCGAAGAACATGCCGTCGCTGGTACGTGCTGCATTGACCTCGCTGCCCCCGGTGTCGGTGTCGACGGTCTCCGAGCGCTGCAGTCGCGGGCGGGCCAGGTCGACCAGCGCATCGCACTCGTCGTCCGACAGCAGGCCGCCGAACACCACGACGCGCGGGCTGCGCATGGTCAGCAGCACCTTCACCGCATGGGCGTCGTCAGCGCCGGCCAGAGGCAACGGCACGACCGCGGTGTCGCCGACATCGGGCTCGGGCACCGGCACCCCCGGCGGCACCACACCATTGCGCGTGCGTCCGACCTCTTCGAGTCGGGCAGTCAACGTGGCTTCGAGCGCGTCGGCCGCGACCTCGTCGTCCCAGCCGCTGGCCTTCATCGCAGCGATCACATCTTCGGGTTTGCAGCCGGCCTCGGCCTGGGCAATGATCCACCGGCGAAGGTCGTCGGTGACCGTCTGATTGGCAGTTGTCGTTCCCATGATCCGAATTCTGGCAGACGGGCCGCCACGACGGATCAGCGCGTCGCCGCCAGATCGTCCAGCGCCTGGCGGATGCTCTGCAAGCTGCGCAGGGCCACCACGCTTTCGGCAATGACGCGTCCGAGTTCGGCACTCAGCGCGCTCAGCCTTCCGGCTTCGACGCCACCGACCAGGGCCGCTTCGAGGACACGGGCGGCCTCGTCGATGGCGATCAGTCCGAGCGTGCTGGCTGCGCCGCGTACCGCGTGCACCTGCTGCCGCGCCTCCTGCGAGCGCCCCGCGTCGAGCAAGGCCTCCCAGCGCGTCACGTCGATTTCATGGGTTTGCACGAAGCGCGCCAGCAGCCGCCTGTAGATGGGCAGTCGCCCACCCACGGCCGCCAGGCCGACGGCCACGTCGAGTCCATCCAGTGCCTGCAGCGCGGCCAGTTCGGCAACAGCGTCGTCCACCGCCGGGGCCGGTGCGGGGCCGCTGTCGATGGCGTCGGTCACGTGGGGTTCGCGTCGATCACGCCAGTCTTCACGGCCAGCCGCACCAGGCCGGTGACCTCGTGCACGCCCAGCTTGGCCATCAGGCGGCTGCGGTAGGTGTCGACGGTCTTGGGCGACAGATTGAGCTCGGCGGCGATGGCCGCGCTCGACTGGCCTCCAACCACCATGCGCATGATCTGCCGTTCGCGCGCCGACAGCAGCGCCAACGGGTCGGCATTGCGCTCGCCTTGCAGCGCATCGAAGACCCCCGACTCCTTCTCGACCGAGGGTCGTCGGCCCTGCAGGATTTCGTGGATGGCTTCGACGACCTGTCGCCCGGAAGTGCCCTTGAGCAGATAGCCGGCGGCCCCCATTCGCACCGCCTCGGCGATGTCGCGCGGCCGGTCCGAGGTGGTCAGCACGAGCACCTGGGTGGGCAGCCCGAGCCCCTGCAACTGAGCCAGCAAGTCGAGGCCCGATCGCGCCCCGAGGCCGAGGTCGAGCACGAGCACGTCAGGAACGAGTTCAGCGAGGTCGGACAGTGATTGGGCAATGTTGTCGGACTCGCCCACCACGGTAAAGCCGGCAGCCTCGAAGACGGCTCGCAGCCCTTCCCGAACGATCGTGTGATCCTCGACCAAGTACAACCTGGTCATGTCATCTTCTCCCTGTCCCCGTTTGACCTGACTCACTGTAACGCAGCGACATATGGCCATTGCCTGCAGAAGGGGGCGTTTGTCCCGTGAATCATGGCGCAGGCGCCACATTGCAGTAGGGAGTTATTGACTCGACCGGCGACCACCGGCGCGGCAGCGCTCGCGCCGCCGCGGTCATGCCAGTTCGCGCCCGAAGAACACGAAGCTGCGATCCCAGGCCCGTTGCGCCCAAGCCGGGTCGTATTGCGTGACGGCGATGCGGCCGGGGCCAACTGCGGTCTCGTTGGCAAAGCCGTGCTGGGCCAGGTAGCGATGACCCTGGTAGCGCACCTGGGCCGCGCGCAGCTTCTCTTCCAGCGCATCGACGCCGGCAATCGGGAAAGGAACGTCCTGCTCGGCCCAGTGGGCGAGCACCGGCACGCGGATCTTCGTGGCGTCGAGGTACTCCAGCGGCGGATGGCCATACCAGACGACGCCCGCATCGATCTCGCTCGACATCGACAGGGCCAGCAGCGTCAGCGCGCCGCCCATGCAGAAACCGGTGACACCGACCTTGCCGCCGCGCGCCTTGAGATAGCTCACGGCGCCGGCCACGTCCTGCGAGGCCGCGTCGCCAAAATTGAGACTGGTCATGAGGTGGTGCGCCTCTTCGGCCTCGAGGGTCGACTTACCGCGGTAGAGGTCGGGCACCAGCGCGTTGAACCCGGCTTCGGCGAGCCGGTCAGCGACACCGCGGATCTGCGGGTTGAGTCCCCACCACTCCTGGATCACGACGACCGATGGCGCGCCGGCGCCTCGCGCGCCATCCGCCAGGTAGCCCTGCACGACCTGTCCATCAGGCCGCTGAAACTCCACCGTGATTCCCATGTCTTGCTCCTTGTCAGGTTGAACCTGACGAGTAGAGGGCAAGCGCCTCGGCGACGTCAACCGGGCGCACCCGGAGGAGGCTTCACCCGCTGTCGGCGACGCGCCGCCGGAAGACCAGGCGATCGCGGGTCGACACGTCAGGGTCGAGCGCATAGCCATCAGCGGCGAAGCTCTCGAGCTTCTTCGGCGAATTGATGCGGTGGAGCACTGCATGGCGCGCCATCAGGCCGCGCGCCCGCTTGGCGAAGAAGCTGATGACCTTGTACTCGCCACTCTTCCAGTCCTCGAACACGCAGTCGATCACCCGCGCCGCCAATGGCTTGCGCAAGGCCACGCGCGCGTATTCGATGGACGCCAGGTTGACGATCACCGGCGAACGTTCGGCCGCCAGGCGCTCGTTGAGGTGGTTCGTGACGGTGTCGCCCCAGTAGGCATAGAGGTCCTTGCCGCGGCGCGTCTTCACCGCCGTGCCCATCTCCAGGCGGTAGGGCTGCAGGCGGTCCAGCGGTCGCAGCGCGCCGTACAGGCCCGACAGCAGCACCAGGTGGTCCTGCGCCCAGGCGAGGTCGGCCGTCTTCAGGCTGCGCGCCTCGAGGCCGTCGTAGACATCGCCGTTGAACGCCAGCACGGCCGGCTTGCTGTTCAACGGCGTGGCGTCGGGTTGCCACGCGGCGTAGCGATCGACGTTGAGTTTCGCCAGGTTGTCGGACAGGTCCATCAGCGCGGCCACCTCGGCCGCCGACTTGCGGCGCATCACGCCGATCAGTTCGGTCGCCTGCTCGACGAACAGCGGGTCGGTCGCGCGCCGCGCCACCGGGGCCGACACGGGGGTGTCGTAGTCGAGGCTCTTGGCCGGAGACAGCAGGTACAGCATGGCTTGCGCTTCAGTCCTCGTCGCGGTTCACACGCTGGGCCGCGCCGAGTGCAGACTGCCAGGTGCGCAGCGGAATGTGGCTGCGCAGGCGGTTCAGCGCACAGCCGATCAGCGCCGGATGCACTTCGTGGCCGATGCCCTCGGCGATGTCGAGCGTGGCATCACCCTGCAACGCGCCCAGATGCTCCAGCGCGTCACGCGAACCCTGGGCCGGGATCACCGTGTCGGCGCTGCCGTGAAAGAGGTGCATCGTGGTGTGGCGGGGCGCCACCTCGGGCAGCAGGCAATAGCGACCACCGAAGGACAGCACGCGGCCGGCGATGCCGTCGTGTCGTGCTGCCAGTTCCAGCGACAGCACCGCCCCTTGTGAAAAGCCACCCAGCGCGGTGGCCGCCGGACCGACGCCCAGACGCTGCTGCTGCGCCTGCACCCAAGCACGCAGGCCCGGCAGGGCGGCCGCCACACGCTCCGGCCAGTTCCTTGCATCGAGGTCCTGAACCGAGTACCACTGGCGGCCGGGCCGCTCACCGTCGACCGGGTTCGGCGCATCGGGCGCCAGCACTGCGGCCTGCGGGAAGGCCTTGCGCAGCGCCGCGCCCAACGGGGCCATCGACGCACCGGAGGCCCCCCAGCCGTGCAGCAGCAGGATCAGTTGTTCGGCGCGGCCGTCGAACGGCAGCCATTCTTTCGTCGCGAGCATGCGCCTCATTGTGGCCGAGGCCGGCCCGCCGTCAGGGCTGCTTCGGCAGCGGCCCCAGGTGTCGCTGCAGGAACTCGAGCAGCTTCGGCCAGCCCTGCGCCTGCGCCACGGCGTCGGCCTGCGGCGTGCCGCCCATCTTCATCGGACCGGCGTTGTACTGTGTCGTCGGTGTCCAGCCGGGCCCGCCGATGGCATGGCCGGCATCGCGGAAGACCAGCGCCACCGTCTCGCGGCCGGCCTTGGCCCGGCTGGCGGCGATGGCTTCGGCCATGCCACCGGAGTCCCACATCTGGTCGTCGTGCCCGCCGAGCAGGAACATCGGCCCGGCGTAGTTCTCGACCGGAATGCGCGCAGCCGGCACACGGGCCGGGTTCGCCGCCCGGCCGGCGTCCTGCGGCCGGCGCACGCGCACGTCGGCGCCGGTCTGGAAGCCGGCGAACTCCTTCTCGAAGTTCTGGTAGGGCACGAAGGACAGCGGCTTGCCTTCGAACGAGAACGACGACCTCTGGCCCGAAGGAATGCCGTTGCCCCAGCCCTCCCACACCACGTCGGTGGGCACGATGGCCGCGACGGCAC
>Ga0075163_10008415_pt1 | contig 13586 bp, 11 predicted proteins | sample JI1023141ADNA_FD_71478 | JGI IMG/M metagenome (GOLD analysis project Ga0075163, IMG submission 71478) | Wastewater effluent complex algal communities from Wisconsin, to seasonally profile nutrient transformation and Carbon sequestration -... | ecosystem: Engineered > WWTP > Effluent > Algae...
AGCAGTGCGGTCCTGATGTATGCCGCCGCATCGCCCGAGATCGGCAGTTACAGCGAGGAGGTGGGTGAAGCAGCGCGAGAGGCTGGTGTGCCCAATGATGATGGCGCCCTCTACAGGTTCTACATGGAAAAGTATTCAGAGGCCGTGAAGGCGCATCCTCTTGCCTATGGCAAGACCATTCTCAGCGGCATGGAAACCTTTGCGGACCGTTGGAGATTCGAGGGGCCTGACCACTTTGGGGTCGTGCTGCTGGGCCTCATCGGTATGGCACTTGCCTTGTTTCGTAAACTTCGCGTGGTCGCCGTGCTGACCGCCGCATCCGTCGTCATTGCTCTGTTTTTCCTGCTCGAAGGCAATACCGCAATGGTAATCTGGCCTCTGGCGGCGGCGCTCACTCTCGCCACATGCTCTTGTGGACAAAGACCGCTTTGGGCGCTCGTAGCTGTGACTGCGCCTTTTGTGGCTCTCCTTTGCGGGATGGTCGGCGGCTCGATCAGCCACCGTCTCTGGACGGCGTGTGAATGGACCATGTCGCTGCTGCTCGTGATGGGTGGTGCCGGTACGATGAGAGTGCTTGGCAGCAATATTGAGGCACTCATCTCAAAGCTCAATCATCGCGGTGTGATACCAGCCAGCGGCAAGGTTCTGCCAATGCACAGAAACGCGGACATGACGACGATGGCCATGCTGATTGCCTGTCTGCTGGCGGCACACGCCGTCCTTGGCTGTGCTTTTGCCACAGGGTTGTACTTCATCAAAAACGGTCGCGAGAGGGGTTACGTCAGCCTTTCTGTCGAGGTGCGTCAGTCAGCGCATGACAGGGCCGTGGCGCAGTTCGCTTTTCTCAAGCCCATCACCGCGACTGACGAGCGTTTCTGGTCCAGACCCTGCAGTTTCAGCGATTACAAGTGCAGCATCGAAGCATGGGAAGACACTCAGCACGGTTCACGCAGCTTCGAGGTGCGCCCCTACTCCCGCACCGTTGCCTTTGCGCAGCCGCTTGACGGTGGCGGACTTATGGCCTGCCAGATGCGGATCCTGCCGGGTCAGATTCCGCGTGACATTCCCCTGTTGCTGATCGGCCTTTGCAACAATGACCCGAAGGCGCGTCTCGGCCATGATATGACGATGATCGAAGTGTTGGGATGGGTACCTATGGAGCAAGGAAACCCGTCATGGCAAAAAGTGACATGGCTGCCGTTCACTCCTGAAGCGCTCGGCGTGGCGGAAGGCAGGCGCTGAAAGGCGCTTGTGCTCTGAAAAGCCGCACCGCTTACATCTCACCTGCGCAAAACTTGGGCTTGCACCGGCACTGCGCGCGTAGTCCTCCGAATCGAATACCTTCACAGCGCGCTTCAGAGCTTTACAGGTTCAGTTACAACGTGTAAACCTGCCAACGGCAAAGGTTTCCCCCAAGAAAACATGGACGTGCTGCCCATATAAAATGGTCAAACTCCCGGATATAACACCCGCCTGGTCAGACAGATTGCGGAAGCTTCTCTTTGCAGCGTGCCTGATCGCACCCGGTTTGATGTTGTGGGGTGCCCAGTCCTATGTCGTAAACATGCCCTCGTGGGACAGTTGGATCATTACTGGCACACCGCTCATGGCTGCGCTGGATGGCTCACTGAGCTTTGATCACTTTTGGGAGCAGATGGTGGACAACCGCATGCCGGTACCGCGGCTGATATTCGTGGCACTGGCGCTTGCCACAAAATGGAACGCGAACGTCGAGACGCTCGTAACCGCCCTGTTTGGCCTCCTGGCCCTTGGTGCACTGGTCATCACCGCGAGAGCCACATGGCCCCGGCAGAGTTGGTCCACGGTGCTGGTCTCCCTTTTCGGCTCGATCCTTTTGTTCTCGCCCACGCAATGGGTCATCTGGACTTACCCGCCCCTTCTGTCAAACATGCTCTTGGTCGCCGCCACCATCGGCATCATCGCTCTTTTTGCCTCACAGCTCTCGCCAGTGTGGAAGTGCCTGGCCGGCTCACTGCTGGCTACCATTTGCTGCCTCACGTATCTGGCCGGTTGGGCATCGTGGTTGCTTCTCTTCGGGCTTGCCACTCTCGGCATCGAGCGCAGACGGATGGACCGGAGGTATTTCATCGCGCTGGGTGCCTGTGTCGTCCTTGTCGGCGTGCTCCTCTTCATCTATTTCAAAGGCTACCAGCTACAGGGGCAGCCGGGTCTGGTGTCACGCGTCCTGCATGCGCCCGGACAATACCTATCGTTTTACCTCCATTGGCTCGGAGCTCCATTTGCCGATGTCTGGAATCAAATGAGCAAGGACGAGCGCCTCGCCCACCTGCACAAGTGGTCGCTCCTGCCCGCCTCGTGTGCAGTCTTGCTCGTCGTCTTTTGTACCGTGCGCATCCTGCCTGATCCTGAATCACGCTTTCGTGCCTGGCCTTGGTTCGGCTTGCTGGGGTGGGCGGCTTCCGTTGGTGGCATGCTGACGCTCGGACGCGCTGAGCTAGCGGGCGACGCCGCTTTCTGGCCGCGTTACCAACTCATCACATGCATTCTCTGGATCGCCCTTGTCGCATTGTCCGCCATCGCCGTCAGGCGGGGGACTCGGTGGGAGCGCTACTCCCTGCTCTTTGTTGCACTCTCGCTCAGCGCAGGGTTTGTCGAGAGTGCAGGCCCGGCCTGGTACGACATGAAGGCGGACAGCTACATAAGCCGCAACATCAAGGCCGGCGTGCTCATGATGGGTGCCGCTCCCACAGCCCAGCTCCTCTCCCAGTCCCTGCCAGGAGACTTCGCCACGCTCTCCCGCTATGTGCCTGAGCTGGATCGCCACGGCTTCATCTCACCCCCACTTCTCAAGACCTCAATCGTCTCAAAGTGCAAGCTAACCTCCAGCCCGCAGACGCTTCGCGGCCAAATGAAAAAGGCTAAGATACTCGCCGACGGCACCCTGGTCATCGAAGGCTGGGCAGTCAACACCGCCACCAAAGAGCCCGCAGACGCCGTTGCCATATCCATTCAGACCCCTGGAGCACCCGAGCGCTGGTTCGGCGTCTCCAGCAAACGCAGCCATCAAAAGCTCACCGAGAAAAAATATCGCGTCCGCGGCTACCAGACCCGCCTTGGCTGGATTTACGAGCCGCCGAAGGAAGACGTGCGCACCGCCTGCTCTCTGCCGGCACCCACCGTCCCCGCCGGAGCCGTCGTCGTACGGGCGTATGCGATCGACGCCACGACTCTCACCTTCACCCGCCTCGACGGCTTGTACAAATGCAAAGGGCCCGCCCACACTCCATTAGCAAGATAGCGCCGCCTCGCTCAGGAGAGCTGGGAGCTGGGCAACGCTACTCATGCGGCATGCGACCGCCTGCCAATCACTTGACATCATTAGGCATCCTCACCCACCGTCCCAAGAAGCTGTGATTTAGTGGACATTTTTTGTTTTCCAACCCCAAATTGAGGTTTACAAAAGACTCATAGTGAATTCTCACCAACACCACCCCTCAAACAAGGCTCGCATTCGTGTGGGGATCGTCGGCACAGGATTCATAGCCGCAGGCCTGTTGAATCTGATTTCCTCGCTTGACGGTTTCACGGCCAGCCGGGTGCTGACACGTCGTGCCGACGGCACGGTGCGGTACATTGACACAGACTTGTTGACTCGCTCGACTCATGAACTGGTGGATGCGAGTGACATCGTGGTGGAGTGCAGCGGGGATGTCGTGCATGCGACACACGTGGTGAACGCCGCTCTGGAGGCCGGAAAAAAAGTGGTCACCATGAACACTGAGTTCCACGTCACGACGGGATCCTACTTCAGTGATAGAGGACTGCTAACGGAGGCCGAAGGAGATCAACCTGGATCACTGGCGGCGCTGGCTGAGGAAGCTGTGGGAATGGGCTTCCGCCCGCTCGTGTATGGAAACATCAAGGGCTTTCTTAACCACGAACCCTCCCGCTCGGAGATGGAGCACTGGTCGATGCGCAACGGTGTGAGCCTCACCCAGGTGACGAGTTTCACGGATGGCACCAAGCTTCAGTTGGAACAGGCATTGGTGGCCAATGGTCTGGGTGCTGGCGTGGCCAGGCGCGGGTTGTTGGGACCGCAGGACGAACCTCTGGAAGTCTCTTCGGGCGATCTGGCGCGCGCCGCCAAGAACATGGGCTGCCCTATCAGCGACTATGTGCTCAACCGCGAACTTCCCCCTGGTGTGTTTGTCGTGGCGGAACATCCTTTTGAGCGCCCCGAGGTTCTGCGCTACCTGAAACTGGGCGACGGACCCTTCTACACGCTTTTGAAGCCCTACCACCTCTGCCATCTGGAGATGATAAAGACCATCCGCCGTGTGGTCCGTGGAGACGGTCCTTTGCTCAACAACTCGTCCATGCCCACGGTCAACGTGGCGGCCATTGCCAAACGGGATCTGGCGCGCGGCACTCTTATTCCCCAGGCGGTTGGGGGATTTACGGTGCGCGGAGAGGCCGTGTCCTTTGCTGAAGACCCTACCGCCGTTCCCATCGGAATACTTAAAGATGCGCGGATCATCCGCCCTGTCGAAAAGGGACAGGTGTTAACATGGGATGACGTGGAGATTCCTGAGAGCTTGGCCCTGACGGCCGCCAGAGGTGTCCACGGACACGTGATTGCGACCCTAGAAGCACTTCCGCTTGCGAAGTCCGCGAACATGTGATTTTTGAGCCTAGTGTTCCAAGGAAAAAAAGTAGCTGTCGTGATGCCCGCTTACTGGGCGGAGAAGACTGTTGAAAAAACCGTCGCAGAGATTCCAAGGGAGATCGTGGACGAGATCATCCTCGTCGATGACTGCTCTAAGGACCGCACCATGGAGGTCGCGCAAAGCCTCGGCATCAGCGCCTACCGCAACGAGAAAAATCTGAACTACGGCGGCAATGTGAAGCGCTGCCTGCAACTGGGCCTCGATGCCGGTGCAGACATCGTCATCCTGCTCCACCCGGATTATCAGTACACGCCGAAGCTCATCCCCGCGATGACGGCCATGCTGGCCACTGAATTCTATGATCTCTGCCTTGCCTCGCGGACTTCGGGCAGGGGCGCGCTGAGCGGCGGCATGCCAGTGTGGCGGTATCTCGCAAACTGGACGCTGACCAACTTCATGGACTTCTGCTTTGGCACCTACCACACGGAGTACCACACGGGCTATCGCGCCTACTCGCGGAAGCTCCTAACCTCCGTGCCCTTCCACGAGTTCAGGAATGACTTCATCTTCGACAACCAGATGTTCGTCGCCGCCCTGCGTGGCAAATTCCGCACCTGCGAGGTGACCTGCCCCACCAGCTATGACGAGGACACCAGTTCCATTCCCTTCAAGAAGGCGGTGGTCTATGGCATCCAGTGCCTCAAACTCTCCAGCACGCACTTCCTCTGGCGTCTGTCCAACCGCCTCGCGCATTGATGGCGGTGTAGTTCACCCCTAAAATCTTCGCGATTGAGAACACTCGCTGACCTGTTTTTGCCCCGGCATGAGGATGACAGGCGCATCGCCCTGCGTTTCGCTTTTGTGCTTGCAGCACTCGCGATCGCCTTGATGTCGTTCTTGATTTTCACGGGTGGGGACTGGGCGGGCGCGGTTGCAAAGATGGAAGCCGCAGGACGCAAGGTGAAGGTTGAGCATCTCGTGAAAACCTGGACCTGGCGGGGGGGGCTCGTGGATCTGGCGCTCATCGCTGGTTTGCTGATCACTCTGCGCTTCTGGACTCGATCACCCGCGCGTGAGGAAAGCACCCTCCCCTCGACACCATCCCGCTCGGGACGATTCACCCTCTTCCTCGTGGTGAGTCTGTGCGCCGCCGCGTTAATCCGCATACCGCGCCTGGATTTCGGTTTCTACAATGACGAGGCCTATACCTACCAGCGCCTCATCGTTGGCGAGTTCAAGCCCGAACCGTCGGGTTCGGGGAAGTTTACATGGCTGCCGGTCAAGTGGATGAACACGGTGTGGTTCAATGCCTCGGGCAACAACTCCCAGCCTTACTCCATCCTTTCCAGGCTGAGCTACGACGGCTGGCAATCCGTCACCGGTGCCACAGCGGGACAGGTGTGCGAGACGGCAATGCGATTGCCCGCCTTGTTGTTCGGGATGGCATCCCTCTTTTTGCTGGCCCTGATGATGCATGAGGTTGCGGGCCATTGGGCGGCGGTGTGGACCACGATCGCTGGTGTGCTCCACGGCTGGCACATTCGTTACTCCACCGAGGCGCGGCCCTACAGCCTCATGATCTTCGCCGTCGTGCTGATGATGTGGTGCCTGCACCGCGCGTTGCGTTTTGGTCGCTGGCGCGACTGGCTGGGCTACGCGCTCGGACTCTTCCTCTGCGCTTGGAGCTTCAATGGCTCGGTCTATTTTCTTGCCACCCTGAATGGCATGCTCTTGGTCCGCCAAGCCTGGCTCTGGAGAAAAAAAGAGCTGCCGCCCGAGCGGGTGTTGCGCCCGGTCATAGCCGGAGTTCTTGCTACTCTGCCGGCCATTCCGCTGATGCTCCCGCTCCTGCCACAGCTCATGCGAGTGCTTGAGACCTTTACCGCCATTCGCGGCCAGATGGGCGTCGCGTGGTGGCAGGATATCACTGGCTTCTTGTTTTTCGGCTGCCCATGGAATGATTTCGATGCTGCGAATCCATACAATCTCGCCATCGCCCGTTTCCTTGTCTCCCATCCCCTGCTTTGGATTCCCGTGGCGGCACTTTTCACCGTCTCGCTTGCCGGCTTTGCGCGATTGATCAAGGCAGGCGGTGCGATGCGCCTGTTCACTTTGGCCGTGCCGATCTCGATCCTCCTCGCTTGGTTTCTCATGGGCCGGAAAGGAAACTTCATCAACCACTGGTATGTGCTCTATGCGCTGCCTTGGGTGCTTTGCAATCTTGGCACTGGCATCGCCCATCTGGGCAGTGTCGGCCCGCCCTTTCGCACGGCTCTCACCGCCCTGATTGCCCTGCTCACTCTCGCGCTCCCGGCATCTGTCGGATGGAGTTTCCGCAGTCACGGAAAACAGGACGAGCGTGCTCCGGTGCTGGCGGTGCGCGGCGGGATCTATCCACACTACGAAAGCTCGCCCGCTGCACTCGAAAGATTGTACGGATGCTTCTGGAACAACAACAACATTTACGATCCTCGTGCCGTCATCATCGGCGACACCTCGACTCTCGAATCCCTCGTCCAAAAGGCGCGCAGGGAAACCCGCCCGCTTTTCGTCGGTTACTCTCATCGCGGCATGGCCCTGCAATCTTCAGCCGAAGTGCTACGACGCATAGAAGAGTCTGGCGAGTTTGAGAAAGTGGACACGTTTTTCGGCCTCGAACAAGAGCAGTTCACGCAACACCTCTGGAAGTTGAGGCAGGTCGGCGGCAAGCCCTGACTGTAGGCGTCCGAGCAACTGCGCGGATCGACAAACAAAGGTAAGCGTCATGTGAGGTGCCGTGAGAAGTCGGTCGTAGAAGTGTTAGGGAAACGCGGATTGAATCGGTTCGATTGTAAGCGTCGCGTGAGGCGCCATGAGGAAGGAGTGGAATGTGAAACGTGGGATGTGATGGGATCCCACGTTTATGGACAAGACTTTGTTGGTACTAGAGCGGGATGAACGGGGACGGGTGCGCACGCCGCGTGAGAGGCGTGCGATGCTCGTCGCGGAGTTTCAGCGCAGCGGGCTGTCGGCGAGCAAGTTCGCACAACTCGTCGGGGTGCATGACAACACGTTCTGGAACTGGCTTCAGGAGCATGGGCTGACTGCCGGGAGTGGAAAGAAGCGCGCGCGGCCCAAGCCTCGGTTGGTGGAGGTCTGCATGGATCGGAAGGAAGGATCTTCCCAGTCGCTGCAAGCCGCCGTGCGCATCTCGCTGCCGGGTGGTGCCACGATCGAAATTGAAGATCGCGGCCAGGTGAACCTCGCCGCTGATCTGCTCAAAGCTCTTGCCCAATCTTCGCCATGCTGAGCTTCACCGGCAGTTTGAAGGTGTTCGTTGCCCTTGATCCGATCGACATGCGCAAGGGCTTTGAAGGGTTGTATGCGGCGGTGGGCGAGAAGCTCAAGGCTGATGTGCGCAGCGGTGCGCTCTTCGCATTCACCAACAAGAAGCGCACAAGGCTGAAGGTCATCTACTGGGACAAGACGGGGCTGTGGGTGATGACGAAGCGATTGGAGAAAGGCACCTTCTCGTGACCGCGCAGCGTGGAGCCACAAGCCACACGCATCAGTCTTGCGCCGGAGGCCTTTGCGATGCTCACCGACGGCATCGACATGCATGAGGCGACCCTGCGTCCGGGGTATCAGCGCGATTGAAGACAAAATGCGGTCGCTCGTGATGAGTGTGTAAAGTTGGTACGCCAGCTGCTCTTCATCACAGCCGGATGATGACGCCACTGGAAGCCCGACTCACCGAGGAAGTCGCGACGCTGCGTGCCGAGAACAAGCTCTTGCACGAGAAGGTGGACCTATTGGTGCGGCGCATCTTTGGCGCGAAGAGCGAGCAACTCGACGAGGCGCAGCTCATGCTCCTGCTGCAAGGTGACGAAGGTGCAAAAAAAGCCGGAGCCTCCAGCGCAGACGCCTGCGTCTTGGAGGCTGAGATCGACAGGCGCTCCAGGGACAACAAGCCGGTCAAGGCGCGCAGACAACGCGAAGCGCGAGTGCCCGAGCACCTACCCGCCGTGGATGAAGTGATCGAGCCCGAGGAAGTCGCCGCCGCACCCTCAGACTGGGGACACATCGGCGAGGAGATCACCGTGCAACTGGACTACCAGCCCGCGAAGTTCTTCCGCCGGCGCATCATCCGCCGGAAGTATGTGAAGCGTGACGAGCCGCACAAGGCTCCCATCATTGCCGCGCTCAACTCACTGCAGGAGCGCAGCATCGCCGCTCCAGGACTGCTCGCGCAGATCATCGTGGCGAAGTACTGCGATCATCTGCCGCTCTACCGGCAGGAGCAGATCTACGCCACAAGGCATGACATCGCCATTCCAAGGCAAAGCAGCGCGCGCTGGCTCGGCCTTGCCGCTGACTGGTTGAGACCCATCTACGAGCACATCCGCACCGGGGTCATGGCCGGAGGCTATGTGCAGATCGATGCGACGCCGATCGAGTATTTGAGTCCCGGCAACGGCCAGACCAAACAGGGTTACTTCTGGGCCTGCAAACGACCCGGCGCAAACGTGTCCTTCGTGTGGCAGACCCGCCGTGCCGCAAGGTGTCTCGATCACATCATCCCTGCCAACTTTCGCGGCACCGTGCAATGAGACGGCTATCAAACCTATTCATCCTTCGTCAGGCGGAGAGAAGGGCGCATCACCCTGGCCGCGTGCTGGGCACACGCACGGCGCAAGTTCTTCGAAGCCAAAGAGAGCGCACCCCAACACGCCGGCTGGCTGCTGCTGCAAATCCAGCACCTCTACCGCATCGAAAAACATCAGCGCCAGATCAAGGCCACACCAGCCGAGCGGCTGGCCGCACGCGCCAGCCAGAGCCGTATGATCACCCTGCGCATCCACCGGGCACTCACGCGAATGAAGCTCAACAGCCGCCATCTACCGCAAAGTGCCATGGGCAAAGCCATCGACTACACCCCCACGCTCTGGCCCATGCTGCTCGTCTATCTTGAAGACAGTCGCATCGAGATAGACAACAACCCTGTCGTAAGCGCCATCCGTCCCACTGCCGTGGACAAGAAAAACTGGCTGTTCATCGGCGAAGCCGAAGCCGGCGAGCGCAGCGCCATCTTCTTCACCCTCATCGAAGCCTGCCGCAGCCGTGGCATCGACACGCAGACCTACCTGCGTGAAGTCCTCACCCGCCTGCCCACCATGACCAACCGGCAGATCAAGGACATCACTCTAGAAGCTTGGGCCGAGGCGCAGCCAGCAGCCACTCATCGAAAGACTGCATAGCGTTCCAGGTCAAAGAGCAACCGGCTTTGGGGTGTCGCACCGGTGACGTTCTCCGAGGTTTCCGCAACTTTGAGAACCTCAAGGCCATCTGCTATTGGATGGCTGGCCGTCTCGAGCTCCAAATCCCTTCGGCTTTTACCCAACCAAGCTAGCGAACCGCCATTTATCTGCCATTGGCAACTCGTATGACATCAAGGATTCGCCGGAGCAGACTGCGTGGGTGCCTGTGGCTTCGGCGTGTAGTAGTAGGAGGCGTAGTTGTAATAGGTGTACTCCTTCAGGTTTGTGCTGGAGCGGTTGAGAATCACGCCGCCGACGTTGACCTGCCGCTCGTAAAGCAAGTCTAGCGCTTTTCCGGTAAGTCGGGCCATCGTCGAAGACATGCGGACGATGAAGAGAACCGTGTCTGCCTTCGGAGCGAAGCTTGCCGTATCGTCGGCAACAAGGACGGGAGCGCTGTCAAATATCACATAATCATACTCGTCAGCCATCTCCTTGAGCATCTCGTCGGCTGTCTTGGAGAGCAGCATTTCCGATGTTTGATCCAACACCTCGCCCCGTGCTAAGAGGTCAAGATTGCGCGTGCTCGTTTCCTGGACAGCATCCCGCCAGCGTGTTTTGCCACGAAGCACTTCGCTCAGGCCAGGTGCCACTGGGGCTTTGAACAGTTCGTTCACGCCGCCACGCCGCAAGTCGCAGTCGGCCAGCAGCACACGAGCGCCTGCGAGAGCCATCGTTATAGCAAGATTCGACACACAGGTCGTCTTTCCCTCATTTGGAACGGCGCTAGTAATGAGAATGACTTTGGGAGCCTTGCCGCGCCAATTCTTGAACAGAATTGAGGAGCGGATGTTTCTGAAGGCTTCCGCGTATAGATGGCGATCATCATTAGGGCGAAGCAGCTGCACATCTCCGCGCTGCCTCTGTTCTGGGATTTGCCCTAGAACTGCCTCGTTCGGGAACAGGCTCTGAAATTCGCTAAACGAGTTCATTCGATCATCAAGTCGGTCGAAAAGCAAAAGGATGACAACGCCCGCGCCCAACCCCGCTCCGAGTCCGACGATGATCGGCAATATCCAATCCTGAAGATCCTCCACAGCGCCAGACGCGCGCTCCATGATGGTGACGTGATCTGATGTCATGTCCTCGCCCACGGTGAACCGACGAACAAGATCAAGAATGTCATCATAGGTTCGTTTGCTGTCGGTGTAGTCTTTGGTGAGTCCCTCGTGGATTGCAATCTTTGATCCTAGTTCAATGGCTTCCGCCTCCTTAATCTTAATTAGGCCATCAAGAGCCGTAATTCTGCGATCGATAGCCGCCTTCTGATTCTTTAGTTGATCGAGAATCTTGTCCTGATAGAACTTCAGAAGCCCTGTGGCATCCGCTATCTTTTCATCCACCTCCAACACATTTGGGTGCTGAGGCTTCATGGATTTCAGTAGCTTGGTCCGCTCTGTTTGAAGCTGATTGATCGCCCTTTGGGTTTCCAAGTACTCACGCTCGTTCAGTGTGAGACCTCCACCAAAACCATCTTGATTGGATCCGCTTCCGGTTTGAGCAGCCCCAGCCTCTCCTTTAGCGGGTGCGCCTACACCCTTGAGTTTGACCTCTCGTTGCTGCATGGCCAAATCAACATCCTGGAGCCACAGATCGATGTCAGTAACGGTGGTAACGGCCGCATCGTGCTCATCCTTTAGACGCCTCAAAGATTGCGCGGCGTCGTTGTTTGTTCCGGTCAAGAGAACAATGTTGTTGCTCTTCTCAAAGCTGGTGAGTTTATCCTGCTTCTCCTGTAGGTTTTTTTCACGCCGAACCACGTCCTCTGCCAGGGTCGTCAAGGCCTTGTTTCGTTGCGTCTCACGGATTTGATTTCGAAAGGCGACAAATTCGTCAAGCAATGCATCAAGGAAGATGCGAGTATACTTTGGCTCGATTCCAAATGCGCGCACATTGAAGATGGCCGATCCACGGTTTTGCGACACCTGAACCTCGACCTCGCTCTCCTTCAAGTCTGGATGCAGGGCCCGCACTCGATCCAATGCGCGCCGACGCATTTCGCTGCTTTCTATCGTTTCAATGATGGTTCCATAGAAATCTTGAAGATAGTCTTGATACTGAATTCCAACTCCCGACCCGCCACCACCACCTACCATACGCCCACCTGCCACGAGTTTGGCCAGCGAGATGTACGACTGTGGTTTTCCGGTGATTCGTAAAGCCTGCACGCAGACACCAATGCTTGCTGTGAGCAGAAGAAACCACCAACGCCTCCGAAGAAGAATCTTGTACCGCTGAAATTTGGCCGAAGTCTCGTGAATTCGGCTGAGTGTTGCGGACTGTCCTGGAAGTGAAAGTGATTGTTCCATAAAGAGGGGCGGATTCCAAAAGTGGTGAGTGAGTTTCGGCGCGTTTGGCCCCGGGTCCTCAAAACTTCATCGAATTCTGGCAATCCCGTGAGCCAGAAGGCATAAGTAGTTCAGATCATAGCGAAAGTTTTTGATACTGGAAGATTATTTTGCAAAAACAGCTATTAATCGGCGGGGAAACATTCCAGACAGACAAGATCGCTTGTTATCGAAAACAATTCGCCACCAACGCGATCTCGAACGCATCAATTAAACTCGCTCACTCCTAGAAATTCACGGTCTTCTCGTCCACTATGATCACATCTCCTCGACGGAGGTAGACATCTTTGTCAAGATTTCCACGCCTCATCACTTGATCTACGTTGATTAGAATCGTCTTTGCACCCTGGGGCGTCTGACGTACAAGCTTCACTTTCTTCGGGTTCGCAAATTGGGCAAAACCACCGGAAAGAAGAATTGCTTGGCTGATGGTCATGTCCTCATTGGCTGGCAGTTCGTATTTGCCTTGGCGTATCACCTGACCAAAGACTGTAATGACATCCAACTCTTCTTCCCGAATACCAGTCCGTGGCCCCCTACCGCCAATATCCTCGGGCCGCATGTCGATGGCGACGATAACCGTGGCTGTGTTGTAAAGGCTTTTCTCCAACTGGGTTTTCATGTTGAACGCCAGCTCTCTGCAAGTGCGTCCAGCTGCACGGACAATCCCAATGTGAGGCGCATTGATATCGCCCGTCACTCCAACTCGTAGCTGAATCGCCTCTTTACGATCCTCCACAATCCTCAAACTGATTAAGTCTCCGGTGCGAATTGGCGTCGTATTATCGACCACATTCATGTCGTTGATCACACTTGCGGACTTTATTGTCTCGGATGGCGCAATCGGATTAGAGGATGCGTCCGACGACGAACGACGGGTTTCAGGAAGACGAAAAGTCGGATCCTGCGCAGAGGAACTGTCCAACATGAGAAGACAACATGATGCGATAATAAGATGGACTTTCATAAAACGAGACAAGTGATTCAGGTAGTATTAGACCGGGCTGATGCCCGGGCGTTTGAAAAACTTCGGCAAATAACTCAGCTTAGGGGCCGAAATTGTAGTTCACTTGCATGATCGCACGATTTTGCTCAAAGTCATTGGCATCATCATCCGCATCAGTTGTCCAGAATCGGTATCCCAATGCGATCGCTAGCTTGCGGGACAAAGCAAAATTCAAATCTACATTAAACGCATTTTGACGATAATCCCGATCGGGCAGGCTGGATTCAGTGACGCCGAAGTGATAGCCCACGCCAAGCCGAATCCGAGAAGTAAGCTGATGGCTGAT
>Ga0075163_10008417_pt1 | contig 13582 bp, 11 predicted proteins | sample JI1023141ADNA_FD_71478 | JGI IMG/M metagenome (GOLD analysis project Ga0075163, IMG submission 71478) | Wastewater effluent complex algal communities from Wisconsin, to seasonally profile nutrient transformation and Carbon sequestration -... | ecosystem: Engineered > WWTP > Effluent > Algae...
CAGGAAGGAGGGGGTAGGCGTGTCCTTAATCGACGCGGGACGATGACGCGAGCCACGAGGCTCAGCCCCGCTGCGGGCGTTCAGGAAGCTCTTGACCAAACGGTCTTCGAGCGAATGAAAAGAAACGATAGCCAAGCGTCCACCGGGACGCAGCAGATTTTCTGCGGCACATAATCCCCGGTGCAATTCACCAAGCTCATCGTTTACATAAATGCGTAATGCTTGAAAAGTTTTGGTCGCTGGATCAATCCCTGGGGAAGATTTCCGGACAACACCGCGAACAATATCGGCTAAACGGCTTGTTGTTTTAATCAAGGATTCCTTGCGAGCGGCTACGATTGCGCGTGCGACATGACGCGCACGATGCTCTTCACCATAAACATAAATAATGTCAGCAAGAGTCGCTTCATCATATTCATTGACAATGTCTGCTGCTGTTGCCCCCTGCAATGACATTCGCATATCCAGAGGTCCTTCGGCACGGAATGAAAATCCTCTCGAAGGCGTATCAAGCTGCATAGAAGATACACCAATATCTAATGTAACTCCGTCTACTGCATCGACACCCTGAGCCCGTAACAGCGTATCCATGTCGCCGAATTTTCCAGCAACAAGCTTCAGATGACCTTTTGATTCTTTGACCAAATCTTCGCCATCTCTTAACGCCGTTGGATCGCAGTCAATGCCCCATACCGTACAATCAGCCGCACTAAGAATTCCGGCAGCATACCCACCAGCACCAAAAGTCCCATCGACATAGACCGCTTTATCCTGCGGCACTAATGCTTCAAGAACCTTATGTAACAGAACCGGAAGATGGCGCGTCATTTGCCACCCCCATTACGCGGGGTGCCGCCTAAAGGCAGTGACAATGGATTGAACTTTTGCTGCCCAGCTTTGCGCGCAAGAGCCGCACTATGCGCTGCAAATTTATCGGGGTTCCATATTTGGAATGTTTTTCCCAAGCCAACGAAAGCGACTGTTTCTTCAAGCGCTGCCGCTTCTGCAACATCATCTGACAACATGATCCGGCCCTCAGCGTCGAATCCCGCTGGGCGAAATGACGCAAAGGTTAAAAGGGCGAGCTCGCGTTCTTCGGCAGTAAATCTGTTTTGATCGTCAAGACTTTCGGATAACGCAGCGACCCGCTCAGCCGGCCAGCAATCAATCGCCTGCACGGCTTGATTAGGAATCAACATAACTTGAGGGGACACCAGAACGGCACGAAACTGCGCCGGAACGGACACACGCCGTTTCCGATCAACCTTATTCGTCCAAGTTCCGGTGAAAACCTGCACCCGAAACCCCCTTTGTCTGACCTGCTTTCTAACCCCGTCGCCCCATATAAGCCCGATAACCCCAGTGGGCTTTTATGGGATTACATGGGATAACATGGGAAACAATGGGGCGTCAATGGGGCAAGGCCTAAAACATCTGTCTAACGTATTGAATTTGCTAAAAAACCTACGTCTATTTAGCTAAATTTGGAAAATAACTATTAAATATCAATTATTTAGATGAAAAAGCTGTTTTCATTAAAATTTTTATGATTACGAAGAAAATGTCAGGCGACCTATAAGCCGGGTTCTGTCTTCGCGTGAACGCGAAGGATGACCATTCCTCTAGGGCGCTCGTTACCGAACGCCTCATGCAACCGACCCGGACGATGGCTCGGAATATGCCTGTCAAGCTCGCGCCTGACATTCGTCCCTGCTTGGTCTTGCTCCGGATGGGGTTTTCCCTGCCACTTCCGTTACCGGAAGCGCGGTGCGCTCTTACCGCACCATTTCACCCTTACCGAGCCATAGCCCGGCGGTTTGTTTTCTGTGGCACTTTCCCTGAGGTTTCCCTCGCCGGGCGTTACCCGGCATCCTTATTCCGTGGAGCCCGGACTTTCCTCTAGGGATAAACCCTAGCGGCCATCCGGTCGCCTGACCTCTATGCACTTATAGGGAGGCTATCAAGGCGTCAAGAACAGCTTCGCTTTCTTTATCCGGCGTTCCAGACAGAAGATGGGGGCGAAAATGACGTTCGAAGGCAATAATAACTTGCCGTGTTTCATTATCCAAAATGCCGTTCTGAGGAACGGCATAGCCAAATTTAGCCAGTTTAGCTTGAATTTCGTTAATTGGTGAAATTCGGTCGCGGGCCCTTACCTTATCAGGCCAAACCGCCAAACCTTCAGCAGCAAGACGCCGCCAATCAAACAGTTCTCCAGGATCTTTTTTGCGCTGAGGTGCAACATCAGAATGCGCCAGCACGCGCGTCGGCGAGATTTCGTATCGCTGCACGATTTCTCTAACTAAAGCCATTAGACTTTGCATTTGAGGCTCTGGAAAAGGCCGATATCCGTTTGAGTGCCCTGGATTCACAATCTCAATCCCAATAGATCGATCGTTTATGTCCGTCGCGTTTCCCCATGCAGAAACCCCTGCATGCCAAGCGCGTTGCGATTCCGAGACAAGACTGCGGATCAATCCATCTTCTTGAACAAGGTAGTGCGCGCTGACTTTTCGTGCTGGATCCAAAAGAATGCTCAAAGCCGAGGCGGCATCAATTGTATCCGTATAGTGTAAAATAATCATATCGATCGGTACACCAGGCGGCCTTGGGCCTTGGTTGGGTGATGGATTATGTTGGATCGTTAGCATAATAACCTTTTGGTTTTCGGCTTGGAGAATATAGCGATATCATAGCGACACCGGAGAGAAAACAAGCCAATCCCTCTAAAACATACTTAAAGTAAGCTTTTTGAAGCGCGTTTTAAAAATGCCTTGTTTTCGACGCGATCACTCCCCATAAATACTAATAGACATGCATAAGACTGCCCTTAGGCAGCGTTAATCTGGGAACGCCTTACTTTGTTAATAAGGAGAGTCCTGGCATGCATCTTATCCGTAAGTTGCTACCAAACGATACAGAGTCACTGGTCAGGCATTATCTCCGCCTTGATCCTGAAGACCGCCAATGCCGTTTCGCGGGATATGTGTCTCCCGAACGAGTAACCGAATATTGCCATCAAATTGATTGGTCACGGACCGATGCCATTGGGTGGTTTGAAGAAGGTGATTTAATTGCCGCCACTGAGTTGGTTCGATTAGATCCACAGATTCAATCTGGCACCTTAACGGCAGAGTTAGCTGTTACCGTTGAAAAACCGTTTCAGGGTCGCGGAACGGGGACTGAATTATTTAGGAGAATTTTGACTGTTGCGCGAAATCGCGGCATTTCAGGAATTGTTATGCGTTGTTTACTCGAGAATCGTCGCATGCAGACTCTCGCTAAAAAATATGACGGCAAGCTTTTATTTCTGGACGGCGAGGTCGAAAGTAAGGTCAGAGTCGCACAGGCTGACGGATTGTCTTTATTACAAGAGGTTATGGATGATAGCTTTGCCCTTTTTGGACTTATCACAGAGCAATGGACTGGGAAAAAGCGAAACGATCAGGCCGCATAATATTTAGAGTCCTAAACGACCAACGCCCGGAATTTCGACTGCCATATCTTCTGGATCCAGTGCAATCGTTAGGCCCATGATTGTTGCCTCCAAACCTTCGGCGCGCCCAATAGCCAATCCAAACAATCCTGCAAACGATAGCTGCCAACCCGTACCGCTGGGCGTTTGCGCAAAACCAACGCCTCGGCTAAGCCAGTTTTTACCGACGGCAAGCCCCGGCAAGTCCAGGCCTAATTCCGGTACAGCGCGAGCAACATAAGCGACAAAAGTATTACTATTTGGTCCGGGCCATGCATGGTAGGTTGTTGCCCACGGGTAAGTCCGTGCAGCCGCATCAAGTTTTGGAATTAACACCGCAGCCTTGTCTCCCCGGATATCCAAAAGTAACTGCGGCTTACTCCCAAACCAATAACGATCAGGCGCAGTTTCTGTAATGGCAAGTCCGTTTCCACTACGCATCTGCCGCCACCCAATCATCTCATAGACTGTATAGGACGGCGAATTAGCTGGTTTTACAGCCAGCCAAGAATGAACCGCAAATGCCCCACGCCATCCATAAGTACGGGCAGCATAAGCTTGGATAACAGCTCCGGGTTCTTTGGCTGGATGGGGGGCTAATCCGGCTATTTGGCGGCTGGATTGAGCTACCGAGACCTGCGCACGATTATCAGAGACATATGCGATGGCGGGGCCCAAAAGAAGCAAAATAACTGTTATAAGGCTAACCGTGAAAATCTTTACCGCCGCAGAAAATATGCGCCGCCCAAGCCGTGTATTCATAGCCCTACCCTAATAACTTCGAGTAGCCTAGTCTGTAAGCACAAATTGCGGCGGCGTTAGGACAAGCCGCAAGATAACAGGGCGGAAAAGTGGCAATGGCAAAGAATAAAACAAACAAGTGGCAGTTTTGGATCGATCGTGGCGGAACTTTTACCGACATTGTTGCCAGGCAGCCCGATGGAAAAATTCTGACCCATAAATTACTTTCAGAAAATCCTGAACGCTATGTCGATGCCGCTCTCCAGGGTATCCGCGACCTCTTAGACATTAAAGCGAAAGACTCTGTACCCCCAGATGTCATTGACGCCGTCAAAATGGGCACGACAGTCGCTACTAACGCTCTCTTAGAGAGAAAAGGAGACCGCACCTTACTTGCCATTACTAAAGGCTTTAGTGACGCCTTAAGAATCGGCTACCAAGCTCGCCCTAAATTATTTGATCGTCATATCATTTTACCGGAGCTGGTGTATGAGCGGGTGGTTGAAATTGATGAAAGAATAGGCGCTAAGGGTGATATTGTCTCTCCTCTCAATCTGGCTGACGCTGAAAAAAAGCTTAATACCGCTTTTCAGGATGGTATTCGATCCCTTGCGATCGTCTTTCTCCATGGCTACAGATATACTCAGCACGAGAAAGCCGTTGCAGAACTTGCGCGCAAAATAGGATACACACAAATCTCGGTTAGCCACGACGTCAGTCCATTAATGAAGATGGTCAGCCGCGGCGATACTACAACCGTTGATGCCTACCTCTCTCCTATTCTTCGGCGTTATGTGGATCGCGTCGCTCAGGACCTTGGCAATGTTCGTTTGATGTTTATGCAATCAAACGGTGGCCTCGTGGATGCGCGATTCTTTCAAGGGAAAGATAGTATTTTATCAGGCCCTGCTGGGGGAATTGTTGGCGCCGTCCAGACCAGTGCCTCCGCTGGCTTTAATCATATTATCGGTTTTGATATGGGCGGTACGTCAACCGATGTCTCTCACTATGCCGGGGAATATGAGCGCGCTTTCGAGACGCAGGTTGCCGGTGTTCGCATGCGAGCCCCCATGATGCGCATTCATACGGTAGCCGCAGGAGGCGGTTCTGTCCTTCATTTTGATGGGTCGCGCTACCGGGTAGGCCCTGACAGTGCCGGCGCCAACCCCGGCCCAGCTTGCTATAGACGCGGTGGTCCTCTGACCGTAACAGATTGCAATGTCATGCTAGGAAAATTGCAGCCCGCGTTTTTTCCTAAAGTATTCGGGCCTAGCGGGGATCAACCACTGGACGCTGAAATTGTCCGGAAAAAATTCACGAATCTCTCTATTGAGATAGAACGCGCAACCAGTGATAAGCGTAGCCCGGAAGAGGTTGCTGAAGGCTTTTTAAAAATCGCTGTTGAAAACATGGCAAATGCCATCAAAGAAATTTCTGTCCAACGTGGTTATGACATTACAAAATATACTCTCTGCAGTTTTGGCGGCGCTGGAGGGCAGCATGCTTGCCTTGTAGCTGATGCTTTAGGTATGACAAAAATTTTTCTTCATCCCTATGCAGGCGTGTTATCTGCTTACGGAATGGGGTTAGCTGACCTACGTACGTTACGTGAAAAAGCTGTCGAAGATCGGTTGACGGATAGCTATCCACTTCTTCAGAAACTACTTCATAATTTAAGTGAAGAAGCTAGAAGAGATATGCAGCGCCAAGGCGTTGCAAAGGGGCAGATCGAGACTTTACAAAAAGTTCATCTACGCTACGAGGGAACCGATAGCGCTTTAATTGTTCCTTATGGCTCAACAAAAGACATTATTTCTGCTTTTGAGGCTGCGCACCGTCAACGGTATGGATTTGTCGTTCCTGATAAGGCTCATATCGTCGAAGCCGTGGCCGTAGAAGTTATTGGCCATGCCGGCGCCATGGAAGAAGACTTGGTGGCCACCAACATATCCCAGACTACCCCCGAATCTGTTGCCAAAACCTGGCTAAAAAGTTTAAACGGATCAGTAGAGGCGCCGATCTATAATCGTGACCTCTTAAAACCAGGTGCCGTTATCAATGGCCCCGCAGTGATCATTGAAAAAACTGCCACCAATGTTATTGAAGATGGGTGGCGCGCCGAAATTACGGCGAAATCCCATCTTATTCTAGAACGAGTCGTTCCCTTAAACCGCATTCATGCTGTCGGCACTGAAGCTGATCCAGTCATGTTGGAGATTTTTAATAACCTCTTTATGTCAATTGCAGAACAAATGGGTGCTACCCTTGAGAATACAAGCTATTCCGTCAATATTAAAGAACGGTTGGATTTCTCATGTGCGGTTTTCGATGCAACGGGCAATCTCATTGCCAATGCGCCTCACATGCCTGTGCATCTTGGGTCAATGTCGGAAAGTGTCCGAGCCGTGCTTTCGGCTCGGCAAGGAAAGCTAAAACCAGGCGATGTGGTTATGTTAAATGCTCCGTACGCTGGCGGCACCCATCTTCCGGACATTACAGTTATAACCCCAGTATTCGACGAAAGCGGCAAAACGCTCCTGTTCTTTGTGGGAAGCAGAGGCCACCATGCCGACATCGGAGGTATAACACCAGGATCGATGCCTCCCCTTTCATCTTCAGTGGAGGAAGAAGGGGTGCTACTTGATAATGTTACTCTGGTTGACCAAGGGCATTTCGATGAAGCCAAGATTGCAGATATCTTGAACTCAGGTCGTTATCCTTCCCGAAATGCCCAACAAAATATCGCTGACTTAAAAGCTCAGATTGCCGCTAATGAATGTGGCATTCGAGAATTACGTCGCATGGTAGAGCAATTTTCCTTACCCGTCGTTCAAGCTTATATGCGACATGTCCAGGATAACGCTGAAGAGCAAGTACGACGCGTTCTTGATGTGCTTAAAGACGGTTCTTTTTCTTACGAAATGGATGACGGCTCAATAATCAAAGTAACGATTTCGATTAATAGACAAAACCGTTCGGCTCGAGTTGATTTTACGGGCACAAGCCTACAGCGACCTACTAACTTCAATGCTCCTTCAGCAGTAGTTCGTGCTGCCGTTCTTTATGTCTTTCGAACCCTTGTAGAAGATGAAATTCCCATGAATGAGGGTTGCCTTAAACCGATCGAGATTATCATTCCCGAAGGATCGATGCTCCGACCACACTACCCTGCTGCCGTTGTCGCCGGAAATGTCGAAACCTCACAGTGTTTGACCGATGCATTATACGGAGCGCTAGGCGTTATGGCTGCTGCTCAGGGAACAATGAATAATTTTACGTTCGGCAATGAAACCTACCAATATTATGAAACTATTTGCGGTGGCTCAGGTGCCGGACCTGATTTCGATGGTACCGATGCCGTTCATACTCATATGACGAATACAAGGCTGACCGATCCTGAGATTTTGGAATGGCGTTTCCCTGTACGGTTAGAAGAATTTCGTATTACTCCTGGCACCGGAGGTACAGGACGTCATCGCGGAGGGGATGGAGTTATACGGCGGATTAAGTTTCTTGAGAAAATGACCGCATCTATTTTATCAAACAGACGACGTATTCCCCCTTTTGGCTTAGATGGCGGAGGAACTGGCTCACCAGGGCGAACCTGGATAGAACGATCAAATGGCAATATTGTCGAACTCGGCAGTACCGGAAGCACTGAAATGCAGCCTGGCGATATTTTTGTGATTCAGACTCCTGGAGGCGGCGGCTTTGGTTCTCCTCAGTCAGGTCGTCTGGCTGCAGAATAATCGCCATCGAATTTTGCCGAAAAAGTTTCCAGCTCTAATCGTGAAAATAGCAGTGCGTCAAATCACGTAATACTGAGCCGGGCTATGTACGATTTATAAAGCAATGTCTTCTCAGTTAGCGTGCCATTTTGAAAATCGGCAACTGGCTAAAGAGAAAAATTGCTGTGGCCGCCATAACAATAGATGGACCCGTTGGAGTATCAAGCTCCAGTGAAGCGTAAATTCCTGCTATTACCGCCAAGCTGCCATTAAGCGCAGCCAATATAGCCATTTGTTCAGGCGATCTAGAGAAACGGCGAGCCGCTGCAGCTGGGATTATCGATAAAGCCGTAATCAGTAAAATACCCACAATTTTCATTGCGACTGCGATAACGAGAGCGATAAGCACCATAAAAATGATGCGTACCAGGGTAACTCTTACCCCCTCAGCTTTTGCAAGATCTTCATGAACGGTGGTGGCAAGCAGGGGCCGCCATAACGTAATCAGAACGGCCATAATAACAATCCCACCACCCCAAACCCACATAAGATCGGTTCGATTAATCGCTAGGATATCACCAAAGAGATATCCAACTAAATCCGCCCTCACCCAAGGCATTAAACCGATCACAACTAAACCCAATGATAGCGTCGTGTGGGCAAGAATCCCTAATAGAGTATCGATGGCAAGCCGATGTTGTCGCTGCAGCAACGCCAAAAGCACGGCTATCACGATTCCTATTGCCAATATACCGACAACAAGATTAATCCCCAATAAAAAACCCAGCGCAATACCCAGAAGGCCTGAATGCGCCATTGTATCGCCGAAATAAGCCATTCGACGCCACACCAAAAAGCAGCCTAATGGTCCGGTAACGATAGCGACACCGATACCTGCAGCCAACGCATTCCAAATAAAACTATCCATGGCAATCTGGTCCATGAATGTGCGTTGACGCCGCCGGCTTTATGTCACCGGTAAGATCGTGATCGTGATCGTGATGATGGATATATAGGGCAAAAGCTTCTGCGGCTTTTGAGCCAAATAGACGCAAAAATTCCGGATCGCGGCCAACTGCATCAGGAAGCCCATGACAGCAAATATGGCGGTTAAGGCAGATCACGCGATCCGTTGCCGCCATGACCAAATGGATATCATGCGATACGAGTAAAACAGCGCAGCCCCGTGCCGTACGAAGATCAGCAATAAGTCGGTAAAATTCCGCTTCTCCCGTCATATCTACGCCTTGGGTCGGCTCGTCCAGTATTAACAGATCTGGTTGGCCAATTAAGGCTCTCGCCAAAAGAACGCGCTGTAGTTCGCCGCCCGATAAAGTAGAAACTTGCGCTTTACGCAAATGTTTGGCTTTGACTTCATCTAAAACTTGGTCAATTTGCACTGTTGTTGCCGGACGAGTCAGCGTGAGCAATCGTTCAACGGCAAGCGGCAAGGATGCATCTATGGTGAACCGCTGCGGCAGATATCCAATTGTTAGCTCAGATCGACGTGTAATTTCGCCTTTTGTTGGAGATTCCAAGCCCAACATAAGCCTCAATAACGAAGTTTTACCCGCACCATTGGGACCTATAATAGTTACGATCTCCTGCGGATGGATAGCAACATCAATATGATTGAGGATAGTTTTTCCCGAAACGGCAAAACTCAACGCTTGAGTCTGGATGAGAGGCGGGCTCATAGAGACGGCTCGCAACACTCTGCGCAGGTTCCGGAAATTTCTACCAGCGGAGAGATAGTGGTGTAGCCTTTACGCCTGGCCAGTTTGTCAATTGCTGCCTCTACTGATTTATCACAAATTTCCTCAGTTGCCCCACAACTCCGGCAGATCAGAAGTTGAGCGCCATTAGCATGATTAGGATGATTAGGATGATCGCAAGCGATATATGAATTTAGACTAGCCACACGATGCACAAGCCCAATATTCATTAAAAACTCCAAAGCGCGGTATATTGTGACCGGTGCTTCCCGGCCATTCTTTAACTTATTGAGCTGCGCCAATATCTCATACGCTCCTATCGGCTTACCGCTTGCAAGTATAATTTCAAGCACAAAACGTCGTATTGGCGTTAAGCGCACTGCTTTTTCAGCACATACCTCTTCAGCATGGGACAGTTTTGTGGCGGACCGTCGCTTTGAAGATTTTCGTCGCGACTGGTGGTTTTGTAGAATCTTAAGAGGCATGATCTTTTATTCCGTGACTAATGTAATAATATAACATTATATGGCGAACGCAATTCAAAATGTGAGATACTGATGTTTCGTAAATTTCTTAAAGTTATTTTTAGCTTTTCTGTTTTGTTAGGACCCCGCATTGCTTTGGCGGAAGACCCGCTTCCTTTCCCCCGCGTTGTTGCTAGCATTAAACCTATTCACTCATTAATTTCTGGAGTAATGGGGCATCGAGGCTCCTTATTTTTGTTAGTCCCCGGGAGCTTTTCTGAGCACGGCTATACCCTGAAACCTTCTGACGCGCGGCATCTTCAGGAAGCAAGTATAGTTTTTTGGGTTGGTGACGAAATGGAAACCTATCTCACCAAACCGCTTCAATCTCTGCCTAAAGAAACCAGACTGGTTACTTTAGCCGACTCTGAAGGCATTATTCTTCTCCCAACCCGGGAAGATTCCGCTTTCGACGCCCATTCCCATATTGATCGAGACGACCATCCAAATAGCAATAATTCACATTCCGAGCGTGATTTGCATATTTGGTTGGACCCCCAGAATGCCGTGGCTATGGTTAATGCGATAGTCGCATCATTAAGCAAGGTCGATCCTGCACAAGCGGCTTTTTATATGCAAAATGGAGAAAATCTTAAAAAGGGCTTAGGTATTTTGGATCGGGAAATATCCGAATCCTTACGTTCTCTGAAAGGAAAACCTTATATTGTTTCACACGATGCCTATCAATATTTCGAAAATCGTTACGGCATACCAGCCCGCGGATCCCTTACCTTGGTCCCGGACCAAAGCCCCAGCGCTGGCCGATTAAAAAGTATACGGACCAAAATCAAGAATCTTGGTGCAGTTTGCGTCTTTGCTGAACCGCAAAACAAATCGAATTTAATAGAAACCGTTATTTCGGGAACGCCGGCCAAGACAGATGCTCTAGACACTAATGGCGCACTAATTGAGCCGGGTCCTGAGCTTTACTTTACTTTGTTGCGATCGAATACGGCTGCCTTGGTACGCTGCCTAAGTTCACCTTAAACAATAGGGTCGCTAATAACGACAGCCGTGTCGGCGCGTATAGCCTTATAAAAACAGCTACGCCTGTGCGTATGGCAGGCTGGTCCAATTTGATCCACAAGCGCTAACAAACTATCGCCGTCACAGTCTATCCTTAGCTCTATAAGTTTCTGAGTGTGGCCTGAGGTTTCGCCTTTACGCCATAAAGAGGCCCGGGATCTTGACCAATAACATACTCTTCCTGTTTCCAGAGTCTCTTGAATGGCTTCTTTATTCATCCATGCAAGCATTAACACTTCGCCCGTATCATGTTGTTGTGTAATGACGGGAACTAAGCCTGACTCATTGAAAATCAATTGACTTTGTATCTTATTAAGTCGATCCGAAGCCATCTGCCTCACCACAGGTTGTAGACTGCCTACGTAATTAGGCATAACATGCTAGCACTTAATCTGGGACGATTTACAATTTCTGTTAATGCCAAGCAACCTATTCAGCTTTACAGCATTAACTAATCTAAGCATATGCTGGAACTAACACGTGGGAGCTCTTATGTCTTATAGCTATAACGTCATTCGATTATTGGGTATAGGGGCCATTATATTTGGCATAGGGGCCTTAAGCAGCACCCAGGTCAATGCGCAGGCTAATAATAAAATCACTGTGGCCTCCAAAATCGATACTGAAGGATCATTACTGGGAAATGTTATTGTATTGATGCTCGAGAAAAACGGCTTTCAAGTTGAAAACAAGGTACAATTAGGTCCCACTAACATTGTTCGCGCCGCTATACTCTCAGGCGAGATTGATATTTACCCTGAGTATACCGGAAATGGTGCTTTTTTCTTTGGGCCTAAAAGCGATGCCATATGGAAAAAAGCTACCGATGCTTACGAAAAAGTTAAGGCTCTTGATTTTAAAAAGAATAAATTGGTTTGGCTAAGCCGTGCACCTGCGAACAACACGTGGGCAATCGCTGTTCGAAAAGATGTCGCCGCAACCAATAATCTTAAAAACATGGAAGATCTTGCTCGTTGGGTAAATTCGAGGGGCAAAATAAAGCTCGCTGGCTCCGCTGAGTTTGTAGAAAGCCCACTTGCTCTTCCTTCTTTTCAAAACGCCTACGGTTTCAAGCTTTCATCTGATCAACTTGTTGTTTTGTCTGGTGGAGATACGGCAGCAACTATAAAGGCTGCCGCCGATCAGGTTTCCGGCGTTAATACGGCTATGGCTTATGGAACTGACGGAGCATTGGCTGCATTGGGGCTTGTTGTTTTAACCGATACAAAAGGCGCGCAAGCAGTTTATGAACCTGCACCTGTCATTCGAGCCGCCGTTTTAGAAAAAAATCCCAGAATTAAAGAGATTTTAGATCCAGTGTTTCAAACATTTACCTTGGAAACCCTGCAGAGGCTTAATGCAAAAATAGCCGTTGAAGGGCAGGATGCAAAAAAAGTGGCTCAAGACTATTTGAGTCAGAAAAACTTTTTACGGTAAATAATTACACTGGATAAAAAGTTGATAGCCCTAAATCGTGTACTCTGTCTTTTGTGGCTAACACTGATTATCGGGGCTTTTGTCCTTAATTTTGTTACTCTAGCACCCAACCGTTTAGCCACCGGACAACCCATCATGCTTATCGCAGCAGAGCCGCGGTGGGCTTTATTTATCTTAATTACTTCATTGATTATTTTCATAGTTGCATCATTAAGACCCACTCCATTCATGAGTTGGTTGGTATTTTTTGCGAGCTTACTTTTCCTAATAATTCTAATATTTTCTGCAGGTGAGACAGCTTATCATCTTCGGCAAGGAAGCGTAAATTCTTCGGCACGGATTTCTCTAGGCTCTGGGTTTTGGTTAATTTTATCCGCAACATCTCTTATTATAATTGATTCCATTCATCGTCTGAGCTTCGCTCTTTGGCAAAAAGCTATTATTTTTTTATCTATCTTATGTGCCTTAACAAGTTTGGGAATATCCGGGCACTTAGATAATCTTTCGTTGGCTCAAGAATATTTTAACCGTCAAGACATCTTTGTTTCTGAAGTTATACGTCATAGCTATTTGGTAACAACAGCGCTCATTCCGTCCCTTGTTATTGGCAGTCTGATAGGATTGTGGGCCTTTCGAGTTCCGCATGTACGCATTCCGCTATTTTCTATACTGAATCTGCTACAAACAATTCCCTCAATCGCAATGTTTGGATTACTTATGGCCCCGCTAACGAGCCTCACAGAACTCTTTCCGATACTAAGAGATATCGGGATCCGCGGTGTTGGTGTTGCACCAGCAATTATCGCCCTAACATTATATGCTTTACTTCCTGTCGCGCGAAATACCCTGGCAGGGTTCTTGTCAGTTCCGCGAAATGCAATAGATGCGGCGCGCGGCATGGGAATGAAACCACGAGAGTTGATATGGTTTATCGTC
>Ga0075163_10008418_pt1 | contig 13580 bp, 9 predicted proteins | sample JI1023141ADNA_FD_71478 | JGI IMG/M metagenome (GOLD analysis project Ga0075163, IMG submission 71478) | Wastewater effluent complex algal communities from Wisconsin, to seasonally profile nutrient transformation and Carbon sequestration -... | ecosystem: Engineered > WWTP > Effluent > Algae...
GGCGGTCGACTCTACCCCCACGCCATGACTGGCCACACTTAGATACCGACCACCCCCAACACGACGCGATCCACCACATCCTCGCTATCGAAACACTGGGCACACAGATCCACGTGGCAGCCGTCGATGCAAGCAACATGGAAGACCTCACCTCTTGGCTAGCCAGCCACCAGGAGAGCGGCTTGCCAGAGTTCGCGGGTGTCATCCACGCGGCCGGTGTCGTTGACGACGACCTCATCCAGCGGATGGACCGCGTCAAATTCCTGCGCGCCCTCACCCCCAAGGTGGCGGCCGGATGGAACCTGCACCGCCTCTTCCGCGATGACGACCTCGACTTCTTCGTCCTCTTCTCCTCTACCGGTTCCGTCCTCGCCTCCCCAGGACAGGCCAACTACGCCTCCGGAAACGCTTTCCTGGACGCTCTGGCCCACCAGCGGCATACCCAGGGGTTGCCGGCGCTCAGCATCGGATGGGGCCCGTGGTCGGTCGGGATGGTCAAACAACTTGACCTGGCGCAGGTCTACGCCCGGCGCGGCATCGAGCTGATTACGCCCGAAGCCGGCATGCAGACCCTCGCCCGGATTCTGCAGCAGCGGCCCGCGCACCTGGTCGCTATCACTGCGGACTGGCAAATGGTCCGCGATGCCTCACCAACCGGGCAACTGCCGCCCATGTTCAATGATCTCGACGGAGTCCGACAAAACGACAACGGCGAACTGGACCTCGACTCACCTCTGGCACGGATCCGCCAGGCAACACCTAGCGACCGCGCCGACATCCTGAGCGACTGGTTGCAAAGTGTCGTCGCGAAGGTCCTGGGCATGGACGCCGAGCAAGTCAACCCGCAGGTCGCGTTGAGCAGCCTCGGCCTGGACTCGATGATGGCGATCGAAATCAAGACACGGATCGAAGTCATCCTGCAAACCTCCCTTTCGGTGCTCGACCTGCTCCAAGGGGCCACGATCACCTCCCTCGCAGAGACTCTCGCCAGCCGCCCTGAGATGGGCGAGGTCAGCCCGGATGAGGCCACACCATCCGCCGCCACGCCAGATCTGGACGACGAACTCGTCGCCCTGCTGGAAGGGCTTCCCGAGGACGAGCTTGCAGCTGTGCTGGCGGACCTCGGTGTGAGCACTGATGTGGTGAGCGCCGACTAACAAGCGGCTCAAGCCCCCGACCAGAGCGACCCGTCTCGCCCCGCCGGGCCAACGAACCAAGGAGGAAACGCCCATGTCCTATGTCGTGACCGAGCTATGCATGAACGAGAAACACACCAATTGCTATGACGTGTGCCCCGTCGATGCCATCAAGCCCTCACCTAATAGTGCCGATTTTGGTGACTACGACCAGCTATTCATAGACCCCGCGCGTGCCATCGATTGCGGAGCCTGTCAAGCCGTGCGTCCCGTCGAGGCCATCTACGACGACAGAACCCTCCCTGCGCACCTGACGAAGTGGATCTACGCCAACGAGGCGCACTTCATCCCGGCCGGTCGCTCCGCATAGACGCACCACCTCCCGAGACAGGATTCCTCCGATGCACTCACCGGCCATGATTTTCCTGCTGCACCTCACCGCAGCGTGGATGGTTATCGTCCTCTTCGCCAGAGCCATGGGGTTCTTGGCCACACGCATCGGACAACCCGCCGTCGTCGGGGAAATGGTCGCCGGCATCCTTCTTGGCCCCTCACTCCTAGGATGGGCCTGGCCAGCAGCCACGACCTACCTCTTCGCCGAGACGAAAACAACCCTCTACGCGATCGGCATGATCGGGTTGTCGTTCTACATGTTCCTGGTCGGCGTGGAGCACATGAGCGAAACGCACGGCACCAGTTCCTCCACGCGACTGCCCATCCTGCTCGGCGTTGGGGGAGTCCTTCTCCCTCTCGCGGCGGGCGCCGCCGCGAGCTGGAACCTGCGCGACACCTTCAAACCAGACGGGGTCAGCGACACCGTCTTCCTACTCTTCATGGGCGGCAGCCTCGCCGTGACCGCCTTCCCCATGCTCGCCCGCTTCCTGCAAGAACGCGCCATGGTTCACACCCGGCTGGGATCCGTCGCGACCCGCGCAGCCGCTATTGATGACGCCCTCGCGTGGTGCCTCCTGGCACTCATCTCAGCCCTGGTTGCCGGGAACGGCTTGCAGGGAGTCATGCAGACACTCATCCCCGCCGCCCTCTTTGTCGCAGCCGCTGCACTGATCGTCCCGCGGCTATTCGGACGGTCAGTGCGGCACGCCGTCGCCCAAGGCCATATCCCTGACGGGATGCTCTCGGTCATATTCGGGATCGTGCTGGGCGCCGGCTGGCTCACCGACCGGATAGGGATCTACTCGGTCTTCGGAGGATTCATCATCGGCGTGACCATGCCACGTGTCCCCGGCTTCTATCGCATCCTTCAATCCAGCCTCCTCCCCACCATTCGCTGCCTCTTCCTCCCAGTGTTCTTCGCCTTCTCCGGCCTCAACACCAACCTGCGCGATATCCAAGCCCGCTACCTCATCGCCACGGGAATCATGTTCGCTGCCGCTTTCTTCTCCAAAGCGGCCGTCGGAACACTCGTCGCCCGCGCCCACGGGTGGACATGGTCGGACTCGATCGCGCTCGGCGGCCTAATGAATGCCAGAGGTTTGATGATCCTGCTCTTCATCAACATCGGACTCTCCCTCGGGATAGTTCGCGTCGACATGTTCTCCGTACTTGTCGTTATCGCCGTCCTCACCACCGCGCTGGCCACACCCATATACCGGGCCTGCATCTCCATCAACGATGAAGACCGTGCGCGCGCCGAGTACCGGGCCACGCCGGCACCCCCACCCTCCGCTGAATCCTCGATAAGTGGGGCTGTCCCTATACCGTCTATTGCCTCCACCTCGGTTCAGCAGCCAGCGCCCGACCCTGCCGCGAGATGACATCGCCCACGCTCGCCAGCAGCCCATCGCAACCGCCCGGGCATTTAGAACCAGAGCCTCCTCGACCGTCTCCTGCGGCCAGGATGATCCCCACCCTCGACCACCAAGAGCTCGTCGAGTCTCCAGGGATGGCAGCACCCAACCGAGATCCAGTCAACGGCACCACATCACCATCTACACGACCAGTGCCGCGCCTGACGGTCCAGCAGCGACTCCGCTTCCTGCTCGACCACAGATCGTTCCACGAACTGTGGGCCGATCGTCGATCGCCCAACGGGGTCGCGGGTGACGGCGTGATCACCGGCGTCGGCCAGATCAACGGTGAACGCGTCTGCGTGTTCGCCCAGAATGCCGCCGTCTGTGGAGGATCAATCGGGCAAGTCCACGCCGAGAAGATCGCCCACCTCGTCGTCAAAGCCGCAGAATGGGGAATACCTATCATCGGCCTCTACGACGGCGGAGGTGCCCGGATTCAAGAAGGGATGGGCTCCCTCGACCGATGCGGCCGCCTCTTCAAGGCCATCGTCGACGCCTCGGGAAAGATCCCCCAAGTCAGTGTCATCCTCGGTGCCTGCGCTGGCGCCGCCGCCTACGCACCAGCCCTCACAGACTTCACCTTCATGGTCCAAAACCAGGGAATGATGTACCTGACCGGCCCCACCATCGTCGAGGCCGTCACCGGAGAATCCATCACTGGTCAAGAACTAGGTGGCGCCGACCACGCCTCCGCCGCTGGCGTCGCAGACTTCGTCTATCCCGATGAAGTCTCCTGTTTGCAGGAAGTCCGTTACCTGCTCTCTCTCTTACCGCGCAACCAACGCCGCCGCCCGCCCAGCTACTCCAGCGACGATTCCACCGATCGCCCCTGCCCCGAACTGCTAACCATCGTCCCGCCACAGGCCGCTATCCCGTACAACATGCACGAGGTCATCGCGGTCATCCTCGACCTCGGCAGCGGCCTTGAAGTCGCCAGCAACTGGGCCGGCTCTGTTCTTACCTACCTGGGGCGCCTCGACGGACACACTGTTGGAATCCTGGCTAACCAACCCACGCGACGCGCTGGATGCCTCGACATCGACAGCGCCCAAAAGTCCCAACGATTCGTGCGCCGATGCGATACGTTCGGTATCCCCTTGATCTCGCTCGTCGATGTGCCTGGCTTCCTCCCCGGCACTGAGCAAGAACACGGCGGTGTCATACGCCATGGCGCCGGCATGCTCGCCGCCTACTGCTCGGCCACTATCCCTCGCGTTCAAGTTATCTTGCGCAAAGCCTACGGCGGGGCCTATATCGTGATGGACTCCCTTAGCGTCGGCTCGGACGTAACCCTCGCCTGGCCCACCAACGAAATTGCGGTCATGGGCGCTATGGGTGCCGTCGAGATCCTGCACCGGACCGACCTTTCCGCGGCCGACGACCGGGAGGCACTCGCGAAGACTCTTCAGCAGAACTACAGTGAAAAGTTCCTCAACCCCGCGATCGCTGCCGAGATGGGAATCGTCCACGCTGTCATCGACCCCAGCGACACCCGACGCGCCCTCATCGAGGCGCTGGAGTGGACCCGAGATAAACGGCGAGACGCCCCACCTGGCACCCAGAACTGGTGGTAGCTCGAGGGGGGGCGGTCTGTGACCTGTCCGCAGTCGGTGCACCGGTCAGCGCTCGCGCCTGGCTTGGGCAACAAACGTGGTGTTGTCGTGAACGCCCGACGATCCTGCGCCTGCCCGACGACCCGATCATCCTCCCTGAATACCAACGCACCCACCGGACCGCCGAAGCCCTCGCCCTGACCGCCCTGGCCAGTGAGGCCCACGGCACCCCCATGACGATCGCCGGAGCCGCCACCCTCCACGCAGCCGACTCCTTCTCCCCGGGCCCAACGCGTCGCGGCACGCCTGCTCGCGGACACTCATGCGCTCCGCCGACTCGCGGTGCATGCCGACCTACTGCACTCAGGGGGTCTGATTGACCGTGCTCATGCTCGTGCAGAACTGCGCGGCATGAAACGCCTCCCGGTCGGCGCCGTCCGAGAAGTCCCGCGAGCCGGCGGCACACCCATTGATCGCGAGGTCGCGGCTGCTTGGGTATGGCTCGACGCCACCGCAGGTCGGCCCGCCGGTGGACCCCACCCCAAACGCGCCAACGCCGACGTCGTGGAGCTCGACACGGGCCTCGACCCCGAAACCAAACTCCACTTGCGTGCCTGGTGGCACAACCGACTCAGCAGCATCAGCGACCTGGTGACGGACGCGGAGTCCGCCTCGCCAGCCGGTGCAACCGAAGAGAGTCGAAATGCGGGCTGACAACACCCCTGCCTACCTCCCGACCCTGATTGCCCTCGCCCCCGGCGAGGCCCTCGACGCCTATCTCGAACGCGTCGCTGACGCCAACTACCTCAGCACCGCCCGCCTGATCGAGATGGTGCGCGCCGGGGACGACACCACCACCGCCTACCTCATGCTCGCCCCCACTCCGGCCACACTCGAGCGCATCGCCAACCTCACCGGAGCCAACACCGCCGCCCTCCAGAACGCGACCCTGGCGGCATACGACGGAACGAGCCTCGACCTGAGCGGGTTCGACCCCGCCCACCAGTCCAGCTTCCGCACCATCTCCGCCCGAGGCTGGATCCGCGGCCACGGCACCCAGATCTGCCCGGCATGCCTCGGCGACGACAGCATCTGGAAGACCACTTGGCGACTGCCCACGACCACCGTATGTCGCACCCACGGCACCTACCTGCTCGCCGCGTGCCCCGGCTGCCAGCGTCCCTTCCGCGACCAGCGCCACTCACCCCTGCGGATCGTTGGTCCCCAAACGCTGTGCGGCCACCCTCTCGGCCAAGGCCCACGCAAGCAATGCCGCGTCGACCTCAGCATCCTCACCACCGAGCCGGCCGATGATGACTGCCTCCAACGCCAAACACGGCAGGACGCCGCCGACGCCGGCGGGACGGTGGGCACCTTCGCAGGCGAGCTCGTCGCGGCCGAGTTCACCACCACTCTCAGATCCTTGACCGCACTTCTGCTGCACCTCGCCGCGGCGACCCGAACGCCCACCCACCTCCCCTACTGGGCACGCGACATTGCAGCCGCTGGGAGGGCCGGTGTCCGGCGCTGGAACATTCGCCCACCCCAAGACCCCGTGCTCCGGTCACGCGCCCTAACTGCCGCAGACCACATCCTCGCCGCCGAGGACATCGACACGGCTGCGGCCCGATTCAGGTACTGGCTCCAGCAGATCCCCGAGGTCCCCGAAGGCCGGCTCGGATGGCTGGCCGACCACACCCGCATGACACCGACCCTCACACGACTCGTCATGGCCGCCCACGCACCTCGGCGCCGCCTGTCCCACCTCCTCGACCAGACACCACCGCTCACCGCCTCGACCCGACAGATTCCGCAAGTCCTTCCAGCGCGACTCGTCGACGAGTATCTCGCCAAGCTCTTCGACTCCCGCCCAGCGACCGTCGGCCTGTTCGCCTCCCTCTGCATTGCCCGAACACACCCGCATGTCCTCTCATGGGCCGACGCCGCGCGAGAACTCAGCCTCCAGCCTGAACTAGGCGAACGCGCCGCCCGCGCCAGCTCCGCATCGATGACCGCATCGACCGCCGATGTCGTAACCGCCCTCGGCGCCGCGAGCCGTGAACTGGACGTCGACTACCGAGAGCTCGAAGACCGCGTCCGTCATCTAGCCCGGACCACGCGCTGGTTCACCCGCTGGGCCCGCGCGAACAGGCCCGGAACTCGACCTGTCAGCCACGTGTATGCCGTGCAATGGCAATGGCTCAATGTGGCGTCGGGCCAGGTCACCTCGGCCCCGGCGGTTGGCACCCCGTGGGTTTACCGAAAGTTCGTGCGCTCCCTCACCGTCCTGCAGACCCAGAGCTTGACCGAAATCGTGTCGTCCGACTCCCACACGACCGAGGAGTACCGATGAGTCCGCGAGCCACAGTTCCACTGACCAGCGACATAAGCGCGGCTCTGGCCATGTTCTTCCACAAGGGCCTCGGACCCAGTCATACGGTCGTGAGCAGAGTCCTAACGGGCACAGGGTACGGCGACGGTTACACGTATGACCCCGACGTTCAAGGTCCGAACAAGGAGCAGCGGGTGCTGCAGGCGCTGACGAGGGCCCAGCGCGAGCCAGCCCGATCTCGAGACCTAGTCGGCGAATTGCTCTCGGCCCTTCGCGTGGACGGCCTGATCGGTGCAGATGTCTCCAGCGAGGATGTAGATCGTCTGAAGCGGGCTCTCGCCTCGGCCGGTTGGTACCTCACTGAGGACGGACATCTCCAGCCGTTTGGCAACGTCGATCTGGACACCGGTGGCCGGCCAGCTCTTGAGGAGCAGGTCGATCGTCTTCGTCGCTCCACCACTGACCCGGCGCTCCTCATCGGGACTGCCAAGGAGCTCCTCGAGTCCGTGTCAAAGTTCGTCCTCGAAGAACTCGGCATGCCGGTGGGCAACAAGATGTCCTACGACCAGCTATGGCACCTCGCCAGAGAGCGGCTCGGCGTGCTGCCCCAGCAGGTCGACCCCAACCTTCCCGGCGTCGATGCCATTCGCGCGATCCATCAGTCAACTTGGAATATCGCCGACCAGGTCAACAAGCTACGTAACCTCCAAGGCACAGGCCATGGCCGGACCCTGCCCAGCGGTGTCTCGGAGGATCTTGCCATGCTCGTCGTCCGCGAAGCCGCCACCGTCGCGGACTACATGCTCGCCAGGCTGGACCGAGAGAAGGGCTGAGGTGTCCGCGAGGGGCGAGAGTACCGTCGACTCCCGGTCATCAGGAAGGCGTACCTTTGTCCATCTCTGAAGCAACCATCAAGCGGCTGTGGGGTCGTGCGCACAATCAGTGCGCGGCCACGGGCTGCCACCAGGACCTAACTCAAGGCTCCTCGGACGGCGAGGGAATCGGCGATCCAGTCATCCTGGGCGAGCAGGCACACATCCGAGGAAAGAAGCCCGGAAGCGCCAGACATGATCCGCAGTACGAGGACGTCGACGGCTACCAGAACCTCATCCTGCTGTGTCCCACGCACCACACAGAGATCGACAAGGAGGGCGGGAAGAACTTCTCGGTCGATCAGCTTGTGAAGCTGAAGCGCGACCATGAGCAGAAATGGGAGCGTCACGATAGGCGACTCGTGGCTCTGAAGGCTTACCTCGCCCAGACGTATGGCGTCGATGACACCACGCGCTTTGAGCAAGTGGACCTTCAGCCACGTGTGGACGCGATCTTCGTCGATGTGGCCGTCGGTGCGCGGCGCGGCTCTAGCCTGGAACCACTGCTGACGGAGATCAGCGAAAATGCGCCCGGCGACGTGGCTCCGGCCGACCGGTCGATGTATGCAGTCACGGGAGGTGCCCAAGCTCTGCTCCACCCGAACTGGTCGGGTGGAGCGCTTCTGGTGGGTGGCCCCGGCCAAGGCAAGAGCACTCTCCTTCAGTTCGTTTGCCAGTTTCATCGTGCCCGGCTCTTGGGCAAGGTGGATGCCTACACGGGAAGTCAACAAGCGTTGCGGGATACGACAACGCGCTTTCGGTACCCGATCCGTGTGGAGCTACGCGAATACGTGGCGTGGGCGAAGAAGAACCCGATGCCGCCCCAAGGCAAACGAAAGGGGTCGGCCACGCGCCCCCCCGGCAGGTTGGGCAAGCAGAAGCCGTCATGGCCAGCGCTCGAGCAGTTCGTCGCGAACCACGTCCAGCAATACAGCGGCGGACTCTCGTTCACGGTCAAGGACCTCACCTCCGTTGTTGCTTCAGAGCCCATCCTGCTGGCACTTGATGGCCTCGACGAGGTGGCCGCCCTCGTCGATCGAGAAGAGGTCAGCCGCCAGATCATCCGCACGCGGGACAGCCTCGACGCGCTCGGCATCGACATTGTGGTCCTGGTTGCCACGAGGCCCGGCGCGGAGACAGCCTCACTCTGGTCGGCACCTGCGTTCCCCCAGCTCCAACTCCTTCCACTGACACAGGGCTTGCGCCTCCAGTACTTCCAGCGGTGGACGGAAGCGGCAAACTTGACCCCGCCGGCCCGCGACGCGCTGCAGGACAAGCTCCTAAGCCAACAGCACGAACTGCACATCAAAGAGTTGGCCTCCACACCGATGCAACTGGCGATTCTGCTCCACCTTCTTCAACGTAAGGGCCGGCTGCCTCAGGAGCGAACGGCCCTGTACAGCCAGTACATTCAGACCTTCTTGGACCGGGAAGAAGGCCAGGACAAGGAGCCGCTGCTCGGGGAGCAGCGTGACCTGATTGAACGTGTTCATGAGTTCCTTGCATGGAGCCTCCAATCGGCCGCGGAGCAGGGGTCGTCTGGGTCCATCTCCCGTGACGAACTTCGCCAAGTCCTGCGAGTCAACTTGATGGATCAGCCTGACGGCCTCGACTTCGCGCAGAAGCTGTTCGATTCCTTCGAAGCCAGGGTCATGTGCCTGGTGGAACGCGAAGGCAGGTTCGAGTTCCAGATCCAGTCCTTGCGCGAGTACTTCGCAGCCGTCCACATCGCGAACACCGTTGGTCTGACCAGCTCGAAGGACGCGCGACTCAAGGCACTCCTTGCCCGTCCTTACTGGAGCAATGTCACCAGGTTCTTCGTGGGTGATCTCGCGCCGGGTGAGGTAAAAGGGCTCAGGTACACCCTCGTTGACGCGGCGGACGACAAGACCTTGGGCGTCCACCCGATGTTGAGGTCGATGGCGTTCCTCCTTCTCGAGGACCGGTGCTTCCAGGGCCAACCGAACCTCGTCCTACGAGAGATGGTGGACTTCATTCTCGCCGGCCCAGGTCTGTTCTTTGCGGAGGACGGACTCGTGGATCCGACACAGGCCCCGCTTCGGTTTTCCGAACGCGCCGGACGGGCCCAAGCGGTTGAACATTTACGGGAAAGGGTGCTCGGGGCGGCTTCTTCACTTGAACGGCAGGCGGCAGCCGCGTGCCTGGCCCGCCACGCCACACCTGGCGACGCCCTCACCGGCTGGTGGTGGGAGCAGTTCAAACCAACCGTCGACTGGCTCGAGGTCGCGGGCCACCTCGGCTGCCTCAACGACGTCTCCAGAGTGAATCGACAAAGGCTATCGGCGGCCGTCAACGCCGTTGCCTCGACCGGCCGAGCGGCCCCGTTCCTCTCCCGTCTCGAGGACCCCGTTCGTGAGGCTGTGGCTACGTTGATCGAGGAACTGGATGCCGCGAAAATGCCGGCCCACCCGGACGATCGCGGAGTAGTGGGCCGGCTCCTTACGGCCTCCCATGGCACTCATCGGGCGCCGTCATCGGCCAGTCGGCCGCGTTCACGCGGCAGGAGAGTGGCAGGCAGAGTCACCGGATTGCCCGCTATCGAGCACGCCGCAGAGCACATCGCTCGCCTGGGGCCACTTTCCACCGACGTGGAATGGAGCAAAGCCCTCGCTGCCGTCGCGGACGCGTGGACGGATCACGGATGGGTGCTCCGGGACCAGGTTGCGCGAATCCCGACTTCGGTCGACCTTGCGGATCTGGTGGCGTGCCTTCCCGAGGGGAACGACCGGCTTGCGGACCTGGTGGAGTTGGAGGCGACGCGGCGCCGTTGCGTCGGTGACCCGGACTTCTGGTTCACGTCCATGCCCTCGTCAGCCGGAGTCGACGGGGTTGACTGGGTCGTCGCACTGCTCACCAAGGCTCACACATCGACGATCATCGCGGTGCTTCCGCAATTCAGCGTCATGGTTGGCAAGCTCTCGCGCGTCGAGTTGGCAGTCGCCGCTGATGCCATCGCTCGTCGCGGGCGCGCGACGAACCTAGGTCTTGCTGACCATCTACGACTGAACAGGCTCAAGGGATTATCCATAGTTGAGCTTCAACTCCTGCTGGCCGCGTCCGACGGTGGCACCAAGGACCAGCTGAACAAGAAGCTGGTGGCCGCCGCCAAGGGTGGCAAGGCCACGGACTTCATGAACGCCACAGAGGTAGCGCATGGGATCGGCAAGATCAACGTCGAGTGGTTCCGCGGCAGTCGATCAACCATCCCGTCGGGTGCCACCCTCACAGTCCAGTTAACGGGTCTCAATCAGCCAACAGCTCGGTCGATCCTTCGGGAGCCAGCGGAGTGGCCCGCGTTCGTCGTGCACTTGGCGGCTCAGAAGGTCAGGGTCGACCTGGACAAGCAGGAGCCCCTCTCCGCCATCGCAGAGAGGGAAAGGTGGTTCGCTCAGTCCGATTGACTCGCCTGCCGGCCGAGCGCGCCGCATCACCGGTGAAATTCGACTGTCGCGGGGCGAAGCATCTGTCGACGACGCTCGAAAACTGGACAGTTGCGACGCTTGAAAAGTGAACACTCACCACGATTGGAGAGTGATCACTTTGGAGGACTGGGCGTCGATCCGTCGACTTGCCGGCGAGGGCGTTCCGAAGGCACAGATCGCCAGCAGGCTGGGGATCTCACGCACGACTGTGATCAAGGCCGTCCCGGCGGGTCCAGGGAGACCATCTCAAAGTCTTGGGAAGGTTGGAGCTATGCCAAGAGATTCGCGCAGGCGGTACCCGCCGGAGTCGAAGGAGCGGGTGGCGCGGATGATCGCCGACATCCGCGTGGACCTGAGTCGGACGGGCTGCGGTCACCGAGGTTGGCGAGTGTCGACGGCACGTGAAGACTGACCCCCTGAGGGCAGCTGAAAGTTGACCCCTTGCCGGATCCTGAACCTCTGCTCGAGGTCGGGAGGAAGTAGGTGTTGGACGTGGAGGACTGGGCTGAGATCCGTCGGTTGCACCGGTCGGAGAGGATGTCGATCAAGGTGATCGCGCGGGTGGTGGGGTGCTCGAAGAACACCGTGAGGGCGGCGTTGCGGTCGTCGGGGCCGCTGGAGTATCAGCGGAAGGGGTCGGGCTCGATCGTTGATGAGGTCGAGCCGAGGATTCGTGAGCTTCTCGCGACGTGCCCGACGATGCCAGCGATGGTGGTGGCCGAGCGTCTCGGGTGGACTCGCTCGATCCGGGTGCTGCGTACTCGGGTCTCGGAGTTGCGTCCGGTGTACCTGCCGCCGGACCCGGTATCGCGCACGACGTACCGGCCAGGTGAGGTGGCCCAGTTCGACTTCTGGTTCCCGCCGACCATGGTTCCGGTTGGTGCCGGGCAGGAGCGGACCGCGACACAGTTGCCGGTGCTGACGATGGCGTTGGGCTACTCAAGGTGGCGTGACGGCATCCTGATCCCTTCTCGGTCGGCCGAGGACTTGTTCGCTGGCTGGTGGCTCCTTCTTGAGCGGCTCGGACGGGTGCCGCGGGTGTTGGTGTGGGACGGAGAGGGTGCGGTCGGGAAGTACCGTCCGCGGGAGCCCTTGCTGACCGAGGCCACCCACGCTTTCCGTGGACTGCTCGGGACGAAGGTGGTGATCTGCCGCCCGGGCGACCCGGAGGGCAAGGGGCTGCTGGAGCGGACCCACGACCATTACGAGAACAGCTTCCTGCCTGGCCGGACGTTCACCTCGCCGGCGGACGTCAACACCCAGTTTGGCTCGTGGGTCGCCGGGTCGAACCGGCGCATGATGCGGGTGCTGGGGTGTCGGCCGGTGGACCGGGTCGCCGCTGACCGGGCGGGCATGTTGCCGTTGCCGCCGGTCGCTGCGGTGACCGGGTGGCGGTGGTCGACTCGGCTGCCACGGGATCACTACGTCCGTCTCGACGGCAACGACTACTCGATCCACCCGGCCGTGATCGGGCGCCGGATCGAGGTCGTCGCCGACCTGGAGCAGGTGAGGGCGACCTGTGAGGGGCAGCCCGTCGCTGCCACGACCGGTCCTGGGCCAAGCACCAGACGTTCACCGACCCCGTCCACGCGGCCGCGGCCGAGCTGCTGCGTCGCAAGCGCTGGCAGCTGCCGCGCCCGCTCGGCGTGGACGAGGTCGAGCAGCGGGACCTGTCGGTGTACGACGCTCTCTCCGGTGAGGTGGCGATCTGATGGCCACCACCAAGACGACTAACCGTGACGTGACCAGCGAGTTGGAGTTCCTCACCCGCGCGTTGAAGGCACCCTCACTGCGTGAGGCGGTCCCACGGCTGGCCGACCGGGCCCGGGATGCCTCGTGGACCTTTGAGGAGTTTCTCGCCGCCTGCCTGCAACGAGAGGTCGCCGCCCGCGAGTCCCACGGCGGTGAGGGCCGAATCCGCGCTGCGCGGTTCCCGGCCCGCAAGTCCCTGGAGGAGTTCGACTTCGACCACGCCCGCGGCCTCAAACGCGAGGCCATCGCCCACCTCGGCGGCCTGGACTTCATCACCGCGAAAGAGAACGTGATCTTCCTCGGCCCACCCGGCACCGGTAAGACCCACTTGGCGACCGGGATCGCGATCCGTGCCTGCCAAAGCCGGGCACCGTGTCCAGTTCGTCACCGCTTCAGAATGGGTCGACCGGCTCGCGGACGCTCACCACCACGGCCGCCTCCAGGATGAACTGCGCCGCCTACTGCGCTACCCGCTGCTCGTCATCGATGAGGTCGGGTACATCCCCTTCGAGCCCGAAGCGGCAAACCTGTTCTTCCAGCTCGTCTCCTCCCGCTACGAACGCGCCAGCCTGATCGTCACCTCCAACAAGCCGTTCGGGCGGTGGGGCGAGGTCTTCGGCGACGACGTCGTCGCCGCCGCCATGATCGACCGGCTCGTCCACCACGCCGACGTCATCAACC
>Ga0075163_10008419_pt1 | contig 13580 bp, 15 predicted proteins | sample JI1023141ADNA_FD_71478 | JGI IMG/M metagenome (GOLD analysis project Ga0075163, IMG submission 71478) | Wastewater effluent complex algal communities from Wisconsin, to seasonally profile nutrient transformation and Carbon sequestration -... | ecosystem: Engineered > WWTP > Effluent > Algae...
ATGAGTGTGGTTTTGCCGTGGTCGACGTGGGCAATAATAGCGATGTTGCGCAAATTCATGGGGTGCGCCTGACTTTCTTTTTACAAGCTTTTAAGGGAATTGGGCGGGCGTTAGCACATGCAGCAAGGCTTTGGCAATTTTTCTCAGCTAGGGGTATGGGGCGGCAGAATGCAGGGATTATGACATGTTTGAACAAAGTGGCCCGCAGCGGCTCCTCGTCAACCTGACCTTGGCCGACGGCAAGGTGATGATGGCCAGCGTCAAGCTGCCCATGTCGGGCAAGCTTACCGATATCCTCAACAACGCCGAACGCTTCCTCGACGTGCTCGGCAGCGAAGGCGAACAATTCTTCCTTTCCAAGGACTTGGTGCAACGGGTGGCGGTGGCCAATCCGCCCAAGGCCAGCCTGAATCTCAACCGCCGCACGGCCGATGGGCAGCACTTCAATCCCTGGGCCGTGCTGGGCATTCCCAGCACTTCTTCATTGGAAGACATCAAGTCGGCCTATAGGGTCTTGGTGAAGACCTACCACCCGGACCGCCTGGCCAATTACGATCTGCCTCATGAAATGAAGGAATATGCGGCTGCCATGCTGGCCCGCATCAACATTGCCCACGATCAGGTCACGGCAGGGCTTTCCACGCCCAAGTAACTGTCGAGACCGGCCAGGAACTCCTGACGGATTACATCACGTTCCATCAGGATCTCGTGCAGGGAGTCCTGGATATGCACCAGTGAGACCCCGGGAACGCGGCGGGCAAAGTCCTGCGCCGCAGCGTTGTTGACCACCCGCTCACGCCCCGCCAGCACCATCAGCACCGGACATTTCGGACCCTTGGGGAAGTTGCCATCCTTGATTTGGTTGATGCTGTCCATGGTGGCATTGAGCCATCCGAAAGTTGCTCCGCCCACTGCAAGGTCAGGATGGCGCTGCAGGGTGCCTGCGTCACGCTCCCAGCGCCGTGGTTCCAGCGTCAGGGCATTGTCGACAAAGTCTCCGGTCATGTACGGCTGTTTGCGCATGCCCGGCAGAACAATCCACGACAGGCCCGCCTGGGCCATGACATAGGCGAGGAAACGGGCCAGCCAGCGCGGCCATGCCCCGTAGTTCAGATCCATCAGCGGCGAGGTGACAATCGCCTTGGAGAACCAGGTCTCGCGCAGGATATTGCGCAACAGGATATGCCCGCCGGTGGAATGGGCCAGGGCATAATAGGGTCCGGGACAATGGCTCCGGACCAGCTGGTCCATGGCGGTGCGAAGATCTTCGTCATAGGCCTTGAAGGTACCGATGTGGCCACGCAACCGGTCTTTCAACAAGCGCTGTGATCCGCCCTGCCCGCGCCAGTCAAAACTGGCGACACAGAAGCCGCGCGCCACCAGTTCGCGCATGGTCTCGAAATAGCGCTCCATGTAGTCGCTGCGGCCCGTGAGGAGCAGAATGGTGCCACGCCTGCCCGTGCCCGCCTTCATGCCACGCAGACTGAAGCCATCAGCAGTCTTAAGTGCGATGACTTCCGCGTCGGGGGGAAGGCGATTCTCGAGGGTGGGGCACAGTTCCATGGCACCCCAGCCTATAGGCGAGGCCACCGCCGTCAACAAGTCAGTCTGAAACGTTCAGGTTACTTGAGCTTCTGCACGTCGGTGATTTCACCTGTCGCCGCGGCCACCTTGATGAGATAGGCGCTCGTGGCGCGCGACGCACTGAAGCTGTAGGTCGTGCCTGTACAGGTCTTCGGCTTCACACTGGTGAAACCATAGCCGGAGACGATTTCAGCACCCTTGCTGCAGCCGATGGAACCCGCAGCCGGAGAGGCCGTTGCCACCTGCGCCTTGGGTGGCTCTATTTTGGGTGCTACCGATTGTGGCGTGACAGGTTTGACTGCAGCGCTAGCGCGCGGTGGCTCAGCCTTCAAAGCTGAACTGCTGACAGGTGCCTTGGCGACGACAGGCGAAGCGACGACGGGCGAAGCAACGACGGGCGAGGTCGCAGTTTTTACGGAAGGTGCAGGTGCAATGGAAGCGGTCTTGATCTCCGGCTTGGCCTTCGGCTTCACCACAACGGCGGTTTTCTGAGTGGGCTTCTTGGCCACTGTCTTCACATTGGCCGACTTCGCCTTTGGTTTGGCCTTGAGTGGCTTTGCCTTGCGCGGCGGCTCATAGATCGGATCAAAATCGTCTTCATCCAGATCAAGGACGATGTTGCGGCCGCGGCGGCGCGGCGGGATGTATTCGTCCTCGTCTTCCCAATCGACGAAGCCTTCCTCATCCTCATCATCAAATTCATCGCGATAGACGTGGCCGGAAATACGCGGTGCGTAAATGCGCGGCCACAGCACCTTGAGACGCAGCTTGTGATCAGCAGAGGCCTCCCCGGCAGTGTGGACGACAGCAAGCAAGGCCAGGAGCGAGACAGCGGCGGCGCGAACGAACAACATCTTATTTTCCCTCAAGCGGCAAGAACAGGTGAAGTGGGCAATGCAGAAGCACTGCCCACCTGATTGATCACAATGCGTGGGCCTTCATCCTGCCCGTATGGGCATTGACCTTCACCAGATAGCGATGGCCCTTCTTGATGGCCGTGAAGCTGTAGGACTTGCCAGCGCAGTCCTTCGTCATCACCTTGCGGTAGCCGCGTTCGCGCACCATCGAGCGCGCTTCCGCACAGGCGATGCGATGGGCGAAGCGCGGCTCGTCGCCGTAGTATCCATAACGCGGATCGAGATGCGGATTGCGATAGCGTGGGCCAAAACAATGGTACTGCCGACCGATCCAATCACAGTCATCGGACCAAGTGGGAGTGCCTACGCCGATGTAAACGCGCGTCTTGGCCTCGGCAGTGCCTGTGAGACCCGCCAGTGAAAGTGCCGTCACGCCGACAGCGAGAATGGATTTGAAAGTCATGGATGCCCTCCGGTACGTCACGTGCCCAACCATGGACACGCTGATAGAGGGCGAAAATGGCAGAATGTTGCTGAACGTTAACCAACGCCACCGTTCATCTGCGGTTCAGCAACGTGGCGGGAATGTGGCAGGCGCGGCAAAAACCGCGCCCACCCAATGACTTGCTCAATACAGTGCAGAGACGGAAATGATCTCGCCATACTTGCGGCTGACCTTGATGCGATACTTGTCGCCATGCTTCCAGCCCGAGAAGGTGTAGGACTTGCCGCTGCAGTCCAGCGCTTTGACGTTCTTGAAGTGGCGGTTCTTCACTTCCCACTTGGCTTCGCCGCAGGATACGCCCCACGAGCTGTGATGCGGACGATGGCCATGGCCGTAGCCAACGTCGTCGTAGATCGGATATCCGCCATAGCCGCCAAGGCCAATGTTGACATCCACGTCCCACTTGCCAGCCTGGGCGGATGAGGCGGAGAAACCGGCGACCGAAACAGCAACGGCGGCGGCGGCGATAAGTGACTTGCTGATCATGGAAAACTCCTGAGTGATCTCTGTGACAACCGTGATTGGTCATCGTTGGGAGCACACTAGCCACTCCAAGTTGAACGCCGCCCGACAGGGCCGTTCATCTGCCGTTCAATCTCAAGGTCATTTCAAGGCAGCAAATTGGGCAAAGGGACTTGAAAGGCAAAACGCCATTCCTATCTCTGGTCCGTGGCTGCCAATCGGGGCCACGAAAACCAACAAGGCCCGGCCCCTGCGGCGGGCCCGCAACACTGCTTCAAGGAGAGTGTACCATGTTTGATTATTCCCCTTTCAACCGTTCCTCCGTTGGCTTTGACCGCCTGTTCCGTTTGCTGGATGAAGCCGCAAACGTCGAAACCCAAGCATGGCCGCCCTACAACATCGAGCGCCTCGGTGAGAACGACTACCGCATCACCATCGCGGTTGCCGGCTTCGGTCCGACTGACTTGGCGATCGAGGCCAAGGGCAATGCCCTGACCGTCACTGGCAAAAAGGCTGACAAGGCTGATCCGTCTGTCGAAGTCCTTCATCAGGGTATCGCGGGCCGCAGCTTCGAGCGTCGCTTCCAGTTGGCCGACTATGTCGAGGTCAAGGGCGCGGAGATGAACCATGGTCTCCTCCATATCGCGCTGACCCGCGTCGTGCCGGAAGCCATGAAGCCCCGGCAGATCGCCATTTCGGCGGCTGAAAAGCCCCAGCACAAGGCAATCGAAGCCAAAGCTGCCTGAGCTATCTGATCTCCGGCCCCCGCAAGGCAAGTCTGGGCGTCTCCCGAAAGGAGGCGCCCTTTTTCAGTTTGTGGCGGGTGCGTGCGCCTCAGCGCCGGCAAAGCTCAGGATGATGATGGCAAGCGCTGATGCCGCCACCCATGCACAGGCGGCAAAAACAACACCCAGAGAATACTGGGCAGCAAGCACGCCAAGCACCCAGGGCAGGATGATGCGAGGTGCCCCACCCACTGCAGCGACGTAACCCATGGCAGCGGCACGTGCTTCAGGCACGATACGCCCTGCCAGTGAGAAAAGGCAGGGGAAGGTGATGGCAAGACCGAAACCTACCCCGGCAAAGGCCAACACGGAAACCCAGAAACCCGGAGCGAAGGCCAGCACCACGTTACTGGCAACGGCAACGAACAGGCACACCATCATCACATTGAGATCACCGAACCGATCACGCAGCCGGTCTCCGGTGAGGCGCATAATTCCACCGCAGAGGCCATAGAAGGCGACACCCATGCCCGAAATGGCAGCAAACTCAGGTGCAACAGATGTGAGAAGCTGACCCGCCCACTGAATCGCGGCCACTTCGCAAGCCACATTGAAACCAGCGGCTATACCGATGAAGGTAAGAACGCGTCGCGGCAAGGCCGCGTGGCGGCGGCTGCCATCTTCGTTCTTCACGGGACGATGGGGAATGGTCTTGTAGATCGCAGCCCAGGCCAGCGCCAACAGGGCACCACCAGTCAGAGCCCCGAACCACGGCGCCAGAAAAGCCGAGACAAGACTGCCGACGATGGCAAAAGAGGCAATTCCAAGCGAGGCAGCTCCATGGAATGTGCTGAAGGAGCGTCGCCCTGTCTCCTGCTCAACGATGGAGGCTTCCGCGTTCATGAACAGGTCAATGGTGCCAAGGCACCCGCTCATCAAAAAGAAGGACAGACAAAAGGTCCAGACATTGCCGACCAGCAGCGCAAAACACAGGGCAGCAAAGAGGACCGGAAAGGCAATCAGCAAGACGGTTCGATGGTCGGCATGGCGGTTGATGACGCCGCCGAGACTCATGAAGAGGATATTGGCCACCATTCCAAGGGTCCCGGCAAAACCGAAGACCCAGGGCGTCACATGCGAGGTCTCAACCAGAAAAGGCAGTGCCCCCACGTGCAATCCGACCGTCGCACCAAAGGCCGCAAAGGTGAGGAGAATGGTCCCGCGCTTGCTGATGGCCAAGATCTTACCCGCGGCCCACGAGCGGCATCTTGGTTGCCATGACGGTCATGAACAGGACGTTCGATTCCAGTGGCAGCTGCGCCATGTGAACGACAGAGGTTGCAACATGCGCCACATCCATGCGCGGTTCCGGCGCCATGCGGCCATCGGCCTGCGGCACGCCACCCGTCATGCGCTCGGTCATATCCGTGGCAGCGTTGCCGATGTCGATTTGTCCGCAAGCGATATTGTACTTGCGGCCGTCAAGGGCAGTGGATTTTGTGAGGCCGGTGATGGCGTGTTTGGTTGATGTATAAGGCGCGGAATTGGGGCGCGGCGCAGTTGCCGAAATTGAACCGTTATTGATGATGCGCCCGCCCATCGGCGACTGCGACTTCATGATCTTGAAGGCCTCCTGGGTGCAGAGGAATGGCCCGGTGAGATTGGTGTTCACCACGCTGCTCCATTGCTCGAAGCTCAGGTCCTCCAGCATCACCGTGCCCGGCGCACCCGTTCCCGCATTGTTGAAGAGCAAGTCGAGACGGCCATAGGTTGAGAATGTCTTGGCAAACAGCGCCTTTACGCTGTCCGGGTTTGTGACATCCGCCGGAATACATAGCGCCTCACCCTTGATGAGGGCCCTTGTCGCCTCGAGTGATTCAGGTTTGCGACCCGTCAGCACGACCGTGAAACCGGCTTGCGCCAGCGCCACGGCACAGGCCCTTCCAATGCCGGAGCCTGCCCCGGTGATCATCGCTACTTTCATGGACTTCCCTCTGCTCAGGATCAGATGACACCTGCCGCACCGCCAATAGCACGAAGACCTTTGACGATGGCAAGCGGATCTCCATAGCGCGCCTTGGCTCCCGCGACCTCCAGGGCAGACGCATAGGCGCCCCCGATTTTTGGTGAGGCGAGGATGACATAGCCTGCTGCGGCATCCCGGTTCATCAAGGCGTGGGCAACTTCTGCCCCGATTACCAGCCCGGAAAGATAGGAGGACAACCCCTCGGCCGCGATATCGTTGTAGAGTCCGAGGCTGCGCGCCGAAAACAGGAGATGCGACAGGCCCGCCGGTTCGGCCAGCGCCTTCTCCACGCCCCGCCGGAAGGCCGCCTCGTCAATGCCGTCGCCAACCATGAGACGCCCCAGGATGCTATGCCCCTTGAGAACGGCAAACAGCTCACCCGTCACATAGGTGTCAAAGCGGGTCACGCGCCCGCCCTCGACATCGATCCATTTCGAGTGCGTGCCGGGCGTGATGAAATGTTTCGCCTCCGATTCAAGCGCGCCAAACACCTGCGTCTCTTCGCTGCGCATGACGTCATGGCCGAGCGTCGGGCTTGCATAATGCAGGCCGGTGGAAAAGTGCACGATGCGGCCCGACGCCATGACGTGGCGGTGCAAGGCTTTGGCCATGTCGCCAGCTCCGGCCGGGCAGTCCAGATAGGGCAGCTCGATCCATCCCTGCCGCGAGGTGATCATACCCGCCGCAAGAATGGGCAAGGCCTTGTCCCAAGTGGCAATGCGGACCTCAAGTGCCGCATCAAAGGCGGCATCCTTGACTGCAAGAATGCCCTCCGCTGCCGCAACTTGATCGATGACCTCACCTGCGCCGTTCACCCGGTAGGCGCGGAATGACGTGGTGCCCCAGTCAACGGCAATGAACTCTCTTGCCATCACAGCGCCTTGACGCCGCCCGGCCTGAAATCCGGCTTCATCTGTTTCAGCACGTTGCGCAGGGGCGCACCAAAGGGCGCGGCTTCAATCTCGAAAACATCCCCTGCTTCCGGGACAATGCCATCGGCTATGGAAAGCGTTGCGGTACCGAAATAATGGATGTGCACATCTCCGGGCTGACGGAAAGGCTCGTACTTGAAATGATGATATTCGAGATTGGCCAGCGTGTGGGACATGTTGCCCTCGCCCGTGAGGAAGGGCTTCTCCCACACAACCTTGCCCTTGCGGACGATGCGGCTCTTGCCTTCCACATGCTGCGGCAGGGCCCCGGTGATCATCTCCGGGCCAATGGCGGAGTGGCGCAGTTTGGAGTGCGCCAGATAGAGATAATTCTGCCGCTCCGTCACATGGTCGGAGTATTCGTTGCCCAGCGCAAACCCCAGCCGCACCGGGCGGCCCTTGCTGTCGATCAGATAGAGACCTGCGATCTCGGGTTCCTCGCCCCCATCAAGCGCGAAGGATGGCTTGGGCAGCGCACCCCCCGGAGGCACAAGCCAGCGGCCATCGCCCTTGTAGAACCATTCCGGCTGCACCCCTGCCTTGCCCTTGACGGGTTTGCCGCCCTCCAGCCCCATCTTGAACATCTTCAAGCTGTCGGTCAGTTCGGTTTCCTTGGTGTCGAGTTTCTTATGCATGGAATCCCGGGCCGAGGCCGACCCAAGATGGGTGAGGCCGGTGCCTGTGATGATGCAGTGCGCGGGATCTGGGTGATCAACAGGCGAGAGCACGCGGCTCTCCTTCAGGGCTGCGGCATAGTCTTCACCCTTGCTGCTGGCCAAGGTCTTGGCGATGGCCGCGAGACTGCTGCGTTCCACCAGTGCGTGCTCAGCGAGTTCCAGCGTGCTGCGCAGGCCCTTGATGGCGTGGAGCTTGCCGTCCCTTGCAACGCCAACCTGACGCTTGCCCTTTTCGTTACGGTACTGAACGATATTCATGGTTGTGCCTCTCTGCCTGCGAAGTGATGTTTTGGTGTGCCCTTGACGCCGGGATTGAAACAGAAAAGTCCACCTTGCAACGGCTGACGCGCCAGTGACTCGGCCGCAAGATGCGCCCGCGATGATGTGACATACATGACGTCAAGGTTGGCGCCGCCAAAGCAGACGCAGGTGGGCCGCTGTGCCGGCATGGCGATGACGCGGTCGAGGCGCCCCTTGGGATCTATGCGCAGCACGCATCCACCATCCCAGCGGGCACTCCAGATGAAGCCTTCAGCATCCACCGTTGCACCATCGGGATAGCCATGGTCTCTCGTGTCATTGAGCACTCGGCGGTTCGAGATGCCACCTAAAGAAGCTTCAAAATCATAGGCATAGATCACGGAGTTCTTCGAATCGGAAAAATAGAATGTCTGGCCGTCCGGTGACCAACAGGGGCCGTTGGAAACGCCGACATGGTCTTCGAACCTTTGCGACCTGCCTTTTCCATCGACGCGATAGAGCGCACCCGTATCAGCCGGAATGGGCAGGTCCTCGCCCATCGGGCCGATGTTCTGGTGCATCGTACCGATCCATAGGCGCCCTTGCGGATCACAGGCGCCATCGTTGAAGCGATTCTGTGGGCGATCATCCTCCGGCTTCGCAAAAGGGGTGATCGCACCTGTTGCCGGGTCAAAGTCATAAACTCCATCTTCGCCCCCAAGGATGAGACCGTCGGAGTTTCGCAGCGCCAGCGCCGTCAGGAGCAGGGAGGAATACCAGACGCGATGCTCACCTGTTGCGGGATGAAGGCGATGGATGCGCGAGGGGCGCGCGATATCGAGCCACCACACCACACCAGCACCTGCATCCCAGCAACAGCCCTCTCCGAGGCTGTCTTTGGCATCAACGAGACAGGTGACAGGCAGACGTTCCATGGACACTCTCACTCCGGAGCAATGCGTATTGTCATACAAATACGGTGCCCCTGACAATCTTACAATTGTTTAATCCATGGCGATCTTGAAACTCCACAATTGCCTCCCATTTGCCATGAACCAGCGCCGGGCCCCTCTGGCAGGATATTCGATTGTCCTGCGATGTCGGAGTTGGGGAACGTCAATCAAAAAAAACCATGAGCGCCCGGAATGGAAATCCTCTTTGCAGTCCTCTACGCCGACGTCTTCGGCACCCCCGCCTACTTCTGGATGGCCTTTGTTGGCATTGTGGTCGGCCTCCTCGCCTTCGATTTGGGTGTCCTCCACAGGGATGATCATGAGATCTCGGCCAAAGAGAGTTTTGTTCTCTACGCCGGCTATGTGGCAATCGCCCTGGCTTTCGGGGCATGGGTCTGGTGGTCCAGAGACGCCCAGAGCGGGCTGGAGTTCTACACCGGTTATGTGATCGAGCAGTCCTTGGCCATGGACAACATCTTCGTCATCGCCACCATCTTCGGCTACTTCGCCGTACCGCGCGCCTACCAGCACCGCGTGCTGTTCTGGGGCATCATCGGCGCCATCGTCATGCGCGCCTTGATGATCGGCCTTGGTGCGGCGCTGGTGACCCAGTTTTCCTGGATCCTCTATCTCTTCGGTGCCTTCCTTGTGATCACCGGAATAAAGATGTTCACGGGCACCGACGAGGCCTCCGACTTCGATAACAACCCCATTCTGAAATACCTGCGCAAGCACTTCCGCATTACCCAGGAACTGCACGGCCATGATTTTACCGTCAAGAAGCCCGACCCCAAGACGGGCAAACTTGTGACTTGGCTGACACCGCTCGCCGTGGCGCTGGTGTTGGTGGAATTCGTTGACCTGATTTTCGCCGTGGACTCAGTGCCGGCTATCTTCGCGGTGACACTGGATCCGTTCATTGTCTACACCTCCAACATCTTCGCCATTCTCGGCCTGCGTTCTCTCTACTTCGCACTCGCCGCCGCCATGCACCGTTTCAAGTATCTCAAGGTCTCATTGGCGACAATATTGGTTCTCGTCGGGCTCAAGATCTTCCTCGTGCCAATGGGCGTCAAGGTGGACACACTGCTCTCACTCATTGTCACACTCTCGATCCTTGCGGCTGGCATTCTCTTCTCCCTCTGGAAAACACGCGGAGAGTCGGGTGAAAGGCCGGGCCTTGCCAAGTGAGGGAAGTGCGATATTGATCATCGCAAATTCCACGCCAAGGTGAATCGCATGAAACAACTCGAACTCCTCATTGAAAAGATCATCCTGGCTTCCCGCTGGCTGCTGGTGATCTTTTACCTTGGCCTGACACTGGCCCTGCTGCTCTATGGGGTGACCTTCCTGAAGAAACTCTGGGAGTTCTTCGCCAAGGCGATGGTCATGGAGGAGACGGATGCCATCCTGAAGATACTTTCGCTGATCGACGCCAGCCTCGTGGCCAGCCTCGTCGTCATGGTGATCATTTCAGGTTACGAGAATTTCGTCAGCCGCTTCGATGAGGCAGAAGGGAAGGATACTGAACTGGCCTGGCTCGGCAAGATTGATGCCGGCTCTCTGAAGATCAAGGTCGCCTCCACCATTGTGGCAATCTCATCGATCCACTTGCTGCAGATCTTCCTCAACTCCAACCAGTACACCAACGAGAAGATCATGTGGCTTACCATCGTCCACATGGCCTTCGTTTTCTCGGCCCTGCTCCTGGCCTATATCGACAAGGTGATGGCCGGCACCAAAAAAGGAAAGAGCGGGGAATAGTCCCCGCTCTTATCTCGCGTCACACTGGCTGAGATCAGACGGCGCGCAAATACCACTCGAAGTCGCGCAGTGTCGGCTCGGCAAAGAAGCGGTCTGCCTCCACTTCCTTCAAAGTGCAGAAGGTATCGACAAACTCCTTGCCGAAATATTCCTTGAGGATGGAGGCGCGCCAGAAGGCATCGATGGCATCAAACCAGTTTCCAGGAATGTACTTGGCACGGCGTTCATAGCCGTTGCCGACAATCGGATTACCCGGATCAGACTTCTCGGTGATGCCGTAATGCATGCCCGCCAGGATGGCTGCCATGACGAGATAGGGATTGGCGTCGGCACCCGAAGGACGGTGCTCAATGTGGCAGGTCTTGGCTGCGCCCGCAGGAATGCGCAACGAAACCGTGCGGTTGTTGACGCCCCAATTGGCGGCAACAGGTGCATAAGAGTTACGGCGGAAGCGCCGGTAGGAGTTGGCGTTCGGCGCAAAAATCAACATCGATTCCGCCATTGCGGCTTTCAACCCGCCGATGGCATGCATGAGCAACTCGTTGTCGGCCGGATTTTCGGCAGCGAAGAGATTGTTGCCTGCATCGTCACCCAGCGAAACATGCACATGCATGCCTGAACCTGTCCATTGCGAATAGGGTTTGGCCATGAACGTGGCACAGAGACCATGCTTTTCCGCCGCCGCTTTGATGACCCGCTTCAACATGATGGCTTCATCACAGGCTTTCAGAACATCCGCACGGTGACGCAGGACGATTTCCATCTGACCCGGCGCATATTCCGAGATCAGCGTCTTGGCGGGCAAGCCCTGCACGTCACACCAGGCATAGAGATCCTTGAAGAAGGGGGCGAAGTCATCTGTATCCTGCAGATAGTAGGCTTGGTAATGCTGCGGGCGTGCCTCGTTGATCAGCGACTTGGGCGGCATTGGCTTGCCTGCCAGCGCCGAGGCCCGGTCCATGAGGAAGAATTCCAGTTCGATCGCCCCAACGGGGGTCATGTTCAAGTCGGATTTGAAACGATTGACCAACTTTTCCAGCGCATTGCGTGGATCGGCATAGGCCGGCATGCCGTCAAGGTCGTGGATGGCGGCGACATATTGCGCTGTGTTCTCCAGCCAGGGGATGAGCACCAGCGAGCCCGGCACCGGCCAGAGCAAGAGATCACGATCCCCCTCGTCAAAGACCAATCCGGTTTCCGAGACATCCTGCCCCGTGGCATCCAAGACCAATGCCGAAATGGGGAAAAAGCGGCCATCATTCCAGGCTGGCACCACTTCATCACGGCGCAGAATCTTGCCGCGCTGAACGCCGCACAGGTCTGTCCAGACAACATGGACACTGTCCACATTTGGATTGGCATCCAGGAATGCCTGCGCTTCAGCACCGCGACGGGGGGTTACATAGGTTGACATGTTCAGTACTCCTGCTTCCAGATCGGAAGCGTCAGCTCTTCAGTTCAGCGATGCAGCGATCGAGGCCGCGGATTAAGGTTGCGACGTGTTCGTCTGTGGTCGCCGGACAAATGAGCATCATGTTGTGGAACGGCGTGATCACCACGCCGCGGTTGAGGAGAAAGTGATGCACCGCTTCATCGATGGGGCGGTGGATCACCTTCGACGCCTCGTAACCGCTCTTTGGACGGTCCGGGCAGCACATGAATTCCACGCGTGCTCCGACGCGCGTCACGTGCCAGTCCACGCCATGTTTGATGATGACATCCGCGATCCCCTTTTCCAGCCGCCTAGCCAGATCAAGGAGCGGTGCGAAAGCCTCCTCTGTGAAATAGTTTTTGAGAACCGCCTTGATGAGGGCGATCTGGATTTTCGAACCCGAAAGCGTTGTGCCGATGCCGGAGCGGCCCTCGCCGCGTGTGGCAAGATGGTCCTTGATGCGAGCAGCGACCGCAGTCGAGAAACCATAGGCCGCCGCCGGAATGCCGCCAGCGATGGGTTTGCCGAACACCAAACCATCGGGACGCAGGCCGATAGAACGTGCGTAACCGCCGGGGCCCGATGAAAGTGTGTGGGTTTCATCGAGGATGAGAAGTGTGCCGGTCTTTTCCGTCAACCCACGCAGTTTCTCGAGAAAGCCCGGCGCAGGCAACACCATGCCGATATTGGTCATCACAGGCTCGGCCAAGACACAGGCCACGTCCCCCGGCGCAAGTGCTGCCTCCAATGCAGCCACATCGTTGAACTCAACCACTTTGGTATAGGTTGTGAGGTCGCGAGGCTCTCCCACCAGGCCATCGACCATTCTTACCGTTCCACCGTCTGCGGTGACAAAGGTGTCATCAACGCAGCCGTGGTAGCAGTGATTGAAAACGAGAATCTTCTGTCGCCCAGTGATGGCTCGCGCCCAGCGCAAGACAGCGCGGTTGGCATCTGATGCCGTCGCTGTCACTTGCCAGAAGGGCAGGCAAAAGCGGTCTTGCAGCAAGGCCCCCACTTCAGCGGCATCTTCCGACGGCAACATGGTCGTTAGGCCATTGGCCCCTTCGGCCTGCAAGGCCTCAACAACCGCCTTGGGCGAGTGGCCAAACATCGCACCCGTGTCACCCAGGCAGAAATCAATGTAGCTGTTGCCATCCGCGTCGGTGAGATCAACCCCGTGAGCCCGGTTCACAAAAAGTGGAAACGGCGTTCCCCAGTCCACCATCCAATGCATGGGCACGCCACGAAGCCAGTTCTGTGCAGCTTTTTCTGAGAGTGCCTTGGATTTCGGATTGCGCTGGAGAAAAAGACTCTTTTCGCGCTTGAGCATCGCCGTGACGGCGACGTCCGAGAGGGGTGACGTCAAGATGGACCTGAATGTTGTTGGCGTTGACCATGGCCTTAGCCGGGTTTAAGGGGC
>Ga0075163_10008421_pt1 | contig 13578 bp, 10 predicted proteins | sample JI1023141ADNA_FD_71478 | JGI IMG/M metagenome (GOLD analysis project Ga0075163, IMG submission 71478) | Wastewater effluent complex algal communities from Wisconsin, to seasonally profile nutrient transformation and Carbon sequestration -... | ecosystem: Engineered > WWTP > Effluent > Algae...
CCAATCGCCAGCGGGTTGATTGAGCGGGAACAGAATGCTGCAGGACTGCGCGCCTTCAGCTATGACGGGTGCCGAGCAATTGAGGCTGCTGGCCGCTCGGGTGGCCACCACATTGAAGCTGCCTGAAGGCGTCGGTCCACCCGCCTCCACCACATCCAACACGGCACTGAAGGTTTGCGAGCTGCCACGATCAATGACGGTGTTGTCCTGCTGCAGCGTCAGGGTGCTGGTAAACACCGGTTCCACCACCAGCACGTAGCTGCGCTGATTGCTGAACGGTCCACCCACCGCGACGGAGCTGCTGTCGGTCACCCGCACGGTGATCGGGTAGTCACCCGCGACCGAGGGTGTTCCGCTCAACAGACCGGTCGCGCTCAGGATGATGCCCTGCGGCAATGTTCCGCCGACCAATGCATAGCTCACCGGCAAACTGTAGCCGCTGCCCGAGACTGAAAAACTGGTGCTGTAGGCCACACCTTGTTGCGCCGGCGGCAAGCTGCTCGGGGCAAGCTGTAGATTGGCATTCACCCTATGCACCGCCGTATCGCTACTGGACGCCAGGCCCGCCGCGCCAGCATAAAGTGCCGTCAGGGTTTTCTCGCCGACGGTCGTGCTGGTGAGACTGCAACTGCCTGCACCGTTGCTCAAGGTGGCGGTGCAGCTCGCCCCTGCGCCGTCGCTGATTTGCACACTGCCGCCGGGCGTTTGTTCCGCCGAACTCACGGTGACCGGGACCACATAACTCTGCCCGACCACACTGGGCGAGGGTGATACCGCACCGATCACGGTTTGGGTGGCGAGATTGACGAACGCGTAGGCCGCGCCCTGATCAGGATTGGCACCGACATCAGCGAACTGCGCGCCAATGACGGCAAATTCCTCTGACAAGGCCACCGCCGAACCGAAAATGTCCGCTTCAGCACCATCGTCGGCGACCAACTGCTGAATGGCCGACCAAGAGCCATTCTGCAAACGCAGCTCATAGGCCGCGCCACGCGACGCCAGACCGCCGACCGCTTCGCTCTGCGCGCCGACCAAGGCCTGTCCCGCGCGCATCGAGACCATCACACCGAAGCTGGCACCGGCCACGGGTGTTGGTGCCGTGATCTGCTGATGCTGCAACCACGCGCCAGATACACGATTGAACACGGCGACCACACCGGCATTATCGAGACCACCCGGGTTCGCAAACGGCGCGCCGACCAGCGCGGTATCGCCACGCAGACTGACCGAACTGCCGAACTGGTCGCTGTTGGTGGCCGCACTGAGGGTGAGCTTGCTCTGTTGCGCCCAACTGCTTCCCGTACGCAGGAACACATAGGCGGAGCCGCGACTGTCGTTGTTGACGAGCAGGTCGTCCAGGTTGGCACCGGCGATCAGGGTGTCGCCATCCAGATCGACGGAAATGCCCAGGTTGTCGCCACTGGCTGCGTCCGAGGCCGCCAGCCGTTGCTGTTGCGTCCAGCTGCTGCCACCGCCGGTAAACACGTAGATCGACCCGCGATTGGTATTGTCGCCATAGGCACCGATGGCGATGCTGCCCCCGGAGATCGCCACCGCCGCTCCGAAGTTGTCGTTGGCCGTCCCATCGCTGGCCAGCAGTTTCGCGACCTGCGACCACGTTCCGCCAGAACGCTGGAACACATAGGCCGCGCCGGTACTGCCATCGGCAAACGGCGCGCCAACGACGGCGACATCGCCCTGCACATCTATGGCATAACCGAACGCATCGAAGGGTTGACCATCGCTCGACAACAGCTTCGCCTGCTCGCTCCAAGCGCCATTGCTGGCGCGCAGGTAGGCATACACCGCGCCGGGCTCCAGATCGAAGCCAGTCGAGTCATAGGGCACGCCGACCAGCACGGTGCTCAGATCGGCAGCAACAGCAGCACCGAAGTAGTCGTCGCGGGTACCGTCGCTGGCGGTCAGCTTGACCTGCCCGGCGAGCTGATTCGGAATGGGGGTGTCCGAACCATCGAGGGCGAGGACCGGTGACAGACTGGACAGCGCCAGACTGCCGCCGAAGCAGAGCGATTTGACGGAAGACAGATTCATGAGCACTCCTTGCGAAGGCGCGCTCGCGAGATCGATTCGCCTGCGCGCGGGATGCCATGAGGAAGCAACGAACATGCCGCGCGGATTGCGCGCAGCAGCGCACTCGCGAGGTGTGAGCCGCGTTGCAGAACAGCGGGAATTCGCGACCGATGCGCCAAGTTTCAGACGCTGCGCCCCGCATTCAACCCGCGCCGTAAACCCAAGGTTCAAAGCCGCGCATGCGGACGTCTGCGCATGCGCGGCTTTGGCAGGCTGCCTGGCGATCGGCCCTGCGTGTTGTCGCCCTGGCCGACAACGTGGATTGCAGGACGATTCTGGCTGGGGAACCTGGCCACCGGGGGCGGCAGGCGGGATAGTGTCGAAGCGCAGTTGCGGGTGGAAGTAAATTATTCCTATGCTCGCGATAGACAACGGCAATCGGAGCCGCCATGAATCTGCGCGACCTTCGCTATCTGGTTGCACTGGCCGACCTGCGGCATTTCGGTCGTGCCGCCGACGCCTGCCATGTCAGCCAGCCCACGCTGTCCACCCAGATCAGGAAGATCGAGGATGAACTGGGCGTCACGCTGGCCGAGCGCGCACCGCGCAACGTGCTGCTTACCGAGGTGGGTTTCCAGGTCGCGCAGCGTGCACGCGGCATCCTTGCTGAGGTCGAACAGATCAAAACGCTGGCGCGGATGACCAAGGACCCGGAAGCGGGCACCCTGCGCCTGGGGATCTTTCCGACACTCGGCCCGTATCTGCTTCCGCATGTGGTCAGTGGCATCCGGGCGCGCTTCCCGCGTCTCGAACTGCTGTTGATTGAGGAAAAAACCGAAATCCTTCTGCAGCAACTGCACGACGGACGGGTCGACTGCGCCTTGCTGGCCCTGCCCCTGAACCACGAAGAGCAGTTGCACACCGAGTTCCTGTTCGAAGAACCCTTCGTACTGGCGGTCCCACGAAACCACCCGCTGGCGAACAAAACGCCCCTGCGTCTGCGTGACATCAGCGAAGAGCGTCTGCTGCTGCTCGATGACGGCCACTGCCTGCGTGATCAAGCGCTGGATGTCTGCCATCTGGCTGGTGCCAGTGAAAAGGATGGCTTCCGCGCCACCAGCCTGGAAACGTTGCGCCAGATGGTCGCGGCAGGTGTCGGCGTGACCCTGTTGCCCGCCCTGGCCGTGCAGGCGCCGGTACCGCGTTCGCCCAGCCTCCAACTGCGCCAGTTTGCCGACTCCCTGCCGAGCCGCCAGATCGCCATGGTGTGGCGAAAATCGGCCGCCAACGTGGCCTTTCTGCAGCGCTTGGCGGGGCTGATCAGCGCGCTCGCCGAGCCTGCGCTGCAGTTGGATCTGGACATACCGAACGAGGCCGTCCAGACGGTGCCGACCAAGCGCCCGCGCCAGCGTCAGACGCCACCAAGCCATGCCTGATCACCCTGCTCGCGTGGTGTGGGAAACACAGCTTCCGGCGCAAGCGCGGGTTGAAGGGCATTGGACGCTGTCGCAAGTGCAGGGCATTGCGACACGCTGGCCGTCGCGGATGCAGCCCGCACAATTGCAAACCATCGACGTTCGCGCCCTGCAGCAGCTCGATACCGCTGGGGCAGTTCTGCTGCTACGGCTGTTGGGGCCTTCGCCCACCGCTGCCGACCTGCAGCGTTTTGATGGCCTGCAAGCGGCGCACCGCGATCTGCTTGCACTGATCCTGAATCGGCGCGACGCACCGTTGCCGCTGCGCGAACACCACTTCAGTGGCCGCGCAATGTTGGCCCGCATGGGCCAAGCGACCGAGAAATTCTGGTGGCAGACCCGTCAGTTGCTTGGCTTCGTCGGCCTGACCGTGCAAACCCTCGGTCTGGTCCTGATCGGCAAGCGCAAACTGCGCATGACCTCGGTGGTTTTCCACATGGAGCAGACCGGGTTGGATGCGGTGCCCATCGTGACCTTGCTGACCTTTCTGGTCGGTGCCGTGGTGGCATTTCTTGGTGCCACCGTGCTACGCGACTTCGGCGCCGAAATATTCACGGTCGAACTCGTCGCCTATTCGTTTCTGCGCGAATTCGGCGTATTGCTGACGGCGATTCTGCTGGCCGGTCGGTCCGGCAGTGCCTTCACCGCGCAAATCGGCTCGATGAAAAGCCGTGAAGAGCTGGATGCGATCCAGGTGCTTGGCCTCGACGCAATCGAACTACTGGTGCTGCCGCGCCTGATCGCGCTGCTGGTGATGCTGCCCTTGCTCGCCTTCCTCGCCATGCTCAGCGGGCTGGTCGGCGGCGCGCTGGTCGGCTCGCTCGCACTCGACATCACACCAAGCATGTTCATCACGCGCTTGTACGAAATGACCGAGATCCGGCACTTCTGGGTCGGTTTGCTGAAAGCGCCGGTGTTCGCCTTCCTGATCGCCGTGGTCGGCTGCATGGAAGGCATGAAGGTCGAAGGCAGTGCCGAATCCGTCGGACGCCACACCACCGCCGCAGTCGTCCAGTCGATCTTTCTGGTGATTCTGGCCGACGCCATCTTCGCCATCTTCTTCATGGAACTGGGCGTATGAGCGACAACACGCCAGACGCCGTCCTGCAGGTGCGCGGGCTGCGCTCGGTGTTCGGCCAACAGGTCGTGCATGACCAGCTCGATCTCGACATGCAACGCGGTGAAGTGCTCGGCGTGATCGGCGGTTCTGGCGCGGGCAAATCGGTCCTGCTGCGTTCCATCGTCGGCCTCAAGTGTCCGGAAGGCGGCCAAGTGCGCCTGTTCGGTGCCGATGTCACCGGGCTGGATGACGACGCGCGGCGACCCTTCGAGCGCCGCTATGGCGTGTTGTTCCAGGACGGCGCGCTGTTTTCGTCGCTGACCGTGCTGGAAAACGTCAAGGTGCCGCTGCTCGAATACTTCAAACTGCCGCTCGACCTGCTGGACGAACTCGCCCTGCTGAAGATCCGCCTTGCCGGTCTGCCTGCAGAGGCCGCACACAAATACCCGGCTCAATTGTCGGGCGGCATGCGCAAGCGCGCGGGGCTGGCGCGCGCACTTGCGCTGGACCCGGAGATCCTGTTTCTGGACGAACCCACATCCGGCCTCGATCCGGTCAGTGCGGCGGCCTTCGACGAGTTGATCCGCACCTTGAGCGCTGCCCTGCACTTCAGCGTGTTTCTGGTCACGCATGATCTCGACAGCCTGTATTCGATCTGCGACCGTGTGGCGGTCCTTGCGGATGGTCGGGTGATCGTGACGGATCGGGTCGACGTGGTCGAACAGCATTCGCACCCCTGGATTCAGTCCTGCTTTCGAGGGCCGCGCGGACGCGGCGTCGGCGGCAGTTTTCAAGCGTCGCAGGCAAGGGAGCATTGAGCATGGAAACCCGCGCCAGTCATGTGCTGATCGGCAGCTTCGTACTCGCCGTGGTGGTGCTCGCCATGGGCTTCGTGTTGTGGCTGGGCAAGTTGTCGCTGGACCGCGAATGGGACGAGTACCGCATCGACTTCCGCGAATCGGTGACCGGACTGTCGATTGGCGGTGCCGTGCAATACAACGGCATCCAGATCGGCGAAGTACGGCGTTTGCGACTCTCGCCCGAAGATCCGAGCGTGGTCCAGGCGTTTGTTCGCGTCGCCGCCGACACGCCGATCAAGACCGATACCCGCGCGCGATTGACCTTCACCGGCCTCACCGGCGTCGTCATTATCGAGCTGACCGGTGGCAGCGCCGATGCGGCCCTGCTGACCGCCACCGACGGCGAGTTGGCCGTGATCAAGAGCCAGCCGTCCGCGCTGACCAAACTACTGGCCTCGGGCGAAGACATCGTCACCAACGTCAACAGTCTGATGCTGCGCCTATCGGGTCTGTTCAGTGAGGAGAATCTCGCCCGCATTACCGCCACCTTGGCGCACATCGAACATCTGACCGCCAGCGCCGCACCGCACGGCGATGAACTGGGCCAGGCGATTGCCGATCTCAGCGAAGCCAGTCGCCTGCTGCGCAATACCCTGCAACGCGCCGAACCGCTGATGGCACAACTGGAGAGCATCGCCGGACACGCCGACGGACTGATGAGCAACGAAGCGCGCGCGATGCTGGTATCCGCGCAGACCACACTGGAGGCGGCGCGCACGCTGGCCAACAATGCCAATGCGGTACTGGATGCCAACGCAGGGGCGCTTGATCAACTCGGGCAACAGGGCCTGCCACAGGTCGCGCCGACACTGCAGGAGTTGCGCGCCACGCTGGCCCAACTGCAATCCACCTTGCGCGCACTGGATCAGGATCCCGCGCGCTATCTGATCGGTGCCGATCAAGCCCCCGAGGTCGAACCATGAGCCTGTCCCGTTTCCGCCTGTGGCTGCCGGTGACCGCGATGACCCTGCTGCTGGCCGCCTGTGTCAGCCTGCCGGATCGCGATGATCGCCTCGCCGTGCATACCTTGCGTGTCGCCACCACAGAAGCCATCGCGCTCCGATCACCGGTCACCTTGCGAATCGATCTGCCACTCGCTGCACCACCGCTGGACAGCGCGCGACTGGTCCGTCGACAGGCCAGCGGTGAGATCGGCCTGCTTTCGGACGTCCGCTGGAATCAGCCCGCACCGGCCTTGTGGCAACAACTCCTGCTGCAACACCTGTCCGACAGCCAGGGCTGGCAGGCGGTGGTGACGCCGAGCAGCAGCGTTCGCAGCGACGTTCGTCTGTCGGGTGTGCTACGCGAGTTCGACTACCGCACGGATGACGCCGCCAGCGGCGCGGTACACATCACCTTTCAAGCGCAGTGGATCGACGAGCGCAGCCAGCGCGTCCTCGCCACCCAGGTGTTCAGCCACAGCGAACGCGTGGACCGCGAGCATCTGGCGATTGTCGAAGGCTTCCAGCGCGCCACCGATGTGCTTCTGCCGCAGGTACTGCACTGGGCCATCGAGCAAACCGCCAACGCCGACGCCGACGCACCGCACCAATGACCGATAGGGCCGTGGCGCGCGACGCGCGACAATAGGCCATTCCCTACCTTGCGCGAGACGCCGCCATGTCGAATTCCCCCGTCGCCCTGATCACCGGCTCCACCAGCGGCATTGGACTTGCCGTCGCGCAGGGCTTTGCCAAAGCAGGCTATGCGGTCATGCTCAATGGACTCGGCACACCGGCGCAGATCGATGAGGCGCGTGCGCTTGTCGCGGCGCATGGCGTGGCGGTGGACTACCACCCGGCCGACCTCAGCCAGCCAGAGCAGATCGAAGCCATGGTCCAAGCCACGGCGGCGCGCTTCGGCCAGATCGACGTACTCGTCAACAACGCAGGCATCCAGCACACCGCCCGCGTGGAAGCCTTTCCGGTCGACAAATGGAATGCGGTCATCGCCATCAACTTGACCGCCGCCTTCCACGCGCAGCGCCTGGTGTTGCCAGGCATGCAGGCACGAGGCCAGGGACGCCTCATCAACATCGCCTCCGTGCATGGTCTGGTCGCCTCGGTGGAAAAGTCCGCCTACGTCGCTGCCAAGCACGGCATTCTGGGGCTGACCAAGGTCACCGCGCTGGAAAACGCCGAAAGCGGCATCACCTGCAATGCCATCTGTCCCGGCTGGGTGCTGACCCCACTGGTGCAGAAGCAGATCGACGCCCGCGCCGAGCGCGAAGGTCTCAGCAATGCCGAGGCCGAACGCGCCCTGCTGGCCGAAAAGCAACCTTCACTGCGCTTCACCCGACCGGATGACATCGCCGCTGCGGCGCTGTTCCTGTGCAGCCCCGCCGCCGACAACATCACTGGCACCACGATCACGCTGGACGGCGGCTGGACCGCGCGCTGAGTCGGTCAGGCCAGATTCTCGCGATCACCCGCCGTACTGGGTGCCGAGATCACCAGAAAGCGCACGTCCTGATCCGATGCATTGACGAAGCGATGTGGCAGGCCGGGCGGCACTTCGATGCCCTGGCCTGCACACAAGGCAACCTCGCCGTCGTCAAAGGCCAGTAGCGCAGAACCCGACAGGATGTAGAAGAACTGCCGGGCCTGCGCATGCCGGTGACGCGTTTCCGCCGCACCCGGCGGAACGCGCTCTTCGATGACACTCAAGTCCGCACGCTTGAGCAGATGCCAGCCGTCGCAGACCGCACCCCAAGCGTAGTGCTCGGCACCGATCAGCCGACCGGTTTTCTCAGGCCGATGCATGGCTGCCCTCGCGACCGCGCCGGGCAAGCCATTGCGCCTTGCTCTGGCCCCAGATGCGCACCGCGATGTGCGCAAACGGCGCGGGCAATTGTCCCGCCCCGCGGTCCGACGAACCCAGTCGCTCGGCGAGACGGATCGAATTGTGATTCTCCGGATCGATGGTGTGGATGACTTCGCTCCAGCCCAGATTCTCGAACGCCCAATCGATGCTCGCGCAAGCGCCTTCAAAGGCGTAACCCTTGCCCCAGGCTTCGCGCGCCAAGCCCCAACCGACCTCCGTGCCCGGCCAGCCTTCCGGTTGCCAAGGCCCCAACCGCCCGATCCAGCGGCCCGTACTGCGCTCAATCACCGAGAACATGGCAAAACCGCGCAGTTGCCACGCACCCGCCATGCACATCAGCCCACGCCACACCGCCGCACGCTCCTGCGCACCGCCCAGAAATCGCGCCGCTTCTGGATCGGCCATGAAATCGGCCCAGGGCTCGAAGTCTTCCCACCTCGGCGGACGCAGTATCAGCCGCTCGGTGTGCAGAACGGGACCCTGATCCCCGCTCATGGCGAGGTTTCCGTCGGCGTCAGATAGTCCTTCAGACCGCCGAGTTGCAGACCCTGCACCTGATCGACCACCGGCACCAGTTGACTCAGATCCTCGCTGACATAACCGCCCGCGCGATAGCGCATCGTCACCGAAGTCGAGCGTTCGTCCTGCGCCTGCAGACTGAATTCCAGCACGCCGTCCAAACCCATTCCCTGCAGCGGCCCCAAGCCACCCACCATGCGCAGCGTTTGCGGCGGATCGACAAACACCACCCGCATATGCGCCGCCTGTCGCTCACCATCGCGCTCGCAGAAGCAACCGTTGGCAATCGCCTCGATGCTCAGCTTGCGTGCATCGCCCCACCACGTGTGATCCGCAGGCCACCACAGCCCGACATCGTTGACCAGCGCCGCCCAAGCGCGCTCACGCGACACCGGCACCTCGATCTTCTGCTGCAGCGTAAAGCCACTGGCAGCTTGATCCAACACCTCGGCATGCGCGCCCGACATCAACGCCGAAGCCACCAAGCCGAGCAAGCACCACCTCATCGCCTTTCGCATCGCCATCTCCCACACCCCAAGTCGCGCAAGCCTTGCACACGATCGCGCAACGCGCCAAGGCGTCGAAAGTCACAGCACGTTGGATTTGCCTATCGATCGCATAGTGACAAGAGATTGGACCCGCCAAGCGACCGCGATCACCCTGATCGCACCTCAACGACAACGGAGATCCTTCATGACTGCGAACTCAGGCACCTGCCCCGTCATGCACGGCGCGAATACTTCCAGTGGCAACTCGGTGATGGCGTGGTGGCCCAATGCCCTCAACCTCGACATCCTGCATCAGCACGACCGCAAGACTGATCCACTGGACGAATCCTTCAACTACCGCGAAGCGCTGAAGTCGCTGGATGTCGATGCGCTCAAGCGCGACCTGACCGCACTGATGACCGACAGTCAGGACTGGTGGCCTGCCGACTGGGGTCACTACGGTGGCCTGATGATCCGTATGGCTTGGCACGCCGCGGGTTCCTATCGCATCGCCGATGGACGCGGCGGCGCGGGCACCGGCAATCAACGCTTTGCACCGCTCAACTCCTGGCCGGACAACGCCAATCTCGACAAGGCTCGTCGGCTGCTTTGGCCGATCAAGAAGAAGTACGGAAACCGCATCAGTTGGGCTGACCTGATCATCCTGGCTGGCAACGTCGCCTATGAATCGATGGGCTTGAAGACCTTTGGTTTTTCCTTCGGCCGTGAAGACATCTGGCACCCCGAAAAAGACATCTATTGGGGCTCGGAGAAGGAATGGCTGGCCCCCACGGGCAGCGAAGGCAGCCGTTATTCCGGTGAACGCGATCTGGAAAACCCACTGGCCGCGGTGATGATGGGACTGATCTACGTCAACCCTGAAGGCGTGGACGGCAAGCCCGACCCGCTGCGCACCGCGCAGGATGTGCGCGTCACCTTCGCGCGGATGGCCATGAACGACGAAGAAACCGTCGCCCTGACTGCAGGCGGACACACCGTCGGCAAATGCCATGGCAACGGGCGCGCCGAGAACCTCGGTCCAAATCCCGAGGCTGCCGAAGTGGAGGAACAAGGTCTGGGCTGGAACAATCACCGCTCGCGCGGCATCGGTCGTGACACCGTTACCTCGGGCATTGAAGGCGCCTGGACAACCCACCCTACGCAATGGGACAACGGCTATTTCGACCTACTGCTGGGCTACGACTGGGAACTCAAGAAGAGCCCCGCCGGCGCATGGCAGTGGGAGCCAGTGAATATCCGCGAGACCGACAAACCCGCCGATGTGGAAGACCCCTCGCTCCGCCACAACCCGATCATGACCGACGCCGACATGGCGATGAAGATGGACCCGGCCTACCGCAAATTCGCGGAGCGATTCCACAAAGATCCCGCCTATTTCAGCGACGTCTTCGCCCGCGCCTGGTTCAAGCTCACACATCGCGACCTGGGACCGAAGTCGCGCTACGTCGGCCCCGAAGTGCCGCAGGAAGACCTGATCTGGCAAGACCCCGTGCCCGCCGGGCGGCGCGACTACGACATCGCCGCCATCAAAGCGAAGATTCTGGCCGCTGGCCTGTCGATCAGCGACCGCGTTGCGACCGCCTGGGACAGCGCCCGCACCTTCCGTGGCTCGGACAAACGTGGCGGTGCCAACGGTGCACGCATTCGTCTGGCACCTCAAAAGGACTGGGAAGGCAACGAGCCCGCCCGCCTGGCCCGCGTGCTGGCGATATACGAGGCCATTGCTGCCGAGACCGCCGTCAGCGTCGCTGACCTGATCGTGCTGGGCGGCAACAGCGCCATCGAGCAAGCCGCCGAAGCCGCAAGCATTGCCATCACGGTGCCATTCCAACCCGGTCGCGGCGATGCCACCGAGGCGATGACCGATGCGGAGTCCTTCGCGGTGCTCGAACCCATACACGACGGCTTCCGCAATTGGCAGAAGAAGCACTACAACGTCAGCCCCGAGGAAATGCTGCTCGACCGCGCCCAACTGCTCGGCCTGACCGCACCGGAGATGACCGTATTGATCGGCGGCATGCGCGTCCTCGGCAGCAACTACGGCAGCAGCTCGCACGGTGTGTTCACCCACCGCGTCGGCGTACTCAGCAACGACTTCTTCGTCAACCTGACCGACATGGGCAATATCTGGAAACCCACAGGCCGCAACAGCTACGACATTCGCGACCGCCAGACCAACGCCCTCAAGTGGACCGCCACCCGCGTCGATCTGGTATTCGGCTCAAACTCAGTGCTGCGCGCCTACGCCGAGGTCTACGCCCAAGACGACCACCACGAAAAATTCGTCCGTGACTTCATCACCGCATGGAACAAAGTGATGAACGCAGATCGGTTTGATCTGGTGTGATGACGTGCTAAGGACACAGTCGGAGAACATCGCCCGGCTTTTAGGCCGGGCGATGCGCCCGACGCAACTGGTCAAGCGAGAAGATCGCAAAGGTTTCAATCCGCGCCCGGTTTTTAGGCCGGGCGATGCTGGTTCTGGGATGGCATCAGCGCCCGCCAGTTTGTCGTTTCAATCCGCGCCCGGTTTTTAGGCCGGGCGATGCGCTCCGGGCTGCGGTGGTGGTGGCGGTGGCGCTGGTTTCAATCCGCGCCCGGTTTTTAGGCCGGGCGATGCACGATGCGCGACACGAAGCGACGACTCGACTTGCGCGTTTCAATCCGCGCCCGGTTTTTAGGCCGGGCGATGCAGGGCGATCCATCGAGGCGGCCTTTGCGCGTGGGTTTCAATCCGCGCCCGGTTTTTAGGCCGGGCGATGCCACCGAGGCACTGCGCGATCCGAGCATGTCGGTCGGTTTCAATCCGCGCCCGGTTTTTAGGCCGGGCGATGCCCAACAAAGCAGCGCAGTTGTTTGCCAAGGGGCTGGTTTCAATCCGCGCCCGGTTTTTAGGCCGGGCGATGCACGTTGCTCGACGTAGCTGGATTCGGCGGACAGGTAGTTTCAATCCGCGCCCGGTTTTTAGGCCGGGCGATGCTCGATATCGGCACCGTTTCTCTGTCGCCACTCGGATGTTTCAATCCGCGCCCGGTTTTTAGGCCGGGCGATGCCTTGACCGAGCTGCCGAACATCCGCCACCGCGCTGGTTTCAATCCGCGCCCGGTTTTTAGGCCGGGCGATGCGAAATCGCTGCCGCCGTGCAACGCCACGACCTTGTCGTTTCAATCCGCGCCCGGTTTTTAGGCCGGGCGATGCCGCGGTCAATTTGGCGACCGGACTTGCTCAAGTCCCGTTTCAATCCGCGCCCGGTTTTTAGGCCGGGCGATGCATCAAGAAAGACGTCTTGACCGTAGGTGCCCAACTCGTTTCAATCCGCGCCCGGTTTTTAGGCCGGGCGATGCGAAATCGCTGCCACCCTGCAAGGCGACAACCTTGTCGTTTCAATCCGCGCCCGGTTTTTAGGCCGGGCGATGCACAGCACCACGGCGTGGTTCTTGGTTGCAGACCAGTTTCAATCCGCGCCCGGTTTTTAGGCCGGGCGATGCTTGCGGTTGCTGACATTCCAGCCCAGCCAGCGCAGTTTCAATCCGCGCCCGGTTTTTAGGCCGGGCGATGCGCGAAGACGGCGGGCTGTGGCTGCATCCAGACGGTGTTTCAATCCGCGCCCGGTTTTTAGGCCGGGCGATGCCTGATCGCACTGCGAACCGGCATTGGCGGCAAGTCGTTTCAATCCGCGCCCGGTTTTTAGGCCGGGCGATGCTCGCCATTGACGTCGTAGCTGTCGAGGTCGGCATACAGTTTCAATCCGCGCCCGGTTTTTAGGCCGGGCGATGCTAGGGAGCGACAGCAAGGCCATGCAGACATTCACGTTTCAATCCGCGCCCGGTTTTTAGGCCGGGCGATGCCCAACAGCACCACGGCGTGGTTCTTGGTTGCAGACCAGTTTCAATCCGCGCCCGGTTTTTAGGCCGGGCGATGCCATTCGACCAGCGCTTTCACCACCGGTCCCTCAATCGGTTTCAATCCGCGCCCGGTTTTTAGGCCGGGCGATGCGCCGATGGTCACTCGATCGACACCGTCAAGCGCGTCATGTTTCAATCCGCGCCCGGTTTTTAGGCCGGGCGATGCCATTTCTAGGCTGGGCGCTTGAACATCGTTTCGCTGTTTCAATCCGCGCCCGGTTTTTAGGCCGGGCGATGCCATCGCAGAGCAATACAACGCCAACGTCGATGCGTTGTTTCAATCCGCGCCCGGTTTTTAGGCCGGGCGATGCGTGGCGCGGCGTCGTCCACGTTCCCAGGCACGTCGGTTTCAATCCGCGCCCGGTTTTTAGGCCGGGCGATGCCCCGCTGCCT
>Ga0075163_10008422_pt1 | contig 13577 bp, 10 predicted proteins | sample JI1023141ADNA_FD_71478 | JGI IMG/M metagenome (GOLD analysis project Ga0075163, IMG submission 71478) | Wastewater effluent complex algal communities from Wisconsin, to seasonally profile nutrient transformation and Carbon sequestration -... | ecosystem: Engineered > WWTP > Effluent > Algae...
GGCGATCGAGGCCTGCTGCCGGCGGCCGGGCGGGGCGCTGCTCGACGACGGCGGCCTGCTTGAGGCGCTGAACGGGCTGGCCGCGAATGGGGAGCTTTACGGCCTGCTGCTGCCCGGCGCGGTGCTGGATCTGGGCACGCTGCCGGGCTATCTGGATGCGTCGCGGCGATTTCTGAGCGGCGCCGCGCACCTGCGCGAGCTACCCTAGGGCGAAATTCGCGACACCAGATGGGGCGACCTCTGCACAACCTGCTGCTCTTGACCGTGGATGCGTGGCGGGCCGATTTTGTCGATGCGTTCGACGGCATCAGGCTTACGCCGACGCTCCAGTCGCTGCCGCGCCCGGTGCGCTTCACCGCGGCCCATGCGACGGGACCGTGGACCTCGCCGGCGCTGATCTCGATCTTCAGCGGCGAAAATCCGGCGGTCCACGGCGTGCACCACGAGTGGTCGGTGCCGCGAGCAGGCGGTCCGGCGCTGGCCACGCAGCTTCAGGCCGCGGGCTACCAGACGCCCAACGTCTGCTACTTGAACCGCGTCGGCAACTACCAGAACCTGGGCTACGCTGCCGCCACCGCTCCTGACTATCCGACGGGGCCCGACGACGATCTGCTGCTGCGGACGCTGCGCGAGCTGCGCTCTTCTGGCGGCGAGCAGCCGTGGTTTGTCTGGTTTCACTACAAGTACGTACATCTGCCCTACTGGCCGGCGCCGGCCTACCGGCGGCTGTTTGGCGTCGACGATGAGAAGCTGCCGCCGCGGCTGCGCGACTCGGTGGCCAGCCGCTTCGTGGTGCCGCGCGGCGAGTTCACGCTGCTGCCCGAGGATCGGGAGCTGGTGCGGCGGCTGTACGCGGGCGGCGTCCGCCAGATGGACGATTTTTTGGGGCGGGTCGTGGCTGAGCTCGACGCTGGCGGCCTGCTCGGGCGCACTTCGCTGGTGGTGACCGCGGATCATGGCGACGAGCTCCTGGAGCGCGGCCATGTGGGTCACGCCTCGACCGCGCATCACGCGACGCTGCACGACGAGGTGCTGCGCATTCCGCTGGTGATCGTTGATCCGCGCGCGCAGGGCGAGCGAACCGTGGCCGAGCGCGTGCAGGGTCTGGATCTTTTTCCGACGCTGCTATCGCTGGCCGGCGTGCCTTCAGCGCAAAATGGCGAGGCGGTGGATCTGGCGCCGCTGGTGCTGGAGGGGCAGCTGCCGTCGCGACTGCGGGAGCCGCGCACCTTTTTTGCGGCCAGCTCGCGCATGGGCTACCTGACGCCGCGCAGCCATGAGGAGCAGTGGGTGCAGTCGCTGTGCGACGGGCGCCACAAATACATCTGGGAGCGCTACGACGAGCCGCGGCGGCTGCTGTTCGATCTGGAGCAGGATCCCGGCGAGCTGGCGCCGCTCACGACAGGTCCGGCGGTAGAGTCGGCGCATGCGACGCTGCTCGATTTTCTGGCTGCGCCGGAGCGGCCCCCTTCTGCTGTGGGGGCGGGCGCCGAGGACTCGCGGCGATGAGCGAAAAGCCGATTCAGCTGAAGCCGCGCCGCCGCCGGCGCACCGTCGCTTCGCCGACCAAGGGCTGGAGCCTGGTGGGTGATGCGGCGCAGCGCCTGGGCATGTCCGAGTCGCTGCTGAACCACGTGGCCCAGCGCGCGTTCGCCATCGCTGCGCACCGTCTGGTGCCGCGCCTTGAGCCGCATGCGCGCGCCGAGTCGCTGGAACTGCAAACGCGAACGCTGACGGTGCGCGTGAGCTCGTCGGCCGTGGCGAGCGAGCTGGTCTACGTCAAGGATCTGCTGCTGGAGCAGGTCAACAAAGAGCTGACGACGCTGAGCGGGGTGCTGCGCGTGGGCCGCAAGACAGCCGTGGCGGCGGCGAAGCTGGAGCGGCTTCAGTATCGGGTCGCGCCGGTGAAGTCGCTGCCCGACTATGCCGCCTGGATCGCCGCCGAGCTGCGGCCGCCTCTGCCCGAGGTGCCGCGCCTGCCGTGGGATCTGGAGGTCGCGGCGGCGCTGAACAAGGTGGGCGACGAGGGCACGCGCGACGCCCTGGCCGCGCTGTATGCGGCTGCGACCGGCGCGTCCACAGCGGCGAAAAAGCGCTGAGCTACTCTTCGCTGTCGCGCACTTTTTTGACGGTCGTGCGGTTCTTGATCTCGGGCTTGACCACCGACTGATCGTTGGGGATGAAGCGGATCTCGGTCTTGATCTCGAACGACAGGGACGTCAGCAGCTTCTGGAGCTCGCCCGACAGGTTGACCGTCTCGAGAAAGCGGCGGACCTCGGAGCCGACGATGCGCAGCATCTCGTCCTTGGACGCCGAGGCCTGCACCATCAGATAGGCGGCAACTTCGCGCGGCAGGTTGAACTCCGAGACCAGCCGCCGGATGCCGTCCTCGGTGGTGTTGATCGCAGAGGAGCCGGCGTTGATGGCCCGGCGCACGACATCGGGAAGCAGCTTTTCCAGGCGCTCGCGCAGCCGGCCCTCATCGCCGATCTCTTCGCTGCCAAAGCCCCCGGAGGTGCTGGAGCTGCCGTGAAAACCTTCCCGTCGATCCTTCGAGTCCGACGACATGGACCCTAACTTGCCGCCTCAGCCCGCCAGCGTCAAGTTTACGGACCAAACGGATTGCGCAGCGCGTTGGGCAGGGTCTTTTCCGGCGGCGGCGGCGGCGCGCTGGGGGACGTGCCGGCTGCCGGCTGGCTGGCTGCGGTCTTGGTCTTCTTGCGCGTGGACTTGCGCGGCTTTTCCGCGGTCGCCTGCTCTGGAGCGGCGCGGGCGCCAAACGGATCGCGCAGGGCGCTGGGCGCGCTGGCTGTCTCGGCAGGCGGCGGCGGCGGGCGGACCCGGGTGGAGTGGGGTCGGGCGGGCGCGGCCGGCGCTTCCGGGGCGGGCACCGGCGCGGCGGCCGGCTTGACCAGATCCGGGGCGTCCGCCTCGTCGGGCTCGGCCGCGGCAGTGGCCTGGCTGGGCACCGGGTTGGCGCCATTGAGGCGGCGACAGCGCGACAGCAGCCGCTGCCCCTGGACGAAGTCGGGATCGCGCTCGCTGTCGGAGATGCGCCGCAGATCGTCGACCTGCAGCGAGACCAGGTCGCAGTCGCCGGCCGCCATCGCGGCGTTGAGCAGGTTGAGGTGCCGGGTCACGAACATGGTCCGCACCGGCATGAACGGCTCCCAGGCGTTGACGCGGAACGGCGAGTCGGGCGGCAGCTCGGAGTAGAGCGCGGCGGCGGTGTCGCCGTCCTGCTGATCGGCGGCGCGCAGGAAGCCGCCGTAGACCGCGCTTGAGCGCAGGAGCTCGCTGGCCTGGTCGGCAAGCCGGCGGGCGCGGGCGTTGTCGGGATGGGCGCGCAGCACCAGCTCGGCGGCGCTGAGCGCGGACTGGTAGTTGCGCTGCGCCATGTGCTGCTGCGTGACCTTGAGCAGGTTGTCCTCGTCGAAGCGCAGGCTGGGAGTCAGCACCGGCAGCTGGCGCTCGGCCAGGGTGGCGCGGCCGGCGTTGACCCACTGGAGGGCCATCATGGTGCTGCCGACGATGACGCCGCCGACCGTGGCCCAGAACAGCGGTGGCAGCACCCGCTCGATGAAGCGCGGGCGGCGCTGGGGGGCGGCGTCGGTGCGCAGGTTCTGCTGGGCGCCCATGGGAGCCGTCGGACGCGCCTGCGCCGCCGTCACCGGCTTGAAGTTGCCCGAGGGCGCCTCGGTGCTGGCCGGCTGCGGCCTTGCGGCTGGTGGACTGGATCCAATGGCAGGCGTGCCAGCTCCCTGTGCGGGCTTGGGCAGGGCGGCGGGCCTGGCCTGGGGCTGCTTTTCGGGCGCGGGCCGGGGCGCGGGGACCTTGTCCGATGGCACCACGGGCAGCGGCCGGGTGGGCGCGCTGGAGATGTCCGACTGCTCAGCGGCGGGCGCTGGCGGGCTTGGAGGCGGCCTGGGCGGGGCCGGCTTGGGCGCAGGGGGGGCAGCGGCGGCCGGGGCTGGCACAGCGGGCGCCGCGGGCTTGGCCGGCTGCGGGGCCTTGGCGCTGGCGGCTGGGGCCGGCTGCGGGGCGGGAGCTGCTGCGGCCGGGGCCGGAGCCGCTGCGAGCGGGGCGGCCTTGGCAAGCGATTTTGCGATCGGGCCCGAGTCCAGCGGGTCGGACGCCGGCGTGGGCGGCAGCGGCGCCGGCGACATCTTGGGCATGCGCTGCGGCACCGTGCTGGCGCGCGTCGTCGGATCGTTGGGGCCCAAGCGGGGCTCAGCGCCGGAGCTGGAGTTGGCGTTGGACTTGGAGTTGGCCCTTCCCGACACGCCCTGCGGCAGCGTGCGCGACGACGGCATCGGCGCTTCGGGGGCGCCGGGCTGGGCCGCCTGCGCCTTGGCCTGACGCAGGTGCGCCGGCTCCTGAACCCGGATCGGGGCGCGGATGGGCGTCGAGGGCGTGGGCGGCGGCGGCAAGGGCACCGGATGCAGGCCATCGCTCGACTCGCCGACCGGCAGCGAGATGATGGACATCGCCTGCACCTGGTGCTTGATGCGCGGCTCGGGGGCGGCCTTGGGCGGTTCCGGGTCGGGCGCAGGCTTGGCCGGGGCCTTGGCCGGGCCGGAGTCGGGCACAGCGGCCTCCCAGGCCGACGCTTCCCAGGCGGCGGCCTCCCAGGCGGCGGCCTCGGACGCGGCGAGGCCATCCTGGTCCGTCACGCGGGCGGCGACCGGCGGCGGCAAGAGGGCGGGCGTGCCTGCGGAGGGCAGGGGCTGGGGGGCGGGACCCGGCACTGCGATGGCGGCGCGGCTGGGCGCAAAGGCGGCCGGATCCTCCTCGGACTCGTGCGTATCGAGCAGCGAGGACTGGAGGGCCCGCCACAAGGCGCCGGCGTTGGCGAAGCGGTCCTCAGGCTGCTGCACGCAGGCCATCTCCAGGACCGCATCGAGGTGCTCGTACATGGGCAGGTGGCCGCCCAGCCGCGGCGGCGTGGAGACCGAGGCCAGGAAGGTGGCCAGGCTGGTCGACGAGAACATGCGCTGACCGGTCAGGCACTCGAAGACCAGGGCGCCCAGCGAAAAGACATCGCCGCGCGCCGTGGCCAGCTCGCTGCCGTCCTCGAAGGTCTCGGGGGCGGCGTAGCCGATGCTGCCGCCCCACTTGATCTTGGGCGTCGCGCGCAGGTGGCACATGCCAAAGTCGGTGAGCACGGCGCGTCCCGACGAGATGCACAGGATGTTGGTCGGCGAGATCGACCCGTGATAGAGCCCCGATTCGTGGGCGGTCTGGAGCGCCGCGCACAGCGGATCAAACAGCATGAGCGCCGCAGTCAGCGACAGCGGTCCGCGCTGGAGCCGCGAAAACAGCGACTCGCCCTGCACCAGGTAGGTCACCAGGTAGATGGAGCCGCTCTGCTCGATGGCGACGTGGTAGGGGGCGAGGATCGCGGGGTGGCCAATCTTGGCGGCAGCGAGCGCATCGCTCTGGACGCGCTGAAGCACCTGCTTGTTGTAAAAGTGCGCGTGCAGGCGCTTGACCGCACAGGGCTGGTTGCTCTGGAGGTCGGTGGCTGAATAGACGACCCCGGATGGGCCTCGGCCAATCACTTTGCCGAGCTTGAAGCGGCGGTCCAGGGTGGGCCCACTGTCCTGTGGCGGGTTCGGCACGGCACGATCATACCAAGCCTTGCGCCGTCGGACACGGCTTTTCGCTGCATCCCTCTATGTTTGGACGTGAAAACGCAGCTTCGGGACGTGACCAAAGCGCCCGAGTGGCCAATGCTGGATCTTGGGAAGGCATCGGCGGCACGATTCTGTGAGGGGCCGAGCCCGGCGCTGTGATAGCTTAGAAACAGACTGCGGAGTGGTCCCCATGCACAAGTCGCTTGTCGCTATCGTAGGGTTGCTGATGCTGGTCAGCAGCGGTTGCACGGTACCGGACCCCGAGTACTGCGCGTCGTCCGACGATTGCACCCGCATCGTCGGCGCAGCGGGGGGACTGCCCTATATCTGCCATCCGACGCGCCATATCTGCATCGCCGGGGTGGACGGCGTCTGCACGAGCAACGACGACTGCCGCGACCCCAGCCGGCCGCGCTGTGACACCAAGATCACCAACCGCTGCCAGCCGTGCGTGCTCGCCGAAAACCCCGACTCGTGCGGGCACCTGAAGGCGACGCCCTACTGCAGCAGCGTCCCGGGCGGCGACGCCAACGCCACCATCTGCGTCGCCTGTATGGGGAACAAGGACTGTCCCTTTGCGACCCCGATCTGCGACAACCACGCCTGCCGCAAGTGCAACAAGCACAGCGACTGCGAAGGCACGCTGAACTGCGAGAGCAACAGCAGCAGCAACAACGGCGCGTCGTGCACGAACTCGCTGGTCTGCATCGGCGCGACCGACCTCACTGCCGACAAGGCCGGGACCTGCGCCCAGAATGGCGACGGTGCGGATGGCCGCGTGGTCTACGTCCACAACACGACGGACTGTAGCGATACCCCGGCCAAGGCCGGCACCGATGTGGATCATCCGTTCTGCACCCTGAAAGAGGCGTATCTGGCCGCCACCAGCCAGCTCCGCCGCTACGTGCGCGTGCTCGACAGCAGCAAGTACGTGCGGATGGGCATGGACATCGATAACACCACCATCAGCTTCATCGGCTCGCCGGCGCCATCCCTCGGGATAAACAAGGCTGCGACGATCGGCGCGCTTGGCCTGGCGTTCTACGTCATCAACAACGGCAACGCGACCATCGACGAGTTCGAGCTGGTCGAGAACAGCGCCAACAACACGCTGGTCGGCTGCCAGGGCAGCATCGGTGGCAACCCCAAAATACCGACCCTTACGCTGCGCAACAGCATCCTGCGCGGCAACACCCGGCGAACCGACACCACGGGGCCGGGCATCGACCTTCAAAACTGCCGGGCCCAGATCTACGGCAACGTCATCGGCCTGCAGAGCATGAGCGACCTGAAGACAGACGCGCCGGCCTTCTGGATCGGACTGCGTGCCCAGGCCGAGTTCTCGCTGCCGACCCTCTATGACATCAGCAACAACATCATCGCCGGCAACTGGGGTCAGGCGGTGGACTTATACGCCGTCGCCAACAGCAACCTGACCTTCCGCTTCAACACGGTGGTTGGCAACGGGCGCGCGGGCGGCTTTGGCGGCATCACCTGCTCCAACACCGCGCCCGTGACGATCAGCTACTCGCTCCTGGCTGGCAACACCCCCATGAGCGGGTCGCAGCTGGACCGCGCCGGCAACTGCAAGATCAGTCAGCTGGTGGTGGGAACCAGCGAGTCCCTCGTGGATCCGGGGCTCATCAAGCTGGCGCCGGACCTGACCGACGCGTTCTACCTGATGTCCTCGCCGGCCAACACCGACTGCTGCATCGACAAGGCCCAGCCCAAGGTGGGCGAGACCTTCCCGAGCACCGACATCCGCCGCACCGCCCGTCCCCAGGGCAGCGGCTGGGACATCGGCGCCTTCGAGCTCCCCCAGTAGTTCCCATCCATCAACGTACTGCAGGCCCCGCTCAGTGCGTCGCCCGTCCTCACGGCCGGGAGGCCGCTCCGGGCGGACGCCACGCCGCTCGGGTCGCCTCGCTACGGCTTCTGGATGGGAACAAAAGCTAGGTGGGACCCAGCGCGCGCTCCAGCATGGCGGGGACGTGGCGCAGGTGCGTGCCCAGATCGAAGCAGGCGCGCAGCGTCTGCTGCGAGAGCCGCGACTGCACCTCGGGATCCGCGAGCAGGCGATGGTAAAACGGCGGCTCGGCATCGGCGGGGCTCTGGACGGACTCGCTGAGCGCCGTGTGCTGGGCCAGCGCGTGGCGCTGCACCAGCTCGTAGGCCGCCCGGCGGGCCATGCCGGTCTCGACCAGCTTGAGCATCACCTTCTCGGAGGCATACAGACCGCCGCCCTGCGCCAGGTTCTGGGCCAGCCGCCCGGGCTTTACCACCAGGCTGGCCACCAGCCGTCCGGCCCGGTGGATCATGTAGTCGGCCAGCGTCGTGATGTCCGGGGCAATGACGCGCTCGACCGACGAGTGCGAGATGTCGCGCTCGTGCCACAGGGCGATGTTCTCGATCGCGGCGCTCGCCTCAGCGCGCAGCAGCCGCGCCAGCCCGCACAGGTTCTCGGCCGAGATCGGGTTCTTCTTGTGCGGCATGGCCGAGCTGCCCTTCTGGCCGCGCCGGAACGCCTCTTCGAGCTCGCCAACCTCGGTGCGCTGCATGTGGCGCAGGTTGATGCTGAGCCGCTCGATCGCGGCGGCCAGCAGCGCCAGCGCCAGAAACAGCTCGGCGTGACGGTCGCGGGCCACGACCTGCGTGGCCACCGTCTCGGGCGCCAGGCCCAGCGACAAGAGCGCCGCCGCCTCCACCGCCGGTGACATGCCGCCCGAGCCGTAGACGCCCACCGCGCCCGCCAGCTTGCCCACCGCCACCGCTTCCCGCGCCCGCTCGATCCGCTTGCGGGCGCGCATCAGCTCGGCGTAGCTGCCGGCAAACAGCAGCCCCAGCGACACCGGCTCGGCGTGGATGCCGTGCGAGCGCCCGATCATGGGCGTCGCCGCGTGCAGTCGCGCCTGCTGCGCCAGCGCTGGCAGCAGGCTCTGGTCGAGCCCGCGCAGGATCAGATCGGCGGCATCGCGCAGCTGCGTGGCCAGCGTGGTGTCCAGCACGTCCGATGAAGTAAGTCCAAAGTGGAGGTAGCGGGCCTCGTCGCCCAGCCGCTCTTCGACATGGATCAAGAAGGCCAGCACATCGTGCTGGGTCTCCTCTTCGATCTGGAGGATGCGGCCCGGATCCAGCGGCCCGCTCGCTTTGGCCCGGGCGCGCAGTCGCGCGGTGGTGCCAGGCGGAATCGGGCTCTGCGCGGCGGCTTCGAGCGCGGCGCACACCGCGAGCTCGACCTCCAGCATGCGCTCCAGCTTGTGCGCTTCGCTCCACAGCGCAGCCATCTCGGGACGGGTATAGCGCGTGATCATGAGTTTTCGGGCCCTGAGGGGAGTGAGGGGGGACTGCCAGAGGTGCTGCCGGACGAGCTGCCAGAGCATGCGACAGCGGATCTGACAGAGAGGGCCATGAGCGAGTCAGCTCATGTGCCCGGGCGGACTTCGGGGGCGGCGCTGGCGGGGCTTAGCGGCTGGCGGCTCTCGCTGCCGGCCTCGTCGCGCACCAGCAGCTCGACGCGCTGCTCGGCGGCGTCGAGGATGGCGCTGCCGCGACGGGAGAGCCGCACGCCCTCTTCAAACGACTTGAGGGCCTGCTCCAGCGGCAGGTTGCCCTGCTCCAGCTTCTGCACGACCTGGCGCAGCCGGTCGAGGAGCTGGTCGAAACCCAGCTCCTCACCCTCGGCAGGCGCCTTGTCGTCGGCTGCTTGCGATCCGGTCGCGGAGCTAGAAGTTGGCATTGAACTTGAACGTGAACTGTTCCATCTTGCCGCTCGGCGGCGGCGGGAACGCCCAGTTGCGCGCCTTGATGGTGATGCAGGTCGCGAAGTCCGCGTCCTTGGTCTCGTCCTTGAAGATGTTGAAGCGGTTGACCTTGCCGTCGGGCGCGATCTCGAAGGCGAGGTTCATCTCGTGCTTCTGTCCGACGAGGCCGGGGTTGCGCGCCTTGGCTTCGTTGATGCAAGCGCCGAGCTCGTTGCGCTGCTGGTTCACGGTGGCGGTGCCGGTGTCGGCATACTTGGGACCGCAGGCCGCAGTCAGCACGAGGGATCCCGAGAGTACGAACATGGAGAGGTGGGTTAGTTTCAGCATGATTGGACTTTGCGGTTAGATGCCATCGGCGTCAAGCCCCCGAGAAATTCCGTCGGTGTCAGCGGCCGATTTTCTCATCGACATAGGCGAGCAGCTGCTCTTCGGCAATGCGCACCTGCGCCATGGAGTCGCGCTCGCGCACCGTCACCGTGCCGTCGGTGATCGTCTGATGATCGACGGTGATGCACAGCGGCGTGCCGACCTCGTCCTGGCGGCGGTAGCGCTTGCCGATGGCCGCGCTCTCGTCGTACTCGACGTGGTGGCGGCGCTTGAGATCCTTGTAGATCTTCTCGGCGCGCTCCGGGTGCCCATCCTTGCGCAGCAGCGGCAGCACCGCGGCCTTCACCGGGGCCAGGCGCGGGTGCAGCCGCAGCACGATGCGCGTCTGCTCCTGCCCCTTGTCGTCGGGGGCCTTGTCCTCGTCGTAGGCGTTGCAGATGAAGGCGAGCGTCGCCCGATCGGCGCCGGCCGCCGGCTCGATGACGTAGGGGATGTAGCGCGCCTTCTTCTCGTCGTCGAAGTAGCTCAGCTTGCCCTTGTTGTATTCCGGATCCTCGTCGGCCAGGGACACGCCCGAGAGCTCGCCGCCATCCCACTTGCCGACGGTGCGGATGCCGCGCTGATGCTGGCGCAGGTCGAAGTCGGTGCGGTTCGCGATGCCCTCTAGCTCGCCCCAGCCGAACGGAAACAGGTACTCGATGTCCGTGGTCGCCTTGCTGTAGTGGGCCAGCTTGTCATGAGCCCGCAGCCGCAGCTTGCTTGGATTCAGTCCCAAGTCGACGTACCATTTTTGCCGCGTCTCGACCCAGCGATTGAACCACTCCTCGTCGGTGCCCGGCACGCAGAAGAACTCCATCTCCATCTGCTCGAACTCGCGCGAGCGGAAGGTGAAGTTGCGCGGGTTGATCTCGTTGCGGAACGACTTGCCGATCTGCGCGATGCCGAACGGCAGCTTCACGCGCGTGGTCGACAGCACGTTGGCGAAGTTGGCGAAGATGCCCTGCGCGGTCTCGGGCCGCAGGAACGTCTTGGCCGAGCTGTCGGTGACCGGGCCCAGGTGGGTCTCGAACATCAGGTTGAAGCTGCGCGGCTCCGTGAGCTCGCCGCCGCAGCCGCTCGGTCCCGAGCCCGGCTTCTTCGACGGCTTCTGCCCGCACACCGCCCCGTCCATGTCGTCGGCGCGAAAGCGCTTCTTGCAGGTCTTGCAGTCGATCATGGGGTCGCTGAAGCCGTCGACGTGCCCCGACGACTTCCACACCATCGGGTGCATGAGGATCGCCGAGTCGAGACCGACGATGTCCTCGCGGTCGAGCACCATCGCCCGCCACCACGCGTCCTTGACGTTGCGCTTGAGCAGCACGCCCATCGGGCCGTAGTCCCAGGCGCCGTTGATGCCGCCGTAGAGTTCAGAGGACTGGAAGATGAAGCCGCGGCGCTTGCACATCGCGACGACCTTCTCCATGAGCTCGTGATTGTTGGTCGGGATTTGGGCGGGGGTCTCGTTGGTGGCCACGCGAGTCTCCTATCGGGAGCGCAAGGTTAATCGGGACCAGCCGCGCGAGCAACTGCATAAGTTCGCTCATCCCTTGACAAAAGTGGCGCAGCGGCGATACGAGCGGCGACCATGACAACAAAAACGAGTGCTTCTTCTGGTGCGAGTGCGGCAGGCGAGCTCAGCACTGGCGCCGCGGCGCCGGACTTCGACCTCCTGGGCGACGACGGCAAGCGCCACAGCCTGCGCGACTTTCACGGCCGCCGCCTGATCCTCTACTTCTATCCCAAGGACGACACGCCCGGCTGCACGCAAGAGGCGTGCGACTTCCGCGACAGCGGGCCCGCGCTCGAAGGCGGCAACATGGTCGTGGTCGGCGTCAGCCCCGACTCGATCGAGTCGCACAAGAAGTTCAAGACCAAGTACGACCTGCCGTTCCTGCTGCTGAGCGATCCTGGCGCCGAGCTGGCGCAGCGCTACGGTGCCTACGGCGAAAAGAACATGTACGGCAAGAAGTCGATGGGCATCATCCGCTCGACGTTTGTCATCGGACCCAAGGGCGAGCTGGAGGCCATCCATCGCCGCGTCAGCGTCAAGGGCCACGTCGCCAAGCTGATCGAAAAAGCGGCCTAGCCCCGCCTGGTCCTACTTGCGCTGCTGAAGCAGGCGCTGGGCCGCTTCGCGCACAAAACCATCGCTGTCCTCGGCGGCGCGGCGCAGCGTGGGCGTCGACAGGAACGACGCCCCGCCCGGCCGCCCGGCCACCTCCAGGGCGCCCAGCCGCACCCAGCGGTCGCCCGCCGCCGGCTTGTCGAGCAGGCGATCGAGCAGCCCGCCGACCAGCGCCGTCCTCTCGGCCGCGGGCAGCTCGCCGGTGTGCGCGCTCAGGACCTCGGCGGCGCGCAGCACCAGTGCCGGCGTGGGCTCGCTGCGGGCCACCTCGATGAGCGCAGTCTGCGCCCCCTGCTTGAGCGCGGGATCGGCAAACAGGGTCAGCCGGCCCAGCAGCAGCAGCGCATGGTCGCGCACCGCCGCATCGCCGCTGTCGCCTCCGGAATCGGCGGCTCCGACACCTGCGGCCGGGGCTCGCACCAGCCGCCGCAGCGTCGGCAGGATGCCCTGCGCAACGGTCAGGGACAGCGCCCCGGCGCTGCTGGCCCGGCTCTCCTCGGGCAGCTGCGCGGTGAGCGGTCCCAAGGGCAGGGTCGCTGCACTGCCGGCGCCCGAGCCCAGCAGATCGCCGAGCGTGCGCAGCGCCACATCGCGATGCAGGAGCAGCGCCTCGTCCAGCGCTGCGATGAGCGAGGCCGCATCGCGAGCCGTCAGCCACAGCGGCAGCCGGCCGGCAGGCTGCGGGGCAAAGCTGGCGGCATCGGTCAGCCAGCGCGCGACATCCATGCCATCGAGCGCCCGGTGCTCGATCGGCCACCGGGTCGCGACCGGCGCTGCGCCCGCGTTCGGCGGCGCTTTGGGGCGCTGCGCGTCGGGCTCGGCGGTCAGCTGCTGCAGCGCCGCGGCCGCAACCTGACGGATCGGCTCATTTTTCACGAACACCGCCCGCAACAGCGGCCCGACCGCGCGGGGATCGCCGATGCTGCCCAGCGCCCACGCGGCCTGACGCTGCACCTCGTCGTTGCCCTCGCGCAGAAGCTCGATGAGCAGCGGCACCTGGGCCCGCTCGCGCGCCTGCCCCAGGGCGTGCACGGCCGCGGCCACTGCCAGCTCGTCGATCTCGTCGGGCTGGGTCTTGCGCTTCTCGATGATCGCCAGGATCTGCGTGCGCTGCCGCGGCTGGAGGCCCCGTCCCGCGGCCTGGGCCCCATGGCCCAGATAGCCGATCGCCTTCACCGTCGGCCGCGGATCGGCCACCGCCTGGTCGAAGGCCGTGGTCAGCGCCGCTGCGGTCGCGGGCTTGTCGGCCTTGGGCGCAAGTCGCACAAGACCATACAGTGCGCCCAGGCGCAGCTGCTTCTCGCGGCTCTGCGCCAGCTGGATGAGCGCTGGAAAGCTGCGCGGATCCTCCAGCCGTGCGGCGTGGAGCAGCGCCTCGACGCGCAGATCGATATCGGTCGTGTGCGTGCTGCCGGGGCCGCGATCCGCGCTCAGGGTGGCGCCGGCCGCGGCCGGGCTGGCGCTGGCGTTGGCGTTGGAAGTGGCGGCCGGGCCCACGACGTTCAGCAGCGCCGGCGCCGCACCGGGCGTGCCCATGGCGCCGAGCAGCATCACGGCCAGACGCTGCTCGGCGCTATCGCCGTCGACCAGCGTCTCGGCCAGCGGCTTGAAGCTGCTCTGGCCGAGGCGGCCGAGCTCGGCCTGGGCGGCGGCGTCGCCGGTCCGGGCCAGCGCCAGGAGCGGCGTGGC
>Ga0075163_10008423_pt1 | contig 13576 bp, 9 predicted proteins | sample JI1023141ADNA_FD_71478 | JGI IMG/M metagenome (GOLD analysis project Ga0075163, IMG submission 71478) | Wastewater effluent complex algal communities from Wisconsin, to seasonally profile nutrient transformation and Carbon sequestration -... | ecosystem: Engineered > WWTP > Effluent > Algae...
GCAAGGGCGGGAGCGGGGGCGGGAGCAAGGGCGGCGGCGGTGGCAAGGGCGGAAAGGGCAAGTAGCGCGATAACAGCGTATGTTCGGCATTCCGGGGGCCGGCGCAAGCGTTGCGCGGGCCCGCGGACGGCGGTGGTTGACGGCGGTCGGCAGTTCTCGATACTTTCGGGTCGGTAGGTATTTTTCCGAACGATCGATCGATCGTGACAGCGAGGGGATATGCACACGACAGACCCGTCCGATGATTCGCCGACAGATGACATGCTCGACGACTTCGAGCCCGAGTTCTCCGAGGAGTTCGACTACACCGAGACGCCCGAGGACCTGGAGGAGTACGAGGCGCTGAGCTTCGGGCCGCCGGTGGCGCCGGACGAGACGAAGCTGCCGCGCGCGGTCGACTGGCGCGGCAAGCGGGTGGCCGGGGCAGAGCACCTGATGCAGCACTCGCGGTGGGGGGCCTTCGCCGACAAGATGCCGCGCGGGCTGTGCCTGCACTACCCGGTGCACGCGGTGTGGCTGCGCAAGGGCACGCCCGGGAGCACTGATCAGGAGCGGCTCAAGAACGGGGTCGCGCGCAAGGTGGCGGTGGCGATCGCGTTCGCGCGCAATCTGACGCGCTCCGGCTTTTATAACACCTACTACATCCTCGATTACCTCGGGCAGCACCACCAGGACTGCAACATCAGCGACCACGGGATCCACGGCCACACGGCCAACAAGTACACCCAGGGCGTCGAGATCTCCGGGGCCGGGAAGCTGCGGGAGTTCAAGGGTCAGTTCTATCGCAGCTTCGACGTGACGAAGAACGCGGCGGGGGCGACGGTGCTGCGCAACGCCTCGCAGCCGCCGGTGCCGGCGTGGGCGCGGCGCACGGTCTCGGCGAAGCAGGGCAACATCCGCCCGGGCACCTACGTTCTGTTCACGCCGGGGCAGGTCGAGGGCATCTGCAGGCTGCACGCGGACCTGATGTTCTGCGACCGCGACCGCGGCATCTATCGCAGCAAGCACGAGCTCGGGGTGTCGGGCGTGACGTCGCACGACCTGCACTCCGACCAGAAGGTCGACGTCGGCGGCTCGCTGTTCACGGATGTCGAGACCTTCGGCGACCTGCTGGACCGCTACATCCGGGCGGTGCGCGCGGACGGGCCGCTCGAGAACCTCGTCGACGAGGGCCGGCACGCGGCGGCGTTCGCCGAGGTGATCGCGCAGCACCCGGAGTACGTGGCCGCGTACGCGCAGTGGCAGCCGGACGCGCTGCCCGTGTGGGCCTGAGCGGGGCGCGGGACGTCAGCCGCCGGCGAGGAAGAAGCCGGCGACGTCGTCCGCGATCGGGGTCGCGGCGCCGTCCAGCGTGACGCGGCGCAGCGCGGCGTTGTCGAGCACCAGCAGGCTGCCCGGGCTGTCCCAGCCGAAGCGGCAGCGCTCGCAGGCGATCACCGTGCTGCGCGCGCCGGTCGCGGGGTCGAACACCTCGACGTCGGCCCTCGTGGTGTAGGCGATGCGGGCGCCGTCGGGCGAGAAGCGCGGCCATTGATAGTAGGCGAACGGACCGTCGGGGGTGACGTCGAGCGGCTCGGAGCCGTCGAGCTTGCTGCGGACGACCTTGGTGTGGCGCACGTAGGCGATGTGCTCGCCGAACACGGTGAGCTGGCCGAAGCCGAACTGCGCGTCGGTCTCGTGCAACAGCTCGCCCTCGCCGTCGGCGATCGCGGCGCGCATCAACTTCGTCGGCGTGCCGGTCTCGCTCTGATAGATCACGTGGCGGCTGTCGGGCAGCCAGGCGTCGAAGCGCTCGAGGCCGGCGACGGGCTCGATCTCGAAGTCGGGCGCGCGCGCGAGGTGAAAGCCGGGGGCGACGTCCTTCGGCATCGGCGTGCCGTCCATGTCGTCGACCTGGCCGAGGTGGAACAGCAGGGCCTGCGAGTCGGGCGACCAGCCGGAGATCAGGGTGGAGACGTTGCGCGGCGAGTGCTTGGTGAGCCGCCGCGGCTCGCCGCCGTCGAGGCGACGGACGCCGAGCTTGCCGCCCTGCAGGTACGCGAGCCACTGGCCGTCGGGTGAGAGCGCCGGCTCGCTCTGGCCGATGCCGACGCCGCCGCCCTCGGGGTCGACGCGCAGGCCGAGCTTGCGCGGCTCGCCGCCGGCGACCGGGGCGAACAGTTCGATGTCGTCGCGCTTCGCGATCGCGCGCGCGAACACGAAGGCGCGCGGGGGCATCGGCGGCGTCGGCTCGATCTTCGCGGGCGGTGTCGCGGGTGGGGTGGGGGTCGCCGGGGCGGCCGTGGGTGGCGTGATCGGTGCGGGCGGGGTGGTGGCGATCGCGGCCGGCTGGGCGGGCGCGGCGGGCTTCGTGGGCTCGGCTGGCTTCGCGTCGCAATGCAGGCAGGCGAGCGCGAGCGTGAGGACGGCGAGTCGCGGGCGAGATCGCATCACGGCGACGGTAACATGGGGCGTTCGGCGGCGCGGTGGCGCGGTGGCGCGCGGGCGTGGTGCGTCGCTGCCGGCGGTATCATGCACGGCGATGATGGAGCGCGAGGGCGGGGCGCACGTGCTGGCGATCGCGGTGCGGGCGGGCGACGCGGACGGATACTCGGTGGTCGTCGAGGAGGATCTTCCAGGCACGTCGCTGCCGATCCGCGGCGAGGGGCGGCTGGTGCTCGCGCTCGAGGCGCTGCGGGCGTGCGCGACGCCCCGCGACTACGGGCTGCGGCTCGGCGAGGCGCTGTTCGCCGGGCCGACGCTCGCGGCGTGGCTGCGGGCCCGCGCGCGCGCGCCGGAGCGGCTGCACGTGGTCCTCGCCGTCGAGGCGCCGGAGCTGCGCTCGCTGCGCTGGGAGCGGCTGTGCGCGCCGCTCGATGCGGGCTGGGACTTCCTGCGCTGCGACCAGCGCACGCCGTTCACGCTGCGCGCGGCCAGCGAGAGCGACCGCGAGTACGCGCCGCCGGTCGACGAGCCGCCGCGCGCGCTGCTGCTGGTGACGAGCCCGACCGACCTGGCGGACTACGGGCTGACGGGCTTCGACACGCTGGCGACGGTGCACGGGGTGCGCGACGCGCTGGCGCCGTGGCCGGTCGACGTGCTGGCGTTCGGGCTGCCGGACGCGGTCGGTCCGCCGACGCTCGAGGGGCTGTGCGCGCAGCTGACGGCGCGGCGCTACGCGGTGGTGCACGCGGTGTGTCACGGGGCGTACGCGCAGGGCAGCGGGGAGACGGTGCTGTACCTCGCGGACGGCGACGAGACGACCGCGGCGACGCCGGCGAGCAAGCTGCTGCGGCGGCTGGGTCGGCTCGGCGGGGAGGTCGGGCTGCCGCTGCTGTGGTTCCTCGGGGCGTGCGCCGCGGCGGCGCCGGAGGCCGAGGGGGCGCTCGGCGGGCTCGCGGTGCGGCTGTGTCGCGAGCTCGGGGCGCCGGCGGTGATCGCGATGAGCGACCGGGTCTCGATCGACACCGCGAGCGCGCTCGCCGGGCCGCTGTACCGACAACTGCGCGCGCACGGGCTCGTCGACCTCGCGCTCGCGGAGGCCTGCTCGCAGGTGGCGGAGCGCGCCGACGTGGTCGTGCCGGTGCTGCACGCGCGGGCCGCCGGGGCGCCGCTGCTCCCGGTCGCGACTTCGGGACATGTTTTGAGGGACATGCCCGAAGGGACAGCTGCGCGGATCTTCAGCGAGGCCCCGCTGCCGCTCGGGCTCGGCGATCGGTTCGTCGATCGCAGCGGGCCGCTCGAGCACCTGCGCCGCGCGCTGGTCGGGGTCAATCCTTCCGCGATCGCGCTGACGGCCGCGGGCGGGCTCGGCAAGACCCGGCTCGCGCTCGAGCTGGTGTGGCGCCACGGCGGGCGGTTCCCGGGCGGGGTGTTCTGGCTCGAGGTCTCGGCGCCGGCGCGCCGCGAGGCCGGGCTGTACGCGCTGCTGCGGCTGCTGCGGCCGGACACGCCGGCGCTGGCGCAGCTGCAGGCGCAGGGCGTGGCGATCGCGGCGGCGCTGGCCGGGGCCGCGCGCGCGCACGCCCGCGGGGGCGCGCAGCTGTGGGTGCTCGACCACGTGCCGGAGGCGGAGGGCGAGCAGCCGGGGCCCGGCGTGGCCGAGCTGTGCCCGCGCTGGGGCGAGGTCGCGGTGCTGGTGACGTCGCGGATGCGGCCCGACGAGCCGGCGCTCGAGGTGGTCGAGCTCGAGGCGCTCGACGAGGCGGCCGGGGCGGCGCTGCTGACGGCCGGGCTGCCGCCGGGGAGCATGCGGGGGGAGGACGCGGCGGCGGTGGTGCGCTGGGTCGGGGGGCTGCCGGTCGCGCTCGAGCTGCTGGCGCGCAGCCTCGACCTCGGCGACCTGTCGCCGGACGAGCTGCTGGCGCAGACGCGCGGCGAGGGCGTGACGCGGGCGCTGGGCGAGACGCAGCAGGCGCTGCGGCGGGCGGGCATGGCGAGCGGGCTGGCGCCGATCGTCGACTCGCTGCGGATCAGCTACGAGCGGCTGGCCCCGGAGGCGCAGGCGCTGGCCCGCTGCGTCGCGCAGCTCGGGCCCGAGCCGCTGCCGACGGCGCTGATCAAGGCGCTGGGGCCGGTCGCGTCGCGGCTGGCCCGCGCGACGCTGGCGGCCCGCAGCTTCGTCACGGGGATCTCCGGCGAGATGTTCGGGGCGATGCACCGCGTGCTCGCCGACTTCCTGCGCGGGCTGTGCGGGCCCGACGAGCCGGCGGCCGCCTGCGCCGCGCTGCTCGCCGTGATGCCGGCCGCCGACTGTCAAAACCCCGCGCGCTGGCCGGCGCTGACCCGCCTCGCGCCGCACGCCGAGGCGCTGCTCGGCCGCGCCGCGCCCGGGGCCGCGGGCGTCGTCGAGCTCGGGCTGCGGCTCGGCCTCGTGTATCACTTCCAGCAGCGCGGGTTCGAGGGCGAGCGGGTCCTGCGGCGCACGCTCGAGCTCGCCGCGCCGCTGCCCGCGACCCACCGCAGCCGGCTGACCGCGGCCGGCAACCTGGCCTACGCGCTCGTCACGCTCGGTCGCCTCGCGGAGGCCCGCGCGCTGGCGACCGCGACGCTGGCGCTGTGCGAGCAGGCGCTCGGGCCCGACGACGACCTGACGCTGGCGCTGCGCAACAACCTCGCGCTGGCCCTGCAGTCGCTCGGCGAGCTGCAGGCGGCGCACGACGAGCTGACGCGGCTGGCGGCGCAGCAGGGCCGCGTGCACGGCCCGGACAGCGCCGCGGTGCTCAACACCTGGACGTCGCTGGCGGCCGCGAAGCAGGCGCTCGGCGACCTCGCGGGGGCGCGGGCGCTGCAGGAGCGGGCGCTCGCGGGCTGGCGGCGGGCCGGGCCCGACGAGCCGGGCGGGCTGCTGGTCGCCGCCGGGCTGGCGCAGACGCTGCAGCTGCAGGGCGACCTCGCCGGCGCGCACGCGCGGATCTCCGCGGCGCTGGCGGTCGGGCTGCGCGTGTGGGGCCCCGATCACCTGTCGACCCTGCACCTGCGCGAGACCCTCGCCGGGGTGCTGCGCGACCAGGGCGACCTCGCCGGCGCGCGCGCGCAGTTCGAGGCGGTGCTCGCCGGCCAGCGGCGCCTGGTCGGCCCGCTCCACCCGCGGACGCTCGCGACGCAGGCGAGCCTCGCCGACGTGCTGGCGGCGCAGGGCGAGCTGGCCGCGGCGCGCTCGCTGCAAGAAGAGGCGCTCGCGCTCGGTCGCCCGCACCTCGGCGTGCACCACCCGGCGCTGCTGCGCACGCTCGTCGCGCTGTCCGCGACGCTGGAGGCGCAGGGCGAGCTGCCGCGCTGCCGCGAGCTGCTCGCGGGCGGGCTGGACGAGCTGCGCGCGGCCCTCGGGCCCGCGAGCCTGGAGGCGCTGGAGGTCGAGCAGCGGCTCGCGGAGGTGCTCGGGCTGCTCGGGGAGCTCGACGCGGCGCGGGCGCTGCAGGCGGGGGTGCTCGAGGCCCTCGAGGCGCGGGTCGGGTCGCGGCACGCGCACGCGCTGGCTGCCGCGTCCGCGCTGGCGCAGCTCGACGCGCGGCGCGGGGCGCTGGACGGGGCCGAGGCGCTGCAGGTACGTGTCCTCGAGGACAGCCGCGCGGCGCTCGGCCGAGATCACCCGGAGACGCTGCTGCGCGCGCGCCAGCTCGCGGCGACGCTGCTGGCCCGCGGGGAGCTGGCGCGCGCCGAGGCGCTGCAGCGCGAGACGCTGGCCGCGCTGCAGCGGCGCCACGCCGCGGACGACCCCGGGCTGCTGGTCGCGCAGGTCGAGCTGGCCGCGGTGCAGGAGGCGCTCGGGCGGCTCGCCGAGGCCGAGGCGACGCTGCTGCCGGCGCTTTCGGGCCTGCGCGCGCGGCTGCCTGCCGACCACCCCGCGCTGCTCGAGGCGCGCGCGGCGGAGGCGCGGCTGCGGCTGCGCCAGGGCCGGGTCGAGGAGGGGCGGGCGCTGGTGACGGGGCTGCTGGCGGCGGTCCAGGCCAGGCCCGGGCCGGCGAGCGTGCCGGTCGCGTTCATGGCGACGACGCTCGGGCGAACGCTGTTCGAGGCGGGCGACGCGGCCGGCGCTGCGCCGCTGTTCGCCGCGGCGCTGGCGGTGTTCGAGCGCACGCCGGACGACGCGAACACGGTCGCGACGGCGCTGAACCTCGCGGTCGCGCTGGCCCGGTCGGGCGGCGAGCGGGGAGACGCGAGAGGAGAAGCGTGGGCGGTGCTCGAGCGGGCGCGGCAGCGGGTCCTCGGCGCGGCCGGACCGGACAGCCCGCTGCTCGCGACGATCGCCGAGTACGCGGTGAAGCTCGGCCTGGCGCCAGCGTGACGGCTCGGCGGCCGCGGGCCGGAGGGTGATGGCCCCGTCGACACGCCCCGCGCAGCTGTGGTATCGCCAGGGGCCATGATCCACGCCCGTTCGTCCCGTGGTCCGCGCTGGCTGGGGTTCGCCGTGTTCGCCGCGGCGCTCACCGGCGGCGCCGCGACGCTCCCCGCCTGCAGCTCGACGCCCGACACGCTGGTGCTGGGCCTCAACTACACGCCGACCTCGCAGCCCGACCCGTCGCGCCTGCAGGGCGCCGCGGGCATCCCGGCGCAGATGAAGCTGTGGATCAACCCGATCGTCGACCGCCACCCCGAGGGCAGCCAGATCGGCCTGTCCAAGGAGGAGGACGACACGCCGGTGTACTTCGGCGCGCAGGGCCTGCCGCCCGCCGACTTCGTGCGCGCGGCCCTCGTGCAGGTGCTGCCCGCCCTGGCGGTCCCGATCTCGCCCGACTCGGTCAACCACACCCACGTGCTGCAGCTGACGATGTCGCGGTTCTGGACGCTCGAGGGCAACACCTACGAGGCGACGATCACGGCCCTCGCGGTGCTCGCCGACCGCAACGGCAACGTGCTGTGGCAGGCGGAGATCAGCGGCGCGAACAAGCGCTGGGGTCGCAGCTTCCAGCCCGAGGCCTATCTGCAGGTGTTCAGCGACGCGGCCCTCGACCTCGGCGCCCGCCTCGCGCTCGACCCGGGCTTCCGCGCCGCGATGGCGACCGGCGGCTGAGCGGGCCGCGGCGAGGATCGCGACGCGATGACCGCCGCCCGTGCTCGCGCGAGGGGCGGGGCGAGGAGACATGGGCCGGAGGACGGGGGCCGCGAAGATGGGTCCCGCGCGACGGCGGTGCCTCCCCATCGACCGTGCTCGGCAGCGCCAATCAGCTGGCTGTTGTGGCGTGGTGCGCGGGGGTCATCGCGATGTGTGTGGCACAGCGCTGCCTGTGCGCGCTCGACGGGGACCCCCCCGCCTGCGTCCCATTTCAGCGGCCCTCGTCCTCCGTGCGGGTATCGTCGGCGCCCCGCTCGAGCGACAGGGGGCGGTGGCGCAGTACCGGCGACCGGGTCGATGGTGCCACTTCGGCGACCGGGGCGGTGACGCAACTTCGAGCAACCAGGGGCATGGTCGCGGCCCCGAACGGCACGAGGCGCGTGTCGGCCGCTCGAAGATTCTGCGGCACGGAGCTGAGCGATTCACGCCTACGCGGTTACCGAACTCGCGTCACCGCCTCGATCACCAGAGCGGGGCGCCGACGATACTCGCACGGAGGACGAGGGCCGCTGAAATGGGACGCAGGCGGGGGGGTCCCCGTCGAGCGCGCACAGGCAGCGCTGTGCCACATACATCGCGATGGCCCCCGAGCCCCACGCCATTCCAGCCAGCTGATTGGCGCTGCCGAGCACGGTCGATGGGGAGGCACCGCCGTCGCGCGGGACCCATCTTCGCGGCCCCCGTCCTCCGGCCCATGTATCTCGCCCCGCCCTCGCGCGCACGGCCCATGTCTCCTCGCCCCGCCCTCGCGCGCACGGCCCATATCTCGTCGCCCCGCCCTCGCGCGCACGGCCCATATCTCGTCGCCCCGCCCTCGCGCGCACGGCCCATGTCTCCTCGCCCGATGACGTCGCTCGATCAGCGCGGCACGAGGCGCGCCTCGAGCCGCTCGAGCCGCGCCCGCAGGTCCTCGTTCTCGGCCTCGGCGGCGACGATGCGGCGGTGCAGCGCCTGGATCGCCGCGAGCGACACGCCGCTCGCGTCGAGCGGGAAGATCATGCGGTCGGTGTCCCACAGCCCGAACGCGGCGCGGAAGTCCTGCGCCATCGGCCCGAGGTGCCGCACCTCCGGGCCGTCCTTGCGGTAGCGCCAGCTCGAGATCGGCAGCGCGGCGACCCGACGCAGCACGTCGTCGGCGTCGATCGCCGCGATGTCGGTCTTGAGATTGCGATCGCTTATCGGACAGTTGTCGCTGCAGAACTCCTTGCCCTCGGGCACCGGCACGCCGGCGCAACACTCGAGGCCCCGACAGCACAGCGCGCCCGGAGCCGCGCAGCTCCCACCCTGACCCTGACACGCGCCGCCGCCGGTGCTGCTGGCGTCGCCGGTGCTGCTGGCGTCGCCGGTGCTGCTGGCGTCGCCGGTGGTCGTGCTCGTGGAGGTGGTCGTGGCGCTGCCCGTGCCCGGGTCGCCGCTGCTGCCGGTGCCCGGGTCGGGCCGCGTGGTGCTCGCGCTGGTCGCCTCGCCGCTGCTGCTGCCGCCGCCGCTGCCGGTCCCGCCGGTGCCGGTGCCGGTGACCGTGACCGTGCCGCCGGTCACCGTGGTGCTCGAGCCCCCGCCGGTGCCGGAGGTCACGTCGCTGGCGCTGGCGCTGGCGCTGACGCCGGAGGCGCTGTCCTTGCCACTGTCGCCGCAGGCGGGCGCGACGAGGCCGAACACGAGGAGGGTAGTGGTTCCGGTCCAGTTCATTGCATGTGCTCCCGGTCGATGAACCGGGAGCTTAGCGCCGCGTCGGCGCCCTCGCGCGCGTCTGCAGTGAGGTCCACGGGCGGGGGCTGCGGACCACGATCCCGGGGGCTTCGGAGACGTCGTCGCCGTCGCGGATGACTTCGACGCGGCCGGGGGTCGTGGCATCATCCGCGCCCGCATGTCGACACACGTCCTCTACGTCGCCCCGTACTTCAGCGCCAACGCCATGCAGTGCCTCGAGGGGCTGTGTGCGCTGCCGGGGATCCGTCTCGGCGTGATCACGCAGGAGCCCGAGGAGCGGCTCCCGCCGCGCCACCGCTCGCGGATCGCCGGACACTTCCAGATCTCCGACTGCCTCGACGCCGAGCAATTGACGGCGGCCGGTCGCGCGTTCCAGAAGGAGTGGGGCCGCGTCGACCGTTACCTCGGCTTTTTGGAGCAGATGCAGCTCCCGCTGGCGATCGCCCGCGACCGCACCGGCATCCCCGGGATGGGCGAGGACGTCGCCCGCAACTTCCGCGAGAAGAACCGCATGAAGCAGGTGCTGCGCACCGCCGGGCTGCCCGTGGCCCCGCAAGCCCTGCTCGGCTCGGCCGCCGACGCCCGCCGCTTCGTCGACGCGGTCGGCTACCCGATCGTGATGAAACCACCCGCCGGCCTCGGCTCCCAGGGCACGATGCGCGTCACCGATGACGACGAGCTGGCCGCGGCCCTGGCCATGCTGGTGGTCACGCCGTCGCACCCGGCCCAGGCCGAGGCGTTCGTGCGCGGCGAGGAGCACACCTTCGAGACCGTGACCATCGACGGCCGCCCGGTCTGGCACTCGTCGAGCTACTACCTGCCCGGCCCGCTGCAGGTGCTCGAGAACCCGTGGATGCAATACTGCGTGCTGCTCCCGCGCGAGCAGCTGCAGCCGCACGCCGAGGCGTTTCGCGCGACGAACATCGCGGCCCTGCGCGCGCTCGGCATCGAGACCGGGCTGTCCCACATGGAATGGTTCCTGCGCGCCGACGGCTCGCCGATCATCAGCGAGGTCGGGGCGCGCCCGCCGGGCGTGCACCTGATGCCGATGATGGGGATGGCCCACGAGGTCGACATGTGGGCCAAGTGGGTCGAGCTGATGGTCTTCGACCGCTTCGAGGTGCCGGCGCGGCGCTGGGCCTGCGGGGTGGCGTTCTTTCGCGGGCAGGGGGCGGGCAACGAGGTCCGCTCGGTGGACGGCGTGGCCGAGGCGCAGGAGCGGGTCGGGCGCTACGTGGTGGAGGCGCGGCTGCCCCGGGTCGGGCAGTCGCGGGGGCCGGGGTACGAGGGCGAGGGCTACGCGATCGTTCGGGCGCCGTCGACGGCCGAGGCGGTCGAGGCGCTGCGGGGGCTGGTCACGACGGTGCGGGTGAGCTTCGGCTAGCGCGGGCCGGGATGTATGCTCCCGCGCATGTCCCTGACCCCGCGCCTGGTCGGCGTCCTGCACCTGCCCCCGCTGCCCGGCAGCCCGCGCGCCCGCGAGGCCGCGACGACGATCGCCCGCGCGGCCGCGCAGGAGGCCCGGACGCTCGCGGCGGCGGGGTTCGAGGCGGTGGTCGTCGAGAACTTCGGGGACGCGCCTTTTTACAAGGAGCAGGTGCCGGCGGTGACGATCGCGGCGATGACGGCCTGCGCGCTGGCGGTGCGCGAGGCGTGTCCGCAGCTGCCGCTCGGGGTCAATGTGCTGCGCAACGACGGGGCCGCGGCGCTGGCGATCGCGGCGGTGGTGGGGGCGATGTGCGTGCGCGTCAATGTGCTCTCGGGGGCCCGCGTGACCGACCAGGGGGTGATCGAGGGGCGGGCGGCGGAGCTGATGCGGCTGCGGCGGGAGCTCGGGGCCGCGGTCGAGGTGTGGGCCGATGTCGCGGTCAAACACTCGGCGCCGCTGGCCGGGCGCGAGGTCGGGGAGGAGACGAAGGACCTGGTGCTGCGAGCCCACGCCGACGCGGTGCTGGTGACCGGCAGCGGGACCGGCGAGGCGGTGGATCCGGGGCGGCTGCGTAGCGTGCGGGCGGCGGCCGGCGGGGCGCCGGTGCTCGTCGCCAGCGGGGCGACGCTCGCGGCGCTGCCGGAGCTCGCGGGGCTGTGCGACGGCGTGATCGTCGGCAGCGCGCTGCGGGCCGATGGGCGCGCGGGCGGGCCGGTGGATGAAGGGGCCGCGCGGCGGTTCGCGGACGGGTTCTTCGCGGCGTTCGGGCGCCGCGGGGCGTGATAGCTTCGCGCGAGATGGAGCAGCGCCTCACCCTGATCACCCTCGGCGTCGCGGACCTCGCCCGCAGCCGCCGCTTCTACCTCGATGGTCTCGGCTGGACCGCGTCGAGCGCCGGCAACGAGCACGTGGTCTTCATCGCGGCCGGCGGCGTCGTCCTCGGGCTCTACGGGCGCGCCGCGCTCGCGGAGGACATGCGCGTCGCCGCCGAGGGCCGCGGGTTCGCGGGCTTCAGCCTGGCCCACAATGTGCGCACCCGGGAGGAGGTCGACCGCGTGCTCGCGCAGGCGCAGGCGGCGGGTGCGACGGTGCTCAAGCCCGCGGAGGAGGCGTTCTGGGGCGGGTACTCGGGGTACTTCGCGGACCCGGACGGGCACCCGTGGGAGGTCGCGTGGAACCCGTTCTTCCCGCTCGACGCGGACGGGCGCGTGCTGCTGCCCGCGTGATCGCGGGCCTCTGCAGCGGCGGAAGGTGCGGCTCACCTGGCCTTTGGGCCAGGTGACCGCGGACCCCGGATCGATTAGGGTCGCGAGGATGACGGCTTCGGACGGGAGGATCGCAGGGTTGATCGAGCGGGTGCGGGGCATGGCGGACGCGCGGCCGCCGGCCCTGATCGAGGCGCCCGGCGACGGCGAGATCGGCGAGCTCGAGCGGGAGGTCAACCGGCTGATCCGGGCGACGAGCACCGGGCTGCAGGAGCGGCTGCTGTTCTTGGTCGGGCCGGTGGTGATGTTTCGTTGGGTCAACGCGGAGGGCTGGCCGGTCGAGTACGTGTCGCCCAACATCGAGGCGTTGACCGGATATCCGGTCGAGGACTTCGCGTCGGGGCGGCGGCCGTACGCGAGCCTGATCCACAAGGACGACCTGCCGCGCGTGTTCGAGGAGGTGACGAGCAACAGCGCCGGCGACGTGCGGTGGTTCGTGCACCAGCCGTATCGCATGCTGCGGGCCGACGGGGCGGCGCTGTGGGTCGCCGATTACACGGTGATCCTGCGCGATGATTCCGGCACGATCACGCACTTCTTCGGCTACATCATGGACATCAGCGAGCAGGTCGAGCAGCTCGGGCGGCTGAACGCGCAGGAGCGGCTGCTGGCGCGGCTGGCGAGCCCGATCCTTCAGGTCGGGCGCGGGGTGCTGGCGATGCCGATCCTCGGGGTGTTCGCGGCCGACGGCGCGGCCCGCATGACCGACGACCTGCTCGCGGCGATCGGGCGCAGCGCGGCGCACACGGCCATCCTCGACCTCACCGGCCTGCGCGACATCGACGCGCCGACGGTCGAGCTGCTGCTGCGGACCAGCCGCGCGGTCGGGCTGCTCGGCTGTCGCTGCATCCTCTCGGGCATCTCGCCGACGGTCGCGATGTTGGTCGTGCGGCTCGGGCTCGGCCAGCCGCTGGACACGGTGGCCACGCTGGAGGACGCGCTCGCGGCGGCGCTGCAGGGCGCGCGGGCGCGCTGACTCACCAGCCGAGGTGGGCCTGCAGCTCCTCGGTGAGGCGCGCGCCCATGCCGGCGTGGGTGGCGACGGTCGGGTGGCCGTCGCAGCCGGAGCCGATCCAGTCGACGTTGACGTTCGCGAACGCGACCTCGGCGTCGCCGGCCATGTGGCGCTGGTCGACGGCGCTCTGCAGGTAGCCGCTGACCATCGTGGCCTCGTCGCCGAACAGCGTCGGGGCGACGGCGAGGATGAACGCGTCGGGGTAGACGTCGCGCAGGTGGGCGAGGAAGGCGACGTAGGCCGGCACGAACACGGCCTCGGGCGGGTCGTCGTCGGTGCTGAAGTCGTTGGTGCCGAGGTTGATGACGACGGCGTCGGGCTGCCACGCGAAGCTCCACGGCGCGCCGTCGCTGGCGAGCAGGCGGTCGTAGATCTGCGGCAGCGGCTCGAACACGTCGTCGCCGAAGTTGTTGACCACGCCCTTGCCCGACCACGCGACGGTGCTCAGCTCGGCCCCGAGCGCGCGCGCGGCGACGGCCCCGTAGGTCAGGTAATGGTTCTCCGTCTCGGCGCTGAAGCTGCACGGCGAGACGCCCTCGTCGCCGTAGCCGCAGGTGATCGAGTCGCCGACGATCTCGATGCGGCGCTGCACCGGCGGCGGCGCGAGCAGCTCGCCCTCGAGC
>Ga0075163_10008424_pt1 | contig 13575 bp, 11 predicted proteins | sample JI1023141ADNA_FD_71478 | JGI IMG/M metagenome (GOLD analysis project Ga0075163, IMG submission 71478) | Wastewater effluent complex algal communities from Wisconsin, to seasonally profile nutrient transformation and Carbon sequestration -... | ecosystem: Engineered > WWTP > Effluent > Algae...
CTGTGTCTGGGAACTACAACACCGAGACAGCACGTTATGCCAAGGCAACGGCCTCTCAGTTGATACCAAATGAGTTTGTCGCCACCGTTGCCCATCCAACTCCTTTGGCACAACAGACGGTTATGTTGCGAAAGAGCCGTCGCTTTGGAGGGCTCATAGGTCAACTGGCGCTGGCCGTCAATGCGGGGCATTGCGATAACGCTCACAACCTGATCGCGGGTGACACCACAGGCGTTCTGCAGACAACGAAGCAACCGACCGTAGCGACAGTTTTGAACCTTGCCGTCCAGGGCCGCACGGGAGCCACTGCCTGCTATGCCGACTACCTGCAGCTCGTCAAGGCTCGGTCCAAGGATGCATTGAGCAACGCAGGCGACCACGAAGACTGGGTGGAGCGTGTTGTGTTGGCTTTCGATCGTTTCCGCATTCTGTGTGCCGTGCATGACGGGGATTGGGGCACCCGCAGTTTGAACCAGTCAGTACAGCGCGCCTTGGAACTAGCAGGACTCTTGAACCCCCGAGGCGAGTGGTATGCCGGGCGCCCGGTCATGGTCACCCGCAATGACCCGGCACTGGGGGTATTCAATGGGGATGTGGGCGTGACTTTGCCGGGTCCGCCCGGATCGACTGCGCTGCGCGTCTACTTTCTCGATGGTGACAAACTGCGCGCAGTGGGAGTGAGTCGACTGGCGCATGTGGAAACGGCATTTGCCATGACGGTGCACAAGAGTCAAGGATCCGAGTTCTTGCACACTGCGTTGGTGCTCCCTGAGGGAGGTGGGAAGGTTTTGACCAGGGAACTGGTCTACACCGGTATTACGCGAGCGCGAGAATCCTTCACCTTGATTGAGGCCCAACCAGGCTTGCTGCGATTGGCGGTTGACACCTTGTCCAGAAGGGCAAGCGGACTTCAACTACTCTTGGCAGATCATCTGGAATGAACGAATCCTCCGTTAGATTGCAATGCCAATGCCAATGCCAATGCCAATGGCAGCGGGGACGACAATTGCCGGCGCAATCGCGCAACCTTTTGCAGTAGACGATTTACACGCACCAAGCTGCTGCAACGTTGAGGCTGGAATGTGGTGTACGGACTGCGATGGGTCAGCAGTGGCCCCCCCCTGCTTCATCCTCCCTGAGCAGGCCGTCATCTATCGATGGTTCAAGCCCGGCCGGTCTTAGTGCCGGGTCCTTTTTGGTACAAGCCTATTGCCCCTCAAGGCGGCTCCAAAGCTCTGCACTCTTGGCTCCAAACGTTTGGTGAAATGCTTCCAGACCAGCAATAGAGAACGTGATATCCGTCTTATCACCTGCCTTGTTGGTTTGCAGGCGTTTCGCTGACAGCCGAACACCTTCAACGGCACGTGATTGCAGTTTTCGGGAACTCAATTCCAGAAGTGTCTCCTGCAATGCATTCTTCGCTCCAACCGGCGCCGCGCTATTGTCAAATCCCTGGTGCTGAATCACTCTGAATTGGACCGCTAGCTCTTTATTTACGTCAGTCAACAACCGGATACCCAACTCGGCTGTACTCTTCAATTTTCCGTCTGGGCACTTGATAGAAAGTATGGTTGTCTTCGCTGCAGTGCATTCCTGGGAAAACTCGCTGCGATATCCTGCCTGCCGCAGGCACAGCTTCATCGCCTCTCCTTGTGACTTTAGATCATCCACTTTGGTAATGGTCTCGATCCGGTATCCGTTTGACGTTGTGAACGTCTCTCCCAAGAAATCAAAGTAGGTACCCTTGGATTGGACAAATTCAAGCTCCACCTTCTTGCTTTCGACAGAGGCGTGCAATGACTTTTCCCACTTTTTGCTCAACGCCACAAGCCGCTGCCACGACATACTGCTAAGAAATCTGTCAACCCGAACGTGGATGTCGGCCCTTCGCACCTGTTTTGGGTCATTCACACTGGCATTCTGTTGAGCGACGAAGTACACCGTGTCGATCAGTCCAAGCCGCAACCGCTCTATCACGCGTGCCTCCTCAAGGCCAAATCGCGCTCCGTCGGCGTGGCTTATGTTTGCAAGGCGCTTGAGATCGTGCCGTACCTTGGCTCCAATGACCAACCGGGCTGCATCAGAATGACCAAAGACCTCTTTGGCCGTTGCGTGGCATCTTCTGAATGCCATCCACTCGGTCGGGGTGTTCGGGTGGTGCTCAGGAGGAATCTGGTCCAGCAGTCGGCAGAGTTCCTCAATATGACCAGCAAAATACTCTCCCAATGCCTGGCAATCTGTAGACCTGAGTGATCTAACCGTCGACTGCTTAATATTCCAGGCGTCACTGAGTGCCTTGACGGGTGATTTGCGACCATCGATCGTTTGACGCAAAGACCTCCAAAAGGAGTTCGCATCATGTGCATAAACACTACTTCCGATGGCGGGAAATGTTCCCAGAAACTGGTTTCGTTCCGTCTGGAAGCTCCCCCGTAGTGCATTCAGTACATCAAGATCCAGGGCCCCTTCAAGTTCAAATCCAAAGCGCTCCTTCACCTGGTGACAGTATTCAGCGATGGCCGCTCCAGCTTGTTCCTTCAGGTACAGAGCCAGCATCTCCTTGATGTTTTTTAAGACTTCCGTCGGAAGGCTACTGTTTTGAGAAATCCAACGTGAAAATAGCGCATTTGTCAGACGGGGCGTGTCTACCAAATTGGTCGCAAGCCCACCGCCTAACCGCGGCCCCAGCAACTCAATGGTTGCCGGTAAATCCAGACCGGGCAGGCAGTACGCCAGCTTTTCCCAATCCAGTTTCTCCAACTTTTGTGAAAGCAATGCAGATCCTTTAACCAAGTCTCCTTCAGTCCATGCGTGCCCCTGGGCTTTCAGTAGCCAGACCTGACCTGAATCCGTAACAATGAACGCATAACTGGGTGCATGTCGCATGCCCGGCATGTTCATCAAATTTCGTCCAGGAAAGGTTAGTGCGAAACTGATCGGCACCCTCCCCTCCCAGCGGTCGATGAACGCATGTGGCAACAGTTCAGCGAGATCTGGATTCATAGTGTGCAGAAATTTACCTTCGTCATCTATCGGGTCGCCAAAAAAGAGGCTGGAATTGGGGTCCTTTGCTTGTCCAGCAAGCCTGCCTCATTCTCACTATGGAAGCGACAAGTCGTGTCGTTTCGCGACAGTTTTCCAAAGTAGCCCATCGATATACTTTTCTCGCCTTGAACGCGACACGAAGTGTCGCGTCATTTTCGACAATGGAATTCTCTTCAGAGGAGATTTCAATGCCCAGAAACCGCCGCACCCCCGCCTGTCAACACTCAGTCGACACGGTTCCCCTCATTCAACTCTGGCTCGTCCGTTTGCTCATCGGGCTTGGCACCCACAGAGAGTTCATTACTGACCATGGCTTCTCCAATGACGGTATGGCACAAGCTATCGGCCTTGGAAACTGGGTGGATTGCACTCGACAGGAATTCGATCGCAAGAAAGTACTGACCGAGATACGGAAAGTTCATCGCGCCTTTGAAGTACGGTTCAAAGATACCGTGGCGCCATCGATTCTTCGTGACAACGTGGACCGATTGTCGAAACTGGTGGGGTTGTCGCCAACCGACTGCCGAATTCTCGAATTTGCGGTGCTGATCCGCAATGAGTCCTTGCTGGACGAAGCCTGCGACCGGCTGGGGACCCTGTCGTCGACTAAGGTTTGCCATACGCTCTCCGTCCTTCTCAACATTCAGGAAACTGAAATCCGCTCCGCTCTCAGTTCCAATGGAATTCTTGCCAAGTCCGGGTTGGTTGCAGTCGATCGCAGTGGCGTGTCATACCTTCTCAGCAAGCTGGACCTGCTGTCCAACCACTTTGCTGATCTGATAGCAAGCTCCGATTTGGAACCGGTAGGGCTGCTCCGTGACACAGTGCACAGGGGTTCACCGGCTACCCTCACTATCAGCGACTACCAGCACATTGATGAGTCCCTGCGGATTCTTCGTCCCTTCCTCAAAAAGTCCATTGCAACCGGGCGCAAAGGTGTCAACGTATACGTTCACGGGGCGCCCGGAACTGGCAAAAGTGAATTGGCCAGAACGCTTGCGGCCGAGTTGGACTTTGAGCTCTTCGAGGTAGCCAGTGAGGATGCAGAAGGTGACCCGGTAACCGGTGAGCGTCGCCTGCGCGCGTTCCGTGCGGCACAGAGTTTTTTTGGCCAACGCCCAGCGCTTTTGGTCTTCGATGAGGTTGAGGATGTCTTTAACGATGGCGACGGTCTGTTCGGGCGCAAAAGCACAGCCCAGACACGCAAAGCCTGGATCAATCGCATGTTGGAGGAAAACGTCGTTCCAACGATTTGGCTGTCAAATTCCGTCCGCGGAATGGACCCCGCATTCATACGTCGCTTCGATGTGGTCTTCGAGTTGACCGTTCCACCGAAAAAGCAGCGGGAGCGCATCGTTCGCGACGCCTGTTCGGGAATGTTGGACGACCAGCAGGTCTCACGCATTGCACAGGCCCAATCGCTTGCCCCTGCAGTCGTGACACGTGCTGCGTCTGTGGCACGTTCGATCAGTGACGAACTTGGCCCCTCGGGCGTTTCCCATGCCATCAACAGGCTGATCAGCACAACCCTGGAAGCCCAGGGGCATGGGCCCCTGCGAAAGAACGATGCCAACAGGTTGCCAGATATCTACGATCCGGCATTCATTCATGCCGACTCAAACCTTGAACAGCTTGCTATCGGCTTGATGGAGTCTAAATCGGGTCGCCTTTGCTTGTATGGCCCTCCAGGGACTGGGAAAACCGCCTATGGCCGATGGCTTGCCGAAAGAATGGAAGTGCCATTGCTTGTCAAGCGAGCCTCAGACCTGATGTCAAAGTGGGTCGGCGAAAATGAAAAGAACATCGCCGATGCGTTTAGGCAGGCAGAGGATGATGGCGCCCTGCTCTTGATAGACGAAGTCGACAGTTTCCTTCAGGACCGAAGAGGCGCAAAGGCAAGCTGGGAGTCCAGCCTGGTCAACGAAATGCTTACCCAGATGGAGTCTTTTTCGGGGGTATTTGTTGCATCCACCAACCTGATGACGGGACTGGACCAGGCAGCCCTTCGTCGATTCGACCTGAAAGTGAAGTTCGGCTTTTTAAGACCCGATCAAAGCATTGAACTCTTCCTGCGGCACTGCAAACAGTTTGCCATCGCCCTGCCCTCACCTTTCGTCCTTGCACAAGTCTGCCAGGTGAAGAATCTGACGCCAGGTGACTTTGCTGCAGTTGCACGCCAACACCGATTTCGACGCATTTCTTCGCCAGAAGCCCTATTCGCGGCGCTAGTTGCTGAGAGTGAGATCAAAGAGGGAGCAAAGTCCGTAATTGGTTTTTTGAACTGATGGGCTGTCCCTTTCGGACCTCATAATCCCTGAACGAACATCATCAATATCCCACCTTCCAAGCTCATCCCGTCAAGGCGGGTTCAACCACTTGCAGGGTGCATCGCTATATGGAGGTCCCAGATATGGCAAGACGACCAGAAACCATCGAAACGCTTCGGATGGTGATCGAGCTGCTACGCCACATCCCGCGTGACCGCAAAGTCTCAGCACCTATGCTGCACAAGCACCTCGCCGATGCGGGTATCGATAGAGACCTCAGGACGATTCAGCGGCAGATGGAAATGCTCAGTGAGTACTACCCGATAGAGCGTGATGAGCGTAGTAGGCCCTATGGCTACAAGTGGAAGGAAAAGACAACTGGTTTTTCATTGCAAATGCTCAGTGAACAGGAGTCGTTGATTCTCACTTTGGCAGAAAAACAATTGAGCAATCTGCTGCCCGCCAGCGTAATGAAGTCAATGCAAGATTTCTTCGATCAGGCCCGATCAAATCTGGATTCGGAGGCACTGGGCAAGCGAAGCAACGAGTGGCTGTCCAAGGTACGCGTCGTGAGTACGACCCAGCCGCTAATTCCACCGAAGATCAAAAAGGGAATCTTTGAAGAGGTAAGCAATGCGTTGTATGGCAATCGATGGCTGCGACTAGATTACAAGAACGCCGAAGGCAAGATTACCAGTATTGAGGTTATGCCACTGGGGTTGGCGCAACAAGGCCCACGAATGTATCTGGTTTGCCGCTATCAAGGTTATGACAACGAACGAAGTCTTGCCATGCATCGCATATCCAAGGCCGAGACACTGAGCCACTCGTTCATCCGTCCAAAAGATTTTGATCTTGAGCAGTACGACAACGATGGCCGGTTCGGCTTTGGAGACGGCAAGCGAGTCCGACTAAGTTTCAACATTTCGAAGGGAGCTGGTTTTCATCTATTGGAATCACCCCTTTCCACTGATCAAGTTGTAAAGGAAATCGATGACCAGTACCAGATACAGGCGACCGTCGTTGAGTCGGCGCAACTGCATTGGTGGCTACGCGGATTCGGTGACCAAATTAGCAACGTTAAGCTATCAAAGGTGTGAGCAACACCCTGGTATTTTGTTCGTTAGGCTTGTGGTACATGCTTTACAGATTCAAAAGATAGATTAACAGAAACCATGCGAATACAGTGTAAGTGTTTGAACATCTTCACAACACGAACATTCCGCATGGAGATGATGACCTAATTTTCTTGGGGAATAGCTGTAGGTTTCTCTGAGGTGGTCCGAGCCAGTCGGAAGGTTTGTGTATGAGGCACACCATGTCGCCAAGGAGTGTGTATGCCGAGCAATACAAGGAAGGATGCAGTCGAACAGGCGATGCTAACCATAGTGGTGCAGCGCCGCACCAGTTGCCGATCAGCTTCACTCTTAGCCGCCGCGATTTGAGCAAGCGTCGTTCAAAGCTGTTTGAGGGCAATAACGATGAAACCCTCGCGCTGAGGGTAGAGTTTTTTCAATACGGCAATAGCTGCACTCTCTGTCGCCGCGACAGCATTGATGGATAGGGAGGTTTTGACCGGACCACCTTTGTAGGTGTACGTCACATTGACTCGAACGTTGCTCATGCTGGACTCCTTCTTGATGAATCTTTGAACTTGATACGGGTTGCTGTCACGCAACAAGCGGTAAACGCGGGAAGTGGCGATGTCCGTTGATCGGCGCTCGCTACTCGTCTTGCCGTGCAACCTTTGAAATCAGATGAATCCATTTGTTCTCTGTTTCTTTGAGTTCCTTGACGAGTCTGGCCCGGTCCCACACCTGGTTAACCAGACCATGGTAATCGAGGTAATCGTCCTTGGACCGGAAACTTGACCAACATGGGTCAAACATCATGTACTTGCCGCTTTCCTCAGCAAGAATCAAAGAGTAGTGCGTGCCATTTTTTGTGGTGAAACAAACGACACCGCCGCCATTCAGACATCTTCCTATTGGATTGTTTTGGTCCAGATGCACCTTCCCTCCCTCAACGATTTCAGACTTGAACGGCAGCCTATTCTTCTCGTAACCATCGTCACGCGCCCTGCTGAACCACGCGTTGAGCACATCACTTATCACCTGACTACCAACGCACCCAGTACCCGCCTTACTGTCGATGGAAGCATTCCATACCAGTTGAAGGAGTCGTGGCTTGAGTTGCGTTTCCATCACTACGATTAGTCCATTTACAACAGTTGTCGGCACGCAGTCGCTTTGCGATGCCTGGTACCGAAGCGGTCCAATGCGTTTGTACAGTCGTTTCCAATCCCTCATTTGTGCATCCCTTCTTGTTCGTGGTTGGCATGCACTGCTTAGGCATGGTTCGCCAATTCAGTAATGTTCATTGGTCCTCGTGGCCGCCTGCTTCATCACATCGCTGATGTAGGCCATCATCTATCGATGGTTCAAGCCCGACTGATCTAATTGCCGGGTCCATTTTGGGACCAGCCTATTGCCCTTCGAGGCAACTCCAAAGTCTGTACTCTTGGCTCCAAACGTTTGGAGTGAACCTGCCCCTGTTGGACGTACCGCTTAGCCACTCCATTATGCGGCCTTCAATTGCTGTGCCGCGTTCCAGCTTTCTTCAAATTTCATGGGACTGACATACCTCAACGTGGAGTGCAACCGGCTGTGGTTGTAGAACGTCAACCAGTCAATCACTTCGTCCATCGCATCTCTGCGAGTGGCAAACTTTTGCCCATACAGCCTGCCCACTTTCAATCGACCCCACAGGCTCTCGGTGGGTGCGTTGTCCCAGCAATTGCCCTTGCGACTCATTGAACTTTTCATCTTGTAGCCCGTGAGCGTGCTCTGGAATTCATGCCCACAGTATTGAAATGCTTCCAGACCAGCGATAGATAACGTGATATCTATCTTGTCACCCGCCTTGTTGGTTTGCAAGCGTTTCGCAGATAGCCGTGTCTAAGATTGTCAGTTGTCAGTTGTCAGTTGTCAGTTGTCAGTTGTCAGTTGTCAGTTGTCAGTTGTCAGTTGTCAGTCACATGGTGACTTACTGCAGTGGTCGCTTGAGAAAGTCCGGCAACGCCAGTGGCATGACAGCAATGCCCTCTTCAATAAAGGACTCAGTTTCGGTGCGGGAGGCCCTCCCGCGAATGCCGCGTTCTTGGGCCTCACCGTAGTGTATTTTTCGTGCTTCCTCGGCAAATTGATCGCCCACATCGTCGGTATTGGCCACAACGAGTCGAGCCACGGCCGTCCAAGCCGCTTGCAATGATTGGGTTGCAACTTCAGGGGATTCAACTTCATGCGAAGGCTGAATCGCTTCACGTCCACTGCCAAAATTCAGTCTGGGCGCGCTGAGCATTTTGACAATAGTGGCGTTACTGCAAACCGGACACTCAACAAGACCCTTTCCTTGTTGGTCCTGAAAATCGGCTTCGGATGAAAACCATCCTTCAAACACATGTTTGTGAGCACACTGAAGGTCCAGTACTTTCATGTCTTTACTGCGCGTCTATTTCTATTGCGTACAACGTTCGAGCGGCCCCAAAGGGCCACCGTCCCTGCGGCGCCAAACACAAATGAGTAAATAACTCTGGTTCCAAGAGTCCAAGCATGTAGGAGAGGGCACCAATCAACACATTCGTTGTCGCAATTTCATTGCGAGATGTCAGAAGCGAGGTGTACCGTTGGTTGATGCCTTCCGATTCCCATTGTTGAAGTCCACGTTAATAGCCCTGCCACCCCGCTTTCCCAGAGACCTAGCGGTGAGTTTGAACCCGGGCATTGGTGCCAATTGTCGCTATGCGTCACAAATGCAGCACCGCTTGACCTTTGGGAGATAATTGCTGCACCGCAACAAGTCCACCAAGGTTCTACCATGTTCAAGAATACCCCCTTCGAAGCCATTACCAAATCCATGACTGAGTCAGCGCCCAAGTTTGACCTGGGCGCAGCCCAGCAGGCGTTTCGCCCCCTGCAAGACAATCTGAAAGCCTGGGCTGACTTGGCTCAAAGTCAGGTGGCTGAAGCGCAAGCAGCCATGGTGGAAACAGTCGAAGCGGTCAAGGGTGCCAAGGATCCACAAGCCGCCTTTGAAGCGTTCAAGGCTTCCTCTGAAGCTGCAATGGCTCTGTTCCAGAAGAATCTGAAAGACGCGGTGGCACTGAGCGTGACTCAGTTTCATGACACGGTCGATGCCGTGCAACAGGCACATCCCGCAGGTGAAGCCCTTGCTCCACTGGCAAAGGGCCTAAAAGCTGCCGCATCTACCGCAGAAAGCACGCTGGACGCAGCCATCACAAAGGGTGCATCCATGGCCGCATCCGTGGCTCCCGTGGCAAAGGCAAAACGCGCAGCCAAATAAGCGTTCGCGCTTGCGCGCTCGCAAGGTCAAAACCGGCCCCGTCCTATTCGGTAGCCTGGGCGGCTTGGTTCTGTGAGAGTGCCTGACGAATCCATGGGGCAATTTCGACCGCATACCGGCATCGTGACCGTGTCGGTTCCTCGCTGAAACGCGCGATTCAAACACAAGCCGTTGCAAAAGGTCACCAATACCATGGACACCAACGAGGCCTACCAGGAACTGGGCGTGGATCCCAGTGTCAATGATGCGGAACTCAAAATAGTCTGGCGGCGTCTTGTAGCCGCCTGGCATCCTGACCGCAACGCAACGGCCGGGGCAAGTCGGCGCATGCAGCAAATCAACAAGGCCTACCAGCACATCCGCCAATTACGCGACAGCCAAAGCGACGGCACCGACGATGGTGGGCACACTGAATCCCGTGCAGAGCAATCCAGGGCTTCAGCTGCACCTGAACCCGATGGCCACACGAGAACGCATGTCCGCAAAGTGGCTCTATCCCTTGAGGATGCGATCCTGGGTTGCACCCGTACCTTGAGTGGGCGTATTGCCCACACGTGCAGTGCCTGCGTCGGCAAAGGGCAACGCGTGCTGGCCAAGGCTTGCCTGACCTGCCGTGGCAGTGGTGCTGTTCGCAAAGCGGCCCTCTTTGGCTGGTTGTGGAACGAAGAATCGTGTCCGGATTGCAGCGGCGACGGACGCCATCGCGAGTCCTGTAGTGCGTGCAACGGCAGCGGTGAACAGACGCAGGCCTACCGGCGCCGGGTGCGCATTCCCGCAGGTGTGCGCGATGGCCATGTTTTGAGCGTGCCCGCAGCGCGGCGTGGTGAAACGCAGATTGACCTCGAACTGGAAGTGACGATCGAACCTCACCCGCTATTCACCTTGGACGGCGACGGTCTTCTGCGCTGTGAAATGCCCGTCAACGGCTATGCGTGGATGTCGGGGCGATGGGTGGAGGTGCCGACCCCCAATGGAATGCAGCAGATGCGCCTGAACCGCAATGCCACGACCTACCGGCTGAGCGGGCAGGGTTTTCCGACAACGTTACGGGTGCCCAGAGGCGACTATTTGGTAAAGGTCGTTCCGGCTTTTCCAACGCAAGATGACCCTGAACAGGAAGCCCTGCTGGAACAGTTGATCGCAATGTCGAATGAAGCTGTCAAAGCCGACCGTTCACAGCCCTTAGGACAATGGACGCGTCGACTCAAACGTTGGAACGCCAAGCAAAAAGAACCGGCACGGGACGCGTAGAGGAACTGACGACACTTTGACCTGCTTGTTCTCAGATATCGATATCACAGCGGTCGTCAAACAACCAACTGGGGAATCTGCACCATAGGACCTTGATTTTGTGCGGCCCAGTTTCAGAACGCTATGCTCCACCTGCTCCGCGTAAAGACGACCAGGTTGATCAGAAGACTCCAAACGATGGGCCGGTGACCACATCCTACTACGTAGATGCTGGCGCCCCGGTTTGTGGTCAATTGGCAAACTTACGCTCGGGGCGCACGGTATATTTCGGCATGAATCCACTTCAGACGGAATTGCGGCGCCTTTACCTATTTAACGACCATGACGCTGCAACTGACGCACCAAGTCTTATTGCTTCTGACGAACGCGTCCGAGCCATGGTGCTGGAGATTGGCAGACCCGCTGACTGGGTTGTGCTTTCCGCACTTTGGCAAAGGGTCCAGACTGAACTGGAGTTGCCGGCTCCTGCAATTGCCGTCTCTGGCATAGAGGGCTACCAACTTTGGTTCTCCCTCGCTGAACCTATTCCCGCAACGGAGGCCTTGGCATTTTTGGATGCGTTGCGTCTTCGCTACCTGCATCAGATCGCGCCTGACCGCATTTGCATGATGCCCAACGAAGCTGGACATGCCCGGCTTGTGCCGGCGGTTCAACCGACGACCGGCCAATGGTCTGCCTTTGTTTCCCCTGACCTCGCTGGTATCTTTGCTGACGCGCCCGGGCTCGATGTGTGTCCAAGCCCTGAAGCCCAGGCCAAAATATTGACTCGTCTCGAATGCATTGAGCCGGCTCTTTTCCAATCAGTATTGAGTCGAATCAGCCCCAACCGTGGAATGCAACTGGGTGGCGCAAATGCTCAAACTGTTGTCGCACAAGAATCTCAACTCAAACCCGGCGCAGATCCGAAGCGCTTTTTGCTCGACGTAATGAACGACCAAACCGTGGCGCTTAGTCTTCGCATCGAGGCGGCAAAGGCACTACTGCCCTACTCGTAGGCCAAGGCCAGGCAATACGCCAGTCAAAAGTTGGCGTCACCCTATGATGTGACCGATGTCTAGGGCTGGCCTGCCTGCGCTCCTGCTCGGCAGAACGGATAATCGTGCCATGCACTTCATCGACCTACTCGGCATGCTTGCCGCCGTCCTCACCACCGCCAGTTTTGTTCCCCAAACCATTCACACCTTCCGCACCCGTGATGTGAGCGGCATCTCACTGGTGATGTACAGCGCCTTTACTGCAGGTGTGGCGCTGTGGCTGGTCTACGGGCTGCTGCTCGGGGCTTGGCCCATCGTAGTTGCAAACGTCATCACGCTCACTCTGGCTTCCTCCATCCTGTTCATGAAACTGCGCTATCGCTGAAGAAGGTTGGCAAGTTCGGCTCCTTCGCATGCCCTAGCTGCTGTTGTGGTGCGCAAATGGCGCTAGTGATGCTCACTAATCATGCTAGTGAAAATCCCCCCAAAACTCGCATGAACAAAGGCTTTTCGGGCTTTTTACGCCGATTCCCAATTGTTGCAAACAAACTACATGAGTGACTTGCCGCGCTCATTATTCTTGCTAGTCTGGATTCATTGGTCACCAATATTGCTAGTGTCCATTTTTCAGTTCAAGCAAGGCATGAAGCAAGAGCCAGCGTCGTCTGAATGCGAGCTTTCCATTGTGCAAATATTGCGTCCATTGGGCACTCAGCCCATGTCGATGGAGCGGGCCCATAGGGCGGCACAGTTGCTTGAAGTTCACTGGACGTCCGTGTCCCCCCTGCGCAAGCGCTATCTTGAGGATCATGTGCTTCTTCGCTCACGCCAAGGCCGAAGGTGCCGCGTGAGGGTTCAAACCGCCTAAACTCGGATGTCTACAAGGGAGCCGCCAAACGCTTCTTCAAGGCCTGGTCGAACAACGCCATGCGCAGCAAGTTGGAGCCAGTCAAAAAAGTCGTCAAGATGCTCAGGCGCCACGAAGAAGGGCTGCTCAACTTTATCCAGCACAGAATCAGCAACGCCTGTGCCGAAGGTTTCAACAGTGCTATCCAACTCATCAAGGTCAATGCCCCTGGGTTTCGGGATTTCACCAACTATCGGGCGAGGATTCTGTTTCATTGTGGCAAGTTGAACTTGGCGATGGCCTAGAAATTCACAGTGAATTCAACGAAGCTCCATTAAAAATGGTAATTCGGGAAAGAGTTTGGCGGCAATTCTAAAGAGAGTCTCATCGCGACTAGATCAGGTCACCCGGACCTCGACCTCCATTCCTGTGAACGCGTCAGCTACACCCACATAGCTGCCCGATACTGGCATCAACAGCGTGATGTCACGCGCCACGGCGACCGGAACCAGGTTGAATCCGCCGATACTGCGATTGGTGGGGTCAAAGTTGATCCAGCCTGCCCCGGGCACATAGACCTCTGCCCATGCGTGGGTAGATCCGAATCCTGCGGAGCCCGTCGCACGCTGTTGCGGATCGTACAGATAGCCCGACACGATCCGGGCGCCCATGTCCAGGCTGCGTACCGCCTCGGCAAACAGTATTGCAAAGTCGCGGCACGAACCCCACCCGCGGTCGAGCGATTGGTTGGGAGTCTGGGTACCTTCGCTTTCACGCACCTCGTACTGCAACGCTTCGGACACGCCGTGGCTGATCGCCTTGAGCAGTT
>Ga0075163_10008425_pt1 | contig 13575 bp, 14 predicted proteins | sample JI1023141ADNA_FD_71478 | JGI IMG/M metagenome (GOLD analysis project Ga0075163, IMG submission 71478) | Wastewater effluent complex algal communities from Wisconsin, to seasonally profile nutrient transformation and Carbon sequestration -... | ecosystem: Engineered > WWTP > Effluent > Algae...
CGCCTGCGGGTGCTGGGCTGCGACCTGGTGCAGGGCCACCTGCTGGGCGAGCCCACGGCCGCCGACGTGTTCGGCAGCCGCACCGGCCGCTAGACCCGTTCAGTCGTTGACGGCTAGCTCGTCGAGGTAGTCGGCGAACTTCTCCAGCGCCGCGGCGCGGCGAGTGGGCAGGTGCTCGATGGAGGGGTCGCTGGCGCGGTAGCCCTTCAGCACTTGGCGGGCGACGGTGACCTTGTGCACCTCGTCCGGGCCGTCGTAGATCCGGGCAGCGCGGGCTGCGCGATACATGCCCTCCAGCGGCAGGTCGGTGGTGTAGCCGAGCGAGCCGTGGATCTGAATGGCGCGGTCGATGACGTCGTGCAGCACCTTGGCGCCCCAGAACTTGATGACACCGATCTCCACGCGGGCGTCGCTGTAGTGCTTGCCCGCGGCGTGCAGCTGGTCCATCTTCCATGCGGCCTGCAGGGTGAGCAGCCGGGCGGCCTGCATGTCCGCGTAGCTCTGCGCGATCCAGTCCTGCACCATCTGCTTCTCGGCCAACAGGCTGCCGTGGGCATAGCGGGTGAGCGCGCGTTCGCACAGCAGGTCGAAGGCGCGTCGGCTCTGGCCCAGCCAGCGCATCGCGTGATGGATGCGGCCCGGGCCGAGGCGCTTCTGTGCCAGCGCGAAGCCCTGACCGATGCCGTCCTCGCCGCCGACCACGTTCTCGAACGGCACGCGCACGTTGTCGTAGATGATCTCCGCGTGGCCGCCGGGCTCGCCGGTCTTGTGGTCGGGCTCGCCCATCGTGGGCACGTCGCGGACGATGTTCACGCCCTCGGTCGCGGTGGGCACGATGATCATCGAATAGTTCTTGTACGGCATCTCGTAATCGCCGGTCTTCACCATCACGATCAGGAAGTCGGCGATGGAGGCGTTCGATGAGAACCACTTGTGCCCGTTGATCACCCACTCGTCGCCATCGCGCATCGCCGAGGTGGTGAGCAGCGTGGGGTCGGCGCCAGCACCGGGTTCGGTCATGCTGAAGCAGCTGCGGTACTTGCCGTCCAGCAGCGGCTGCATCCACTGCTCGCGCTGGGCGGCGGTGCCGCCGACGGCGATCAGCTCGGCGTTGCCGCTGTCGGGGGCCTGGTTGCCGAAGATGCCCGGCCCGTAGGGGGTCTGGCCGAGGATCTCGTGCATCAGGCCCAGCTTCACCTGGCCGAAGCCCTGGCCGCCCATGTCGGGCGGGAGGTGCGCAGCCCACAAGCCCTGGCGCTTCACCTCTTCCTTCAGCGGGGCGGTGATGGCCTGGAACACCTTGCGACCCTGCGCGGTGCGCCACTTGTCCGCCAGCGCCTCCAGCGGGATGATCTCGTCACGCACGAACGTGCGCATCCAGGCCAGCTTCGCTTCGAACTCGGGCTCGGTCTCGAAATCCCATGCCATGGCAGTCCCCTCTCGTGCGCCGGGGGCCCCTACCCGACCGACCGGGCGACTGTAGCCACGGCTCGTACACTCGGTCGCCGTGGACGAACGGCTGACGAATGTGCTGACGCTCGCCGTCCTGGGCTTCATGGCGGTGCGGCTGGTCAGCGGGGTCAGGTCATCGAGGTCCACCGACGGGCGGGCGCTCATCGGTCAGGTCCTGCGCCGGGTCGGTTGGCGCCACGTGTGGCCGGTGCCCCTCCTCCTCGCGGTGGTCATCGCCGTGGCCACCGCGCTCGTGCAGCTGCCCGGCCTGTCGTGGGGCTGGTGGAGCATGCTCGGCGGCGAGGGCAACCCGGTGTTCGGCACCTCGGACACCACCAGCGGCACCGTGTGGGAGTGGCTGCTCCCGGGGGTCTTCATGGCGCTGCTGCTCCCGGCGTTGCCGCTGTTCGCCTATGCCGAGGAGCGCATGTTCCGCAGCGGCGCCGAGGACTGGTCGCCGCGGCGGCGGGCGCTGAAGATCGTGCAGTTCGGGATGGTGCACGCGGTCATCGGTATCCCGCTCGGCGCGGCACTCGCGCTGTCCATCGGCGGCGCGTACTTCATGGCCGTGTACCTGCGCGCGTATCGCCAGGTGCCCAGCCGCCGCGAGGCCACGCTCGAGTCGACCGCGGCCCACACCACGTACAACGGCGTGGTCGTGCTGCTGGTCGTGCTGGCGTTGGCGCTCGACGCCCTGCTCTGAACCTGCCTGGCTAGCCTGACCGCCGTGTCGCTGCCTCAACCGCCCACCGTGCCCAGCTGCTATCGCCACCCGGACCGCGAAGGCGGCCGCAGCTGCACCCGGTGCGGCAAGCCGGCCTGCAGCCAGTGCCTCGTGCAGGCGGCGGTCGGTTCGCACTGCCTCGACTGTGCCAAGGCCGCCCGCCCCGACGTGGCCACCCGAGCGAAGCTGGCCTCGTCGCGGGTGCTCACGCCAGTCACCTACGTCATCATCGGCATCAACGCCTTGGTGTTCGTCTGGATGACGTTCCTCGACCGCAACACGCTGTCCAGCGAGGTCACGCAGGCCCACTTCGATCTCGGGCTCGCTCGCGCCCTGGTCCATGGCATCACCGTTGACGGCGTCGTGGTCCTCGAAGGGGGGCAGTGGTACCGGTTGGTCACCTCCGGGTTCATCCACTACGGCATCATCCACATCGGCTTCAACATGTTCCTGCTGTTCCAACTCGGCAACCTGCTCGAGCGGGCCGTCGGCGCCACGAAGTTCGCACTGTGGTATGCCGCCGGGCTGCTGGCCGGCGCGCTGGGAGTGCTCGTTCTCGACGGGAACGGCATCAGCGGCGGAGCCTCGGGCGCCGTCTTCGGGCTGATGGCGGGGGCGGCGGTGGGCATGCACCGGCGGGGTATCAACGTGTTCAGCACCGGCATCGGCACCACGCTGCTGCTCAACTTGGTGCTCACCTTCACCATCCCCAACATCTCCATCGGCGGCCACCTCGGCGGCGCCATCGGCGGTGCCATCTGTGGGTGGGTCATGCTGACGCCCGGTTGGAAGCCGCTGCCGAAGTGGGCCGCCTACGCCACCCCGGCTGCCGTCATCTTCGTCTCCGTCGTCGGCGCCATCCTCGTCGCCGGCTGAGGAACTGCGCACGGCCGTCAGGGGCGGCGCTGGACCTCGGCGTCGATCTCGACCACCTGCTCGTCGTAGCCGAGCAGTGCCACGCCGAGCAGGGTGGCCGGCGGCACGTCGCCGCCGAACCATTCGGTGACGGCTCGCCACGCTGCGCTCATCGTCGGCCGGTCGCCGACCACGTACACCACCACACGGTGGATGTCGCCGACCCCGAACCCGTGAGTGCCCAGGACGGCAGCGAGGTTGTCGAGGCACTGCCGTACCTGGGCGGATGGATCGCCCGGGGCAACCAGGTGGCCGTGCTGGTCGTGCGGCACCTGGCCCGCCAGGAACAGGCGCTCGCCGACCAGGTCGGCGTAGCGGTAGCTCGGGGTCTCGGCCAACCCGGCCGCACGCTCGGTTTCGTTCACGCACCCAGTCTGACCTGGGCGAAAGTACTCTGTCACACCCTTTTGCGACACTGCTCGTATGGCCCACAGCGAACCCACCACCCAGGCCCCGCAGCAGTCCGCCGCCGAGCAATTGGCGCTGCTGTCGCCGGCCGACCTTCCCTTGCAGTTCCGTCTCGACAAGTCCACCCGCGAGCGCGGGCTGGCACACATCGCTGCGCTCAAGGCGCAGTTGGCCGCCCGGGCCGCCGCTCGCCAGGGCGAGGCTGCCCCGGTCCGCAAGGCGGCCTAGCCGGCGTTGGGCGCCAGCGCCTTCACGGCGTCCCAGTGCTTCAGCTCGGGGTCCAGCGGCATGATGGCCAGCGACGTGGTCGTCACGCCGTTGTCGAAGTAGCGCTGGATGGTGGCCCGGCAGTGCTCCGGGGAGCCGTGCACGATGAGCTGGTCCACCACTTCGTCGGGAATGGCGGCCAATGCGGCCTTGCGGTCGCCGGCCTTCCATGCGTCCCACATGCCTTGCAGCGCCGGGCCGCGGCCCAGCCACTCCTGGAACGCGGCGTACACGGGCACGTTCATGTAGGCAGCAATGGCGAAGCGGGCGCCGGCGCGCACCGCGTCGGCGTTCTCACTGGGGCACACGAAGATGCGGGCCACGATCTCCTTCTCCACACCGCCCGCGGCGTCGTGCACCACCTTGGCCACCTGCGGCACGTCGTCGGCGCCGAGCCAGTTGATGATGGCGCCGTCGCCCTCACGGGCCGCCAGCTTCAGCATGCCCTCGCGCAGCGCTGCCACCAGGATGGGCGGCTGCTGCTCGGGCCGCACGCCCAGCTTGAAGCCGTTCACCTCGAAGGTGTCGTAGCGCTTGGCCACCTTCTCACCGGTGAAGGCGTCGCGCAGGAAGCGCACCACGTCGCGCACCTTCTTGTACGGCTCCTCGAACGGCACGCCGTTCCAGCGTTCCACGATCACGTTGCTGCTGCTGCCGATACCGATGGCGAAGCGGCCGGGCGCCGCGTCGGCCAGTGAGGCGACGCACTGGGCGAAACACGCTGGCGAGCGGGTGTAGGCGGGAATGATGGCCGTGCCCAGGCGCAGGCGGGGCTCCCACGCCGCGGCCAGCGCCAGCGGGGTGAAGCCGTCGGCGCCGTCGCTCTCGGCGGACCAGATGTCGGTGTAGCCCATGTCGGCCAGCTCGCCCAGCTTCTCGCGGTGGCTGTGCAACGGGCCCGGCAGCGGCACGGTCATTCCGGGTCGGATTGGCATGGTCATTGGGTTACCCCTTCCGTTCTTTGAACGAGGCATCTTTCCAGAACCGCACGATGCAGCTCTGGCTGGCGGTCGCCATCAAGGTGCCGTCCTCCGCGAACATGTGCACCAGCCCGTGCCCGAAGCCTCGGCCCACGGCGTGCACACGGATGTCCAGCAGCACCCATTCGGTGGGCACCAGATGCACCACGCGCAGTGTGTTGTCGAGGCTGTTGCCGCCACCGATGACACCCAGTGCCTGGCCCACGCCCATCGGCACGAAGTCGCCCAGTACGGCCAGCGCCGTGGCGTCCACGGCTTCCAGCACGTCGGGGATGCGCGCCCACATCAGCACCTGGCCGTCGCTCTGCTCGCCATTCATGGTCTCGAACGAGCGGCCCTTCACCATCCGCTGTTCCAGACGCTCGTTGATGGTGCCGTCGATGGGGTGGCGGTGCGGGCGCACCACACCTTCGGTGGGGCCCGGCACGTCGGGCATCTTCTCCCACTGGCCCTCCAGCTCCAGCGGGCGATTGCCCAGGGCAGCGTTCACGGTGAGGATCTCCCGGTTGCCCACGTGGCACACGGCGCGTGCCTGGGTGATCTGGTGGCCTTCCACCGCGATCGTCACGTCCACGTCCATCACTTCGCCGGGCTTGGCGTAGCTGAGGTACTGGGCGGTGGCCCACACCACCTCGCGCCCGCTGGTGCCCTCCATCGCGGAGATCGCCGCACCCAACCCGCACCCACCGAACAGGAAACCGCCCGTGGTGGCCAGCGACGGTGTCACCTCCATCGACCAGCGAAACGGGTTGTGGCTCTGCTGAAGCCCGAGGAATGATCGACTGTCCATGAGAGTCCGACTCTAGGTGTGCCGGACGTCAACCTGGCGAGCGAGGGTCTCAGAGGCCACGCCGGGAGACTGTGTGCATGAAGTACGCATTCAGGTACGACGGAATCGGAGGCTGGGTCACCCGCACGCTGGCTCTCGGCTCCCGGTTCAGCACCATCGAGGTCACCGCCGACACGGTGAAGGTGCGCCTGGGTTGGGCGTTCCGGGCCACCATCCCTCGCCGCAGCATCATCGCTGCTACTCCCGGCCGCGGTCGGCCGTTCAGTCGCGGCGCACACGGCTGGCGCGGACGATGGCTCGTGAACGGGTCGGGCGACGGGTTGGTGGTCCTCACCATCGAGCCGGCCACGCGTGCCTGGGTCACCGGAGTGCCGGTGAAGCTTCGGCAGTTGACGGTCAGCGTGATCGCTCCGAGCGAGCTGATCGAGGCCCTCGCAGTAGGGTGACCCCCATGGGGGATACACCGTGGCAGGGCGATGCCTGCTCGCTCGTCGAAGAGTTCCGAGCCGGACGGCGCACGCCGCTGGAGGAATTGCAGGCAACCTACGCGGCCATCGAGGCCAGTTCGCTGAACGCGTTCTGCTACCTGCCGCGTGAACAGGCCGAGGCCGCCGCGAAGGCGGCCGATGTGAGCAAGCCGTTCGGCGGTGTGCCCATCGGCGTGAAAGAGCTCGACCAGGTGGAGGGCTGGCCCGACACGCACGCGTCCGTGCCCTTGAAGGACCAGGTAGCCGGCCACACCGGCACCATGGTGCGCCGCATCCGCGACGACGGCGGCGCGGTGCTCGTGGGCCTCACCACCGCCAGCGAGTTCGGCGGCGTCAACGTCACCCGCACCAAGCTGCACGGCACCACGCACAGCCCGTGGCAGTACGGCAAGACGCCCGGCGGCAGCAGCGGCGGCACCGCCGCCGCAGTGTCGGGCGGGCTGGTCACGTTGGGCACCGCCGGCGACGGCGGTGGCAGCATCCGCATTCCCGCCGGCTTCACCGGCATGGTGGGCCTCAAGGCCACCATCGGCCGCATTCCTCGTGGCCCGATGGCGCAGTACGGCAACCTCACGGTCACCATCGGTTGCATCTCGCGCTCCGTGCGCGACACCGCCCGCTGGTTCGACGTGGCCAACGGCTTCGACGCCCGCGACCCGCTCAGCATGCCGCGCGAGACCGGCTGGGAGGCTCAGCTGGGCACTCATCTGGCCTCGCTGCGCGGTGCCAGGGTGGCCTTCGCCCCGAACTGGGGCAATGCCACGGTGTCGCCGGTGATGTGGGAGCTGCTGGAGGAAGCCGGCACCGCGCTGGCCGCCGAGTGTGGCATGCAACGCGTCGACGGCATCGATGTCGCCATGCCGCGTATGGGCGCCGCCTGGTCGCTCAGCGGCAACATCTCCATCGAGGCGCAGCTCGTCGACCACTGGCCGGCATGCGCCGACGACCTCACGCCTGAGATCCGCTTCGGCATGGAGATGGCCGTCGGTAAGTACGACGCCGCAGCCCGCGCGAAGATCGAGCGCCGCAGGGTGGAGGTGAACGAGGCGATGGCGCGCATCTTCGACCCTGTCGACGGTGTCGACTTCGTCATCACCGCCAGCAACCCCGACGTGGCGTTCGACGCCGACGGCCCACTGCCGGGCGTGTTCGGCGGCATCGACGCCGGCCCGGGCAACAACGGTCGCCTCACCTTCCCGGCCAACCTGCACGGCAACCCGGCCATCTCCATCCCCGCCGGCACGCTCGACGGGCTGCCCATCGGGCTGCAGGTGGTCGGCCGCCACTTCACCGAACAGCAACTGCTCGACCTTGCGCTCACCGTCGAGCGCACTCGCCCGTGGCCGCTGGTGGCCCCGGGCTCCCCGGTGTGACCGCGCACCACACCGCGCCGGAGCGCACACCGTTCAACGCCGAGCAGCGGTTGCTGGCCATCGGCATGGTGCTGGCCGTGATGCTCGTGGCCTTCGAGGTCACGGCGGTCATCACCGCGCTACCCACCATCACCGACGAACTCGGTGGCGACTCGCTGTACGGCGTGTCGCTGGCCATCTACACGCTCGCCAACATGGTGGCGCTGGTGGTGGCTGGCGAACTGTCGGACCGACACGGCCCGGCCCTGCCGTTCGCGGTCAGCATCGTGACACTCGTGGTGGGCCTGGTCGTGGCCGCCGCTGCACCCTCGATGACCTGGATCGTCGTGGGCCGCGCGCTGCAGGGTGCGGGCACCGGCGGCTTCTCCCCCATCGCGTACATGCTGGTGAAGCGAGCCTTCCCGGCGAACCGACAGCCGATGATGTTCGCCTACCTGTCCGCGGGGTGGGTGCTGCCCAGCCTGTTCGCCCCCGCGCTGTCGGGATGGATCACGGACGTGTTCGGGTGGGAGTGGGTGTTCCTCGGGCTCATCCCCTTCGCTCTCGCGGTGGGCGTGCTCGCGATACGCCCGATGCGCCGCTACGGGCCGGTGCCCTTCGACCGGGTCGGAAGCAACGTGCCCGTCGCCATCATGGCCGCCGGTGGCGTGGGGGCCTTCGTGCTCGGCCTGCAGTTCGCGAATCCGATCGCCGCCATCGGCACCGTGGTGGCCGGTGCTGCCATCGCGCTGCCCGCGCTGCGCCGCCTGCTGCCTGCCGGCATTCTCTCCGCTCGCGCCGGCCTCCCGGCCATCATCGCCTGCCGCATCATCGGCACCGCGGCGTTCCTCGGTGCCGACAGCTTCATCCCGCTCGCGGCCGACCGCATCCACGACGCCAGCCCTACCGCGCAGGGTTTCGTCATCATCGGCGCCGCACTCACCTGGACGGGCGGGCAGTGGCTGCGCGCCCGCAACCCACCGACCGACACGGCGAGGGCCGTGCAGGTGGGCTTCCTGGTGATGCTGCTCGGTCTGGCCCTGGTGGTGCCCGTGCTGTGGGCAGCGTGGCCGCTGTGGGCCACGTTCCTGGCGTGGGCCGTAGGTGGCTTGGGCGTCGGCCTGCTCTACAACCCCGCCACCGTGGCGGCCATGTCGTACGCCACCGACGGTCGCGAGGGTGAAGTCAGCAGCCAGGTGACGCTGGCGGACTCCGTCGGGTTCTCGCTGATGGGCGGCATCGGCGGTGCGACGGTGGCCATCGCCGATCGCACCTCGTGGTCCCTCGCTGGCGCACTGGGCACCAACTTCGGGCTGGCGATGGCGTTGACCATGCTCGGTGTCGTCGCTGCTCGCCGTGTGCGCCCGCTGCACTAGCGCAGCATGCAACACTCGCAGACGATGACGGACGCAATCAGCCTGCGGGGAGTACGGAAGCGGTACGGCGACTTCACTGCGGTGGACGGCGTCGATCTCACCGTGGCATTCGGCGAGATCGTCGCGGTACTGGGGCCCAACGGCGCCGGCAAGACCACCACGGTCGAGATCTGTGAGGGCTATCGCACACGTGACGCTGGTGAGGTCGACGTGCTCGGCTGCGACCCAGCCACCGCGGATCGCGCCTGGCGCGAGCGGGTGGGCATCGTGCTGCAGACGTCCGGCTTCACCGACGAGCTCACCGTGCGCGAGACCGTCGCCCACTTCGGCTCGTGCTACCGGTCGCCCCGCGACACCGACGAGATCATCGCTGCGGTCGGCCTCACCGAGAAGGCGAAGGCTCGGGCTAGCAGCCTCTCCGGCGGTCAGCAACGTCGGCTCGACGTGGCGGTGGGCGTGGTCGGGCGACCTGAACTGCTGTTCCTCGACGAGCCGACCACCGGCTTCGACCCCGAGGCCCGGCGACACTTCTGGAGCCTCATCCGCTCCCTGCGCGACGAGGGCACCACCATCGTGCTCACCACTCACTACCTCGAGGAGGCCGAGGCGTTGGCCGACCGTGTGGCCGTGTTGGTGAATGGTCAGGTGAAGGCAGTGGCTCCGCCGGCCACCCTCGGCGGGCGCGCCCAAGCCGCCGCCATCGTGCGCTGGACCGACGACGACGGCCCACGAGAGCTGCACACCACAGAGCCGACGAAGGCCGTTGCCGATCTCGCGTCGATCTTCGCCGGTGAGGTACCCGAGCTCACCGTCACCCGGCCGACGCTCGAAGACATCTACCTCGGCATGATCGCGGACGAGCGATGAGCACCGGCGTGCACCTCTCGCCCACCACCGCGCGCCTCGGCCGGGGGCGCACCGTGGTGGAGATGAAGAACCTGCTGCGCAATCGGCAGAACTTCGGGTTCACGGTGCTCTTCCCGGTGATGATGCTGCTGCTGTTCGCGTCCATCTTCACCGGGACCATCGACGGCACTACCGTCGAGGTCAGTCAGGTGTACGTCGCCGGCATCGTCGGCAGCTCGTTGATGTCGACGGCCTTCGTCAGCCTGGCCATCGGCATCTCCATCGAACGCGACGCCGGCCTGCTGAAGCGGCTCGCAGGAACGCCCATGCCGAAGGCCGCATACTTCATCGGCAAGATCGGCATGGTCCTCGTCGTGAGCGTGTTGCAGACCGTGCTCATGCTCGCCATCGGTGTGGCGCTGTTCGACGTGTCGATGCCGCGCACGTTCGACGCCTGGTTCACGTTCGCCTGGGTGTTCCTGCTCGGGGTCACCGCGTCCACACTGCTGGGCATCTCGGCCGGTGGGCTGATCAGCGACGCGAAGGCTGCACCGGCAGTGATGAACCTGCCGTTCGTCGCGCTGCAGTTCATCTCCGGGGTGTGGATCACGGTCGATCAGTTGCCGTCGTGGCTGGTGAAGGTGTCGCAAGTACTTCCGTTGCACTGGATCTGTCGTGGCATGCGGTCGGTGTTCCTCCCCGACTCGTTCAAGATCGTCGAGCCAGGCGGCACCTGGCAGCTGGGTACCGCCGCCATCGTGTTGTCGCTGTGGTGCGTCGTCGGCTTCGTGGTGGCCGTGCGGTCGTTCCGCTGGACTCGGGGCTGACCCGAGTCAGCTCGGCACGTCGCTGACGAGCGCACCGTCGCGCAGTACCAGGGTGCGGGTGCGGCGCACGTTGGTGAGCAGCTCGCGGTCGTGGCTCACCAGCAGCACCGTGCCGCTGAACGTGTCGAGCGCTTGTTCGAGCTGCTCGATGGCTGGCATGTCGAGGTGGTTGGTGGGCTCGTCGAGCACGATGCAGTTCGAGCCCTTCGCCATCAGCAGCGCCAGCACCAGGCGGGTGCGTTCGCCCGGTGACAGCGACTCCGCCGGACGATTGACGTGCTCGGCGGCGATCCCGAACTTCGCCAGCAGCGTGCGCGCCTCGGGCACCAACATGCCGGTGGCCGCCATGAACCCGGCAAGCACCGTCGGCTGATCGGTGAGCTGTTGGCGCGCCTGTTCGAGCCGCCCCACCACCACACCGGGGCCGCGCCACTGAATGCCGGACGTGAGCGGTGTCTCCCCGAGGAGGGCGGCCAGCAGCGTGGACTTGCCGCTGCCGTTGGGTCCTTCGATGACCACCCGTTCACCGTGGCCGATCTGCAGGTCGATGGGGCCGAGGCGGAACGTGTCGCGCTGCACCACTGCCTGCTGCAGGCGAGCCACCACGTCGCCACTGCGTTCGACCTCGGCCAACTGCATCCGCAGCTGCCACGCCTCGCGAGGCTCCTCGACCACCTCGAGGCGCTCCATCATCTTGTCGGTGCGAGCAGCCTTGCCGGCGAGTTGCTCGCTCTGGTTGATCTTGAACGACTTGATGTTCTTGTCGTTGTCGCTCGGCTTCTTCTTCGCCTTCGACAGGCCCTGCGTGGCCCACTCACGTTCGCGCTGCGCGCGGCCGGCGAGCGACGAACGTTTCGCGTCGTACTCCTCGTAGGCGGCGCGTGCGTGCTGCCGTGCGAGGTCGCGCTCGTGCAGGTAGACGTCCCAGCCGCCGGCATAGCGAGTGGCCTGGTGGCTGAACTCGTCGATCTCGACGACGTGGGTGATGGTGCGCTGCAGGAAGGTGCGGTCGTGGCTGACGATCACGCAGCCGGCATTGAGGCCGACCACGAACTTCTCCAGCCGGGCGAGCCCATCGAGGTCGAGATCGTTGGTGGGCTCGTCGAGCAGGAACACGTCGAAGCGCGCCAGGAACAGCGCGGCCAGGCCCACGCGTGCCGCCTCGCCACCACTGAGGCTGGGGAGGCGCTCGTCGAGCAGCCGTGCGGGCAGGCCGAGATCGGCCCACACGTCGGCCACCCGCGAGTCGAAGTCGGCAGCGCCGAGCGCCAGCCAACGGTCGAGCGCGTCACTGTAGGCATCGCCAGCGTCGGGGTCGCCGGCCGCCATCGCTGCGGTCGTGGCGTCGAGCGCCGCACCTGCGGCGGCGACACCGGTGCGCCGTTCGAGGTGCTCGCGCACGGTCTCATCAGCGCGCTCGGGTTCCTGCGGCAGGTACCCGACGTTGGCCGACGCGGGGGCGAGCGTCACCCTGCCGGCATCGGGCTGGAGTTGGCCGGCGACCACGCGCAGCAAGGTGGACTTGCCGACGCCGTTGGGCCCGACCAGGCCGATGCGTTGGCCGGGGTCCACAGCGAGGTCGACGCCGGTGAGGATGTGCCGTGCACCGAGTGCGAGCGAGATGTCACGGGCGTGCAGGGATGCGGTCATTGAGGAACCTCCGGGGACTCGAAGCTGACGGGTCGGGGTGGGTTCTCAGCCATTCATCGCCCCAAGTCTGCCGTGCCGACACCTGCACGGCACCCGAATTTCCGGATCGCGAGACGCGCGGGTCAGCCGCCGGTGATGGCGCGGCCGACGATCTCGCGCATGATCTCGCTGGTGCCGCCGTAGATGGTCTGGATGCGGCTGTCGGCCCACGCGCGAGCGATGGGGTACTCCAGCATGTAGCCGTAGCCGCCGTGCAGCTGCAGGCAGCGATCGACCACCTTGTTCTGCAGTTCGGTGGTCCAGAACTTCGCGGCCGCCGCCTGCTCGGCCGACAGCTGGCCGGCGCAGTGCTGCTCGACGCAGCGGTCGACGTACACCTGGCCGATCTGCACCTCCGTGCTCAGCTCGGCGAGCAGGAACTTGTTGTGCTGGAACTGCGCCACCGGCTGGCCGAAGGCCTTGCGTTCCTTCGTGTACGCCAGCGTCTGGTCGAGGGCCGCCTGGCACACGGCCAGCGCGCCCACGGCCATCCCCAGGCGCTCCTGGGCCAGATTGAGCATGAGGTAGTAGAACCCCTTGCCCTCCTCGCCCAGCAGGTTGGCCACGGGCACTTCCACGTCGGTGAAGAACAACTCGGCCGTGTCCTGCGCGTGCATGCCCAGCTTGTCGAGGTTGCGACCCCGTTCGAAGCCCTTCATCCCGCGCTCCAGCACGATCAGGCTGATGCCGCGGTGCTTCGCCTCGGCGTCGGTCTTCACGGCGACGATGACAGCATCGCTGTTGATGCCGTTGGTGATGAACGTCTTGCTGCCGTTCACCACGTACGTGTCGCCGTGGCGGACGGCCGTGGTGCGGATGTTGGCCAGGTCGCTGCCCGTGTTGGGCTCGGTCATCGCGATGGCCGTGATGCACTCGCCGCTGACCATGCCCGGCAGCCAGCGAGCCTTCTGCTCGTCGTTGCACAGGCCGATGAAGTACGGCAGCACGATGTCGTTGTGCAGCGTGAACCCGTTGGCGCTGCCGATGACGCCGGTGTAGCTGACTTCCTCCTGCATCACCGCCGCGAAGCGATAGTCGTCGGTGCCGCCACCGCCGTACTGCTCGGGAACCGTGAGACCGAGGAACCCGTGCGACCCGGCCGCCAACCACAGGTCGCGCGGCGTGATGCCATCGCGCTCGTACTGCTCGTGGTGCGGCACGACCTCCTTGTCCAGCCACGCGCGAAACGCGCTGCGGAACTGCTCGTGCTCGTCGGCGTACAGATTGCGGGGAATGTCACGCATGCCCGCAGGCTACGCACCCACCGGCCTCTCGCTACTTGCCGGGGAGGGTTTGCTGCAGTGTCAGGACGTCGGCGAACAGGTCGCCGTGCTCCTCCACTCGGGCCAGCACTTCACGCCAGGTGAAGCGCAGCTCGGGGGCGCCGTCGGCGCAGGCGGCGACTTCGTCCCACGCGACCGGGGTGCTGCACGTGGGCTCGGGCCGGGCGCGCATGGAGTA
>Ga0075163_10008426_pt1 | contig 13574 bp, 10 predicted proteins | sample JI1023141ADNA_FD_71478 | JGI IMG/M metagenome (GOLD analysis project Ga0075163, IMG submission 71478) | Wastewater effluent complex algal communities from Wisconsin, to seasonally profile nutrient transformation and Carbon sequestration -... | ecosystem: Engineered > WWTP > Effluent > Algae...
TGGACGGGTCGGAAGTCGTTTACCTGCTGGTCGGACTGGAATACAACATCGACGTGTGGCGGCGCGATTGGCCGGTGGTCATGGAAAACACCATCCAGGCCTGCCTGGCCAACAATGCCAAACTGGTATTTCTGGACAACGTGTATGCATACGGGCTGGTGAACGGCCCCATGGCCGAAAACACGCCCATCCGCCCCACCAGTGAAAAAGGAAAAGTACGAGCCAAAATCTTGCAATTGCTGTTCAACGCCGAGCAAAACAAACAACTCCGCGCCTGCGTGGCCCGCGCAGCCGATTTCTACGGCCCCGAATGCAACACCAGCGTGCTCAATGCTACGGTCTTCGAACGTTTTGCCAAAGGCAAGTCCGCCTTTGTGATGGGCCGCGCCGACAAAATCCACAGTTTTACCTACACCCCGGACATCGGCCGTGCACTCGCCATCCTCGGCACCGACGACCGCGCCAATGGCCAGGTGTGGCATTTGCCGACCTCGGCTGAACGCTGGACCGGCGAAACCTGGGTGAAAGCCGCCGCGCATTTCTTCGGTATCAAACCCAAATTCCAGTCCACGCCGACATTTGTGCTCCGCCTTATGGGCTTGTTCAACCGGCTTTTCCGCGAAATGGTGGAGATGAACTACCAGTATACCAACGATTACATTTTTTCTTCCGATAAATTCGAGCGCACCTTCGGCATGAAGCCTACCCCCAACGAACAGGGCGCCCAGGAAACCGCAGCCTGGTATAAAACGAAGTAAAACAATATGGAAACGGCACAGCATCTCAACTACCTCGACTCCACCCGCAAACTGTTTGCCTACTACCGCAAACTCGGCGACAAAGCCCTGGCCCAGATCGGCGACGAGCACATCCACTGGCACCCGTCGCCCGAAAGCAACAGTGTGGCAATCATCGTGAGGCACCTCAGCGGCAACATGTTGAGCCGCTTCACCGATTTCCTGACCAGCGACGGCGAAAAGCCCTGGCGCGACCGGGAGGCCGAATTTGAAGACGGCGACACCAACAAGGCCAAGTTGCTGATGGCCTGGGACATGGGCTGGGAATGCTTTTTCCAGGCTGTGAACCCGCTCACCGAGGACGACCTGGGCAAAATCGTGTATATCCGCAACCAGGGCCACACCGTGCTGGAAGCGCTGCAGCGCCAACTCGCGCACTATTCCTACCACATTGGCCAATTGGTGTACCTCTGCCGCCTGCTGGCCGGCGAAAACTGGCAGTCGCTTTCCATCCCCAAGGGCGGATCGCAGGCTTTCAATGCCGATAAATTTGCGCAGGAAAAGGAACGTGTGTTTTTCGCGGACAAGAAAGAGTAAGTTATTCTTTTTCCCAGATCATCTCTCCTTTGCGATTGATGCGGAAAGTCACTTCGGTTTGGTCGTTGTAATGCAATACCAGTGCCCATCCTTCAGCATTAAAGTGAGTGGCTGCCGTGAACTTACATGGTATTTTAACTTCTCCATTTCGGCTGATCCAGCCCCATTTTCCATTTTTTTGCACCATAATCCAAGAATAAGTGACATCTGGGTCATCTTCAATTGCAATATCATCGTACTCTGGCATAATTACAACTCTATCCGAAATGGAATACAAGCCTTTTTTACCATCTTTTACCAGCAATACTTTATCCTTAAAAACAAACGAATAATCGTCAAGCATGCACGGAATCAAACTCTCCCCTTTTTTATCATATAGTCCATACTTACTCTTATTGCTTAAATATCCGCTGTTCGCGGATTTAACAGTTGAAGATACAATAATTAAATCCAATTGGTCATGAAGCCAGATATTTTCGTACTTAACAGGAATTATCACATTGCCAGTTGTATCGATAAGGCCCATGTGATGATCTTTCTGAACTGTTGCAACTCTATTTAAAAATGATGAAGTCTTGCTGTATTGTAAAGGGACAACAACATTCCCGATTTTATCAATATACCCAAATTTGCCTTCCATTTTTACCGGAGCGAGATCAGATGTAAAAAAGCCAACTTCATCGTATTTATCTTGGATAACAAGTTCACCAGTTGTATCGATAAAACCCCACTTTCCATTAAAAACGGCTGCCCTGCCATTGATAAAATCAGATGCCAACTTATATTGAGGGCTCACAACAACATGGCCCGACTGGTCCATATATCCAAACTTCTCATTCTTTTTAAATAGAACCAGTTTAGAATCAGAGACTACGCCAATTCCTTGAAATACCGGGGCAAAAATCTCTTCACCTTTGGAATTTATCTCTCCCCAAAGGCCTCTTTTTTGCACCAATATATTCTTTGTATTCACGGACAAGTTCTTTGCATTCATAGTCTGATGGACAGATTCATAAATGGGTGACGCTATCACTTTGCCAGATGTATCTAAAATACCAAATTTGTTGTTTTTCATAGCAAATATCAGATCGCCCTCCCACCTCCACATAGAATCATATTCCATCTCAACAATAGCAACCCCGTGTCGATCAATCACCCCCCAAAGTTTATCCTGCTTAACAATTGATACACCATATTTAAAAGGTGTTGCTTTATTAAAGCGCAGAGGGATCGTTTCTACTCCGGTCACATCTATGTACCCATAACTACCCTCTCGTTGTACGCAAGCATAGCCCTCATTAAAGTCTGACACACTATTATAGTGCGGCTTGATAATTTCGGCATAATTTTCATCGAGAAACCCCCATTTGTTTTCAGCATTTTTTACGGCAGCAAGACCTTCATGAAATTCTCGAATTTCCGGGTAATCAGAAAAAAAAAGGGTTTCTTGTCTTCCTGCGGTATCTATAAATATAAATTTGCCATTATTTTTAGCCCAGGTCAGGTCATATTGAAATGCACCAACAGATTCATACTGCGGCGGGATAAGAATTTCCCCCTTTTTATTCATCAAACTCCTGTGCCCGTCAAGAACTGCCCACCTGTGCTCGTTTCTATTTAAATTGAATATTTTATCGTAAATCAAGGGTATGATTTCTTGAGCAGACTTATTGATAACCCCCCATTTGTTTTGCTTCTTCACACAAGATTGGCCTTGCAAAAAAGGCCAAACCATATCATATTCCAGTGGAACAATTTCTTTACCATTTCTGTCAATTGCACCCATTTTACTGTTTTTTTCTACAATAGCAATTCCTTCTTGAAAAGGCCATAAATTATCGTAACCTGTAGAGAAAACCTTATGGCCGGATTTATCAATAAAAAAGACATACCCCTCTTTACGTACAACAGACAATCCTTCAGAAAATGCCGATGCATTTTCAAAATGAAGTGGTATAACAACTTTGCCTTTCTTATCTACAAAACCGAAGTAGTTATTTTTACCGACTAATGCCAAGCCTTCGCGAAAGCCCCCCACAAAATCGTATTGCGGTTGTATTACCTCATTCCCCAATTTATCGACAATACCCCACTGCCCGCCTTTTTTAATGGCTGCCAGCCCGTCATAAAAACACCCTATTAAATCATACTTTTGGGAAGCAACCGTTTCAAAAAACATCTTAACTTCCTGAGGGCTGTTCCACTCTCCAAGTGAATACAATAATGAGGGGCTATACCGCAATGAAGGTTTGTCAACACGGTAATTAAGATCAACGCCATTTTCTAATGCAAGGCCAATATGTCCATCGCCTACAAGGCAATATATATTACCCATTGCTTTAAATATACCATTGTATCCCGGCAGGGATGTTAACTCGTTTCCGTTTTTATCGACAAAAAAGTATTTGTCACCCTCGGAGAAAATAGCAATGCCATTATGGAATGGGTCAGGATTATTGGAAAAAATAAAAGGTGTAACCATCTCACCCAACGGAGTGGCAATGGCAAATTTCCCGTTTTGGTACACCCAGATTCGCTGCTCCTGGTAAATACTGTCGATCTGAGCTTGGGCGCCTTCTTCCGGGCACAGGCGGGCAGCCACTTGCAGGAACTTGACTGCATCGGCAAACCGCTCCTGTTGGCGCAATACCTTGCCCGTGGCGAGATAGCATTCACACAAGCAGGTTTCGCTGCCTCCGCAACGAACGGAGCAGCAATTGGGCACATCCGGTGAACACGGGGTTACAAGATCAGTCTGTAGCACATCGCCTTCCAACTTCGGCATAGAGGAGTGCTGGGCAGGCAGGACAATAGCGCGAAGAAGTACGACAAAAAGGAACACTTTTTTCATGGCATGTGTAATGGGGATCGGGTTTGACGTTTATTTTCGACTTTCGCAATCTCGGATCGCATCGAGCACAGTCTTGTCTCCATTTTTGATTTTCCATGCTTTGCGCAGATAATGCAATGCGCCAAGACAATCATTGGCCGCTTTCATGGTCATGCCTATGTCGCGATTGTGTTCAAAATCATACTCGGCCGCTTCGGCTACACAACGATCGATGTCCTTCTGGAGCACACGCTTTTCCGCCGGTAAAGCGACCAGTTGCTGTGCGTTCTTATAAGCTTGGATGGCGTCAATAAAACGTTTCTGGTTGCGAAAGTTGAGGGCTTCCGAACGGTATTTTTCACATTGCTCCTGTTTGGCTTTTTGCTCTGCGACCACTTTCTGGGCAAGGTTTATTTCCGCCAACCTGGCACTTTCTCTGGCCCTGATCACATTTACCCGACTCATTGAATCGCTTCGTTGTGCGGATTTAAGCGCACTTTGAGAGATTATCAGTAAACTATCCGACCACATCCTCGACGTCAGGGCTGCTTTTGCATTTTGTTCGGCTTCCATCTGACTGAGCCGTGAGACATACCAAAAATACACGGACGCCAATGCCAGTACACTGGCCAGCAATGCTACCAGGTTGGCACGTCGCGCATTCGTTTCGGCTTTTTTTTGGTTGATTTCTGCAAATATGGCGTTTTTTTTAGCCAACTCATTCAGGCGCTCCAATTCACGAACCCTTGCCTGTTCCGCTCGTGCCATCTCTTCTGCTTCCTTCGCTTTTTCCTCGGTCTGGCGTTGCTTGCGCTCGATTTCATGGGCGCGTTTGTATTTCAGAATCGGCGCAACCAGGGTGTCATGGCTGATTTCGTAGTTGTAGCGGCCCAGGTTGTTGGCTTCGCGACGCAGCAGGAATGTATTTTCCAGTTGACGGAGCAATTCGGGGTCGGCTCCACGGTTGCGAAATTGATGCACCAGTTGGTCGGCATCCACGCTCAGGCGACGGGCCTCGCCTGTAGCGGGGTCATCGTACAGCAATCCTTCTTCTATAATTGCCTGAGCGGCAGGTTGAACGGATGAGTTGAGCAGGGATAACTGGGATTTGTAGTAGGCTTCAAAAATATGAGCGATTTCGGGCAAATCTGAGTGTTTGACAGCCCCGGAAATATTGCCACGAATGACCTCCTGTTCAAAATGCTGACACAACACCTGCAATTGAAACGCTTCGATACCTGCTGCTGCGCCTTGATCGGAATTGGAAAGTTCCGAAATTATCCGGCTCAGCGCATCGGTCTCATATCCAAAGGACGGCGCCACGAAACCTTCAGATTGAGGCAAAGCAGCTGGCCTTACCACAGCTTCGCGAGCCTGTTGATGGGTAAGGGCTTTGAGTTCGTACCGTTTGTGCAGAATCGCCGGCAATTCCTCCGAAAGTTTATTCAACTCGCTCATCCGGTCGGAACGGATGACAAAAACTGCCTTTACCTCCATTGGATGGCTCAGATAGTTCTTTTCGTCCTTGCTCAAATCGGCCCAGCGGTCGCGCATGGTCTGTGGAATACGCGTATAAAGCAGCTCGGCCAGTTGCAGCCGGAAAGCGTATTGCTGATCCTGTGGATAGGAAAAAAACTCTTCGAACTGGTCGAATAGCAATACCAGGTGCTGCATTGAGCGCCGCTTGCAGGCAAACCAAAGTCCACCGGTCTTTTTTTCGGGGAAAAAATCCAAAAAAGCGCCTTCAGGGGGTTCCTCAGGAAATGCCTCCATCAGTTTTTCCTGCAGCTTAACGAGTGGCATGCTGCTGTGCCCTTCTACGAAATTGCCGAACCGAACCGTAACGGGCTTGAAAGTTACTTTTTCCAATCCGCCATTTTTGTCTTCCTTTTCCAGTGGCTCGGCTGCAAAAAGGGGAATGATCCCGGCATTGAGCAGCGAGCTTTTGCCATACCCGGACTTACCGAATAATAGCACCAGTTTTTCCATCGCGACGAGGCGGTAGAAATCACTCAAGTCGCGTTCACGTCCAAAAAAACGATTGGCCTCGGAAGTTTCGAACGGCTTGACACCTGGGTATCGGTACTTCGACATTTTGGCGGATTGGTTGGGGTGTTGTTGGTTAAGGTGGTTGAATTGAGGTCTTTCAGACTTTGCCGGCAGCGTCTATTCCTTTGGCGGCTTGCAGAATACCGTCCACAATCCGGTTGTATTCCACTACCTCGTCACGACTGTCCAGTTTGCCATTGGCTTTTTCTTCGCGCAATTTGGCGTAGCGGCCCGAGAACATCGCAGCATCGGATTCCAGAGCCGTACCCTTCGTGGCGCTCAACAAGGCATCCAGTGCCTTTTCGGGCTGATATTGCTGAATGTGTCGGATGATATTGGTGACCTGCTCAGCAACGGGGTCCGAAACTGGTCGCAATGATACAGGTGCGCCGGGCTGGGCAGCGGCTTGGTACAATGCCTCTAATGGTTGGGTATCGCCGGAAAGGAATTCGATTTTAAACTGTTGTACCAGGAAATTGCGCGTCGCCCCCTCACCGATATTGTGCCGGATGGCGTATTTCTGGTAACGTTTATCACCGCAGAGAATGCGCAGCAACAACTGTGTGTACCATTTTTCAAATGAAAAACCGAGAAAAACAAAGGTCCGTACCTTATGCAAGGCTTCCTGCAAGGCAAGTGGCAAACCGGGCGAGCCCACAGTAGATGCAATCAGACTGAACAAATCTTCGTAATCCAGCAGGAGCGACTCGTCGTCGTGGACGTAACCGGCAAGATTATAAAAAAGCGGTTCTTCACGTGTTGGCGGGGCCACTACATCTGCTCCTTTTTGGCGGCTGCGGAAATAGCCGAACCGATGGCGGATGCTGTACTTGTAGCACACATCCGAAAGGAAAGTGTCAGGATTGATGGAAAGAACCAGGTGAAAGGGAATGCGGGCAATTTTACTGTAAAGGGCTTCGTCAAAAGCCAATTGCTGGCATTGCAGCCGCATATCCTGGGCCATATCTGCCTTGATGTGATCACCCTGACTGTGAAACAGAAAGAACCCCTCGTTTTCATAATAAAACGCGATGTCATCGCGGTAGTTGTCGTACAGACGGTCGCAAAGGTGTTGAGCCATCGAACGTTCGCCGAACCGCATGATGTCCGGCCCGATCAACAAGGCGCATTGTTCGCTGGCTATATATTGAAGGGTTCGGATTGTATCCATTCGGACCTGGCGTTTGGCTGTTTACCAAGCAAAAGTATTCAGATTTTTCATAAACCAACAAAATCGGGATTTTAGACCATGGTTCGTCAATAAATCTTGCCTATTGCATGATTTCCACCCACATCCTTACCGCCTGCAAAGGCCGGTCGGCGGCATCGCGGGGCAGGGCGGCAATTTTGTCCACAATTTCGAGGCCTTCGGTGACTTCGCCGAACACCGTATGTCGGCCCTCCAGTTGCGGTGCGCCGCCTTTTTGCTTGTACAGTATGCGCCATTCGGGGCTGAACTTCCGGCCCGACAGTTTTTCCCATTTATCGAGTGACTGGTCGGTCTGCGGACGGCCTTGTACCACAAAAAACAGGGCACCGTTTCCGCCCAGGGCGCCGCGCAGCATCGGGTGCCGGGAATCCGGAGCGGGTGTCGAAAAAGCACTGACGGAGCCCGCAAAACCGCTCTGGATCACAAAATCGCGTTCGATGCGGCTGACCGCCAGGCTGTCGTACGCGCCGGATTCAGCGAGGTGCAGGAAAAAATCGCGGTGCAGGGGTACATCGTCGAACAAGCGCACATGGATATCTCCCATGCTGGTGTGAATCACCGCACGCGCATGTTTGTCGCCGGAACAAGCGGAGAGCCAGCAGCAGGTGCACAATAGCAGGACGGGGAAAAAGTGGCGGGGATGCATCGGAAATCACCGTTGGCGGGTGTAGCCTAATTCGGCTTGCGGGTCATCAATTTTTTGTCATCGGTCCAGGTGAAGGAGTCCGGCACAAAAATTCTGGCTTCCGGCAATTCGGTGATCTCGCCATCGGGCGTTTTGACACGTTTCTTTTTGCGGTCGGGCATTTTGGTATAGATCCGCACTGTGGGCATGGCGGAGGTGTCGATATCCACGTCGTAACGCCCTTCCTTGATGAGATAGTCGAGAATTTCGGGGGAGCCGTGCGACAGTTGTACGTTGGTTTCGATCAGAATGGTACTGCCTGCCCAGGAATAAATGTCGTACACGTCGGCGATTTCCAGATTGACTGTTTTCACCGAATCCACGTTGAAAACCTGGTAAATCGTCCGGGACATTTGCGCCGACGCCGCGGTGGTCAAGCCGCTGAAAACCAATACAAAAAACACCCTTGACATCATACGGTTTTTATTTTTGACTGCAAAGGTCGGTTGTGGCGCGGATTTCAAAGGGGCAAAAAAATGCCCGAACGCTTTAACGCAGTTCGGGCAGTGGAATTGTTTGATATCGGTACACGGGTGCGTACCTCATTAACGGGTTGAAAAAACTTCTTAGTTATCTTTTTGAAGCGTAGGAATCGACATTCGGCAGTTCAATTTTCAGGTCTTTCGGCACAAATACCACAAAACTCAGGGTTTCATGCAGGTCATCACCTTTTACTTTGACCTGTTTTTGCATGTTGGGAGCAAAAATGGTCAACACATCTCCGTCTGTTTTCGAGATCAGGTTGTAGCGGCCTACGCTGGCGAGTTCGCCGAGCATGGCGCTGTTGCCCGATGGAATGCTGATGGTAATACTGACGCGAATGGTGGGATTGTCCCAGATTTTAAGATCAATGGAACCTGGCAAATCAAGTTTGATCGTGCCTTTGCTTTCGGTGGCAAATGATTTGGAAAAGGTTTTTTCCGCCGTTTGTGCAGGCAAGGAGAACGAGAGTGCGAGGAGGAAAGCGAGCGAAGTTGAGCGAGCAGTCATATTAAACCTCCTTTTTTATTCGGTTCAAAGTAAAGCTTTTCTCAAAAAAAAAGCAAGGTTTTTTTACAATTTTATTTTATTTTTATTTAAGGCGCCTTTAACGGGGACATTAGGCAATGATTTGGAATTATTCACAGCAGGTTAAAACAGGTGTTTGGTGTACCTTCGCCGCAAATTGTTGAACCACGGATGAAAAAGTACCTGCCCTCCCTTTTTTTCCTATTCCTGATCCTGAGCTGCGCCGCCCCTGAACGTTCCGAACAGGCCCACGCGCCCCGTGGCAATGCGGGTCTGCGCAACGGCCCCATGCTCGGCTACGTCGAAATGCGTGAAGCGCTGATCTGGGTCCAGACTACCGGCGCCAACAAAGTGCAGGTGCAATATTGGGAAACCGGCAAGCCCGAATCCAAGCGCCTGACCGACGCCGTCGTCACTGCAAAAGCACACGGCTATACCGCCAAATGCATCGCCGACCAGGTAGAGCCCGGCATCACCTACGAATACAACGTTCTGATCGGTGGCCAGGCGGTACAACTCCCCTATCCCGCCACTTTCAAGACCCAGCAACTCTGGCAGTGGCGCACCGACCCGCCGGCATTTTCGGTGGCAACCGGCAGCTGCGCCTACGTGAACGAACCCGAGTACGACCGGCCCGGCAAGCCATATGGCAGCAACTTCCAGATATTCACCAGCATTGCCCAGCAGAAGCCGGACGTCATGCTCTGGCTCGGCGACAATGTGTATTACCGCGAAGTGGATTATTACTCCCGCACGGGCATGATCCACCGCTACACACACGACCGCGCAACCGCTGAACTGCAACCGCTGCTGGCTTCTACGGCGCACTATGCGATCTGGGACGACCACGATTACGGCCCCGACGATTCTGACGGCACCTATGTGCACAAAGACATGGCCTGGGAGGTTTTCCGCGATTTCTGGGGCAATCCAACCTTTGGTGTGAATGGTCAAAAAGGTTGCACCACTCAGTTTCTGTTCAATGACATCGAATTTTTCCTGCTCGACAACCGGTATTTCCGCACACCCGACCGCTGCCCCAGTTGCCCCGATCGCTCGTCGCTGGGCAAGGAACAACTCCGCTGGTTCCTCGAAGCACTGGCCAAAAGCAGGGCACCGTTCAAGGTCATCGCCATCGGCGGCCAGGTGGTCACCACCAGCGCCGACCACGAAACAGCCTTCCATTACTTCCCCGCCGAGCGCGACTCCATCCTGCAATTCATCGAGCGGGAAAACATCAAAGGCGTGGTATTCCTGACCGGCGACAAACATTTCACCGAACTCAGCGCCATGAAAAACGGCAAGGGCAACTGGGTGTACGACCTCACCACCTCTCCCCTTACCTCCGGCGTGAATCCCAATGCCGAAACCAATACCTGGCACGTGGAAGGCACCCGCGTCAACCAGCACAATTTTTCCGTCCTTCGTTTCAGCGGCCCCCGCACCAACCGGCAACTGGAGATCAAAAACTACGATGCCAACGGCAAGGAAACCTGGACCCGAACGATCACGCAGGAAGGGATTAAATGAAGTTGGAAGGTTGAAGGGTTGAAAAGGTTGCAGGGTTACAAGGTTGGAAGGTTGACATTTAAGCCCCCTCAACATATAACCCAATACCCGAATCAACACTCATTCACCCAATCACTCATTCACCCAATCGCTCATCACTCATTCACCCAATCACTCATCACTCATTCACCCAATCACTCATTCACTCAATAAAAATGTCTCCATTTAATCCTGTTGGTGTCATTGGATCGGGCAGTTTTGGCACCTCGGTGGCCAATTTGCTGGCCTGCAATGCCGATGTATTGCTGTTCAGCCGCAAGCCGGAAACGGTGGAGGCGATCAACAACACCCGGATGCACCTCGGTGTGCGCATCGAGCAGCGCGTAACGGCCACCAGCAACCTGGAAGAACTGGCCAGGCGCTGCACACTCATCATGCCCATCATACCGTCCAACAGTTTCCGAACGGTGATAAGGGCCATCGCTCCCTATCTGCGCCCGCACCACATCATCATCCACGGCACCAAGGGCTTCGACCTGAAAGACCTGGAAGAAGACGAACTGGAACGCCCGGGGCTGATACTCACCCGTGCCAATGTGCGCACCATGAGTGAAGTGGTGCTTGAGGAAAGCAGCGTGGTGCGCGTGGGCTGTTTGTCGGGCCCCAACCTCGCCGTGGAAATCATGGAAGGCCAACCCACAGCCACCTTAGTCGGTAGTCGCTTCCGGGAGGTCATACAGGCCGGGCAATCGGCGCTCAACAGCCAGCGATTCCACGTGTTCGGCTCCTACGACATCCTCGGCGCCGAACTCGCCGGCGCTTTGAAAAACATCATCGCATTGGGTTCAGGCATCCTCGGCGGGCTGGGGCTGGGTCGCAACATCCAGGGACTGCTCATTGCGCGGGGTCTCGCCGAGATGGTCTATTTCGGCAAATCGCTCGGCGCATCCAGCCAGGCATTCATCGGTGTGGCCGGCATTGGCGATCTGGTGGCCACCGCCACCAGCATCAACAGCCGCAACTACACTTTCGGCACCCGCCTTGCCAAAGGCGAAACCGCCGCCCAGATCCGCGATACCATGCCCGAACTGGCCGAAGGGGTGCGCACCCTGCGCATCGCCCACCAACTCGCCCGCCAATACAAACTCCACGTACCCATCACCGATATGCTCTATTCCGTTGTTTTTGAGGGCTTCCCCATCGAAAAAGCGCTGGAGTACCTGATGTCGTATCCGTATGCCGTGGACGTGGATTTTTTATGAGCGCTTGTCAATAAATCGCTAACGCCGCGCGCTGTAGCGCAGCTTCCCTTATTTTTGCCCGCTGCATTGCAGGCCGGAAAGGCTTTCCGGCGTACCATTCACCGCAGGCCAAAAGCCTTTCCGGAAGTACATTAATTTTCAAAAAAACGATGAGGCACTTACAACTTGTTCTTTTTATCCTGTTTTCGGGCTGCGCCATTGCGTTGCAGGCGCAGGCAATCGACAGTACACTGATCGAAGTTCAGATCGAAGGCATTCCGGCCGGAAAAACCCGCCTGGTGGGTGTGTACGGCGACCGCAACTACATCGCGGATTCGGCAGTGGTGGATGCCAGCGGCCGTTTCGAAGTTCGCCGCAAAAACCTGTTGCCCGCCGGCTTTTACACCTTCCTCTTGCCGGGCGGCAACAAAAATTTTTCGATCCTGATCGACAAGGACCAGCGATTTTTCCTGCGCGCCAACGCCAGCGACATCGGTGGCACCATGCAGGTGATGGGCTCGGTCAACACAGCCCTGTTTTACGACAACTATCGCTTTCAGGCCAAACAGGACCCGGAACTGAACCAGGTGGCCGAGGTGATGCGCAGCAAACCGGAATCGTCGCCCGAATTCCAAAAAGCGAAAGAGCGGCAGACGCAAATACTCAACGAACGCAAGACAGCCCTCGAAGAAATTTACAAAAACAATCCCGACGCCTTCTTTACCACATTCAAAAAGGCTGGCCAGAACCCCGACCTCACCTACCCGCGCAAGGCCAACGGCGACATCGATACCATCCGCCAACTCATGCACTACCGCGGCCATTTCTGGGACAATGTAGATTTCAACGACACCCGCCTGTTGTACACGCCGGTGATCGGCAACAAACTACGCCGCTACATCAAGGAAATGACGCCCCAAAACCGGGACTCCATCATTCCGGTGGCCGATGCGATCATCCGCCGGGTGATGCCCCACAAGCCTTATTTCCAGTTCTTTGCCAACTGGGTGGCCCTGCAGTACGAAAATACCAAAACTACCGTGATGGACGGCGAGGCGGTATATGTGCACGTCATCAAGAATTTTTTCAAACCCGAACTGGCTTATTGGGACAAACCAGAAAATCTGGAAAAACTCCAGAAACACGCCTGGGAAATGGAAGCCAGCCTGATGTGGAAAAAAGGGCCCGACGTCAAGGCGAAGGACGTTTTCACCGGCGTGGACAAGAGCATTTACGAGATTACCGCCCCGATCGTGGTCGTGTTCATGTTCAGTCCCGACTGCGAACACTGCCAGAAAGACGCGCCGGCTATTCAGGAAATCGCCCGCAACTGGAAATCCCGCGGTGTGGAGTTTTTCGGCGTCGGTGTCAACACGACGCTTGAAGAATTGAAACCTTTCGTCCAGAAGCACGGCTTCCAGTTTCCCGTCGTATTCGATCCCACCAACCGGGCCATTTATGCCAAATATTTTGTGGATATCACACCGGAACTATACATCCTCAACAAGGACCGCACCATCGTGGCCAAAAACCTGCATGCCGAACAACTGGAAGAAGTGTTTCAGCGGGAGTTGAAGAAGATAAAGGGGTAGGTTGGTTGTTGGTTAGTGGTTTGGCTGGGTTTTTTCGGCACAAAAAGCGGCGGCACGACTGGAGAGTCGTGCCGCCGCTTTTTGCCACTTTCAACTCCTTACCACGTAGAGCGGAC
>Ga0075163_10008427_pt1 | contig 13574 bp, 10 predicted proteins | sample JI1023141ADNA_FD_71478 | JGI IMG/M metagenome (GOLD analysis project Ga0075163, IMG submission 71478) | Wastewater effluent complex algal communities from Wisconsin, to seasonally profile nutrient transformation and Carbon sequestration -... | ecosystem: Engineered > WWTP > Effluent > Algae...
ATCTTTGGTAGTATCATTGTATAATCTTCAAGATTGCAAGTAAATGACTTGTTAGGTTCATTGGTTTTATAAAACTTAATATGATCAAATGGATTCTGTGATCCTTTACCAAAGTTAATAAATAAATCAATAACATGATAATTACCTAGCTCGTCAAATCCAGTAAGAGAATCAAAATCACCGATATGACGATACAATTTTCGTTCTTTTAGTTTATTATATAGGTGTTTAGCTGGTAATAATTTAGGATCATCAGAGTAATCAAGATATGTTAGTACATTATCTGTAAATTTAGCAAAATCATCTGGAGAGTCAAACCATGTTCTCAGATCAATTCCCTCATTCATAAGTTTAAGAATATCTAATACCATACATTCAACATTGGTAACCGCAGGATGACAGAATACTTGATTATGTAATTTATATCTTATTTCAAGGAGTTCAAATAGATTAAGTACTTCTTTTTCAGGAAAGCATATTTCATTATCGATAACTCTAATTTGTTGAAATAATCTTGTATAATCATATCTAAAAGGAAACCCAAGATGATGGTTATCTCTAAGAATGTAATCAATACGATCGGTATCAATACCGGATTTAGCATTAGCAACAATTTGATACATAAAATGATTTCTAAGATGCTCTGGTGGATTAATCATATTACTAATTTTGTTAACATCTTCATTAGTTAGTCCAATTTTGTGATTATCAACAATGTGTTGTAATAACCAAATTGATCTATTTTCATGTTTTGTTAATGGTCCTTTGATACCTAAAGCTGGGATAAAGTACTTGTCGAAAGCATGTGAGGCTGTAGCATGTCCAAGATCATGAACAAGTCCAGAAATAGCGATAAGATCAATATCATTATCAGTAATTTCAAGTTCCGGTTGATTATGTTTAATATTGGTAATAAGTTGTTTTGAAAGATATGATACTCCAAGTGAATGTTCAAAACGAGAATGGGAACCAGTAGGAAATACATATGATGCAAGTCCTAATTGTTTAATATTTCGAAGACGTTGGAATATTGGTGTATCAATTATTTTAATTGCTGTTGATGAGTGTTGGATATATCCATGTATACAATCATATATGAGTTTCATGTTTTTATACATATTATAATACGTACTATTGAAACATTAATTAGATATTATTTGAAATTTGTTACATATGATATAATCATTGTAGACAATGTCCAATTTATCAGTAAACATCAGTAATGTTAATAGTGGTAAATGTATTGATTTACCTAGTGATAATTCAACTAATGGAAATCAACTGAAATTATGGAATTGTAATAATAGTGTTGCACAAAATTGGGTATTGAAAAATCAAAGTATTTATTTGGATCGAGATCGTAATAAATGTGTAGACATACCTAATACTAACATTGCAAATGGTACTAAATTACAAATTTGGGACTGTAATGGTGCAAATGCTCAAAAGTTTTTCTATGATAGAGTATCCAAAAGAATTAAGGTTACTACAGACCCAAGTAAATGCGTTGATATTCCTGGTGGTTTTTTAACAGACGGTTCAAATATACAGATTTGGGATTGTAGTGGTTCTGATGCTCAAAAATTTTACTTTAATCAGAATTCATTTCAATATGTTTCTACAGATACTGGTCGTCTAGCACCAGATCGTTTTCTTGATAACAAAATAATTTTTCGTCATATTGGATCGGACAAGTGTATTAGAACTAGAAGTACATCAAATGGTGCTCAATTAGAGTTAGAAACAATTGATTGGGCGAATGTCGATCAATTCGGATTTCATTATGAAACAGCAACTGATCATTCAGATAAGTGGCAATTAAGAAATGTATGGGCATCATCAGGAACATTTAATGCAAATAATTGTATGGATATGCGTAATGATAGTTCAAATAGTTTAAGAACCGCAAATTGGACATGTGGTAATACACGTACAGGCGCAGTTGACCATTCAGCACCAAGTATTCTTGCAAATTGTCCAGCAGGTTATATGAATAGTGGGTCATCATGTTTATTCAAAGGTTTTTATGTTGATAGTAACCAATGGTATTCTAAAGCTGGTCAATCTATTGCTGCTGATGAGGAAGACTGTGAAGATGATTGGGGAGTAGGAAATTGTGAAAGGGTTGGTGTACGTGGCACACGTAAAGCACTAAAAAAATGTTCTATATTAGCAAGAGAAAGAGGTTACGCAAATTCAGATAAATGGACTCCTGATGATTTAGTTCCTCCATTTTGTTCTCCGGTATCTGGATATAGAGAACTGAGTTTTGCATCTAATACGGTATGTCCTTCTGGATATATTCGTGGAGCTGATAAACCGAGTCCGTTTTTAAATTCAAGATGTTACGTTGATTGTCAAGGAAAGTATGGTAATACATTTGTAAATACTCTTGAAACATGTAGCCAAATAGCGGGACAAGGAGTAGATAGTCCAGGTCAATGGATTGCCCTATATGGCACTGGTTTCATTTATAGAGATGATGGTAGTGGTAAAGCAATTGATACAGGAGGAGGTGATCATACACAAGTTGTACAATATACTCTTGGACCAAATGAACCTGGAAGCGCTGAACCACAGTTTAACCAACATTTTGATTTTGTATTTTATAAACTCAATCGTAATGTTGTTCGTGGGGCACCATTTAATATCCATTGTTGGGCTTATCAATACTTAGCTGCAACAAGTATGTATGACCCACTTACTAAACTTAGTGATGCTAATGATAAACGTACTTGGTGGGTTGCAGAAGGTAACCAGTGGATTGGGGCATGTAAATTAAGGAATGTAGCAACTGGAAAATATTTATGTATAGGTAGAAGTTCAGATTCTGCATTTATAACCGACTTGGAAGAGAATAATCCAAGGTTTTATTTCAGAATTTACAAGTTAAATGACGCACAGTATATTCAACCAGTACATTTTCCTGGTAGGCTTTTAGACTGGGGTGGACAAGGTAATGCAAGTCCTTGGTTTAATTGGACTGATAAAAATAATGATAACATGAAAATTGAAATATGGTATAGACAATTACCAATTCCAAGAAATATACCTATTAGTATTAGATCAGTATTAAATGGAAAAGCTTGGACCTATAAACCCGGTCAAGTAAATGCCACGCTTCAGCAATACTCATTTGATAATAAAGATAGTAATCAAAAGTTCATTTATACAAGTGGAGGTCAATTAGTTCCATTGAGCAATCCGAATAAAGCATTACAATGGTTTGATAATAGTAGTAGTAATAAATTAAAATTTGTAAGTCATGACATAAATGATTCCCAACAACGGTTTCAATTCTTATTAAATGGTTGTATTATGAATAGTATTTATGAGGTTGTTGATACACCAAATGCATCATCTGCAGATGGTACTTGGTATTCAACATTACCATCAAATGGAAATGTTGCACAAAATTTTGCAGTTCCATTTGCATTTAGAAGCATTAAAAGTGGTAAATGCATAAAGGCAGAAAGTAACAATAATTTAAGTAGATATAAGCAAACTACATGTGCTCATAATGATTTACAATATTTTTATTTAAGAACAAATAATTCAGGAAATATGATGATTGTAAATTTTAGTTCATTGAAATGTATGGATGCTGGTTCTAATGAAGATAACAATAGAATATGGCAATATACATGTGGGGCTGATAATGGATTTCAGGAATATGCATTTGAAGATAACTTTATAAAGATTATTTGGAATAATATTAACAAGGTACTTGGTTTTGCCGATGAAAAAGACACTACTACTCTAAAAGAAACTGATATTAATAATGTCGATTTTAGTAAATTTGAAATGATTTATAGTGTGAATGATGATGATTCTTTAAGTGGAGACGAAGGATTTGCATTTCAAATCAGGAACGGTTCTTTATGTCTAGCAGCTACAGGAAGTGTCAATAATTCTACTCTAGCAATGAGATCATGTGGCGCAAATGATGATACAAAATGGTTATTTGGTCCTGGTGGTAAAATAAGAAATGTTAACTATGGTGTATGTATTGATTCTTATGAAGAACCAGGTCTTGGTAATATGATTAAAACCTGGACATGCGAGGATGATATATCAAAAAATGAGAATCAAAGATGGAAGTTTACATCTGAAGGTTATATTCAGAGTACAAAGACCGGAAAAAATATTGATTTTAATGGTGCTTATGTACGCCAATGGTCACCAAATACAACTGGTTCACAAATATGGGCAGCTGATAATTTAACCCCTGTTGATACTTCCACAGTTAATGATAATGGTATTTTAGATATAACAGTAGTTCAAGATAAAACTCTTTGTCCAACAGGAGCAGGTTATGAAATTTTATCAAATACTGATCTTAATGATAGTACTAATAGTCATACAAGTTTATATTTCTGTGGTAAGAAAGGAACAGCAAAACGAGGTCTAGGTAAAATTGATCTTATAAATAGTAAAACAGGTGGATCATGTTCAAACGGAAAAGCAGTAAATGTAGATCTTAATAAATCTATGGGTGGATCCAGTGATGATATTTATTTATGTAAAGAGTTAAAAGATGCTAAGTCTTTACATGACAACAATTCAAAAAATCGTTATGTTCAAGATATTAAAGTTAAAAGTAGCCCTGATCAAACAACCGCAAAAACTTTGGATCCAAATTATTCATTAGTTGTAGATTTAGATCTTAATAAAAATGCTGGTAGCAACAGCACTTTTGTTTATATGTCTCAAAATTATCCTGTAGGAGAAGCAAACTTAAGAACATATGATTATTGTAAAATATCAAATAATATTAATACAGCAAATTTATGTAGTCCAGCAAATAACGCAATGATTGGACAAACGGTAAATACGGATTATAAAAAACTATATATTAACAAGGATACATCAGGTAATAATACTGGTTTATTAACATTTGAAAATGTTAGACATGGACGACACAAAACAAGAGATTATATTTCTGCAATGTCAGGAAAGAAAGATGCCGATGTTGATGCATTTATGATAGCATATGGAAAATCATTAGCACCAAGAGTATCATATTCCTACACTGACACTTCAGTAAAAGACAATCTACCTAAGGTAAAGTATACAATACCTATTCAACTTAGCACGGGTGATATGCTAATTTCAACTGGTACTCCTCCTCCACCAAACACGGCAAATGTTGTAAGCAGTGCTACTCCTACAAATATGCTTGTTGATTCATATGGTATCAAATTAATGATGCAACCTAATGGTAATTTAACACTCACTGATTGGAAAACTCCTGCCACTCTATTATGGCAAACAGGATCTGAACAAACAAATTCAACTGGAAAGATATATCATGTTATTATGCAAACAGATGGTAATCTTGTTATTTATGAAAACCCCGGTAATAGAGCAATTTGGTCATCAGGTACTAGTACAACCAGTAATACAAGTATGTATTTAAGAAATTTTCCTAGTATCAATAGAATTGAACTTCATGAATTTGATCCATTATGTTCATGTGTAAATGCGAAAGATGTAGATGTAGGTATTAAAGACACACTGGGTCGCCCAGTTATTATTCCAGGTTATTGTTTAGATACACAATGTAAGAGTGAAAATGGGTACAAAACAGATGCATTAACTGCACCTTGTCAACTAAATTTGCAAGTATGTAGTAATGAAGTAAATATTGCGGCTAAAGGAAATATTAATATTGGTGAGTTTGTACAAAAAGTTGATTGCACACAAACTGTTAATAACAATAATAATAACAATAATAGTAGTGGTAGTGGTAGTGGTAGTGGTAGTGGTAATGCTAATACAAACGGTTCATCCAATACAACAAGTTCATCTAATACTCCATATATAATAATGATTGGTGCATTATTAATTGTTATCATTGTAATTGGAATAGTAATAAAAGCTAAATCATCTGGTACATCAGAGAAAAAAACAGGAGCATATGAAAACGTAAGATCATTACTTAGTATACTAAAAGATATTATATCCTCCTAAAGCTTTTGCATCTCCTACAAAATGGCTTTTAGTAACAAAAGATGATTTAGATTCTTCTTTTTTTGATGATCCAGTAGCCATATATGCAATAAGTGCTATAACGGCAATTATCAATACTACTATTAGAATATACTTAATAAGCTTTACTTTCTCAGGAGTAATTTTAAGAGAATCACTAAATTTCCAAAATACTACTAGCCCGGCAACGCAACATCCAATAACTAGAAGCATTCCCATACCAACTGCACTGGATAGTACTTTACTAATTGCATTACCGACTGAATCAATAATATTATCAATTGGCATAGCATCAGAAGTTGCGGATTGATCAATAGATCTTGATGTATCAATAGTGACTCCAAGAGTTTGCATTGTTTTTGCATATCCAGTAACATACATTTTTGCCTTAACTGTTTGATTAAAATTAGAAATTTTTACATTACCACGAATTTTGTTAACGTTAAGAACATTTGATAGTGTTTGTGTATTAGTATTATTGATAATATTGTCAACTTTAACATGTGTTCCAATAAGTGTTTTTACATCATTCTCGGTTTTTGCATACGTAGCTGTACCTGGCAAAGAAAGACCTCCTTCTGTTTTAGTTGCCTGTTTAATTGCTTCCATGACTTTATTTTGTATCTGTGAATCAACAGTAGTATCAGAAACAGTATTTATATCTTGTTGAGCATCAGTATACTGACCTGTACTATCTATAGTTAAATCTTCGCCAACATCTGTCACATTTATTGCATTTGAAATAGTCTGAGCGGCTGTACTGCTTGTTGATACAAGACTAGAAATGTCATTTTGAATATCTGTTAGACTTTTGTTAAGTGCAATAGAAGAAGCTTCTGAGGTAAGACCAAGAATACCTAACAAACTAGACATTGTAATATGTATATATGAATACAAAAAATAATTCTTTCTTTATGAAATATATATAAACATATTAAAAACTGTCGACTTTAAATCTAGAGTAAATATCAAAACTTGATTTCGGTAGTTAACCCTATCAAATTGGTTAAGCTCCTATAGACATTCGGGATCCTTCCAGTTATTGGTGTTAAGTGGACCTGACATTGTGGATTCTGACATTTGGTAACTTCCTATTATAGAGAAAAATTAAATTTGAATATTCGAATTGATAAAGTTATATAAGTATATCATGGAAGAATGTCCGATATGTATAGAAAAATTTACCCCTACTGTTAGAAGGAAGGTAAGCTGTAATTATTGTGATTACACGGTCTGTATTGGCTGTACACAAAGGTATATATTAGATCTTGAAGAAGATCCCAAATGTATGAGCTGTAACAAGCAATGGACGGAAGCTTTCATCTTAGATACGTTTACAAAGGCTTTCAGATTTGGTGACTACAAGAAGCACCGAGAGCATCTCTTATTCGAAAGAGAACGTGGCATGTTTCCTGCTGCTCAAATTATCATAGAAAAGACTAAAGATGTGGATGCCGAAATTGAAACCCTTCGAAAACAATATCAGGAGCTCACTATTGCAAAGAAGAAAATGGACGAAGAATACAATATAGCTACAAACAAGTATTTGAATGCCAAGAACAAGAAAGAACGCATTCTAAATGGTAATTTCAAGGATATCAAAGCTGAACGTAGAGAGTTTATTAGACCATGTCCTGGTGAAAATTGTAAAGGATTTCTTAGTACTCAATGGAAATGTGGTCTATGTGATATCAGAGTATGTGCAGATTGTTTTGAGGTCAAATTTGATCCTAAATCAGAGGAGGAGACTAAGGATGATCATACATGTAATGAAGATGCTCTAAAGACTGCTGAAGAAATTAGGGCCTCATGCAAGGGCTGTCCTAAATGTGGTGTGATGATATTTAAGATATCTGGATGTGATATGATGTTTTGTGTGCAATGTCATATTGCTTTCAGTTGGAGAACTGGTCAGATTCAAACTGGTCAGATTCATAATCCGCATTATTATGAATGGCAAAGACAGCTCAATAATGGTGTTGTGGCAAGAGAACCAGGTGACAATCCATTTGGTTGTAATGAGAATGAACTTCCAAGAGTATCTATAATTCTTAGAATACTCAGAGAATCAAGATGTCCGGAAGTACTCACTAGATCTATTATTAGCTTTCATCAAATAGTAAGTCACTATCGTCATTATGAACGACAAAGATTTAGAGTGCAAAATTTGCATGAACGTAATATTGATTTAAGATTACAATATCTTAAAAATCAAATTACGGAAGAAGCAATGCGAATTCAACTTCAACGTAGAGAGAAGGCAAATCAGAAGAAGGCGGAGATTGGAAATCTTATAGATATGTTTGTAAATGTATCAAAAGATCTATTTCATGGTCTTATTCAACAAAGAAACTATGAAGAATTTGTCGTACAAGCAAGAGAGTTAATTCAATATTACAATCGTAGCTCAACTGATATTTCTTCTAGATTTAATTGTAAGACACATCTTATTAATGATATGTTCACTAATCAGTAAGTTTATACACTAATCAATAAGGTATACATATTAAACAATTTTTTTTAATATATATGACGATGAATTTTGCATTATATTATTGTAATAATATCGATGAACTTTTAACGGCTTATAATGATTTTCCTGGCATTACAAAATGGTTACTATTAACTAAACATAATGAAGTTTTAATGAATACTTTAAACTCAGAATATATCTTAAATATGGATGGATATATCTGGTTTAAGGATTCAAATAGAGAAGTATATATTTTTGATGATCAACATGATTATCGTTTTATATACTTGTTAATGAATTGTACGTTATTACTTATCAATAAAGAACTACCTTCTGATGATATTCTTAAAGAGTTAAAAATTAGGAGTGTATTAACATATAGATCATATGATGATCAAACATGGCGTCGAGTATTAAAAGCATTGCCATCAAGCTTAAATGTTACATTCCTTAATGATAAAAAAATTTGTAGTATAAAGAGCATATTAAGTTAAGAAGAGCAATTACATGCGAGCATGTACTAATTCCCGATTAATCATCGGACGTACCGTATTTGATATTTTGGAATAATTGTGTTCTACTCCTAAGTCACTTAATTTCATGATTTGCGCAGCATAGTTAGTGAATAGTACACTAGTTCTTTTTTTATGAACACATGATCTGCATATTTTGCCAAAGTCAAACATTAGTGGCTGTAAAACAAAGTCCTGATGGTCCAGTATTTCTTTTTTAATAAGTCTATATACTCGACTTCCAGGTATTTTCTTAACTAGCTGATCATACATAAATATTTGACGCATTATGGAATGATGTAGTTTATCAATTATTGCTAAGTCTTGTTCTGTAAGCATCACTGGTATCGTTATTGATAATCTAAAATTCAAATTGTTTTTTGAAACTGGAGTAGGAGTATTCTAATCTGTCGACCATAAATCAAATAAAGTGGTTTTTTTCCCTCGGATATGACTTTTAATTTCAATATTTTTGTTAACTGTATTCCCGAGTTCACCAACATTTTTGATAAAATCAATATGAGCAACTGTATATGATATCAATCCAATTCTTGTTATCATTTCATCAATTGCACCTAACATAGGTTTAAGGCGATCTAAAATGAATTTAGCACCATGTTTGGTCACCAAATAGCATTGTAATCCAAATAGTCCTGATGGTGTTTTAAAGAGATTCTTATTTTCAGGAAAGTAATGTCTTTGGTCAGGAAATACAAACAGGTGAACAATATCTACTTCTTTAGGAAGAAATTTCATTGTATGTTTAAGTTTATGTTCAAAATCGTCTTCGATTACTACATCATCTTCAAAAATAACAGCAAAGTCAGAGGAACCATTTGCTACTGCCTCAATAGCTTTTCTATGAGACATAAATGCACCAAGCTCACCAACTCTAATTGGTCTACCTCTTACTGGTCCAGCTACATAGCTATCCATAAATCTATACGATTCCAATGGTAACATACCTTCATTTTGAAGTTGTATAATATCTTGTTTTGTATATTTTTGCCCATCAAATGCATCAATTACTTTTATGTTAGGTAATATCGATTTCATATTTTCTACATTTTTCATGCGATCTTCTTTACCAGTAAGGCACACTACATAATATTCACAGGACATTTTGTATTTGTATATACGTATATTATTTTTAATATCAATTATAAATTTGAATTTTCTAATTATTTAGGGATATAAACACCATGTTTAAGTTTGTCGTGTATACGCAATCATCTCCATGTATATCAGCCAATATCAACACTAGTCATTGGTTCGGTATGACTGATTATAGTCAGTTAAATATGATCAAAGATCTAGTGAAACATCTTCCTGAGAACACTAGAACCACTGTCAAAATCATGTATAATGGTAGAGCGATGACTGAGAAATGTAGAATTTCAAAGGATGGTTCATTAAGATGTGTTAATCCTTCATTGAAACCTACTCGCAGTATTAGTACATATACAAAACAAAACTTCAAATCATCTACATATTCAGTTAGAGAACATAGTATGAAGTATCTATATCTTATTTGGTTAATTTCGGATTTCTTACTTGAGATAGATTCAACACATAAACCAGTAGATACGAATACAATCATACAAAACATTGGTAACGAATTATCTCGGATCTCGTATATTGATAGCTTCAGTATTGAGTCTTTTGATGAATTCATAAAGATCAAGTTAGCTGGATTCTTGATATCAATCAAAGTTATCAATTACAAATATCAAGTAACCATAGTTAGTCAATACTTTGACTACCTGAAGTGCTATGAAACTGACTCGCTTGATAATTGTGTTCAGGAAATTTGCGTTTAGATCATATTAGTTTGTATGTATAAATAATATTTTTTTCTCAATATATAACAATGCCAGTAGGAATTATTTTAGCAGTTGCAGTTGGTGGCTCATTATCTAAATTATTTGATGAACTAGTTGTCGGGGGAAATAATCTGGTAATATATTATCCTACAATTTACAGTGTTTTGGATGAATTAGTAAGTTTATTAGAAAAAACAACTGTTAAAGCTGAAAAGAGAATAAACAGAATAAATATTCTATTGGAAATCATTGAAGCTCATAAAAGTAAGTTGATAGAGGGTACAGTGTATAATGCGGGGGGTATATTCAATATAATTAGAAATTCGCCAGTATACTACACGAATACAAGTCATTTAGACAATCTTTGTACAAAAGCAAAAGAGATTATTGAAGATAAATCATATGGACGTCTATCAAATTTTTCAAGTAGATCAATTGATAGTAGTATTAGTGATCTTGGAGCAAGTAGTGAATTTGAAATGATTGGAAATGAAGAAATATTAAAAGATGTATCAGAAGAATCATTAAAACTAATTTTACATACGGATAACAAAAAGGATTTACCTCAGAATGATCCTAACTATACAGATAATTTTATGAATAGTTTATTCAAAAAGTATAAAGATATGATCAATTCCAGTTTTATGTCACAGCTATTCAATGATAAACTAATAAGAAATGGTGTGAATTATAATCTTTCTTGCCAATATGTTTATAGTTTTAATACTTTGAACGAGATATATAAAAAACTACGTGTACGTAACAAAATTCATATAATGGCTAAGGGTTCGGGTGCTGCATTTAATGGTATTATGAAAGATTTAACAAGTATTAATCCACCATTACCGCAACATGATCTAAATAAAATTGCTAATGATTTGAAATCATTTATTGGTGGGGATAATGATGTATCATTTTACGCTAAAAAAGGCGTTAAGGTCGATCCAATTTTCTTAAAAAGTATACATGATGATATCCATGATTTTCTATTAAACGATTTTCAGAATACACGTGAGTATGCGTCAATATTAGCTCGATTTGGTAGAATCATGGCATTTTCATTAAATGGTAAAAATTATGCTTCTTTACTTTGTAATGATCCAAATGGTATATATGGCTATCCTGTAAAATTTGTATCCCCATTTGACAAAGAAAGCCATTTTCTTTGTCCTATTCAATTTGAACAGGATGGAAAGTCATCTAGATTTTTCTTATTTAGAATTCAAATTCCATTTAAGGTTCCTGATCTTGGAGGAAATAGAGTATTCTATTCAGAATATATTGACATTTCTATCCCATGTAATGACCCCGGTAATGAAGATTACAACTACAAAAAAACAATACCAAAACTTACTAATATTAATGATAATATGTTATATTATAAATCAGATAATGTTGGTAATTTTCTTCATAATTATAATAGTTGTATTGCTGAACTATAAAAGATTAAAGTTTAATAATCAAGTCCTTTTCTAGCCTTAAAGAATTCATATAGTACTGCAGCAAGTACTGCTCCAAGATATGGTCCAACCCACCATACCCAATGACTGTCCCAATAATCACTTACAACTGCTGCACCAAAACTACGTGCAGGGTTAATAGAAGTATTGGTTACACCAAGAAGAGCAAGATGTGCAAGGAAAACAGAAAGACCAATCGCAAACCATCCAACGCTGTTCTTAGACTTATTTTCATCGCATACAGTGAAAACTGTGAATACTAGAAGACTAGTTCCAACCATTTCAGCTAGAACGGCTTGTCCAGTAGTATCAACGAATACCTTATTAGCACCACCAGTTACAGTATCATATGCAGCAGCACCAGCTGCCTTGACAAGAGCAGATCCAGTCATAGCGCCAAGACATTGAGCAGATGTATAACTAATAAGTCTAACAAAGGAAATCTTACCACGAAGGAAGAGTCCAAGAGAAACAGCAGGATTAATATGACCACCGCTGACATCAGCAAATACAGAAACAAGAACGGCAATAGACAAACCAAATGAAGTAGCAACAGCAAGAAGGAAAGATGGAGAACCATACATGTAAGTAACAGTTTGAATGGTAATCCAAAGGAATGCAGAAGTTGCAATATATTCAGCAAATACTGCTCTTAGGAATTTGGTATCAATAGCTTCGGTAAGAAACATGTTCTTGAAATCACAAGACCAGTCAGTTCTTCTTGGTTCTTCAAATGTTGCGTATTGGCTCATTTTTGTTTGTTATTGGTAGATGTCCTTTTAATAACTAATTGTTTTTTTATCTTTAATTTATTTTTCATAAATTATATGATGGAAGACGAGCAAATTCAAATACAAGAGAATGCAACAGAAACTCCTGAAGATTTGAATATCATTGGTCAGAAAATTAGTAAATCTAGCAAATTGCAAAATGACCCTGATTCGATGATTGTTAATAATCTTCAAATTCTTTTCCTATGGGTAATTACTATATTTTTAATTATGATAATCTTGTTTTATAATAAAGAATGTAATGACTATATTGATTCCACAATAGATAGTTTTTTAGCACTAAAAAAATAGATTCTTAATAATAATAATGCCTTTCAATAAAAAAGTAGTATTTGGAATCTTTTTATTTTTTGTTATTGTTGGATTAATTGTTACTATAATTCTTTTACCTAAGATATCAAAAAAGAAAATTTCAGCTACATCAACATCGCAGACTACTCCAGAATCTCAACCCGTAAATAACCTTCCATATTTACCAAATGTACCCACTGTAGTAACTGATACTGCGAATAAGTTAATTAAAC
>Ga0075163_10008428_pt1 | contig 13573 bp, 13 predicted proteins | sample JI1023141ADNA_FD_71478 | JGI IMG/M metagenome (GOLD analysis project Ga0075163, IMG submission 71478) | Wastewater effluent complex algal communities from Wisconsin, to seasonally profile nutrient transformation and Carbon sequestration -... | ecosystem: Engineered > WWTP > Effluent > Algae...
CGGGAAGGCACCGACCTCGTCGCGCTGGCGAAGCGCATGGACGAGGACCCGCAGGTGCCGAGCAAGGTCCTCACCGAGCGCGAGTACCTCTCCTCGCAGACCGCCGCGATGTCGTTCGTCCTGCGCGGCTTGGGCTTCTTCCTCGCGCTCATCATGGGCGTCGCGGCCGTCTTCACGGCGACGAACACGATGTTGGCCGCCTTGGCGGCGCGCACGTACGAGATCGGGATCCTGAAGAGCATCGGCTATCGCCCGTACGCGATCTTCCTCTCGTTCCTGTTCGAATCGCTCGTGTTGGGACTCCTGGGCGGCGCGTTGGGTTGTCTGCTCGCGCTGCCGCTGAACGGCGTGGACACGGGCACGATGAACTTCCAGACCTTCACCGAGGTCGCGTTCGCCTTCCAAGTGACGCCCGCCGTGATGCAGACGGCGGTCACGTTCTCGCTCGTGCTGGGCCTGTTGGGCGGAACGTGGCCCGCGTTGCGCGCGGCGCTGATGCGACCGACGGCCGCGATGCGGCGCGAGTGACGCGCTCGATCGGGCTCTGCGTTCAAGCCCAGCATTCAACCTCAGCGGTCAGGCGCCGCGTTCGACGCGCGTCATGAGCGCGGCCAGTCGCGCCGGATCCGAAGTCTCGGCGTAGCTTTCGCGGCCGCGAGCCACGTAGGCACGCGCGATCTCGCCCGGCTTGGGCCGCGGCAGCCCCGAACGCTCGAGCAGCGCCGCTTCGAGGTCGGGGTCGACGATCTGGACGATGCGGCTCGCGACGTAGGGCTTCAACGCCGCGCGCTGCAGCGCGATCGACGCCTCGGCCGAACGCGGGCCCACGATCGTGACGTGGATCGGCAAGTGGAACAGCAAGTCGACGGCACGGGCGTACCCGGCCGTGAAGTGGCCGTAGCGCTTGTAGTCGTCCGCGAACGACGCCAGCGTCTCGCGCGCCTTGTCGGCGTAGTCGTCGAGCCGCAGCAGTGCCGCGAGGCGCAGCAACGCCTCGGCCATCACCGCGTTCTCGAGGATCGATCGATTGCGTTGGCGCAGACCACCGCGCGCCGTGGGATCGTGCGCCGTGTCGTAGAAGCCGCCGCCGGGGCTGCCCAGTTGCTCGATCGACAGGTCCGCCAACACGCGCGCGTCGTGCAGATACCGCGGATCGCCCGCGTGCTGCGCGCCGTCGATCAGCGCGCGCAACAGGTACGCGTGGTCGCTCAACATGCCCGGCAGGTGATAGCTGCCGTCCCAGTAGTGGTAGACGCCGCGACGCGGGTCGAACATCTCCGTGCGGAGGAAGTCGAGCGTCGCGAGCGCCTGCTCCGCGTGACGCGGCTCGCCCAGCACCGACGCGGCCTTCAACAGCGCCGACACGGTGATCGCGTTCCAGTTCGTGAAGATCGTCGGATCGCAGGCCGGCGCGCCGAACTCGCGGCGAGCGGCGCGCGTCGGCAAGTGCGCGTACGCCGGGTTCGCGTCCTGGCTGCCCTTGAACGCGCGCGTGTTGCGGTCGAGCAGCGTCTCGTACAGGAAGGCCAAGATGCCCTGCGCCGTCGCGCGGAACGAATCGTCGCCCAGGACCTGCCAGGCCTCGAGGTACGCGAACAGCCGCTGCGCGTTGCTGTCGAGCATCTTCTCGTGGTTGGGCGTGCTCCAGTCCGCGTGCGTCGCGTAGCGGTAGAAGCCGCCTTCCACCGTGTCGTGGATCTCGCCCGCCTGCATCGCGCGCAACGTGCGCACCGCCAACTGCAGCATGTTGTTGTCGCCGGTCTGCGACCACCGGATCAACGCCATGTCGATGGCTTCGGTCTGGGGGAACTTGTGTTGGCGTCCCCATCCGCCGTAGACCGGATCCGCGGTCTCGACGATCGTGCGCGCGACGTGCTCGACGATGTCGAGCGACAACTTGGCGCGACCGCCCGGCTTGGCCGCTGCGTGCTTGCGATCGACTTCGGCTTGCGCGATGCGCGCGCGGATCGAGTCGCGATGGCGCGCGTAGAAGTCCGCCACGAGCTCGAGTCGCTCGATCAACGGTTCGACGTCCATGTACGTCTCGGCCGCGAGCAGCTCGCCGCCGTCGTCGAGCCAGGCCAGCGTGGGCCAGCCACCCTTGCTGTAGCGCGCGTCGATGTCGGGCCGCCGGTCCTTGTCCACGCGGACGCACACGAACCGCTCGCGCAGGATGCGCTCGACGCGCGGATCGCCCAGCACCGCCGTCTCGAGCTCGCGGCAGTAGCGACACCACGAGGCGCGCACGAGCAACAACACCGGGACCGAGCGGTCCCGCGCGGTCGCGAACGCCTCGTCGTTCCAATCGAGCCAGTTCACCACGGGTCGTCAACGTAGGCCGCGACCCGGCGGTGGACCACCAAAATCGTTTCGCGAGCCCGAGGGAGGCTACCGCGCTGGTGGACGGGTCCCGAGTTTGGATTGCGAGGCCGCCCCGCGCGTTCCACACTCGCGATCCGCCATGGAACCGAGCGTCACCGAACTCGAGGAACGGATCGCGCGCGGCGAGGGCAAGGACCTCGAGTTCAAGCGGGGCCTGCCTCGCGACGCCAAGACCGCGCGCACGTTGTGCGCCTTCGCGAACACGCGCGGCGGGTTGCTGTTGGTGGGCGTGGGGGATCGCGGCGAGATCCTGGGCGCGCCGCATCCGCGCGCGACCGTCGAACACCTGCGCGAGATCGCCCGATTCCAACTCGATCCGCCTCTCGACGTGCGCATCGGGACGGCCACGATCCGAGGACACGTGATCGTGTGGTGTTCCGTGCCGATCTCGCCCGCGCGGCCGCACGCGGCGCTGGACACGGAAGGGCAAGGCACGGTCGTCGTGCGCGCCGGTTCGAGCAACCGCGCGGCCACGGGCGCGACGCTCGCCTTGATCGTCTCGCAGCGCACGGGCGGCAAGAGCCTCGATCCGCTGCAGAAGTCCGTGCTCGAATGGGTCGTCGACGTCAATCGTCGGGCGCGCGACCCGGGCGGCGTCGCCACGGTGGCCGGGTTCGCGCAGGCCCGCAACGTCGGAGTCCAGCGCGCACGACGCGCGTTCACGAGCTTGGAACTGGCCGGCCGTCTCGTGGGGCACGGCCGCGGCGCGCGCCGGATCTACGCGGCCGTCTGAATCGCGCCGCTCACTCCGCCATGCGCAACGGCGCGTCGAGGCCCGCGGGCAATTCGACGTTCGACAAATCGACCTGCGGGCACTCGCGGTACAGCGCGTCGAGCGCGTAGTACTCGCGCGCCTCGGGCTGCAGGATGTGCACGACCACGTCGACGTAGTCGAGGAGCACCCACCAACCCAGGTCGGCGCCCTCGGCCTTGGAGTGCAGTTCACCCAAGGCCTTGAGGCGGACGTGTACCTCGTCGTAGAGCGCCTTGACGTGCGGGCGCGACGTGCCGCTGATCAGCACGAAGTAGTCGGCGACCTTGAGGTGCTCCGCGACGTCGTACACGCGGATGTCGACACCCTTCTTGCGGTCGGCCAGGTGGGCGACGACGGCCGCCAATTGCTTCGGTTCGATGGGGATGCTCCCTGTGGAGTGGGCTCGAGACACGTGGACGGAGGAGGCGCGGATGCCGGCCGGGCCCCAAGGTCCAGGAGGCGCGGATCATAGCCCGTACACGCCGGGGCGGGGAGGTCTCGATTCGCGGCGACTCGCGGGAGGTGCGCGAACCCCGCATCCCGGCGTCGCGGAGCGGTTTCGAGCCTCGACCGGCCGCTTTGGACTCGAGGCCGAGTCCCGCGTCGCGTCGGTCGGCTACGGCGTGGGCGGCGGCGTCGACTCGGCGGCGGCGGCGGTCGCGGCCGTGCGCTTGCGCCATCGGCGCCACAACAAGTACCCCACGACCGCCGCGGCCACGGCCGCGAGCAGGATGTGGTTGAACTCCGACACCTTGGCTTGGACTTGATCGAGGTCGCCGATCTTCTCGAACACGATCTTCGCGACCCAGATAGACGTGGGCACCGAGACCAACACGCCCAACCCGTCCAGCAAGAGGAACCGCGTGTAGCTCATGCGCATGGTGCCCGCGACGAAGTAGCCGGGGATGCGCAGACCGGGCAGGAACCGGCACGTGAAGATCGACCAGTTCTTGTTGTCCTCGAAGCGCCGCTCGAGCTTGGCGAACCGCTCGGGGTGCAACACCTTCGCGACCCACTTCGAGCGCAAGGCCGCGAGGCCCCAGTAACGTCCCAACCAGTAGGGGATCGAGTCCCCCAAGAGGATCGCGCTGGAGCACACGAGGGTGATCGGCAGGAACTCGACGATCCCGCGCTGGCACAGGTAGCCGCAGCCGATCAACGTCACCTCTTCGGGAAGCGGCGCACCCAGCCCGCACAGGAGCAGGACGACGAACGGCGCCGTGTAGTGGAAGCGGGTGAACCACCCGATCAAGTACTCGAGCCACTCGCCCAGATACGAGGCGATGAAGAGGGACACAGCGAGGATCCTACCGGGCGGGGATCGGCCTACCAGGGTGCCACGCGTGCTTTTCACGTCCGAACAGGCGTCGTCCGCCGGTCGCCACGTCGCGTGGACGGGTCGATGGCCTCAACGGGCCGATTCGTCGGCTCGCTGGCGGGCCAACTCGGCCGCTTCTCGCGCCAGGGGCTCGCCGGCCCTCGCTGCCCTTTCGAACGACTCGGCCGCCGACGTCCACGCTTCGCGGCGCGAGATGGGGAGCGCGCGGTCCTCGTCGTCGACCTGCGCCAGCCCCAGGAACACGACGCCACGCTGGAAAGCCATCGCGCCGGGCGCGCGACATTCGCGCTCGCCGCGGTCGAGCACCGCGAGTCCCGCTCGCACCCAGCGCTCGCGGTCGACGGCCAGCGGTTCGCGCAAGCGCGAGGCACGGTCGTAGATCAAGTGACGCGAGTAGTACAGCCATCCGGCGGGATCGCCCGGCGCCAACTCCAACGCGAACTCGGCGCGGCGATCGGCCAACTCGCTCCGTCCGCGGTTCCACGCGTCGTCGACGCGCACCCATTGGAGGCTGGCGGCGATCGAGGCGATCGGACCCAGCAGCCGTTCCCCGACGGAACGAGTCGCGACGTCGCGCCCCGAGGCGGAAGCGCTCCACGTCCACACCGCGACGCCGGCCGCGACGGCGAGCGTGCCCACGACGAGCTTGCGCTTCATCGCGCGGGTCTCCACGCGCGCAAGCCGACGCGCGCGACGATCCACGACGCCGCCACGACCACGAGCGCGCCGACGAGCTCCGTCGCGACGAACGCGGCGGGCGCGCGACCGTCGCCCACGACTTCCAGCGCCGCGAACACGTCGGCGCCGGGGATCCAACGCGCGAGCCCCGCATTCGTCGAGTCGTTCGCGAACCAGGCGGGCGCGAGCATCGCGAGCACGGACGCCGCGGCGGTCACCGGGTGCATCCAACACGCGGCCGCCATCGCCAACGCGATCCACGCCGCCATCGCGATCGCGAAACGCGACGAGAGCGCGAGCGCGGCGGCGGTGCGCGAGGCGTCGCGCCACACTTCGACCTCGTCGGAGAGCACGCACACGCGTGTCGCGCCGCCGCACGCCAACTCGAACTCGATTACGCGCTCGTTCGGCGGCAGTGCCACTTCGATCCAGCCGCGATTGCCGATCCGCGCCGACGCGACGGACGCGGACGACGGCGTGCGCGCCGTGAGCTCGACGGTGCCCGCGCCACCGGCGCCCGCACCCAGACCCAGCTCGATCCGTGCTCGCGCGCCGGCGACGTCGTCGCCCACGTTCGCCGTCCACGTGAGCGGCGTCGTCGACGTGACCCAGCGTGCGCTCGGACCCGCGATGGATCCGACGCGGCGCGCCTCGGGCGCCGTGGAGCCCGCGCGCCACTCGGCCACCGCCGCGCACGCGACGAGCAACGCGAGTCCGGCGAACCACGCGCCCGCCCACGTCGACACTGCGATCGAGGCGTTCGACACGGCGCGCGGCGCGAGCCAGGCCGCGTCGTCGACGGACAACTTGCCGTTCGCGCGGCTCGCGTCGTCGACCGCTCGACGCCACGGTGCCGCTCCGGACGCCGCGCGCAGCACGACGAGCGGCGCGACGATCAAGGCGAACACGAACCACGTGCCTTGGCGTGCGAGACCCGCCTCGACGGCCGTCGCGTCCGGACGGACGCGGTTCGCGATCGAGAGTCCGAGCACGACGAGCGTCAGCGCGCACACCGACCACGACGCGGTGCGACGCGCCGCCAACGCGACGAGACCCGGCTCGACGATGCGCGACGGGCGGCTCATGCCGGCGTCGACGCGTGGGCGTGGCTGCGGTACACGTCGGTCAAGCTGCGTCGGCCCAACACCTCGCGCGGATCACCGGCGAGCGCCACGCGACCACCGAGGAGCACCACCATCTCGTCGCAGTGATCGGTCAGGTCGCTGTTCGCGTGCGAGGCCAGCACGACGGTCGCACCCGAGCGACGCGCTTCCTCCAACAGCACGGACATGACCTCGAAGCCCAACGCGTCGAGTCCGGCCGTCGGCTCGTCGAGCAACACGAGGTCGGGCCCGTGCAACCACGCCTGCGCCAACCCGAAGCGGCGCAACATGCCCCGCGAGCAGTTCGAGAGCCGCGTGTCCGCGCGGTCGCCCAAGCCCACGATCTCGAGCAGGCGCAATGCGGCCGCGCGACACGCGCGGCGGTCCATGCCTTGGAGCGCGCCGAGCAAGCGCAGAGCGGAGAACACCGTCAGCTCGCGCGGGAACGCCGCGTCCTCGGGCAGGTAGCCGACGCGCGCGCGCACGGACGCGTCGGCGCACGATCCGCCCAACACCTGCAACTCGCCCTTCGTCGGCGCGTCCAAGCCGGCCGCGAGCCGCAGGAACGTGCTCTTCCCCGAGCCGTTGGGACCGGCGAGACCCAGCGTGCGTCCGCGGGCCAGCTCGAGGTCGACGCCCGCGAGCACGCGCGAACGTGCCAGCCCCAGGCGGATCGGGTACCCGAACTCGACGCCCCGTGCGCGGAGCGCGAGAGAAGAGGAACTCATGCGCGCCAGGATACCCGCCGGAGCGGGAATCCCGACGCGCAGGTCACGGCCGCGATCGATCGCGCTCAGGGCGTGAACGTGATCGCCACGGCGTTCGACGTGTTCACGCCGAAGCCCGCGGAGTGCTCGTCGACGAACACGAACTGGAACCGCCACGTCGATCCGGGCGTGATCAGCGCCGTCGGCACGGCGGGGGCGTTGAAGTCGACGCGGTAGAACGCGGCTCCCGCCGGGTTCGCGGTCTGGAACCGCAACCCGTACGCGGGCGTCGCGACGCATTGCACGCCGTCGCCGAAGGGGATCTGCGTCGCCGCCGATCCGTACACGAACCGACCGCGTGCGCCGGCCGGAACGTTCTCGACGAACAGCTTCAGCGAGTTGGCCGACACGCTGGCCCTTCCCTGCGCGCCGATCTCCGCCGCGCGACCCGTCGAGTTCACGTTCGCCGTGCAGTACGACGTCGCGACGGGCGTCATGTCGATCACGTCGATCCAACCTTGCTGCGGACCCCATTGACCGATGCCCACGGCCTTGTCGTCGCGCGCGACGATCCCGTCGCACCACTGGTAGAACGCGTTGGGGCCCACCGGCGCGTGATGGAACGTCAACCCGCCCGTCGCCAGGTGGAAGGCACTGACGCTGGAGTTGCCCGTGACCAGTGCGCGCCGACCGTCGGGGGTGATCGTCACGTCCGTGGGACGCGAGAAGCCGATCACGTTCTTGGCCAGGAGGCGCAACTGTCCGCGGGAGATGCTCCAGAACCACGCTTCGGTGTCGAGCACGTTCGCCGCGTGCACCAAGGTCACCGCGAAGGCGTCGTTCGCGGCGACGCTGTCGAGTCCGTCCTCGTATCCCGTGGTGCTCGAGGGCGTGGCCACGAAACCGGCCGGCGACTGCTGCGTCGTCGCCGCGAAGTGCAGCATGTCGTACAGGTACACGCCCGCCTTGGTGCGCAGCACGACGCGCGTCCCGTCGGGCGTCACCGCGAAGTCGTGCGGGCTGCCCGCGACGCGATCGTAGCGCTGCAGGCCGCTCCACTCGACGAAGTCGATCTGCGCGCCTTCGGTGGACGGCGCGGTCACGTGACGGCTGATGGTCACCACGCGCGTGTCCGTGGCCTCGACCGAATCGAGCGCGCGATCGTCGAAGCCGTCCGTCGACTGGAACGGCGTCGTCGACCACAGGAGCGCCGGCATCGCGCCGCTCAAGTCGAAGCCCGCGATCCCGAATTCGCTGCGCACGGCCGCGTGCGTTCCGTCGGGCGAGATCGACACGTCGTGCGGCGCGCCCAACAGGTCCTGAGCGGCCGACGTCTGGAACGCGACGAACGGCGAGCCACCCGGGTTCAGGTCCCAGATCGTGACGTGCGTCCGCGCCGAGGGCGTGAACTGCCCCACGATCGACAACATCACAGCGTGCCGGTTCGTGACCGCGACGCTGTCCGTGTCGTACGAGTAGTTGGGCGTGCCGAAGTACGTGTACACGGGCGGCAGACCCGGGCTCGCGCCGACTTGCGCGCCCGTCTGCAGGTCGTAGAGGAACAAGCCGCCGCTCGACGTGCCGTTGGGCGATCCGCCGCGCACGGCCGCGAGGCGACCGTCCGGCGTCACCGCCACGTCGTTCGGGCGACTGCCGACCTCGTGCGTCGCGAGCACCACCTGCGGCGTGCCGGCCTGCGTCAGGTCGAGGATCGTGACGCGGCTGCCTCCCAACACGATCGCGCGCGTGTTCGTGACGCCCACGGCGTCGAGCAGGTCGCCGCACAGCTCTCCGCCCGTCGGGACGGTGCCGACCTGCGCGCCGGTGGTCAGGTCGTAGATCAGGACGTACTCGTCGACGTCGTTCTGACGCACGACGGCGTAGTGCCGATCGGGTGTGATCTCGGCGTCGTCGAGACCCAGCTTGCCGGTGTCGGTGTGCAGCAACGACTGCGACCAAGCGCTGGCGACGGCGAAGGCGGACACGGACACGTAGAGAGCGAGACGCGGAGCGGACATGGGACCTCCACAGGGGGGGGGCGAGTTGCGTGATCACGGCAGTGCGCTCCCCGTCGTGTGGAAGCGCGCCGCGCGAGACCGAGACCGAGTTGAGACGGGCCGCCAGGTCCGATGGGCCGGTGGGCGCGGGCGCCTCCGACCGTGTCGTTTCGACTAGGCGTCGGTCGGGTGTGGGTCACACCCGTGTCTTTCGATTCGCACCGCGGCTACTTCCGCTCCGGCGCGTTCGTCGCGGCACCGGTCGGAGCGTGGCGGTCCAGGAAGGCGCCGACCGCCGCGCGCCACTCCGCGCGCAGCAGGAAACCGCCGCCGTTGTGGCCGCCGCTCGTCGCGAGCAGCTCCTTGGGACCGCCCGCCGCCTCGAAGAGGCGCCGCCCCTGTGCGAAGGGCACGAGATCGTCCTCGGGGCTGTGGATCACCAAGGTCGGTACGCGCACCGAGGCGATCTTGTCGATCGAGGCGTAGCGGATGCGCGCCAGCCAGCGCACGGGCAACCACGGGTACACCTCGGCCGCCATGTCGACGAGGGACGTGAACGTGTCCTCGACGATCACGGCGCGGACCGCGCGACGGACGGCGAGCTCGATCGCGATCGCGCCGCCCAACGACTCGCCGAACGACACGATGCGCGAGGCGTCGAAACCGCGCCGGATCAACTCGTCGTAGGCAGTCTCGGCGTCGAGATAGGTGCCTTCCTCGCTGGGCGTGCCGGTGCTCGCGCCGTAGCCGCGATAGTCGTAGAGGAGGACGCTCCAGCCGAGCTCGACGAACGCGCGCGCCTTGTCGACGCGGTTCTCGACGCTGCCCGCGTTGCCGTGCGACACGAGGATCGCGCCTTTCGGTTCGCGTGCCGGCACGAACCACCCGTGGATCGTCACCCCGTCGCGGGTCGCGAGCCGCAGTTCGTCGTAGGCCAGTCCCACCTCGGCCGGTGTCGAGCTCGGCGGGGGACCGGGGAACCACACGAGCTTGTCCTGTCGCGCCCACACCCCGATGCACAGGAACGCGTAGAGCACGACCACGGTGACCAGGATCGTCGTCATGCGCCGTCTCCAGCTCGGTCGTTTCGCGTGAGTCCGCATCGGCTTGGACAGGTCGTCGTCGCCCGCGTAACGTAACGCCCCGAAACATCGAACGCATGCCCCGCATCTTCGTCCTTTCCGGCCCCGACGTGGGCGCGAGCCACGACGTGGCGTCGGGCGCCACGTTCGGTCGCTCCAACGACTGCGCCGTGCCGTTGCACGACGCCTCGGTCAGCCGCCAGCACGCGCGGCTCGAGGAGCGCGACGGCGACTGGCACGTGGTCGACACCGGTTCGCGCAACGGCGTGTTCGTGCGCGGCTCGCGCGTCGGAACGGCGGTGCTGGTCGACGGCGACGAGTTCTTGCTGGGCGAGGTGCTGGTGCGCTTCCGCGCCGGCGCGACCGAGACGACGAGCGCTCGTGCAGCGCCCCACCGCGCGCGCGAGGAGGACGTGGCGCCGCCGGCGCGCTCGACGCCGCCCGTCGCCGCTCCGCGACCGACCGGCGCACCGGCCGATCCGGACGAGATCGTGTTGGAGGGCGACTGGGACGAGAGCGCCGCCGCGGCCGCCGCCGCGCGCGCGGGTCAGCGACTCGCCCCGTCCGCGTCCGAGGCCCAGGTCGACGAACGCACGTACATCCAACCCGCGCCGTCGCTCGCGCGCGAGCAGGCGACGGCCAAGTTGCGCGCCGCCGGCGCGTTGCCGCCGCCCAAGCCCGCGTCGGCGCGCGGCGTGCTCCAATTCCACAAGGTCGAAGCGCGCGACGGAGCGTTGCGCGCCGACTTGGATCAGTATCCGTTCTGGTTGAAGCTCCTGATCACGGTGGGCGCGCTCGCGTTGCTCGTTGGCCTCGCCTGGTTCGCGTTTCGCGGCGTGCAGATGATCAAGGGCAAGCCCGAGCCGGTCACGCCGACCGAGACCGACGCGCAAGACGCGCGCTGAAGGCGCCTCGTCACGTGGCACGCACGTCACGAGGCGCGCGGGACGCTCGTCACGATGCGCGCGGTGGGCGCGCGAGCGAGCTCCACCCGTCGAACCAGCGACGCGCGGCCGCGTCCCACGTGAACGAATCGGCGCGTCGGGCCGCGCGATCGAGTTCGTCCGCGCTCGCGGAGACGGCGCGGTGCACGGCCGCCGCGAGTTGCGCGGCGTCGTCGGGCGCGAAGGAGAACGCGTCCGCGCCCGCCGTCTCGACCAGCGCCGGCACGCGCGCGATCGCGAGCGGCACGCCCGCGCGCTGCGCCTCGACGGCGCCGATGCCGAAGCCCTCGATCGTCGAAGGCAGGCACACGCAGGCCGCGCCGGCGTGGATCGACGGCAGGTCCGCGTCGTCGAACGGTCCCGCGAACGTGACGCGCGTCTCGACGCCGAGCCGCCGCGCGAGCGCGCGCAGTCGATCGATCTCGCCGGGCTTCTCCGCGCCGTGGAACACGACGCGCGGCAACGTCGCATCGAGCGCGAGCGCGTGCAGGACGATCTCGAGGTTCTTGCGCGGCTCCAGGTGTCCGATGCACACGAGCGGAGCGTCGCTCGGCACGCGGTTCGGTCGCGGTCGCGGCACAAAGTGATCGCCGCCGTTGCCGATCACCGTGATCGCGCTCTCGTCGAGGCCGGCGACCGCGCGCAACTCCTCGGCCACCGCGCGGCTCACCGTGAACACGCGCGCCGCGCGCCGGGCCGCGTCGACCACGATGCGACGCGCCACCAGCCGACGCGGGAGTGGCGCGTGACCGCGCGTGATCGAACGCAGGTCGTGCAAGGTGATCGTGTAGGGCACGACCAGACCCCGCGGTGCCGGCAGGTGCGCCGTGTGCACGACGTCGAACGGTCGACCGGCCGCGCGTGCTTCCTCCAGCACGCGCCTCAACGCGCGCGATTCGGCTCGCGCGCGCGACAAGAGCGGTCGCGCCGGTACGTCGCTCGACGCACGTTCGATCGGCGCGGGCAGGTCGAAGGCCACGCGCTCGCGCCCCTCCATGACCGTCAGCGCGCCGCCGTGCTCGTGCAGCAGGCGCGCGACGCGCGGCAAGAGTTCCTGGTTGTGTCGACGCACGCCGCCCATGGGCTGGCCCAAGACGACGCCGCTCACGAGCACGTTGGGCGCGCGGCTCACGACAGCGACTCCCACGCGCGTTCGACGGCTTCCGCGCAGCGGTCCCACGTGTAGACCGCCGCGTTGGCGAGCCCCGCGCGCGCGACGGCGTCTCGTTCGCGTCGCGCGCGCAGGATCGCCGCGGCGACTTCGAACGGATCTCGCGGATCGACGGTCAACGCGGCGCCGCCCGCGATCTCGGCCTGCGCGCCGGCCTGCGGCACGATCACGGGCGTGCCGCACGCCTGCGCCTCGATCACGGGGAAGCCGAAACCCTCGGAGGTCGAGAGCACGAGCGACGCGATCGCGCGGCGTGTCAACGCCACGAGCTCGTCGTCGCTCACCGTGCCGACGAGCCGCACGCGCACCGCGCGCGAGGCGCGCGCCAACTCGCGCGCGAGCTCGGGGGTGATCGGACCGGTGATCACGAGCGTCAGGTCGCGCGCGGCGCATTCGAGTCCGGCGATCGAGGCGCGCACGTTCTTCTTCTCGCGACCGCCGCCGGCCACCAACACGTACGGCGCGTCCGCGAGATCGAAGCGCACGAGGACCGCTCGGTCGTCCACGTCGCGACGCTCGTCGGCGCTCGGAGGCACGAAGCGTGCGTCGACGCCCCACGGACACACGCGAACCTTGTGTCGCGCGAGCGGCGATCCGTCGCGCACGTCCGCCGCCGTCGATTCGCTCGGGCACACGATCGCGTCCGCGCGGACGGGACCCAGCGCGGCCCACAGTCGGTGGCGCGCATCGGCGTTCTCGCTCGCGCCGCGGACCCAGGGCATCTCGTGGATCGTCGCGACGCGTGCTCCGCGGCCGCGCACGGCGAACGCGGACACGGGCGAGTGGAGGCCGTCGAGCCCCAACTCGCGCGGGGCGCGCGAGAGAGTCGACTGACGCCATGCGAGGAGGCTCGCGCGCGGCGGCGGCGCGAGCCGCACGACCTCGACGCGACCGCGGCGCTCGAGTGCGTCCACCAGCCCGCGCGTGGCGCGCACGACGCCCGGCGGATGCGGGCGGCACAGCGGCGAGACGTCGAACCCGATCTTCATCGACGACGACGATAGAGACGGCATCGAGTCGTGGCGAGAGATTCGACGTCGAGCGGAGGCGAGAGTTTGGACGCCGAGCGGGGACGAGGTCGTGCGCGGATCGCGAAGCTGCCGTACCATGCCTCGCGCTTGAACACCGCGCACCGCACGCTCACCGCCGGATTCGTGATCGATCGCTGGCAACCCGCGCGCGGCGGTGCCGAGCGTGCGTTGGCGTCCCTGGCGGCGAGGCTGGAACGGTCGGGCCACCGCGCCCTGGCGTTCGCCGAGCGCGGACCGGGCCCCGAGGTGGATGCGCCGGGTCGCGTGCATCACGTGCGCGCGTCGCCGTTCGCGTGGACGCGCGGTGCGCGCACTCGGTCCCTCGGCGAAGCGGGAGTCGCCGCGGCGCGCGCCGCGGGTTGCGACCTCACGATCGGCGTGCGTC
>Ga0075163_10008429_pt1 | contig 13573 bp, 7 predicted proteins | sample JI1023141ADNA_FD_71478 | JGI IMG/M metagenome (GOLD analysis project Ga0075163, IMG submission 71478) | Wastewater effluent complex algal communities from Wisconsin, to seasonally profile nutrient transformation and Carbon sequestration -... | ecosystem: Engineered > WWTP > Effluent > Algae...
CCGGATTAATCAATCATCCGGGGGAATGCAGGCAATAAAAAACAGGGGCCGGCTTCGGACTCCCTGTTAATAATTGATTATTAGTAAATTAAGTATGCCTGAACCAGGATTGCCATAGGTTTGCTCCGGGACTCGTCCGGACCTTGTTCGAGGTAAAAGCGCATGGAGCGCTTTATCCCTAGGGAAATGTCGGAGCAGGTCAAAGCCAGGTGTACAGAAAACGTAGAGAAAGTGCAAAGAATCTGTACAGCCGGCGGGGCCATCACTGGTACACCCGTACCCAGTCCACCAGCATTTTCTGGGGGAAGATGTTTTCATCCACCCCGAACTTACCACCCCAGTTGCCGCCCACGGCAATATTGAGTAACAAATGAAATTCCTTATCAAAGGGCCAGGCGGCCACACCGGTTTTGTCGTTGCTGAAGCGGTTTACTTCCCGTCCGTCCACATAGAAGAACATCTGATCCGCGGACCATTCGAGCGTATAGACATGGTATTTTGAGGCAATACCCGGTTCATGCACCCCCTTGGTTTTTTGCGTATTGATCATGCCGTTGTACGCTTCGGTATGCACGGTAGCCAGTACGGAATCGGGCCAGTATCCCACATTCTCCATAATATCAATTTCGCCGCTGCGGGGCCATCCGCCATACTCCCATTTGGTGGGTAGCATCCAGATGGCGGGCCACATGCCACGGCCGGCGGGCAGCATGGCTTTTATTTCTATACGCCCGTATTTCCAGTCGCCCTTGTTTTTGGTAGCCAGGCGGGCCGAGGTATACTTCATCCCCTGCATGTCTTCCTTACGGGCTTCGATCACCAGGTGACCGTCTTCCACCCGGGCATTCTCCGGACGGTTCCAGGTATAATACTGCAATTCATTGTTGCCCCAGCCGCATACATCCGGGCAACCGTTGCCTTTATCATAACTCCATTTAGTGCTGTCGGGCAGGCCGGTGTAATTAAACTCTTCGGACCATACAAGCCGCTTATACGCTGATTTGGTTTTAGACGCTGAATGGCAGGACAGTAAACTACCGCCAAGGAAAACCATGGCGAGAACGTAAGTAATCGTTTTCATAATCGTCAATCTTAAAGATGGGAAATAAAAAGTGGAAGTATACTCCTGGAAAGGAATTCACGTTCCACTTTTCTGACTGCTCGTTAATAATTGCCTGTAAACATATAATTGCTGGCTTCTTTAATTATTGGTATACCCGTATATAATCAATCTCCATTTCAGAACTGGTAAACCCGGGCGCTACGGCTCCGCCAAAATTGCCCCCCATGGCCACATTCAGGATCATGAAAAAATTCTGATTGAAGGGCAATGTGCTGCTGTTGGCAAAGGTGTAAAACACCACATCATCCACCGAGAACTTAATTGAAGACGGGGTCCATTCCATTCCGTATTTATGAAACTCCGTTGTGGCATTGGTGATCAGCGTGGAACCGCCATCGGCACTGCCGCCGGAATGTCCCGGATGATGCACGGTACCGAAAATCCGGTTGAGCTGATTGCCTACATGTTCCATGATATCAATCTCCCCGCAGGCGGGCCAGGGGGCCGTGTTGATATTATCACCCAGCATCCAGATGGCAGGCCAGGTGCCGCCACCGGCTGGTAATTTGGCCCTTGTTTCCACTTTGCCGTACTTGAAAGAAAATTTATTCTTCGACAACAGGCGCGCGGATGTATAGGCACTGCCGCTGAAATTCTCCGCTTTCAGGATAATCTTCAGCGTACCATTGGATACCACGGCATTGTCCAGCCGGTTGGTATAATACTGCAGCTCATTATTACCCCAGCCACCTGCACCCAGATCATATCCCCATTTCGCAGGATCCGGGGCACCGGGTGTGTCAAATTCATCAGACCAGAGCAACGACTGAGTGACCGTTACCGTTACCTGAATTGATTTTGAAATGGTTTGTCCGCCACTGCCCTTGGCAATCACATTCACGGTATAGGTACCGGAGGCCGGATACTTATAGGTGACTATTCCCGTAGGCACGGTGGCAAATACCCCGTTTCCATAATCATACTCATACGTAACCGCATTGGTAGCCGCCGCGGTGAACGCCACATTACCACTGTTATCCGTGGCCACCACCGCATTCACGGTCAGGTTGGTGGGAGCCGGATTGTTTGGCGTGGTTTTGTTTTTCCCGCAGGAAAACAAAACCAGCAGTATACAGAAAGCGGCAACAGCCTGTTTCATGTTATTACGGTTTGGGTTTTAATTTCTGATACCAGGAGTTTCCATCTGCCCCGATATTGCGCAGGTGAAGACTGGTATTACTGATCGACAGAATTTCATACGTTGTTCCGCCTGTACCAAAGTTAATAATACCGTTGCCCGGTACCATAAACTGGATCTGGGTGGATACCGCTGCGGTAGAACCGGAAGTGGCGTCCATAAAGGAAAGCGCACGGGTGCCACCTGTGTTCACGGCATAACAACCATCTCCGCCGCTGAAACCGTACACGCCGGTAGCTGCGCCAATGGAGAAGGATGTGCCTTTATTGTCAATGGTCATGGAAACCCGGTTCAGGGCATTGCGGGAAAATGTAATCTCATCATCGTAGGCGCAGGCTTCCCTTGTGTTCGGGGGAGCGGCATACCAGATGGGAGAGAATTCTGTATTCGGACCTACACCGAAATGGCCAACGGCATCATTATCCGTAACCCAAACCTTGGAACCGGTTCCGGTTAACGGATTCAGGACGCTGGTGGGGATTTCAAAAGCTACAAATACGGTGATGCGCTTGCTGATAGTGGAGATGGCTCCACCGGTGCCAATGGCATTAACGGTAATGGTATAATTGTTAGTCCCGGGTGTGGTGTATTTTTTTACGATAGTACCACTGGGTACAATTTTAGTGGTGCCATCACCATAATCAATATTATACGTCAGGGCATCAGACGCGGTAGTGGTAATGGTTACCGTTCCGGTACCATTCCCGTTCGGGTTAGCCACATCCACCCCGGCGATCACCGTGGTCAGGGTCAGGTCTTTCGGCGTTTTGATATCACCAAACGCATATTCCTCTTTTTTACAACCACTGATCACCAGCATGCCGGCAAACAGGAAGAAGGTCAGTTTTTTTATATTCGTCATCATGACAGAATGATTTTAAGATTAGTTAAGCTTGATGTCATCAAAATAGAAAGTATAGTTGGCGGATCCGTCACCCGGTGTACCGAGATCAAAGATCATCACGATGCGGTCATACGGATTCGCTGTATTGATAGCCGTATAATCAAACGTGAGCTCCTCCCAGGCATTGGCCGTGGTGGTCAGTACTTCCTTTTCAAAATTCTGTGCACTGTTGGCGGAATTTTCCACTTTCAGCAGCACTTTGGCGCCCACGCGGGGTGACCATACTTTCATCTTAAAGGTACGCTGGGTGGAGAAATCAATCGGACCAGCCAGGGTCAGAAAACTACCGCCCCAGGGCTGACCGGCATTCTTAATCATACGGGCCACTTTGGCGCTGGTATTGATACCACCGGACTGCGGATTGTTGATGACTGTTACATTACCTCCGTCAAAATCAAACCAGCCATAGGTAATGGGATATTCAAAATTCAGGGGCACTCCCAATGGCACGGTGCTCACGAGGCGGATATCATCGAAATAGAAGGTAAAGTTGGAAGAGCCATCACCGGGTGTGCCGTTATCAAAAATCAGCACTACACGGTTATAACTGTTACCGGTATTGATGCCGGTATAATCAAACACCAGGTCTTCCCAGGCATTGGCCACTGAAGTGGTGACTTCCTTTTCATAGTTCTGTGCACTGTTAGCCGAATTCTCTACTTTCAGCAGCACTTTGGCGCCCACACGGGGTGACCATACTTTCATCCGGAAAATCTTATTGGTAAAGTCCATCGGCAGACTCAGCGTGAGGTAACTGCCGCCCCAGGGCTGACCGGCATTCTTTACCATCTTACCTACTTTGGCACTGGCATTAAGACCGGTAGCACTCGGATTATTCACGACCGTTACATTACCTCCGTCAAAATTAAACCAGTCATACGTGGTGGTGGTGGATTCAAAATCAAGCGGCATGGTCAGCGGCAGGGAGTTCACCAGGCGGATATCATCCAGCAGGAAGGTGAAGTTGGCTGAACCATCACCCATCGTTCCGTTATCAAAGATCAGCACGATGCGGTTATAACTGTTGGCCGTATTGATGGCCTGATAGTCGAATACCAGGTCTTCCCATGCATTGGCTACGGTGGTCAGTACTTCTTTTTCAAAATTGATGGCTCCGTTGGCGGAATTCTCCACTTTCAGCAGCACTTTGGCGCCCACGCGGGGTGACCATACTTTCATCCGGAATATTTTACCTGCAGAAAAATCAATCGGACTGCTGAGGGTGATCAGGCTTCCACCCCAGGGCTGACCGGCACTTTTGATCATGCGGGCCACTTTGGCGGTGGTATTGATTCCGCTTGATTGCGGGTTATTGATTACCGTTACATTTCCTCCGTCAAAGCCGGTGAAGGTATAATCAATCGTGGCCGATTCAAATGTAATCGGGAGCAACAACGGATCCACAATCGTTATGGAACGTGTAATCTGGGTAGTGGCGGCACCACCGCTGTAGGCTACCACTCGTACAGTATAGGTACCTACGTTGGTGTAGGTATGACTTACGGTTTGTCCTTCCAGGAATACCGTACCCACTTCATTGGGTACATCGCCGAAGAACACGCGGAAGTTGGTTTCATATAAAGCCGTGGCGGATACATTCAGTTTGAAATTGCTGGACGCGTCAATAGCGGTGGTCACATCCAGGTTCTCAGGAGCCCGGAAGGAAACGGTCAGCTGTTTGGTGATTTCAGTAGTCTTGCCGTTTACACTGTATCCCACAATCTTCACGGTATACACGCCTTCCGGATAGGTATGCGTGGTATTTTTTCCGGCAGCTACTTTCACTGCTGTGGAACCACCATGGCCATAGTACACATCATAGCTGACGGCACCTGCTCCATTGGGGGTGATGGTTACCAGGCCGGTATTGTCCTGGGTGATTTCAAACAACACACCGAGCTGATCGGGTGCGGCGGCCGTTGCTACAAAAGAAACGTCCTCGTAGGTATCCTTCTTACAGCCGGTTACAACCGCCAGCAGTAAAGCGAGACCTGATATATATTTTATTGCTTTCATGTCAAATCGTTTTTTGATGAATGATTAATAACCGGCATTTTGGGTGAGTCCGGAAATTTCAACTTCCTGCTGCGGAATCGGGAATACTTCATGTTTCCCTGCTGTGAAACCGGTAATTTTTGCTGTAGCCTGACCGGTACGTACCAGGTCAAAGAAACGGTCACCTTCCATCGCCAGTTCCAGTCTGCGTTCATCCAGGATAGCCAGGTATAACGCATTGCCGGTAGCGGTAATGTCATGCAGGTTATCACCAAAAGCACGGCGGCGTACCAGGTTCAGGTAACCCTGGGCCTTCACATCATTGGGTGTGGTGGATTTGTTCCAGGCTTCTGCGGCCATTAACAATACATCAGAATAACGGATGATCCGGTAGTTGTTCAGGTAGTTCAGTTCAATCTGACCGGACGTTTCACCTTTACGGGGATGGTATTTCTGACTGTACAAACCGGTATTCTTATAAGGAGCCACCTGGTAGGTGATATTATAAGAAGGATTGGCGGCTTTGTACGCTTCAATATCCAGGATCGTAGCGGCTTTACGCTGATCTCCGGCTGCATACGCGTTGCTCAGGTTCTGTGTAGGCAGATTGGTACTCCATCCGGCTGCATAAGGCATTGCGGCAGAACCATTCAAACCACGGATACCACATTGCTGAATGGCATAGTTGCCCTGTCCGCGGGTGGCACCACCCCAGTTGTAATAAGGGGATGTGTTGGAATATTGTATTTCAAAAACGGATTCTGAACCATTTTCCCCGCTGGCCAGGAAGATGGAAGCGAAATTGCTGACCAGGCCAAAGGCATTCGGCGTGATCACATTGTCCAGCATGGCAGCGGCTTCATTGTATTTTTTCTGATAGAGATATACTTTACCCAACAGGGCCTGTGCGGCGTATTTGGTAATACGTCCTTTCTGTAATTGTACAGCAGGCAGGGCGGCAACGGCGGCCGTCAGGTCGGTTTCAATCTGTTTGTATACATCTGCTTTGGATGAACGGCCCAGGCTGCCTGATTCAGACAGACCGAGACGCTTGTCAGTAAACAGGGGCACATCACCCCAGAATTTCACCAGGGTGAAATAATAATAGGCCCGCAGGAAATACACTTCCCCAAACAGGGCTTCCTTACCGGCAAAGTCAATGGTTTTGCCGGCGGGGTTCGTGGCTTTATACTGTGTCATATAATTGGCCCGGTTCACACCTTCATAAGCCGACTTCCACAATTCAGTCAGGGTGCCGTTATTCGGTGTATGCGTGTAGTCGTCAATCTGCTGCAGGGATAATACGTCAGAGGCGTTTTCACCACCACTGACGGCATTGTCGGAGGCAATTTCACCAACTACCACGGCCTGGTTCAGCCACTGAAGCGGGGTGTAAACACTCACCGCCATGGTGCGGTAATCGCTTTCAGAGGCGAGGTAATCCAGTTCGGTAATCCTGAAATCCTCATGCGGATTGTAGTCGAGCCATTTTTTGCAGGATGCCAGCGATAATACCAGCAGGGCAAAAAGGGATGATTTGATTAATAAGGTCTTCATTGTATAAATAATTTTAAGTAACTGCATTAAAGTTTAATGTCAATACCAATGGCATAGGTACGGGCCTGGGGATACGCACCACGGTCCACACCGGTATCCAGGATACCGCCGGCGATCTCGGGATCAAAGCCGGTATACCTGGTAAAGGTGAAAGCGTTTTTCACCTGTGCATATACACGGAGGCGGCTGAAGACCTTGCGGGTCATTTGCTGCGGGAAGGTATAGCCCAGCTGCAGGTTCTTGATTTTAATAAAAGAACCATCTTCCACATACCGGTCAGATACGCGGATATTGCTGTTATCATCTGTAAAGGAATAGCGTGGGTTCTTGGCGCTGTTGGTGCTGTTCTCACCGGTCCAGCGGGCCAGGATCATGCGGTCCTTATTGGTGTAGTTGGCATTTCTTTCATAAGCCCTGTACACGTCATTGCCTACAGAGGCATAGGTAAATGCAGTAAAGTCAATATTCTTATACTCCACATTCAGGTTCCAGCCCAGGGTAAATGTGGGGAACGGATCACCAATCTTGGTTTTATCCATATCATTGATGATGCCATCCTTATTCATATCCACAAAGCGGATATCACCAGGTCTGGCGCCTGTCTGAGTGGCACCGGCCGTTACTTCGGCAAAATTCTGGAAAAGACCATTCGTTTTAAATCCGTAGAAATAACCCGGCGTTTGTCCTTTTTCAAAAACGGTAACCGTTTGTGACTGACCGTTAAAATAGCTGCCACCCAGGATTCTGGCTGTACCATCACTGTTGGTGGCGGTTACTTCATTCTTCGCAGTGGTGAATGTAACGCTGGTATTGAATTTCACGTTTTTGCCAAAAATATCATTGTAGGCCAGCATCAGATCGAAGCCACTGCTTTTGGTAGAACCAATATTTGCGGTGGGGATCGGTACAGTACCGAGATACAATGAAGCTGAAGGCGTGAAGAGTAACCCTTCCACTTCTTTCTGGAAATAATCAGCGGTTAAAGAGAATTTTCTTTTATAGAAGGTCATATCAAATCCGATATTGGCCTGCAGTTGTTTTTCCCAGCGCAGGGCGTCATTGGCAGCGGAACCCACGGTGGAACCGGGATAGAATACATTATTAAATGTATACCCGTTACTGTTGGCGGTGGAACCATAGCTCGGTCCGCCGGTTACAATACCTACAAATTGCGGATCCACATTTTCGTTTCCGATAGATCCGTAACTACCGCGGATTTTCAGCAGATCAATAAAATCAGACTTGAAGAAATTTTCCCGGGTAACCACCCAACCGAGTGAACCGGAAAAGAAATTAGCGTACTTGTTGTTTTTACCGAACGCAAATGATCCGTCGCGGCGGGCGGTAAAGGAAGCGAGGTATTTTTCCTGGAAGTCATAGTTGATCCGGGAGAAATAAGACAGGTTGCGGCGGAAATACTGATAATAATAACCGCTCAGCGCATTGGTGTTGGTCGGGGTGATATTCCCGGTTGCTGCGGTGAAGTCGGCAAACTCCCAGGAATTAAACGGTACATCCTGGCGGCTGGCACCAGCGGCATTACCCGATGTTTTAGCCATGGAGAAACCCAGTACGGTTTCAAAGTTGTGGTTGTCTTTTACTTTGAAATTATAGTTACCAAAGGTTTCCCAGGTCCAGTTGAAATTACTGACCTTTTCATGTGATACGCTGTTATGACGGTCGGTTACGGTAGAACCGTCCGCATTCATGGTGTTCTCCACATTCAGCGGACCATAGAATACAAGCGGGGTAAATGATTTGGCATTGCCATCGTATTTGGTATAACCAAAACGGCTGGTCAGTTTCAGGTTCTTCAGCACATCGTACTGCAGTTCCCCTTTACCATACAATTTATTACCGATATTCTTATTATAGGTATTGTCGAGTTTGGTCAGCGGGTTGAAGATCTCGGAGAGCAGCAGGTTGCTGAATCCGTAGGTACCCACTGTATTCGGAACGGTATTGTATTTGGAAACGGTGGGGTCAAAGTTTACCGCACTGCCCAGGATACTGTTGAAGGAGTTTTCCTGAATTCCTTTTCCATCGAGTACTACCGCGGTGGTGTTCAGGATAAATTTCAGGCGGGGGGTCAGGTCAAAACTCATATTGGCCGTCAGGTTACCCCGGTTAAATCTGGATTTATCATTACCTCCCACGATACCACCCTGGTTGAGCCAGCCGGCAGAAAGGAAATAAGACATTTTATCACTTCCACCACGGGCGCTGACCGAATGGGTCTGCATCGCAGCGGTTTTAAATACTTCATTCTGCCAGTTGGTACCTACACCAAGTGTGGTCAGATTGGGGAAGATAACCGGTCCACCGGCTGTTGTGCTGCCTTCATTGATCATGGCGGCATATTCACTGGCATTCAGCACACCCAGTGTATTCATCACTTCCTGTACACCATAGTTACTGTTGAAACTGATATCCGTTTTCTGATTTTTACGGCCAGTCTTGGTAGTCACTACAATTACGCCATTACCACCCTTCACACCATATATGGCAGTGGTGGCGGCATCTTTAAGCAGGTTGATGGATTCGATATCCGCCGGGTTAATAGAATTGAAATCGGTAAGTGTCTGAGGCACTCCGTCAATAATCACCAGCGGATCTGTACCTGAGAAAGAAGGAATACCGCGAATGACCACGGTTGGTTTGGAACCGGGTGTACCCGAATTCACCACCACCACACCGGAGGCGCGGCCCTGCAGGGCTTCTTCCACCCGTACCGGTTTGAGTTTTTCAATATCGGTGCCTTTGATCGTGGCGATCGCACCGGATACTTTGGTGATCTTCTGGGTACCATACCCTACCACCACCACATCGGTTAACGTGGTTGTGGCGCTTTCTTCCAGCTGGATACTGAGCGGGGTGGCATTACCGGCTACGGTTACTTCCACCTGTTTCATACCCGTGTAGCTGATTACCAGAACGGAACCCTTGGCCGGAACAACAATAGTAAACTGACCCTTACCATCGGTCATGGTATTGGTCCGGGTACCTTTTACCCCTACTGTGGCGCCGGAAAGAGGCTCGCCGGTTGATTTGTTGGAGACTGTCCCGGAGACGGGCAGACTTTGTCCTGAGGCGGTCTGTGCCAGACCTAATAGCAGGACGAGCAGACTGAGCAGTGCAGTTTTTAATTTCATATAGCAATTATTTTAGCGAACAATAAGGCTTTTAAAAAGCCACGCTAAATTAGTCTACTAACCACTGTTTTGGAAATAAAACCCTACAACATCACTACATCAAAAAATATAACTCATTGATTATATAACAATTAAACTACATCAATCCTACATCAACCGAATTTTACTACTTTCACATTTCAAGGAATTGCCCCATCATGAAAAGAATCATTTTCCTGTTTTTACAGTTTCCTTTTGTTCTGCTGGCTCAGAACACGATTGGTTTGCCTGATGTTATAAATTATCCAAAACAGGCATATGGGGCCGGTTTACAGAGCTGGGACATCCGGCAGGACAAGCGGGGGATTCTCTACTTTGCCAACAATGAAGGCCTGCTCAGTTATGATGGCAAATACTGGAACCTAAACCCGCTTCCGAATAAAACCATTGTCCGATCGCTGGCCATCGGTTCCGAAGGCCGGGTATACGCCGGTGGTCAGGATGAACTGGGCTATTTCTCCCCCAACCCGAACGGAAGTCTTCATTTCACCTCATTAACCAGTCTCCTTCCTGAAAAAGAACGATCCTTTGGCGATGTCTGGGATATCTGTGTTTTTAAGAAAGATATCTTCTTCAGGACCATGACCCGGATCTTCCGGTATTCAGCGAATACATTCTCGGTATATACCGCCCCTTCCGAATGGTCTTACCTGGGTGTTTGCGGAGAACGTCTCTTTGCACATGATTACCGGCAGGGCATTCTCAGTTTTACCAATGATATGTGGAGCCCCGCCAGCATGGTCAATATATTACCGGATAATGATCCCGTGACAGCCATTCTGCCTATAGGGCAGGACAGCAACCTCGTGACTACACTGAAAAACGGAGTCTATATATTAACAGCAGCGGGATCGTACCGGTTGAATTCGCCGGTATTGACAAGGATTCAGCAGGACCGGATTTATGCGGCTACGGCCATCAATAAAGAATGGATTGCCCTGGCCACCAATAATAACGGAGTACAGATTGTAGACACCAGGGGCAACCTGATTCAGCATTTTACCAAAACCGAAGGGCTGCAGAATAATAATGTACTGAGCATTTTCCTGGACCGGCAACAGAATCTATGGCTGGGACTGGATAACGGGATTGATTTTATCGCCTATAACAGTGCCATAAAACGGATCAGTCCTTACTCTCAGGACGGATCAGGTTACAGCGCCATGATCCACCAGAACAATCTGTACACCGGTACTTCGGCTGGTTTATATACGGTGCCTTTACAAAATGTACAGGATCTCAGTTTCAGTAAAGGCAATTTTACACAGGTAGCCAATACTGCAGGACAGGTCTGGGGACTGGCCTCCATCAATAATACCCTGCTGCTAGGTCATCACGATGGGGCATTTGTAGTGGAAGGCAATAACGCAAGGTCTTTATATAATACCGGCAAGGGGGTCTGGAACTTTATACCGGCCGGTTCCGTATTCCCCACTCCCCGGATGGTGTCCGGTACTTACCGGGGACTTACGTTCTTTAATTATGCCGGTAACCAGTTTACGGTTGCGGACAATATTCCTGAACTGGATGAATCCTGCCGCTTTGTGGCTATAGATAAAAACAATACCATCTGGGTGTCGCATCCCTATCATGGCGTATACCGGGTATATATGAATACCGGAGGAAAATACCAGTACAAACTGTATACGGGGGACAATGGGTTACCCTCCACCCTCAATAATCACGTATACAAAATCAATAACGAAGTGGTGGTGGCTACTGAAAAAGGCGTGTATAGTTATGATGCGGCCAAAGACCTGTTTCAGCCTTCCGCCTATTACAAAGAATTGCTGGGCGATCAGAGTATCCGTTACCTCAGGGAAGACACGGAAGGGAATATCTGGTACATACATGAAAAACAACTCAGCGTGGTGGACCGCAGTGACAAAAAGCCCCAGGTGATCCATCTCCCGGAACTGAGTAATAAATTACTGAGCGGGTTTGAATATATCTACCCGGTCAACAGCCGCAATGTATTTATCGGCGGGGAAAAGGGCTTTTTCCATGTGAACTATGATAAGTATAAAAAGACCATCCCTTCCCTGGAAGTATTGATCCGGAATGTAAAAATATTCAACCGCCGTGACAGTCTGCTGTACGGAGGCAACAGCACGGATACCAGCGATACAAAAACCGAAATCGCACATAACTGGGGCAGCCTTCATTTCGACTATGCCTCGCCGGTATTTGGTCAGCAGGCCAACCTGGAATACAGCTACCGGCTGCGGGGGTTTGACGACAACTGGAGTGAATGGACGGCCAAAACAGACAAGGAGTACACGCACCTGCCGGCCGGTAAATATCATTTTGAAGTAAAAGTGCGGAACAACCTGGGCAATGAATCCGGCGTGGTCGATTATTCCTTCCGTATCCTCCCGCCCTGGTACCAGACCATCTGGGCCTATATCATTTATTTCCTGCTGGGCTGCGTGGCCCTCTATTATCTCTATCACTGGCAGCTGAAGAAATTTCACCTGCAACAGGAGAAATATGAAAAAGAACAGGAGCAGCTGCAATACCTGCACCAGCTGGAAATCAATAAAGCGGAAAACGAACTGGTGGCCCTCCGAAATGAAAAACTGCAGGCGGAAGTGGATTTTAAGAACTCTGAACTCGCCACCAATGCCATGCACCTGGTACAGAAAGGAGAGCTGCTGACAAAAATAAAAGCGGAGCTCAATCAATTGATGAAGGCGGTGGATAATGACAAAGCCGTTACCGAAATCCGCAAAATGGTGAAAGTATTAGGAGAAGACGACAAAATGGATAAGGACTGGGAACACTTCACCCATCACTTCGATAAGGTACACAGTGATTTCGTGGTGGTGCTCAAGGAAAAATACCCGTCGATCACTCCCAATGAACTCAAACTCTCCGCCTACTTACGGATGAATCTTTCCACTAAAGAAATCGCCCAGCTGATGAATATTTCCGTCCGTGGCGTTGAAATCAGCCGCTATCGGTTAAGGAAAAAACTGGGCATCAGTTCGGAGGTGAATTTGTTTGATTTTTTGATGAGTATTAAAGGATAATATGCCAATGAGCCGATGTGCCGATGTGCCAATGGGGCGTGACACTGGAAATTAAATCAAAAAATAGCAGCAGGCTGAAACTCAACCAGAATAAAAAATAATTTCGGGGACCTCCTAATCTAAACGACTCACAGTCTTTCAGGCTCTTCCACAATCGGCTCATCGGCTCATTGGCTCATCGGCACATCAACTCATCGGCACATCGGCTCATCGGCTCATCGGCACATTGTCTATTTGCATCAACATCTCCGGCTCATTCGTCGTAATAAAATCAAATCCTTCTTTCAACAACCAGTTCATCGTGGTGCTGTCGTTCACGGTCCAGGCGTTTAAGGCAATTCCGTTTTCTTTGGCTTCTTTGATCCAGTGGGGTTTTGTTTTAAAAACACTGAAATGATAATCGGCTCCGTTGATGCCATCGGCTTTTAACTGTGCCGGGGCGATATTCCCCTCGAGGTATTGCAGACTGACTGCGGGATCCAGGCGGCGCAGTTCTTTCAGGATATCATAATCAAAACTGATATAGACTATCCACGGGCTGGCCTGTAATTTTTTTACCAGTTCCAGTACACGGGCGGCAATCAGCCGGCCCCGGTCCTTACTGATACCGGAAGGTTTGATCTCCAGCACCAG
>Ga0075163_10008430_pt1 | contig 13571 bp, 10 predicted proteins | sample JI1023141ADNA_FD_71478 | JGI IMG/M metagenome (GOLD analysis project Ga0075163, IMG submission 71478) | Wastewater effluent complex algal communities from Wisconsin, to seasonally profile nutrient transformation and Carbon sequestration -... | ecosystem: Engineered > WWTP > Effluent > Algae...
GGCGTCGATGACCTCGGGCGGGTTGGTCTCGGCGTCGCACTTGACGTAGAACGCCTGCTCCGGGGCGGTGCCCATGAGCGCGCCGTTGCGCCACAGCAGCGTGAGGAACGAGCTGATGGTGCGGGCGACGCGCTTCCAGAGGCGATGGTCGTTGGGCTCGAACACGACCCACTGGGTGGCGCGCTCGATCGAGGTCTCGACCATGATGAACAGGCGGCGGACGTTGATGTAACGCCAGCTCGGATCCGTCGACAGGGTGCGGGCGCCCCAGATGCGGATCGCGCCGTTGAGGAAGCGGATCGCGTTGATGCCCTTGGGGTTGAGCAGGTCCTGCTCGCCCTTCGAGACGTTGTACTTCAGGCCGAGGGCGCCACGGACGATCTCGTTGGCGGGCGCCTTGTGGACGCCGCGCTCCGAGTCGACGCGCGAGTACACGCCGGCGATGTGGCCCGACGGGGGCACGAAGACGTTGCCCTTCTCGGGATCGTAGACCTGGATCCACGGGAAGTAGTACGCGCCGTACTTCGAGTCGCGCGGCTTGGGCAGCTTGTCGACGCCGCCCTGGATGGTCTCGGGCGAGTCGAGGATCGCGAAGCGGTCCTTGCGGGTCTCGCAGTGCGAGAGGATCGCGTCCTGGACGGCCGGCGACGTGTTGCCGGGCGCGCAGACGAGGGCGATCTCGTCGATCTCGTCGAAGGTCTTCAGACCGGTGCGGGCGCCCGGGCCACCGTCGCGACCGATGTAGAGGGCCTCACGACCACCGCCGGCGGGGGCGGCCTTGGCGGCCTCCTTCTCGCCTTCCTTGCCACCGGTCTTGGCCGGGGCCGCCGCGGTCTCGGGCGCGCCGACGTTGACCACGAAGCAGCGCGAGCCGCCGTTGTTGAAGAAGCCGTACACGCCGTGGACGAAGTGCTCCGAGCACTCCTTGAAGTCGCCGAAGGTCTTCACGAACTGCGACCAGTTCGTGATGAGGACCGCCTCGTTGAGCGGGCCCTTGGACGACTCACCGAGGAAACCGACGGTGTTGGTGCCGACGGCCTCGATCGGCTTCGAGCCGCGATCGACTTCTTCGACGTAGACGCCTGGGGACAGGTAGCTGGTAGCCATGTTCGAGATTCCTCCGCTTGCTTTTTATCTTCCGATTGCGGTCGGTCGAAAGCCCGTCTGGCAATAGGCGCGAGCTCTTCGCTCGCGCGCGCCTGGGGCCCTAGGGCCGCTCGGTCGAAACTTGGTCAGGAGGTCCCTTCCCCGGACCGCTTCTTGCCGCCGCCGAGATCCAGGCGACGAGCGAAGGGGTTGGGGTTGGGACCCTGCTCCCGGACTTCGGGAGCGTGAACGTTGCGGTATTCCATCTGACGCGTCTTGACGCGCGTCAACTCGTTCATCTTTTCGGGGATGATCGGGACGGCGGTCCAGCACTGGACCGCGGGCCGCACCGGCTGGTTGAGGCTGCCCCAGAAGCGGGCGAGCGTGCCCTCGTCGAGGCGCGTGGTGAGGTAGAGCGGCAGGCCCTCGTCGGGCTCGAGGCTCTCGTCGAAGCTGGCGCCGCGCAGGCGCTCGCGCGGGACCTCGGCGTTGTCGACGATGGTGCGCAGGATGAGGCCGAGCAGGAGCTGCTCGTCCTCGGGGGTCTGGGCCCAGGCCGAGACCAGGTAGTCACACCGGACCCAGAGGCGGCGGCGACGGAAGTACTCCTTGAGCGTTCCGTCCTCCTGCGCCTGCTGGACGATCTCGGCGGTCGAGTTGATGTGGAAGCCCTCGGGATCGAGCGCGAGCTGATAGAGGTAGACCGAGACGGCCGGCAGCTTGCCCTCGACGGCGTCGGGCTTCGGCGCGGCGTCGACGATGTGGACGCGCTTGTAGCCGTTGCGCTTGAATTCCTCCTGGAACAAGCGCGACAAGGAGTCCGAAGTCTCCTTGATGATGTGGTGCTGCGGCGTGGTCGTCGTCATCGATGTTCCGGCGGATCAGCGGCGCGGCGCGTGGGCGCTCCCCTCGAGCGGCGACGCGAATGGTGGTCCCAAAGCGCAAGCGCGACAAGAGGGAATTGCAGCTTTCGACAGGATCCTCACCGGCAAGATCCGGCGGCCGTCGATGACACGTTGCGGCGGGAGCGGTGAGGTCCCGTCGAAGCGTGGGCTGCTACATTCTTCGTGCCCGATGCGTCTCCGCCATCACGTCTTCGTGTGCGCCAACGCGCGGCCCGAGCGGGGCCGCCCGTCGTGTGGATCGCGCGGCGGTGACGGGATCGTGACGGCCTTGACCCTGGCGATCCTCCGCCGCGGCCTCGGCGGCGAGGTCGCGGTGACTACCTCGGGCTGCCTCGGCCCCTGCTTCGAGGGACCCAACCTGGTCGTCTACCCCGACGGGGTCTGGTACCAGGGCGTCGGCGAGGGCGACGTCGACGCGATCGCCGATCACCTCGCCGGCGGCCCGCCGGTGGCGCGCCTGCGCCGGCCCGACGACGACGACGACTGATCAGCAGTGCAGCAGCTCGTCGAGGTGGGCGCGCTCCCAGGCGCGGGCCTCGAGGTAGCGATCGAACCGGCTCTCGTCGGCGAGGAAGGCCTTGGAGTGGAACTCGCGCCGGCCGTTCTTGACCTTGATGTCGTGGACCTGGTGGAGCATCTCGTGGAAGACGATGGCCTCGACGAAGAAGCGGGGCACGAACGCGCGATCGAGCGAGCGGTGGATGCGGATCAGCCGCTCCTCGACGGAGTAGCTGCCCATCTTGATGCTGTGGCGGTGCTTGGGCCGACCGTTGCGCGCGCCCCAGGTGATCGCCGCGGAGATCGCGTTGTCGAAGTAGCGGGCGTTGAGCTCGTCGAAGATCAGGCGGAGATCGTGGTGATCGCCGGCGGTGAGGATGATCTGGGCCGGGCTCTTGCGGGCGCCGCCGCGGACCACCTCCTGGTTGGCGTCGATGAAGTCGCCCAGCACCCGCGAGGCGTCGCGATCGTTGTCGGCGACGTAGCGGGCGAGCGCGCGGGTGATCACCGGATCGGCGTCGGCGAACATGCAGTGGAGCCGCACGTCGTAGCGGCGCGGGCCGTGACCGCGCGCCGCCCGCCGCACCGAGATCATGGTGTAGCGGTTGTCGGTGAGGGTGACGTGGACCTGACCGCGGACCAGGTGGGCGCGGATCCGGCGGGCCAGGCTGTCGGCGACCCCGGCCAGCTCGGCCTCGGCGGGGGCGCTGCCCCGGCGGGCCCGCCGCAGCGCCTCGGTCAGCCGGGTGACCTCGAGGACCGCGGCCCCGGGATCGGGATCGGTCGCCAGGTCGGGGCCGCCCAGGTGGCTGCAAGGCTGGGTACGCATGTCGTGATGAGGGCCGGCGTCGATCGGGGCGCCCACCGACGGGGCGAGGATCGGCCCGGTGTCGGCGGCGAGGGCGAGATCGGTAAGTCGCACTCTCTCTCCTTATATAGACAGATCAGGGGCGGTCGACGAGGTCTGGAAATTGGCGGGCAGCGAGGCGGGGCGAGGCGGGGACGGGGCGAAGACGAGGCGAGGACGGCGGGGGACGAGGGGGGAAAGGGCAGACCTCGAGCGGTCCCCCGGAGCCGCGCTCCAGGGGATGGCCGGCCGCACCGGCTGTCGATGACGCGCTCGGTCAGCGCGCATCCCATCGACGAAGAAAATGCTATCAGCCGGCGTCGGCGTGGATCAAGTTATCCACAGGAGACGGGATCTGATCAGATCGACAACGCCATGATCTGAAACGATATTCTGGCTAATACGAGATCGGATCGCACCTTTGCCCACCTCGCGCCGGCACGCCGCTCCCGGCGGATCAAGTTTTTGCCGGCGGGGGGTGATCCCCGGGCGGGCTGCGTTATGTTCCGCGGCCACATGGGTAGCTTCCTCGAGACCAACAGACGGACCCACACCTGCGGCCAGCTCCGGGCCGCCGACGTCGGGTCGCGCGTCGTCCTGACCGGCTGGGTGCAGGGTTACCGCGATCACGGCGGCTGCGTGTTCATCGACCTCCGCGACCGCGGCGGGCTCACCCAGCTCGTGTTCGATCCGTCGGTGGCCAAGGAGGCCCACGGCCTGGCCGGCGACCTCCGCAACGAGCACTGCATCGGCGTGGTCGGGGTGGTCAAGGCGCGCGGCGCGATGGTCAACGCCAACATGGCCACCGGCGAGATCGAGGTCTGGGCCGAGAGCCTCGAGGTGTTCTCGAAGTCCGAGACCCCGCCGTTCGCGATCGAGGACAAGGTCGAGACCAACGAGGCGCTCCGGCTCAAGTACCGCTACCTCGATCTGCGGCGGCCGAAGCTGCAGAAGAACCTCATCATCCGCTCGAACATCACCAGGACGGTGCGCGAGTACCTGTCGGGCAACGGCTTCCTCGAGATCGAGACGCCGTTCATGGTCAAGTACACGCCCGGCGGCGCCCGCAACTTCCTGGTCCCGTCGCGGCTCAACCCGGGCAGCTTCTACGCCCTGGCCGAGTCGCCGCAGATCTTCAAGCAGCTCCTGATGGTGGCCGGCTACGACCGCTACTTCCAGATCGTGCGCTGCTTCCGCGACGAGGATCTGCGCCTCGACCGCCAGCCCGAGTTCACCCAGATCGACATCGAGATGTCGTTCATCGACGAGCTCGCGCTGCAGAACATGCTCGAGGGCATGGTGGCGCAGCTGTGGAAGGACGTCCTCGGCGTCGAGGTCACCCTGCCCTTGCGGCGGATGACCTACGCCGAGGCGATGGACAAGTACGGCGTCGACAAGCCCGACCTCCGGCTCGATCTGGTGCTGTGCGACGTCACCGCGCCGTGCAAGACCAGCGGCTTCCGGGTGTTCGAGTCGGTGATCGCCGGCGGCGGCATCGTCAAGTGCCTGCGGGTGCCCGAGGGCGAGCGGCTGAGCCGGGGGATGCTCGACAAGCTGGGCGACTTCGCCAAGCCGTACGGGGTCAAGGGCGTGGCCTTCGCCCGGGTCGGCGAGGGCGGCGCGTGGCAGGCGCCGTTCGCCAAGAGCTTCAATGACGCGGCCCGCGACGAGGTCAACCGGATCGCCGGCGCCGGACCGGGCGACGTGCTGTTGTTCGTCGCCGAGAAGGCGAAGGCCGCCAACACCTGCATGGGCGCGATCCGGCTCCACATCGGCGACACCCTCGGCCTCATCCGCCGCGGCGAGTTCCAGTTCATGTGGCTGACCGACCCGCCGCTGTTCGAGGTCGACGAGGCGACCGGCGAGGTCGCGGCCTCGCACCACCCGTTCACGTCGCCGCGCACCGAGGACGAGGACAAGCTCGAGACCGCGCCGGCCGAGGTCCTGGCCCGGGCCTACGACCTGGTGCTCAACGGCGTCGAGGTCGGCGGCGGATCGATCCGTATCCACCGGCCCGAGCTGCAGGCGCGGGTGTTCAAGGCGCTCGGCATCACCGACGACGACGCGAAGGCGAAGTTCGGCTTCCTGCTCGAGGCGTTCAAGTACGGGCCGCCGCCCCACGGCGGCCTCGCGCTCGGCCTCGATCGGTTGAGCATGCTCATGACCGGCGCCGAGTCGCTGCGCGACGTCATCGCCTTCCCCAAGACGCAGAAGGGCTCGGACCTGATGACCGAGTGCCCGACCGGGGTCAGCAAGAAGCAGCTCGACGAGCTGTTCATCCAGCTCAAGGCCGACATCGTCGGCAAGCCGGCCTGATCGGCGGTCACGCGGTCACGCGGTCACGCGGTCAGGGCGACTCGATCGGCGTGACCGCGACGTCGAGCGGCTGGCCGCGGCGGAGGACGGCGACGGTGGTGGCCTGGCCGGGCGGGTGGTCGCGGAGCAGCCGGACCAGCTCGTCGACCGAGCGGATCGGCCGGGCGCCGAGCGCGACGACGAGGTCGCCGTCGCGCAGGCCGGCCTTGGCCGCGGGCGCGCCCGCCTCGATCGACATGATCTCGACCGCGGTGGCGGCGGTGAGGCCGTGGGCGCGGGCGAGGCGACGATCGAGCGGCCGGGTGGCGCCGCCGAGGCCGAGGTAGGCCCGGCGGACCCGACCGCGGGCGAGGAGCTGGCCCAGCACCCAGGCCGCGGTGTCGACGCCGACCGCGAAGCCGATGCCCTGAGAGCGGGCGATGATCGCGGTGTTGATGCCGACCACGCGACCGCGGCCGTCGACCAGCGGGCCGCCCGAGTTGCCGGGGTTGAGCGGCGCGGTGTGCTGGATGACGCCGTCGATGAGGCGACCGGCCTGGCCGCGCAGGCTGCGGCCGAGGGCCGAGACCACGCCGGCCGACACGGTCGAGGCGAAGCCGAGCGGGTTGCCGATCGCGATCACGAGCTGGCCGGGGCGGACCGCGGCGCCGCCGTCGAGGTGGGCGTGGGCGGTGGTGCCGGCGGCGGCGACGTCGGCCTTGAGCACGGCGAGGTCGGTGGCGGGATCGACGCCGATCACCGTCGCCGGCGCCGGCTCGCCCGACGGGCCGCGGACCCGGACCTCGCGCTGACCGTCGACGACGTGGTGGTTGGTGACGACGAAGCCGTCGGGGGTGACGACCACGCCCGAGCCGGCGCCGTCGGGGCGGCCGCGCCGGCCGCGGCGGACGTCGATGCTGACCACCGCGCCGCCGACGACGTCGAGGGCGCCGATCACCGCCAGCGAGTAGGCGTCGAGGGCGTCGCCGTCGGCGATGGCGGCGCCGGCCGCCGAGGCGATCGGGACCACCGCCGCGGTCACGGCCGGCTCCCGACCGCGGCCGTGACGGTCAGCGGCTGACCGCCGCGGACCACGCCGAGCGTGACGGTGGCGCCGGCGCGCTCGACCAGCGCGATCCGCAGGCTGTCGGGGCCGGTGATCGGCTCGCCCGCGAGGCTCACGATCAGATCGCCGACCAGGAGGCCGGCGGCGGCGCCGGGCCCATCGGCCTCGAGGCCGGCGACCAGCGCGCCCTGCCCGCTCGCCGCCAGCGCCACCGGCACCTCGGCCGGGTAAGCGGCCACGCCGAGGTAGCCACGGGCGATGCGGCCGTGCGCGACCAGCGCGGCGACGACCCGGGTCAGGGTCGCGGTCGGCACCGTCAGATCGGTGCCGGGGATGAGCGTGCGAGTGTTCATGCCGAGGACCCGACCGTCGAGATCGAGCAGCGGGCCGCCGGCGAACCCGCGCGGCAAGGTGCGATCGGTCTCGACGTAGGCCTCGAGCCGGCCGCCGGCCGGGGTGCGGACCTCGGGGCCGACCACGCCGACCGCGCGCAGCGACGCGCGGACCGCGCGGCCGGGGCGGCCGAGGGCGAGGACGAAGCGGCCGGCGCCGATGCCGGCGAGATCGCGGAACGTGGCCGGGTGGAGGCCGCCGCCGTCGACGCGGGCGACGGCGATGTCGGTGCCGGGATCGCGGCCGATCACGGTCGCGGCGCGCTCGACGATCGCGCCGTCGTCGGCGACCACGCCGAGGCGGAGGTCGTCGGCGGCGTGGAAGCTGGAGGTGACGATCAGCTCGTCGGTGAACGCGAGTCCGGTGCCGGCGCTGCGCCGGCGATCGACGCGGACGACCGAGCGCTCGACCGCGGCGACCGCAGCGCTGACGGTCGACTGGAGCGCGTCGGCGAACGACGTGTTCGAGGAGGTGGACGATGACGACGGCGAGAGGGAGGTGCTCATGGCGACGAGGATGCGGCGCCCCGACGACCGTCACCATCGCGCGATCGGCCAGGCCAGGCGCTGGCATTCGGGCAGGTTGCAGCGCTCGCGGTCGCCGCGCCTGCCTGATCGGGGAGGTACCGCCCGCCCGCGCGGGTGGCATGATCCCGGGGCGGCGCGCGGGGTTCGTGCGCGCCGTCCGCGTGCGACCGGTTGACGCGCGCGCGTCCGGACCCATGCTGGTCGATCAGGCGCTCGATGACCCGTAATCCCAACCTCCCGGTCTCCTCCTCCGTGGCCACCACCCTGGCCTCCTCCCTGGGTGTGGCCACGACCGACCGGCCGGTGCTGGTCGCGGTCGTGTCGGACGACCCGCTGCTGCGCAGCGCGCTCACCAGCCTGCTGGCCCAGGTCGGCGAGGCCCGGGTCGTGCCCCAGGCCGACGCCGAGGTGGTGCTGTGGGATCCGGGGCCCGATCCCGACCGCGCGCTGGCCCGGATGCGCGAGCTGCGCCTGCTCGGCGTGCCGGCGGTGGCGGTGATCTCGAGCGCGGCCCACCTGGCGCCGGCGCTGGCCGCGGGCGCCCGCGGCGTGGTGCTGCGCGCCGACGTCGGCGTCGACCTCGGCGCGGCGTTGACCGCGGTCAAGCACGGCCTGACGGTGATCGACGCCGGCCTGGCGCCGTCGTTGACCGCGCCGGGGCCGACCGCCCGGCCGGTGGCGGGCAAGCCGCGCGGCGGCGGCGAGCTGACCGAGCGCGAGCGGCAGGTGGTGACGCTGCTGGCCGAGGGCCTGTCGAACAAGCTCGTCGCCGATCGGCTCGGCATCAGCGATCACACCGCCAAGTTCCACGTCAACGGCGTGATGGCCAAGCTCGGCGCCGGCACCCGGACCGAGGCCGTGGTCGAAGCGGTCCGCCGCGGCTTGGTGACGTTGTAGCCGAGCCTGTTCGAGGTGAACGGCGCGGGTCGCGGCGGTGTCTATCCTCCATGGACAAACCGCGGCAGCGTCGCTTCGGGTCGACCCTGATCGCGCTGGCCGTGCTGGGCGCGACGGGTGTCGGCGCGGCCGATGCGGCGACCAACGTCGGGTCGGGGCCGGTCGGGGGGCAGGTATGGACGGCGGCCGGGAGCCCGTACCTGGTGACCGGCGACATCAGCGTGCCGGCCGGCCAGACCTTGACCATCGAGGCCGGCGTCGAGGTCCGGCTCGGGCCCGGGGACGTGGCCGGCGCCGGGCTGCTCGCCAACCGGACCGAGCTGGTGGTCGCCGGCTCGCTGGCGGTCAACGGAACCAGCGCGCAGCCGGCCCGGTTGCGCGGCGGCGGCGCCGGGCCCGGCAGCTGGTACGGCGTGGTGGTCGTGGCGGGCGCGGCCGTGGTGACGATCGACGGCGCCTCGATCGAGGACGCGATCGACGGCGTCCGCGTCGACGCGGCCGGCGCGGCGGTGACGATGATCGGCACCGCGATCCGCGCGCCGCTCCAGGACGGGATCCAGATCAGCGCCGGCGCGCCGCTCCTGCGGCGGATCACGGTGTCGACCGCCGGCGGCTCGGGGGTCCACCTGACCGGGACCGGCAGCGTCACGCTCGAGCACAGCGCGCTGGTCGGCAGCGGCCTCAACGGCGTGCGCTTCGAGCCGGCGGCGGCCGGGCCCGAGCTCCGGCTCCGCCACGTCACGCTGTGGAACAACGCGGCGGAGCCGGTGCGCTCGACCAGCACCGTCGCCGGCGCGGTGTCGATCAGCGACTCGATCATCGTGCGTCCGGCAGCGTTCAGCGACTGCGTCACGCGACCGACGGGCATCGCGGTCAACTTCTCGCACGTGATGGTGCAGAACTGCCCGGAGGCGGCCGCGCTCGCCGATCCGACACGCGTGGTGGCCGACGACCCGCTCGTGGTGTCCGTCGCCCTCCCCGATCTGCGGCTGACCTCGAACTCGCCGGCGCGGTTCGGGAGCGGCGACGGCACCGACCTCGGCGCGTTCCCGTACGACGGCGTGGCGACCCCGGGCTGGTACGGCACGGTGTGGACCGACACGACCATGACGACCGCCGGCAGCCCGTACCTGGCCGGCAGCCTGGTGGTCGCGCCGGCGGCGACGCTGACCATCGCGCCCGGCGTCGACGTCGCGTTCGCGAACCGCGCCCTGGTCACGGTCAAGGGCACCCTGGTCGCGCGGGGCACGGCGGCGGCACCGATCACGCTGCACGCGCAGCCCGGCGGCACCTGGATCGGCGTGTCGCGGCCGCTGGCAGGCGGCCCGATGACGGTCGAGCAGGTGCGGCTGGCCGACATGGCCGGTGGCGGGCTGCTGGTCGACGGGGTCGGGCCGACCACGCTGCGCGACCTCGAGATCCGGTCCAGCCCCAACGGCGTGTGCGGGGTGATGATCGCCGGCGGCAACCACGTCATCGAGCGGCTGACGTCGATCGACGTGCAGTACGGGGTCTGCGTCTACGACCGCGGCTCGGCGACGGTGGTGTCATCGGCGTTCCGGGGCAGCACGCTCCAGCACGGCGTGTACTACGCGCCGACGGCGGCCGGCACCAGCCTGGTGGTCGATAGCTGCACGTTCGACCGCCTGGCCGACGGAGTCAACGTGCAGGCCAACAACGGCGGCGCCGCGACCGCGACCGTGGTCCGCAGCATCGTGGTCCGAAACCGATGGGGCATCACCGTCGCCGGCAACGCGACGCTGACGCTGCGCGACTCGGACGTGTGGGGCAACTCCGAGGCCGACATCACTGGTGCCGGCACGGTGATCCAGGGGCCCGGCGTGATCGCGTTCGATCCGGGCCTGGTCTCGCCGAGCGACCTGCGGTTGACGGCGGGCAGCCTGTGCCTCGATCGTGCGACCAGCGGACCGGCGCTCGATCTCGATCGGCGGTCGCGCCCGGTCGACGGCGACGGCGACGGGGTCGCGCGCTGGGACCTCGGCGCCTACGAGTACGAGGCGCCGCCACCGATCGACGCCGGCGTCGACGCCGCCACCGACGCCGCGACCGACGCCGGCGTCGACGCCGCCACCGACGCCGGGACCGACGCGCCGACCGACGCGAGGGCCCTCGACGCCACCACGCCCGACGGGACCGTCGCCGACGCCGGCGCGGTCGACGCGGCGGACGCGGACGCGGCCGCGGCCATCAACGGCGACGGGGGCGGCTGCAGCTGCCGGACCGCCGGCGGCGCTGCGCCCGGCTGGGGTGGCCCTGCCCTGCTGGCCCTGCTCGGCGTCCGTCGCCGAAGGCGCGCGCACTGACCGATCCGGCGCGCGCTGGTGGCGGACGCGAGTGGGCGGTAGGCTCGGGCCAGCATGAAGGTCGACGTCCTCTACTTCGCGGTGTTCCGCGAGCGGCTCGGGATCGAGGGCGAGCCGCTGCAGGTCGACGACGGCGCGACCGTCGCGATGGCGCTCGCGGCGCTCGAGCAGCGCCACGCGATCGTCAAGACGCTGCGCGGCCGCTACCGGGTCGCGGTCAACCAGGCGATGGTCGGCGACGAGCACGTGCTCGCCGACGGCGACGAGCTGGTGCTGATCCCGCCGGTCGCAGGCGGCGATCACGGCCGCCACGTCGTGCTGACCGCCGAGCCGCTGTCGCTCGACCGCTGCCTGGCCGCGGTCACCGGGCCCGAGGTCGGCGGGGTGTGCACGTTCACCGGCCTGGTCCGGCGCCACAGCCGGGGCGTGACCATCGAGCGCCTCGACTACGAGGCCTACGAGGGCATGGCGGTGAAGGTGATGACCGAGCTGTGCGACGAGATCGAGGGCGAGGTCGTCGGCGCCCGGCTGGCGGTCGAGCACCGGGTCGGCGCGCTCGCGATCGGCGACGCCGCGGTGGTGATCGCCGCCGGCGCGCCCCACCGGGCCGAGGCGTTCGCCGCCTGCCGGGCGCTGATCGACCGGCTCAAGGAGCGGGTGCCGATCTGGAAGAAGGAGCTCGGCACCGACGGCGAGGTCTGGGTCGGCCTCGGGCCATGACCCGACCGGGGCCGCGGCGCGCGGTGATCGCGCCGACCCGGCCGGCGCGGGCGGGCGCCGACCGCACGCGCGTGGCCGATGACGATGACGACGACGTCCCCGGCGCACCGCTGGCGCGGCTGTACGCGTCGATCTACGCGGTGGCGCGGCGGATCCCGCGCGGCCGGATCGCGACCTACGGTCAGCTCGCCGAGCTGGCCGGGCTGCCCGGCGGCAGCCGGGTCGCGGGCGCGGCGATGAAGGTCAGCCGGCCCGCCGATCGCGTGCCGTGGCAGCGGGTGGTCGGCAAGCGCGGCCGCCAGGGCCAGATCGCGATCCACGATCCGGTCGGGGCCGCGGTCCAGCGCCAGCTCCTCGAGCGCGAGGGCGTCGTGGTGTCCGAGCGCGGCCAGATCGCGCTCGATCGCTTCGGCTGGCTGCCGGGCGACGCTCGGGGTCGTCAGCGGCGGTGAATCAAGCGGCGGCGCGGTCGGCGGGCCCTCACGCAGCGGCGAAGGCGCTCCTTGATTCGTCGGACCCTCACTTCGTTCGGGTCCTCAGGGGGTCACGGTCATCGGCCGCAGGCGGAGCGGATCGAACTCGAAGGGCAGGAACGACAGGTCGGAGGAGTCGCCGGCGCCGTCGCCGTCGCAGTAGGTCCAGTTGACGCCATCGAGCGAGACCCGGGCGCCGACGACGTAGTCGCCGGGCGCGGGCGCGAGCAGGGTGGCGCGGAACCGGTAGGCGAACACCGACAGGAACCACGACTCCTGGCCGTCGAACAGCGTCGGCGACCAGGTGAAGCCGGGCTCGACCTCGGGGTTGACGGTCGGCGGGCCGTAGCCGATCTGGTAGCGGATGAGCGGGTTGCCGGCCGGCGGATCGGTCTGATCGGGGTCGGCGACCCGGCCCATGATCATCGGCGTCATCGCGCCGGTCGCGACCGTGATCGTCGGCGGGGTGTCGAGGGCGCAGAACGCCAGCTCGGCGGCGGTGGCGAAGCCCTCGCTCTCGTTGACCGCGCAGCTGCACACCGCCGGCGCGGTCGCCAGGTTGCGCGGCGCCGGCGCGACCGCGGCGAAGTCGCGCTCGTTGTCGAACTTGTCGCTGCAGCCGCCGAGCAGCCGGACGGCGGCGGTGGTGTTGGTCAGCGCCGGCGCCGGGAAGCCCTCGGAGCAGTCGGCGTTGCCGTAGGCCACGTTCGACCAGGCGTCGACGCCGGCGCAGGCGTCGGTGACGTCGTTGACCGCCGGGGCGAGCGCGACCTTGCCGGCGGTGGCGCCGAGCGGGAACGGGGTGGCGGGGACGAAGTCGGGCGTCGGCAGCGCCGCGCCGACCGCGCCGCCCGACCCTTCCTCGATCAGGTAGTAGCCGCCGGGCGGGATGGTCGCCGCCGGCAGCGGCTGGCGGGTCCAGGTGGTGCCGAGCGGGCTGGCCAGGAACAGCGCCAGGCCGGCGAGCGACACCGGCGCGGGCCCGGGGTTGTGCAGCTCGACGAAGTCGCTACGGTACGGCGCGCCGGCGTTGCCGCCGCCGCCGTAGACCTGGCTGATGGTCAGGCGGGTAGCGCACTTGTAGGCCGGCCGCTCGGTGCGCCAGCCGAGCTGGACGACGTCGGCGCCGGTCGGCGCCCCGACCACCGGCTGCACGGTGCCGAGGACGCGCAGGCGATAGGCGATGCCGAGGGCGAGGGCCGGCCGCGGCGTCAGCGTCGCCAGCCGGTCGCCGTCGCTCATCACCGCCGGGCCGGCGAACGGCAGGCACGACACGAAGTGATCGCGCGACAGCTGGATCGCACCGGTGCACGGTCCGGCCGCGTTCTGGACGGCGAGCGACGCCGGCACCATCGCCCGCGAGAAGCGAACGGTCAGCGGCGCCAGCGGCGCGATCCCGGTGGCGCCGTCGGCCGGCGTGATCGCGGTGACCAACGGCGGGGTGCCGCCGACCGTGACCATGGTCGAGCCGGCGACGCCGCCGACCGCGCTGACCGACGTCGTCCCGGCGGCCTTGCCGATGACCAGGCCACGAGTGCCA
>Ga0075163_10008432_pt1 | contig 13571 bp, 8 predicted proteins | sample JI1023141ADNA_FD_71478 | JGI IMG/M metagenome (GOLD analysis project Ga0075163, IMG submission 71478) | Wastewater effluent complex algal communities from Wisconsin, to seasonally profile nutrient transformation and Carbon sequestration -... | ecosystem: Engineered > WWTP > Effluent > Algae...
CAGGAGGCGGAGGTGGCATCGCCACGGGCGGTGCCGCCACGACGGCGGGAGTCGGCGCCGGCGCAACAGCCGCAGGCACCGAGGCGGGCGCAGCCTCCGTGGGCGCACGAGGCCGCAGACGAATCCGGGAACCACCACCCTCGGCAGCCGGCGCGGGTGCCAACGAAATCGGTGCGGTCGCCGCTTCGGGTGACGGCACCGGTGCTGGAGCGGGCGGCGCGACGGGCTCAGGCGCGGGAGCCGGCATCGCCACCGGCGCGGCCGGAGTTTCGGCGGCAGCCGCCTGGGTGGCGTCCACCGCGATACTCAGACGCGGCTTCATCCGCACCTTCGGCGGCTCGCTTTCCGCGACGACGGGGGCCGGCGGCGGCGGTGGTGGCGGTGCCGGCGGCGGGGGTGTGCCGCCGGCGGCGGAGGAAGTCTCCGGCTCGGCGAGCTTCAACCGCGGTTTGAGGCGCAGCGCGGGAGGCGGAGTCGTGGGCTCTTCACTCATAGTCCGCAGCAAAGTGATATTTTCACTTGGCGCGAAACCAAAAAGATTCCCTCGCTGTCATCCACCTGCCCAACCACGTTGCCCGCCCCAAAACTTCTCATGATCCCACGCCTGCCACTGCTCTGTCTCGCTGCCGCTGCCGCCCTGCTGACCGGCGGTTGCCTCTTTTCGAAAAAATCCTCCGCGCCCAAGGAGAATCCGGCGATCGCCGGCTCGGTCGAAGAAACGTTTAAGGCACGTTGGGTGGAAAAACGCACCGGCGAACTCGTCGCCCAAGGCAAAACCGCCGAGGTCGCCCGCGCGCAAGCCGTCGCCGAGTTTCAGGAGCGTTTCGCCTTCACCGGCTCGGCCTCGAAAAAATAACGCGCCGCGCGCAGCGGCCCGTCCGGCGCGCCGGCACACCCGCCGCGCCCATTGACGCCACGCGGCTTCCGGCGAACGTCGCCGCGTGTCCACGCCGGCTTCATCTTCCACTTCAGCGTCGCACGCCGCGGCCCGCACCGGCGCGCTCGCCGCGGGCGTGTGCTATTTTGCGTGGGGCCTCGTGCCGCTCTACTGGAAACAGCTCGCGAGCGTGCATCCGGTCGAGTTGATCGCGCACCGCCACGTGTGGTCGCTCGTGCTGGTGCTCGGCCTCGTGCTTGCGCAGGGAAAATTCGGTGAAGTCCGCGCGGCGCTCGGCACGCGCCGCTCGGTGGGATTGAATTTCCTCAGCGCCACGCTCCTCACAGCCAACTGGCTAATCTACGTCTGGGGCGTGAACACCGGCCACGTGATCGAGTGCAGCCTCGGCTATTTTCTCGTGCCGCTGGTCAACGTCGCGCTCGGGCGCTGGGTGTTGCACGAGCATCTGCGGCGGTTGCAGTGGATCGCCATCGCGGGCGCGGCTATGGGCGTCGCGGTGATGATGTGGCAACTGGGCCGGCCGCCGTGGATCGCGCTCGCCCTCGCGGGCACGTGGGGCGGCTACGGCTTGCTGCGCAAGAAATCCCCGCTCGGTTCACTCACCGGCCTCACGGTCGAGACGCTCCTCCTCGCGCCGCTCGCGGTCGGTTTTCTCCTCTGGCAACACCACACGGGCGCCGGTGCGCTGGGTCGGGCCGATGCGCTCACCCAAATCCTCGTCCTCAGCGCGGGCGTGATCACCGCGATTCCGCTGCTGCTGTTTGCCTTCGGCGCGCGGCGCATCCGCCTCTCGACGCTGGGGCTGCTCCAATACCTCGCGCCCACCGTGCAGTTCGCGCTCGGCGTGTGGGTTTATCACGAGCCGTTTTCGCGCGAGCGGCTGATCGGTTTCCTATTTATCTGGGCCGGTCTGGCGCTCTACACCGCCGACAATCTTTGGGCGCAGCGAAAATCGTTCATCGCCTAACTCCGCCGTCACCGCACTCTCGACGCCGCGTCTTTCCTGCCTTCACCCTCGCATGCCCATGAAAAAAATCCGCCCCGCCCTCGTCTCCCTCGTGCTCGCCGCGCTGCTGCCGCTGGCCTTTGCCCAAACTCCCGCCGCTGCTCCGGCCGCCAAGGTCGATGCCTCGGCACCAATCATCAAGGCCGACGCCAAGGGCGCCCCCAACGCCGCCTTCGTGAAACTGCACGAGTCTTTCCTCGCCCGCGGCAAAGAGGGCCCGGTCGGCCTGCTCTTCATCGGTGATTCGATCACGCACGGTTGGTCCGGCAAAGATCGCGCCCACATTTGGGACGCCTACTTCGGGAAATATCAGCCGGCGAATTTCGGCATCGGTGGCGACCAGACCCAGCACGTTATCTGGCGTATCGAAAACGGCGAACTTGAGGGCCTCACCCCGAAAGTCACCGTCCTCATGCTCGGCACCAACAACACCGGCATCACCGGCCACACCGCCGCCGAGATTGCCGCCGCCGACAAAAAGATCGTCGAACTCATCCGCACAAAGATCCCCGGCACCAAGGTGATCGTGCTCGCCGTTTTCCCCCGCGGCGCCCGCAAAGACAAAGACGGCAAGATTCCCGATGCGAACATCACCGACGCCGCCCGCCGCACCGAAATCATCAACGCCGTGAATCGCGAACTCGCCAAACTCGACGACGGAAAGAATGTCCGCTTCCTCGACATCAACGCCGTGTTCCTCGGCCAGGACGGCAAGATCCCGTTCTCGATCATGCCTGACCAACTGCACCCGAACGCCGCCGGCTACCAACTCTGGGCCGACGCGATGAAGCCGATGCTGACCGAGCTGATGAAGTAAACTGAACTCCCGAAGGGGAATATCGCCTGCCTTGCGGGCGAAAAACAAACGGGCGCGTGATGATGAATCACGCGCCCGTTTTCGTTTTATCGCTGCTCGGAGCGACGCGCTGCGCCGCTCGGCGCTTACCGCACTTCGTAGATTTCGAGGAGGGCGTTGCCGGGTTGGCCGGTGGCGGCGGTGACTTGGGCGGTGTAGGCGCCGGGGGCGAGCGTCAGGAGGACGGCGGCGTCTTTGCTGCCATCGGTGAAGGCAAACGCGCCGACTTCGGTCGCGCTGATGATCAGCGCGGCGCGCGTCGTGGCGGTCGCACTCCAGTTGTCGTTGGCGGCGACGTTACGGCCGGTGCTGTCGTAGATGCCGACCATCGGATCGGCGAGGGCGCCGGTGACGCCGAACTGAGTGAGCGCCGGGCCCACGCCGCGGACGAGGACGTTGTCGTTCGTCGTGCCGGCGATCACGAAGCCGCTGATGAGCGCGGTGTCGGTCGCGGTGAGGCTGCTGCGGCTGGAGACGTTGGCGAGGCGCGAGGCGGTGCCGCCGGCGACGTCGTAAACTTCCGCGAGGGCTACGCCGCCCGTGGCGCCGTTGGCATCGCTGATCTGGATCGAGTAGGCACCGGGCGCGAGCGTCACGAGGAGCGCGGCGTCGGCACTGCCGGCGGCGAGCGGGAAGGCGCCGCTGACGGCGGCGGCTTGTGCGAGCGCGGCGGCGGAGGCCCAGCCGCTGTTTTCAACGAGGGTGTTGCCCGCGGCGTCGAAGAGGCGGAGGAGCGGCGCGGCGAGCGTGCCGGTGACACCGAAGCCGTTGAGGCCGGGGCCGACGGCGCGCACGAGCACGGTGCGTTCGCCGGTGCCGGTGATGGCGAAGCCGGTGAGGAGCTCGTTGCCGGCGGCGATGCGGGCGCGCGTCGAGAGATTCGAGAGGCGGGCGGCGCTGGCGGAGCCGGGCGTCGTGGCGGCTTGGGCGGCGGCGATCGCGAGGTTCAGCGACGCGGTGTCGGCGAGGACGCGGAAGCCGGCCACAGGGGCGCCACCGGGCCGCGGGACGGTGGGCTGCGGCGGCGTGACAACCGTTCCAGGAGGAACCGGGGCAACTACAACCGAGCCCGGTGGAATGGGAGCTGCCGGCACTGCGGTGGTGGGCCGGAACGCTTCCGACGCCAACACGTTCGCCGCATTCAATTCGCCGATCGCTTCGGTGAGGCCAGAGGACGTGCCGCCGCCGCTCGCGACGATGGCGCGGGCTCGTAGGTAGAAGTTGCCGCTGGCGGGTTGGGGCGTGGTGACGTTGAGCGTCCAAGTGGTCGAGCCGGCGGCGCGCGTCGCGGTGCCGAGCGTGGTCCACGTGACCGCATCGTCAGACCGGGCGAAGGTCACGCTGGAGAGTTCGGTGCCGGTGCCGCCGCGGGTCCAGGTGAGGCCGGTGCGGGCGGCGTTCATCGCGAAGGCGTGGCCGGCGGGCGAGGTGGCGGCGAGGCGGGCGAGCCCGGCGCGGAGGAGACCACCGACGCGGGTGAAGGAGCCCGCGATCAGGACGCGGCCATCGGTCTGCAGCGTGAGGGCGGTGACGGCACCGTCGGGCTGCGGGTCAAAGGTGGTGTCGACGCTGCCGTTGGGATTCAGGCGGCGGGCGAAGCCAGTGAGCGCGCCACCAACGAGGATGCGGCCGTCGGCTTGCACGGCGATGGCGTTGATCGCGGCGGAACCGCCGTTGTAGGCGGTGAAGGTTCCGTCGGCGCTGCCGTCGACGTTCAGGCGGGAGACGATGCTGCGGACGCCGCTGCCATCGGCGAGGACGACGATCTTGCCGTCGCCTTGGACGACGAGTTGGCGGACGACGCCGACAGTGGGCGCGAACGCGGCGTCGGTCGAGCCGTCGGGGAGGAGGCGGGCGAGGTTGGCGCGGGCGGCGCCGTTGACCGTCGTGAACGAACCGCCGACGAGGACGAGCGCGCGGGTATCGGCTTGGACGGCGATCGCGTTAACCGGGCCGTTGAGGTTCGGGGCGTAGCCGGTGTCGAGGCCGCCGGCGTTGTCGAAGCGGGCGAGGCGGTTGCGGGTCGCGCCGGCGATGGTCGTGAAAGAACCGCCGATCAGCGTGCCGCCGCCGGGGAGCGAGAGGAGGGCGGAGACGGCGCCGTTGGGATTGGGTTGGAAGGCGCTGCTGACGGTGCCGTCGTCGTTGACGAGGGCGAGGTTGCGGCTGGAGACGCCGCCGATGGTAGCGAAGGAGCCGCCGAGGAGCATCACGCCGTTCGGGCGGACGGTGCTGAGCGCGCCGCCGACGATGAGGCTGCCATCGGGGCGGACGGCGATCACGTCGATCGTGCCGTTGGCATCGGGGTTGAACGCGGTATCGAGGGAGCCGTCGAAATTCGCGCGGGCGATGCGGTTGCGGGCGGTGGCTTCGACCGCGCCGTTGGACTGCACGGCGGTAAAGGTGCCTCCGAAGAGGACGGCGCCATCGGAGGTCTGCACGGCGACGGCATTGACGGCGGCGCTGGCGTTGGGGTTGAAGTTCGCATCCACGGTGCCGTCGGTATTCAGGCGGGCGATGTAGTTGCGGTAATTGGTGTCGCCGATGGAATTGGGCGTGAAGGTGTTAAACGCACCGCCGACGATGATCTTGCCGTCGGGATAGAGAGCGAGGGCGTTGACGTTGGCGCTGGCAGCGGGGTCGAAGGTGTCGAGCGTGCCGTCGGCCTTCACGCGGGCGATGTAGTTGCGGGCGGTGGCGGACGTGGCGCCGTTGGGCGTAAACGAGGTGAACGCGCCGCCGACGACGATCTGGCCGTCGGGCTGGAGGAGCATTGCACTGACAGTCGCGCTGGGTGCCGGGTTGTAGCCGGCATCGACGGCGCCGGTGGTTTCGAGGCGGGCCATGTAATTGCGCGCGGTGGTGGCGGTGGCGGCGTTGGGCTGGAGCGTGGTAAACGCGCCGCCGATCACGATCTTGCCGTCAGACTGCACGACGATGGCGTTGACGCGCTCGCCGGCATTCGGGTCAAACGTGGTGTCGAGGGAGCCGTCGGCGTTGAGACGGGCGATGCGGTTGCGGGAGGTGCCGCGGATGTCAGTAAACGAGCCGCCGACGAGGATCTTGCCATCGCTCTGAATCGCGAGAGCGGCGACGGCGGCGTTCGGCGACGGGGAGAACGAGGTGTCGAGCACGCCGTCGGCCGAGATGCGGACGAGGTTGTTGCCCGTGGTGCCGGCAGGGTTGTTGAAACTGCCGCCGAGGAGGATGCGGCCATCGGCCTGCACGGCGACGACGCTGATCTGGCCGGTGAGGCGGACGGTGGGCGCGAAGGCGGTGCGGAGGGAGCCGTCGCGGTTCAACCACGCGAGGCCGTTGGCCTGGGTAGCGACGGCGGCGGTATCGGGGCGGTGCAGGATCGCGGCGACGGGGCCGTCGGCATCGAGCGAGGAGGAGAACGTGGTGTCGGCGGTGCCTTCGGCGTGGAAACGGGCGACGTTGGTCGTGCGCGCGCCACCGATGTCGGAGAACGTGCCGACGGCGACGATCTTGCCATCGGCCTGGAGGGCCATCGACGAGATCTGGCCACCCGAGGCGCCGCCGGCTCCGGGGGTGAAGGAGGCGTCGAGGGAGCCGTTGGCGTTGATGCGGACGTATTGGTTGGCGGCGACGCGGGCGGCTCCGGCGGCGGCGAGCGAGGAGAAGTTACCGCCGACGATGATCTTGTCCTCGGTCACGGTGCCGGTGGTCACGCGCTGAATGGCGAGGGAGTCGACGCGGTTGCCGTTGGCCTCGCTGAGGTCGAGGTTGAAGGTGTTATCGAGGGTGCCGTCGACGTTGAGGCGGGCGGCGTATTTGCGGAGGGTCCAATCGGCGGCGCCGTTGGGCTGGAGGCCGATGAAGGAGCCGCCGGCGATGACGCGGCCGTCGGCCTGAAGGGCGAGGGCGATGACGGTGCCGTTGATAGCGCCGGGATTGTAGGCGGAGTCGATGGTGCCGTTGGCATTGAGGCGGAGCAGGCGATTGCGGCTGATGGCGGTGCTGACGGTGGTCGTGACGCCGTCAACCGTGCTCGTCGTCGTGGTGTCGCCGGGGGGCTGGAAGAGGGTGAACTGGCCGGCGACGACGATCTTGCCATCGCTCTGGAGGACGAGGCTGGTGGCGCGGGCGTTGACGAGGGGCGTGAAGGTGGTGTCGACGGTGCCGTCGGCATTCAGGCGGGCGATAAAGCTCTGCGAGGTCGAGGAACTGCCGGAGCTGGGCGTGAACGCGGAAAACGCGCCGCCGATGAGGATCTTGCCATCGCCTTGGAGGACGATCGCGGAGACGGTCGAACTCGGGCCGGGATCGAAGGTGTCGACCGTGCCGTCGGCATTCAGGCGGGCGAGGTAGGTGCGGACCGTGGAGGTCGTGGCGCCGTTGGGCGTGAAGGTCGTGAAATTGCCGCCGACGAGGAGTTTGCCGTCGGCTTGGAGGGCGAGGGCGCCAATCTGGCCGTTGGAATTGGGGTTGTAGCCGGTGTCGAGCGAGCCGTCGACATTGAGGCGGGCGACGTAGTTGCGCTCGGTGGTGCCAACAATCGTAAAGGTGCCGGCGATGATGAGTTTACCGTCGGTCTGGCGGGCGATGGCGAGCACGCGGCCGTTGGGCGCGGCCGGGGTAAACGCGGCGTCGACCGTGCCGTTGGCGTTGAGGCGGGCGAGGTAGGGGCGGGTGAGGCCGCCGACGCTGGTGAAGGAGCCGCCGATCAGGAGCTTGCCGTCGGGCTGGGCCACGGAAACGAGGGGGCGACCGCCGGCATCGAGGGTGAACGCGGTATCGACGGTGCCGTCGGAATTGACGCGGGCGAGGCGGTTGCGCGAGACGGCCGTCGCGAGGCCGCGGGACTGGAGCGCGGTGAAATAGCCGCCGAGGACGATCTTTCCGTCGGGCTGGAAGGCGAAGGCGGCGACGGCGAAGTTGGCGCCGGCATTAAAAGCAGGGTCGAAGGAGCCGTCCGGGTTGATGCGGGCGACGTAGCTGCGGGAGGTCGTCACGGTGCCGCGGCCCCACACGGAGGTGAAATAGCCGCCGACCATCACGCCGCCATCGGGCGCGAGCGCGACGGAGAGGACGCTGCCGCCGACATTCGGGTAAAACTCGGAATCGAGGGTGCCGTTGGCATTGAGGCGGGCGATGCGGTTGCGCGTGGCGGAAACGTCGTTGCCGATCGGCTGGAGGGTGGTGAACGAGCCGCCGAGGAGGATTTTGCCGTCGCGTTGGATAGCGAGGGTGGCGACGGCGTTGTTAGCATTCGGGTCGAATTCGGAATCGACGGTGCCGTTGGCATTCAGCCGCGCGATGCGGTTGCGCACGGTGGCTCCGGCGGTGCCCGCGGGCTGGCTCGTGGAGGTGCCGCCGGGAAGGAAAGAGGTGAATCCGCCGGCGATGATGATCTTGCCGTCGCCCGAGGGCGTGCCGGACGCCGGGGTCGCGCCGGTATTGGAAAAATCCGTCGGGCTGAGCTGCGAGGCGAGCGCGAGGACGAGGCTGTTGGGATTCGGGTTGTAGGCGGTGTCGAGGGTGCCGTCGGCGTTGAAACGGGCGACGTGATTGCGGGTGACCGCGGTGCCGGTCGCGCCGGGTTGCACGGTGGTGAAACGACCGCCGACGACGATTTTGCCGTTGGGCTGGAGCGCGAGGGCGTTGACCTGCGGCACGGTGCCGCCGGCGATGTTGGGGTTGAACGCGGTGTCGACGGTGCCATCGGCATTGAGGCGGGCGACGCGGTTGCGCGTGGTGGCGGCAGCGGCGCCGTTGGGCTGGACGGTCGTGAAATCGCCGCCGATCACGATGCGGCCGTCGGGCTGGAGGAGGAGCGCGCGGATGACGCCGTTGACGTTGGGATTAAACGCCTGGTCGAGGGAGCCGTCGGGATGGAGGCGGGCGATATTGTTGCGCGTGCCGCCGCCGCCGATCGAGGGGTTGAACGTGGCGAATTGGCCGGCGACGAGGATTTTGCCGTCGGGCTGGGTCGCCATCACGTAGACGTTGCCGTCGACATTGGGGTCAAAACCATCGGCGGCAGAGGGGCTCTGGGCGATGGCCGAGGCGGCACTCAAGACGAGACCAGCAAGGAACAACGGGCGCAGGGCAGACCGGAGAAACGAGACGATGAACATAAAAGGGGAGCGGATGAAACAGCGCGACTACGCCGTGGGCAAGACGGATAACAGCCATCCGGCGACCCATGTTCCGCTTAATCTCGCCGAGCTTCCGGCCCGGCGGCGCGGTCACGGCGCGGTCGGCTAATTTTTTCAACGTTGGAGCGTTTTCGTTTCCGTGCAGTCTGAGTGCCTCCCGTGATCCTTCCCATGAACCTCCGCCCCGTCCTCCTCGCCGCACTTTTCGCGACCGCGCCCGCCGCACTCGTCGCCGCTCCCCTCCCCGCCGCCTCCAGCATTAACGCGGTGACCGTCTACACGGACCGCGCGATCGTCACGCGGGCCGCCGCGCTCGATCTCACCGCGACCGGCGTGAGCGAGGTCACGTTCGACAAACTCCCCGCCAACCTCCTCGACCAATCGCTCCAAGTCTCCGGTCGCGGCGCGGCGCAGGTCACGATCCTCGATGTCACGGCGCGCGCCGCCTACGTGGACTTCACGCCCAACGACCGCGTGAAAGCCATCGAAGACGAGCTCCGCGCTCTCGCCAAACAACGCCGCGTGCTCGACGACCGCACCGCGGTCCTGAAATCGCAGGAAGGTTCACTCGCGAAACTCGAGACCGCCGCCACCGCCGCGCCCAACAAAGACAGCGCGCCCCGCCTCTCCATCGACGATTCGGCGAAGCTTCTCACCTTCCTCGAAGAACAACGCGGCAAACTCGCCGCCGAGCGCCAAACGCTCGACACGCAGCTCGAAGACCTCGCCGCGAAAACCGACGCCGCTCAACGCAAACTCAACGAACTCCGCGGCGCCGGCGGTCGCAGTTTCAAGACCGTGACCGTGCGCCTCGACGCCGCCACGACCGGCAAACTCGATCTCTCGCTCAGCTACACGGTGCCCGGCGCGAGTTGGACGCCGAGCTACGACGCCCGTGTAAACTCCAACGAAAAATCCATCGCCCTCGCCTACTACGGCCTCGTGCGCCAAAACACCGGCGAAGATTGGAAAGACGTCGCGCTCACGCTGTCTACCGCGCGCCCGAGCATGGGCGGCGCCGCTCCCGAGGTGAGGCCGTGGACGGTGGATGTGTTTACGCCAAGGCCGATGCCGACCGCCGACGCATCGGTGCAATCGCTGTCTTTTGAAAGTGCCCCCACTCGGCGCAACGCCCCGGCCTCGGCCAAAGCGATGACGTTTGGTGCAGTCGGCTCGGTCGAACTGGGTGCCACACTCGCCCAGGCCACCGTCGACCACACCGCCACCAGCGCCTCCTTCAAAATCGCCGCACCCTCCAGCGTGCCGAGCGACAATTCTCCGCAGAAAATCCCCGTCACCACCGCCGCGCTCGCGGCGAATCCCGAATATCTCACCACGCCGAAGCTCCAGCCCGCGGCGTTTCTCACGGCGAAGGTCGTCAATACCTCCGAGTTTCCGCTGCTGGGCGGCGCGATGAACGTGTTTCTCGACGGCACTTTCGTCGCCACGAGCGCGCTGCGCACCGTGATGGCGGGCGAAAAATTCGATCTCGCGCTCGGCGTCGACGAAGGGATTTCCGTGAAGCACAAACGCGTGAAGCGTTTCACCGAAGACACCGGCCTCACCAACAGCGGCAAACGCGTCACCTACGAATACCTGATCACACTGCAGAACAACAAGCGCACCGCCGCCCACGTGATCGTGTCCGACCAAATCCCCGTTTCGCGCAACGAGAAGATCGTCGTGAAACAGCTCGCCCCCGACGCGAAGGAAATCAAACCCACGCCGGAGGGCGTGCTCAAGTGGACGCTCGATCTCAAGCCCGCCGAAAAACGCGAGCTCACCGTGAAATTCAGTATCGACCACCCGAACGACGTGCAGGTGACTGGTCTCGAACCCTGAGCCCGGGAGCGCGGGCCGCCGGCCCGCACCACCTAACCCTGCGGGCGGGCCGCCCGCGCTCCCACCAGCCGCCCACCCTTCCGCCCCAAATGCGCCTACACCCTCTGCTCCTCGCCCTCGTCGCCCTCGCGTTCGTCTCCCCTTTCACCGCTCGGGCTGCGACGGCCGCTCCCGAGTTGCCCGCCGCCGTCGCGAAGGCCAAACGCATCGTCATCCTCGGCGACAGCATCACTTACGGCGGCACCTACGTCGATTTCGTCGAGACCGTGCTCCGCACGCGTGTGCCGGGCTGGCGCGGCGAAATCATCGCGCTGGGTCTTTCCAGCGAAACCGTTTCCGGTCTCTCCGAGGACGGCCACGCCGGCGGCAAATTCCCCCGCCCCGATCTCCACGAACGCCTCGGCCGCGTGCTCGCGCAGACGAAACCCGATCTCGTCGTCGCCTGCTACGGCATGAACGACGGTATCTATTTTCCCTTCGCGGAAGCACGCTTCGCAAAATTCCGCGACGGCATGACGCGCCTCCGCGCCTCCGTGATCGCCGCCGGCGCCGCGATCATCCACGTGACGCCCCCCGTCTTCGACCCGGTGCCCATCGCCGCGAAAGTTCTTCCCGCCGGCCGCGATACCTATCCCGCGCCCTTCGCCGGCTACAACGAGGTGCTCGACCGCTACTCCGCCTGGCTCGTCGCCCAGCGCGCGCAGGGCTGGGACGTGATCGACGCCCACGGCCTGATGAACGCCTCGATCGCCCGTCTCCGGAAAGCGGATGCGGCGTTCACGTTCTCCAAAGACGGTGTGCACCCCGATGCGCTCGGCCACGCCGTGATCGCCCGCGCCATCCTCGCCGCCTGGGGCCTCCGCCCCGACGAAGGCGAACTCCTCGCCCAACTCGCGACCAACCCCGACGCCGCGTTGCTCAAGCTCGTCCGCACGCGCCGCAAACTCCTCGCCAACGCCTGGCTCACCGCCACCGGCCACACGCGCCCCGGCGTCCCCGCCGGCCTTCCGCTCGCCGAAGCCAACGCGCAGGCCGCGGCGCTCGAAGAAAAAATCCGCGCGCTGAAGTAGACCGGGAGCGCGGGCGGCTCGCCCGCACTCTATCGATGGCGGGCCGGCGGCCCGCGCTCCCATAACTTGCCTTACTTGATCGGCGAAAAATCTGTCGGCGTCATGTAAACCGACTTCACGCCGTCCTTCACTGTGAGCGAGCCGCCCGCTGCTTTTTCGGAGGCGGCTTTGGCCGCGACCCACACCGGATCGGCGCGAAAGGCATCCCAGGATTTTTTGGCGGCATCGCGATCCTTGTGCGCGATGAAATAGATCAGCGTCTTGCCCGCGCCCTTGTCGGCATCGACCGGGTGGTAGTAGCCGAGATTCATGATCCCGTGCTTCTCAAACAGCGCGCAGGTGTGATCGCGGAAACGCGCATCGAGCGCACCGATCTTACCGTCGGGCGTCGTGTAGGTGCGCATCTCAAACACGCGCGGCGCCCCGTTATACTCGGCCACGCGTGGCGAGAAATCGGCTCCGCTCATAAAAATCGATTCGGCCTTCGCCACGATTTTGCCGCCCGCCTGGCTCTTGGCCACGACGTCTTTCCACTCGGGATCGGCGCTGAAGCTCTTCCACGACGCCTTGGCGGCCTCGCGGCTTCGGTGGGCGAGCACGTAGTAAAGTTTCTCGCCGGCACCGTCGGCTTTTTCGGTCGGCACGGCGTAACCGAGATTTTGCATCCCGTGTTTTTCGAAAATCCGCATCGTGTGGTCGCGGAAACGTGCGAGGAGTTTGTCGAGGTTGCCCGGCGTGGCAGTGTAGATCCGGAGTTCGAAAACCGGGCCGTCATCGGCGGCACGGAGCGCGGGCAAAAACCCGGCGAGAAGAGCGAAAAACGCGAGCAAACGGAGGGTGTGTTTCATGGGGCGAAGGGCCGAGACGCTCGCCAGCGCTCGCGGCGGAGTCAACGCGCGCGCCGCCCTCGGCGCACATTTCCCCGCCCACCGCACCGGCACATTTCCGCCCGTCGGAGGTCTTGCTCTGGGTATTTTTCCCGTTTAGCTCCCCATACTTTTCCCTAGAAAATCGCCATGAACTTCAAGTCCCTCCTCACGTTCATCATCGCCGCCGCCGTGCTGACGTCCGCCGGGGCCCGCGAGAAAAACGTCGTCATCACTCACGTCGCCGACGCCAAGAAGACCTCGACCTCCATTCGCTACACGGAGGAAATCAAAATCATCCTGCCCGTGCCGGCCGATGGCCCGGCCGCTTACGAGTGGCAGATCATGTCCAACGATTCGCGCATCCTGCGCCTGACCCACAGTCCGAAAGTCGGGGGCGACGCCGAGAAAGCAGCGATGGAAAAATCCGCCGCCGCCCCTGGCGCCAACTGGACGGCCACGTTTCTCGGCCTTCGCCCCGGCCGCAGCATCGTGCGTTTCGTCTACGTGCCGGCCGCGAACAATCCGGTGGAAACGCCCTTCGACAGCCGGGAAATCGTGGTGAACGTGCGCTGAGCCCGCAACGGCTCGCTCATCGCTACTTCGCCTTTGGCAAACTTGCCCGCAACGCCTCGAATTTGCCGCGCATCGCCGCCTCGGTGGTGACCCGCAGACCGAGGTCGATGATCGCCGCGGCCTCGATCGCGAGGCCGGCGCGGATTTTTTGCACGGCGGTTCCGTAGATGAGCCCGGTGTTTCGCGGGAAAAGGCGGATGCCCTCGTTCAACACCGTGAGATGGTCGGAGCCCGGCGTGACCACGCTGCGCGCCCACGTCTCCGCGATCAGTTCGTAAACTTCGGGAAACGGCGGCGGCTGGCTGCGCGCCGTGAAAAGCGGCGCGAGCACGCCC
>Ga0075163_10008433_pt1 | contig 13570 bp, 6 predicted proteins | sample JI1023141ADNA_FD_71478 | JGI IMG/M metagenome (GOLD analysis project Ga0075163, IMG submission 71478) | Wastewater effluent complex algal communities from Wisconsin, to seasonally profile nutrient transformation and Carbon sequestration -... | ecosystem: Engineered > WWTP > Effluent > Algae...
GAAATCATTCTCTTCATTGATGAAATTCACACGCTGATTGGTGCTGGTGGGGGCGAAGGCGCAATGGATGCGGCAAACATTCTTAAACCTGCACTAGCGCGCGGAGAGTTGCGTGCAATAGGTGCTACTACTCTCAATGAATACCAAAAATATTTTGAAAAGGACAAAGCACTCGAGCGTCGTTTCCAAAAGGTATTGATCGATGAACCTGATCGTGATGCTGCGATTTCGATTTTGCGTGGTCTAAAAGAAAAATATGAAAACCATCACAAGGTTCAGATTAAAGATGATGCAATTATCGCAGCGGTAGAGCTCTCCTCGCGATACATCACTGATAGATTTTTGCCCGATAAAGCAATCGATCTTATTGATGAAGCTGCGGCCAAGTTGCGTATGGAGATCAACTCCAAACCAATGGAGCTTGATGAGATCGAAAGAAAAATTATGCAACTCGAAATTGAAAGAGAAGCCATTAAACGAGAGAGTGACGAATTAAAACTTGACGAACTCAACAAAACAATTTCTGAATTGAGTGATGCAAGAAATTCACTCGCTGCCAAATGGCAAAGTGAAAAGGATGTGGTGGAAACAATTCAGAATGCAAAGTCAACAGTGGAAGATTTAAAGCTACAAGCAGAGCAGGCGGAGAGAGAAGGCAACTATGGGCTTGTAGCGGAAATACGTTATGCTCGTATTAAAGAACAGGAACAAATTATTGAAGACAATAGAATGAAGTTGCAAGAGTTGCAACTCAATTCGAAAATGCTCAAGGAAGAAGTGGATCCGGAGGAAATTGCCGATGTAGTTTCACGCTGGACAGGCATTCCTGTAAAAGCATTGGTTGAAAGTGAACGCGCGAAATTGCTAAGACTTGAAGATGAGCTTGGAAAACGTGTTGTTGGTCAGCAAGAGGCAATAATTGCTGTTAGTGATGCTGTAAGAAGAAGCCGGGCAGGACTCAGCGATGAACGAAAACCAATCGGATCATTTATTTTCCTTGGCACTACAGGTGTTGGCAAAACGGAATTAGCAAAAGCTCTCAGCGAGTTTTTATTCAACGATGAAAATGCAATGACACGCATTGATATGAGCGAATATCAGGAACGTCACACGGTTAGCAGATTGGTTGGCGCACCTCCGGGTTATGTTGGTTATGATGAAGGTGGTCAGTTGACTGAAGCGGTGCGCAGAAAACCTTATTCAGTAATCCTTTTGGATGAAATTGAAAAGGCACACCCAGATGTTTTTAATGTACTCCTTCAAGTGCTTGACGATGGAAGACTAACAGACTCCAAAGGTCGTTTGGTGAACTTCAAGAACACCATCATTATCATGACAAGTAACTTGGGATCACAAATTATTCAGGATAATTACGAAAAGGCAAAAGATCCCGATGATGATGAGTTATTTGAACGTACAAAGACTGAAGTAATGTTGGTGTTGAAGGGTTCTTTACGTCCTGAATTTCTGAATAGAGTTGATGAGGTAATCATGTTCACTCCGCTTCGCAAATCACAAATTGAAGACATCGTGAAACTACAATTAAGATTGCTGAGCGATAGACTTGTAAAGGCTGAAATTGATCTCGTGGTTACACCTGACGCTTTACATTATCTCGGCGATAAAGGATACGATCCGCAATATGGAGCGCGTCCTGTGAAACGCGTTATCCAAAAGGAGGTCATGAATGAACTCTCAAAATACATTCTTTCAGGTAAAATCGACAAGTCGGAACCTGTGGTGCTCGATGTTTTCGATGGACAAATTGTTTTCAGAAAAAAGATAGATGAAGAGGCCTTGGTTGAAGTGTGAAAATTAGATTAGGCGAATTAGCAAATGGTTGGATGGTTGCATCCGACCATTTTTTTGTTTTAATGAATTGATGTAGATCAACAAAGGAATGAGGCTTTGCGGGTGTTTGCGCGAGTAGGACGTACAATTCGAAATCAATTATCCATTCGGCGGCTGCTTTTTCGCGTTCAGCGTGGAAGCTATACGAAGGAAAAATGGGACAATGATTTTTGCCACGAATTTTTGAGATCAAACCTGCTACTCGCATTTATGAAAGGAAAAAAGAACTTAATAGCAATCCTGCTATTGTCATCAGTATTTCTGATGAGTATGACGTCCACAGTAAGTCATTACGATGATGATGAGGATGGAAAGGCCGGCCACAATGGTTCACCCGGTGAACAAACTTGTGCCAAGTCTAATTGCCACAATACTTACACGCTAAATTCCGGCACTGGCTCAGTAAACATTTCCGTTGCAGGAATGACCAATTGGCAATATGTGCCTGGTCAAACATATAATGTTAGCGTTACTGTTGCTCAAAACAATGTTTCTCTTTTTGGATTTGGCTTCGAAGCTTTGTTATCGTCTGGCGCCAATGCCGGAACGCTTACAGCGGGAGTTGGAAGTCATGCGCTCAATTCTACAGTAAACGCGAATAGCCGCAAAACAATTACTCACTTGCTCGACGCAGGCGCCTCGGCCAATAGTCATACATTCTCTTTCACTTGGGTTGCACCAACAAATGGAGCGGCAGTCACCTTTTATGCCGCAGGAAACGCAGCAAATAATAATGGTGGTGACTCAGGTGATTACATCTATACCACAAGTCAAGCTTTAACAGCGGTTGTTGTGCCAAACGCACCTACCATCACGGCTGGTGGATCAGTGGATTTGTGCAATGGCTCCTCTGTGTCGTTGAATGTGCAAAGCCAAACAGGTGTTACTTTCAGTTGGTATAACGAACTTGATCAATTAATGGGAACAGGCGCAAGCGTTACCGTTGATGATGCGGGATGCTATGATGTTATTGCAAGTGCAAGCGGAGGCAATGTGAATTCAACCAATAGTATTTGTGTTACAACAACAACAGTTGATGCTACATTCTCTGGTCCTGAGTCGATTTATTGTTCCAATGAAGATGTCAATGTTGTGTTAGTGCCATCGACAGTTGGAGGCACGTTTTCAGGCAATGGTGTTACAGGAAATGTATTTAATCCTGCTGCAGCTGGGGTGGGTAACCATGCAATTGCTTATGAGGTGGTAAGCCCCAATGGCTGCTCTGACTCATTTACTCTTAATGTGTTTGTCAATCAATCATCAGATCCTTCGTTTATTCTTGAAGACAATATCATTTGTGAGAATGATTCTCCTGTTTCACTCCTGCCAGTGAACGCTGGTGGCGATTTTACAGGAGTGGGAGTTTCCAACGGAATTTTTGATCCATCTATTGGCTCTGGTCTTTACACTATTGGTTATACAGTTGGAATAGGGAATTGTGCGCAATCAAGTTTTGTGCAGGTCGAAGTTTTACCAAGTCCTGATGCTTCTTTTGGCGGATTAAATGTGGAGTACTGCTCTAATGGAACACTCAATGAATTATTGCCTGAAGTAGCAGGAGGTAGCTTTGATGGTCCTGGTATGTCGGACAATACGTTTAATCCTTCGCTCGCTGGCGCAGGGCTGCACGTGATTCAATATACATTGACTGATGAGTTTGGCTGCTTTGCCTCAACTGCCCAAACGGTGGAAGTGAATCAAAGTGTATCCGCGGAATTTATCGGGCTGCAGGATATCTACTGTTTGAATGCAGCACCGGTAGCGCTCATTCCAAGTGAACTCGGTGGTGTATTTTCTTTCAATGCATCTAACGGTGAATTTTTGCCGTCAATGGGCCCAGGTATTTATGAGATTTCCTACACAAATGGCGAAGGCAGTTGCGAAGTGACAACAACTCAAACCACTGAAGTGCTTCCTATAGATGACGCTTCATTTACAGGTTTGCTCCAAGGATATTGTATCAATGCTGACGCTGTTCAGTTAGTTGCAGCCAACGATGGGGTCTACTCTGGAAACGGCCTTAATGGTGATGTTTTTTCACCGATCAGCGCATCAATTGGAGAGAATATTATCACACATACAGTAACAGCGGAAAACGGTTGTGTGAGTGCTTACTCTCAATCGGTATTGGTTTATGAAACTGCTAATAGTGATTTTAGCGGATTGGCTGAATCTTATTGCGCTACGGAAACGGTAGTTGAATTGATGCCGGTAAATCAAGGTGGTAATTTCTTTGGTTCAGGTGTTTCGAATAGTCAATTTAATCCTGCTGCCGCCGGATCAGGAATACACATCATTACTCATGTTGTGGATCTAGTAGGTTGCAGTTCTTCTTCTGCAGATACCGTAACAGTTTATTCATTGCCGTCGATATCTGTGACAGGTTTACAAGAACAATATTGTATTGATGATGCTTCTGCCATTCTATTTGCTATTCAAGGGAGCGCGCTATTCGAAGGTCCAGGTGTGATAGAAAATATGTTTTCCCCTTCGGATGCTGGACAAGGTGTTCATGAAATTAATTGTATGTATACTGATGTGAATGGTTGCATTGCAGAATGGGTAGGAACAACTCAGGTTTATGGTCTGCCACAGAACACGATTACACTTAGTGAGACGACCTTGATAGCGATTGCAACAGATGCGACTTATCAATGGGTTGTTTGCCCAGATATGATCGAGATACCAAATGCCAACTCACAATCTTACACCCCAGCAGAAAATGGCGAATTTGCAGCCATCATCACCCAAAATGGTTGTGATGTGATGTCTGATTGTGTCGAGGTCATCGTCATTAGCGTTGATGAAGAAGCTACGTCTAACAGCATTGCGGTCTTTCCTAATCCTGCTATTGAATCAGTGAACATTGCTCTCGATCGTCCGTCTTCTATCGTGATTTATAATAGCGCAGGGCAGTTGGTGCTTGAACAAAAGCAGCTTCTTCCTGTACATATTTTTGATGTGAGTCAATTTGAGTACGGACTCTACAGCGTTATTGCAACAAACGATTCAGAAAGAATCCAAAAGATTTTTATTGTAAGAAAATAATTTTTTTGAAAAGTGAAACCTTCTTGAATCGCCCTCTGTTAAGGACGCCTGTAGAATGTTTCATTTTGGTTAATTAAGCAATCCGTTAAAAAGCATTGAAGAAGCCTCCAAACGTGGAGGCTTCTTCATTTTTATCCTATTTGCCTTCTCATTTTTCTGTTTAACCCAGATTATTCAGTGCGTTTCGTCCATAAGATTAAAAAGCCCGAATTCGAAAGGATTTTGAATCGGAATAGAAGGGCACTGCGTAATCTGGGTTTAAATTCGGTGAATAATTCGACCGAATGAAAACAACCACTACGTTCATCTTTCTTTTTTGTCTCAACCTTGCGTTTGCTCAATCATATACCAGTTTCTTCACAGGAGACACAACTGATGTAAGCACGGATCCACAATTCGGAATATTATTGGCAGGTGGCGCTACAGATAATGATAACGCCATGACATGGTTTCTCAATCGCGCCAATGGCGGTGATGTGCTCATCATTCGTGCGTCAGGGGCTGATGGTTACAACGACTATTTATTCAGCGACCTTGGTGTTACAGTCAACTCAGTTGAAACAATTCGTTTTGAAGATGCTAGTGCCTCTCAAGATCCTTATGTCTTACAACAAATTGCAAATGCGGAAGCAATATTTATTGCGGGCGGTGATCAGGCGGTATACGTTGATTATTGGAAAGACACTGAGGTTGAAACTTTGCTCAATGCTCACGTGAATATCAAGCAGGCAACGGTTGGCGGCACAAGCGCGGGTATGGCAATTCTTGGTGGCCATTATTTTTCTGCCGACAATGGTACGGTCTATTCTGATCCTGCGCTGGCAGATCCTTTTAATGCACAGATGACAATCGGACATCAGGATTTTCTAATGCTTCCTTTTTTACATGATGTAATTACTGACACACACTATGATGATCCTGATCGACGCGGAAGACACCTTGCGTTTTTATCGAGGATCTATGCCGACGGCTATCCGATGGCACTGGGAATCGCATGCAATGAATATGTGGCTACGGTAATTGATGAAAATGGTGTTGCCTGGGCATATGGTGAATGGCCTGAATACGAGGAGTACGTCTATTTCCTGAGACATGGTTGTCAAGATGAATTGATTCCTGAAAACTGCGAGTCAGGTCAGCCTTTGACCTGGAATCAAAATGAACAAGCCATCCTGGCCTGCCGAATTAATGCAACACTCGATGGTACCAACCTGTTCTCTCTAACAGATTGGATGACTTGGAATGGCGGAGACTGGCAAGAATGGTGGGTGCAAGATGGCACGCCAACTTTCGATGAAGTTTCGTTCGGCCCGACATGTCCTCTCCAACCGGTTACGAATGTTGATGATTTGAAAAGATCAAGCTTTAATCTCATGCCTTCTCCTGCAGATGATTTTCTTTTGGTAAGAACGCTGGCTGATGAACTAAACAAGGCATGGAGTATTACGGACATCCATGGTAACTCCATCGCTGCGGGTGTATTGAAGGATACCAGTTTTAGGATCGACACCAGCGATTGGGCTGCCGGGACATATTTTTTCAAATCAAATGATGTCGTGCAAAGACTTATTGTCGTTCACTGAGTTTTTTTTGAAAAAAAAATCTCTAAAATGAAACCTTCTTGAAACAGCCTCCGTTAAAGACGCCTGTAGAATGTTTCATTTTGGTTAATTAAGCAATCCGTTAAAAAGCATTGAAGAAGCCTCCAAACGTGGAGGCTTTTTCATTTATGGTCGTTTTCAATAGAAATGCCGGTCGTTGACGGATTTTAAAAATGTTCCACTTTTCGTGTTCCAAAAAATGGAACACGAAAAGTGGAACATTTTTAAAATCCGCCGTTTGAGTCGCTGTTTTTCAATGGTCTACAAAAATTACTGAAAACTGTGGAAGTCAGGATTTGCTCGTTTCCGGGTCAAATCACCCTGCGATTGACTAATTCAAACCCATCGACTTTTGTGGTCTAAAGAAGAATCTTCACGGCAGGGCAAGTGAAATTTGATTAAACCCAGATTATGAAGTGTGTTTCTTACATGTGATTCATAGGGATTTTGAATCAGAATTTAAAGGTATTGTATGATCCGGTTTGAGCTTTAAGAGATTTTAATGCCTTCCTCTTTTAGCCATGTTGTTTGGTTTCCGAATTAATTTTTGAAAAAAGAACATAAAATGAAACCTTTCATCCAACATAACAGTTTAAGTCCTCGTTATGTGATTAAGAATATGATTATTTAAATCAACGATATTAAAAGCGCTTCTCTGATTAAGAGTAGTTAAGGTTAATTAAGGTTAAGCAAGTGGATAGCCCCGGAAACGTCCGGGGCTATTCTATTATATCAACTTTTTTGACAATGTGTGACAACAGAACATTACCTATCTCATCGCTAAATGTTCTTCTAAAAATTCGGAAACTGCACCTTCATAATCTTTTCCTCCAAACTTTCCGATGCCGTTGTGATCCGCGCCGGCAACTATGCAGAATCTTTTTTCAGACGATAACAATGCATCAAAATTATTTTTGCCATATTCCATCGGAATATGAATGTCCCGATCACCATGTGCAATAAATACGGGTTGATGGATTTTTGTTGCATGTAATACAGGATTCATTTCATCGGAGTCAAATCCTGCTTTCATCTCTGCACGCCACAATGCGAAATCAGCCATGGGGTTAAATGAAAAGCCAAGAAACCGCTCTGTGTAGGCGCGCACGACTTTATACATCTTATCATAAGTGCATTCGATAATGCCTGCTTGAAGGCGTGGATCATTGCTCAGCGATTGCAACGCAATGGCTCCTCCGAGTGAAGTTCCATAAACACCTACAGGCAAATTGGGAAACTTTGAAATCAGTGAGTCCGTGTATTGTTTGACATCTTGTTTCTCTAAAAAACCATAGGTGCAATACTCGCCTCCGCTTTGTCCCATTGCACGAAGGTCAAACAGCAATACGTTGAACCCTGATTCACTTAATCGTTTAGCTAAATGGAAAAAAATCTCTTTGTATGCTCCAATGCCATGAATTAATATGATGTTGGCTTTTGGGATTGAGTCTGCATGAATAAGCAAACCTTCAAGCTTAACGTTATCTGATGTGATGATGTCACAATCTTCATACGACATGCCATAAACATCTGGGGTGATGCCGTCGGGAAATGTATTTCGTACCACGGTAAGACTAGCTCTATATGGCTTCAATATGATATCGGGAAGAATGATCCACGCTGCAATAATTCCAAGTAGTAACAAGATGGAAAATGTGTACAGAAGTATCCGAATGATTTTTTTCATTCCTACAAACCTCGTCCTTTTGTTTTCTGGAAGAAATTAAAAAGATGCTAAAGTGAACTCCAGTTGCTGCAACAAGATTTTATCGCGCTGACCATTGGTCATGCGGATCACGACTTCATCCACTTCTTGCATGTCTACTGTGCTTTTAATCACAAAACGGAAGTTGTGCCATTCGTTTGGTTTGTAATCGGGAATAATCACTTTTCTTGATTGACACTGCACGACCTCACCGCCGGCCTTAAAACAAATATGAATTGTGCCTGAATTGTAGAGTGATGGATAAAACACTTTTAGTTTCAAATCTGCATAATATTTCAAAGCGCCTTTGAGCGCTCCGGTTGGTATTGATATGAGATCTACATCTCCCGTGCCTGCATATTGAAGGGTGTCGGCAGCATAAAAATTTGAATAGACAGCTGGAAGTTCATTGGCTTGCGAAGATTCGAATGCATAATGCCGCATGAGCACCTTATCAATGGGTTTGGGCATGTATGGCTGATATGGTGGATCAAGGTCGTAGCTGTATTCATTATCAGTTTTGAGAAAAATATACCAGAATTTTTCTTTTGTCATCAGATCGTGTGGCAAGATCATGCGCATCGCTTGATAATTGAAAATGTGACCAATGAGCGTCAAACCTATGATCAATATTCCCGCTGCAACTTTTAGAAATCTTCGATTAAAGATCGAGATGAAATAACACATTGGAATTGTCATCCATGACATGTGATCCACAAATGGCCTCATGCCAAACGTTCCGGCGTAATGCCAAGCCCACCATGAAGACATGATCCATAGATTCACAAACATGAATGCGGTCCAGCTGAACGCTTCAAATTTGTTTTTGATCCAAATGACAATTAGTCCAGGTATTACAAGCCATGTAGCAGGCGACCATGTAAAGATTCCCGCTCTGTAGCTGAACATCACTTTCAAAATATTGGGTTCCAGAAAATGAAATTCTTCATTGGCATATCCATCGACCCACCATAGTCTGCATTGGGCGTAGAACAAAATACTTTGAATGCTGATTGGCAAAATTCCCGCAACTATCGCCGGAACTGCTATGCGCATCTTCAAACCGTTTTTCAGCCAAAGCATGAATGTTTCGAACGAGCCAGCTATGAATGGAAGTGCCAAAAGCACGACCGCATTACTTGGTCGAATGAGCACAATCATTGCCGCATTTAGTGCAAGCAATACATATGATTTTTTTGTAAGTGTTCTGATTGATATATCAGCGCGATATATAAAAAAGCAGATGAAAGCGAATGAATACGCATGCGAATAGGCGGGTTCATTCACTGTGTAATTGAAAAGATTTGTTCCCAAAAAAATCGCTCCTAGAACAGAGGCTACAATCCACGGGTTAAAATGTCGTCGCAAATATTTTGATAGGAAATACATGCCGGCAAGCACGTAAAACAAAGCTGCAATATTCAAAGATGCATGAAACAAAAAACTATGCCCGTCTGCATCATAACCTGTCAAAACGCTCGCGAGCCACGCGAGCAGAAAGAATGGCAATTCGGCGATAGCGGTTCCGCAGAAGTATCTGTTGTACAATCTACCTTCATAGGATTGACAGAAATTTTCTGATAAATCACCGAAGCCGTATTTGTCTTTTAGATCAAGGTAAAAGCGGTATTGAAGATCATGATGAATGAATACTGCAGGCAAATAGGCGTAGTATCCGCAACCATCACTGTGCACAATGCCTTTCCAATTGTTTTCGCGCCAGCGATAGCGAAACATAACCGTGACAGCTATTGTTAGGCACAAAAAGAGGACTAGTCCAACCGGGTTTTTTATCGGTGCAAGCAATATGTTGCGCAGAGTTTTCAAGCTAAAAGATGGTCACAAAAAAAAATGGCTGCCAAAATAAATTCCGGCAGCCTTTTTTTTTATGCATTATTATTAATGATGATGAGTTCCGGCTTTATGTGATTTTTGGATCTTGCTATGCTTGATGCCATATCCATAATAGATTGATAGCCCAATTACCATCCAGAAAAGAGCTACTATCTGTGTGGTATGATCAAGGGAGATAATCATAAATGAACACACGAGAATTCCCAATATCGGAATCCACGGAACCAAAGGCGTTTTGAATGGTCTTTTGATTTCTGGATTTGATTTTCTCAAAACCAAAATACCTACGCATACCAAAACAAACGCTAACAATGTTCCGAATGAAGTAAGATCTCCTGCTACACTTCCAGGCACAAAGGCTGCGAAGGCGCCAACGAACAATAGGAGTATCCAGTTGGATTTGTAAGGTGTTTTATATTTTGGATGAAGATCTGCAAAGACTTTTGGTATTAGACCATCGTTTGACATCGAGAAGAATACACGGCTTTGACCCATCAACATGACAAGGATAACAGAACTGAATCCTGCGAGGATTGCCACTGTTACCAATGTCCCCAGCCATTCAAATCCGGGCATGTGATTTTGGATTGCATAGGCAACTGAAGCTTCTTTACCTGCAATCTTAAATTCTTGCCAGTTAGCTACTCCAGTAAGTACGTGTGCGAAAAGCACATAGAGTATGGTGCAGATTACCAGTGAGCCAAGGATTCCCCATGGCATGTCTTTCTGCGGATTTTTAGCTTCCTGAGCTGCAGTTGATACTGCATCGAAACCAATAAAGGCAAAGAATACAATGGCGGCCCCCCTGAATATTCCTCCCCATCCATGCTCGAAAAATCCTTCATGGCCTGCAACACCTTCTGGAATGATATAAGGAGTGTAGTTGCTTTCATTGATGTAGTTGAAACCAATCGCAATAAATGCGAGTACGATACCAACTTTGATGAATACGATAATGCCATTAACAATCGCGGACTCCTGCGTTCCTTTGATCAGTAGCAACGTAAGCGCTAAAAGGATAACCAGTGCAGGAGCATTCATAATACCCGATATACCAGTTGCTGATGTCTCGAATGGCGAATGACACCATTCATAGGGTATGACTCCTCCCAGCAGGTTATTGAGGTATTCACTCCACGCGATAGATACTGTGGCTGCTCCCAATGCATACTCCATGATGAGTGCCCATCCAATAATCCACGCTACAAGCTCTCCCATTGTGGTATATGCATAAGTATATGCGCTACCAGCAATTGGGAACATCGCTGCAAACTCAGCATAACAAAGTCCGGCAAATGCACATCCAATCGCCGCTACGATAAACGAAATAGTTACTGCTGGTCCCGCTGCTTCAGCTGAAGCTGCTGCGGTACGCACGAAAAGTCCTGCTCCGATAATGGCACCAATACCTAACAGAATAAGACTGGTTTTGCCTAATGTTCTTTTTAAACCGCCGCTTTCGGAGTCTGCAAGCAGCGCATGAATAGGTTTTTTGAGTAAGGTTTTGCTCATAGTCAATTACAAGTTTTGTGGAATTTTCAGCAAACCGTTTTATTCATCCAAAACACCGACATATTGCGTTTTGTCAATGTTTCGTTCATTCCTCTCAAAATTGATTGAGAGTTTCAGTGATGGTGATTAAGTCGGATTACCGAAATTCCTGTAAGGGAATTGCGCAAGTATAAGCAGAATTCAGGATATCAAATCAATGATTATGGCAAATGGCAGGGAGAAATTTTACTTAGATGATTTTGGACATTTTTTACAGCGCTTGCCATGCTTGTACTTTTTACAGCAACTTTTTTTCTTTTCATAACCAGCCGCTGCCAATGAGCCAATGATACAATCGGCACAAGAAAAGAAAGTTTTTGGACTGGTTTTCATTTACATGCAAACAAATGATCATTTTTCGATACGCCAAATACCTTGTTTGGTGTATTCTACTAAATGACGCATTTTAGGCTAAATGTTAACGGTTGAGGATAACGATTCATGTAGCCAAGGACTCGCAAGGCTTGTGTTTTTTGCCTTATCAATTTCAAAAAATAGTCGTGTAAATGAAGCCAGTTGAGCAAGACATCGCAAGCGATTTGGCGTTCTTTATCGTGCTTTATTCCGTCCTTTTTGGGTTTCGCAGCGCAATTGTCGTTACTTTGTTGGCTCAAATTCATCCGGATGTATTGTCCGGTCAAACTTTCAGGAATGCAAATTATACCGGGTAAAATTCAAAAACTACCAGTTTTTGAAGCAGTGGAAAAGGGTTATATGCTTGGAGATGAGTCTCATCAGGTTTTTATACCGAGAAGAGAACTCAAACCAGCGACAGAGCCCGGAACAGAAATCGAAGTTTTTGTCTACTACAACGAGGAAAGAAATATTGAAGCCACTACCCAGCTTCCGCAAATTCAATTGGGTGAGGTTGGCTGTTTCCGTGTGGGTAACGCCAATGATCTAGGGTCTTTTGTGAGCATAGGAAGCAAAAGAGACATCCTCATCCCGAATAAAGAACAGGTCGAAAGCTTGGAAGAAGGCCGCATGACGCTGCTCATTTTGCTTGATGATTCAGAGAACAAAAGATTATATGGTTCTACAAAGCTGAATAGGCATTTTAGAAATCAGGAGGTGCCATACCAGCGCGGTGATGAGATTACAATGATGATTGCTGAAAAGATCGAAATCGGAAGAAGAGTAATTATCGATGGAAAATACATTGGCGCTCTTTTCCGCCAGGAAATGACGGATAAAGTGCGTTTGGGAGAAAAGGTGAAAGGATTTGTGCGCAAAGTAGAGGGCAAGGACATTATCGTGAGCATGCAGCGCGAAGGCATGGAACTGCTCGATGATTCAAAAGCGAAAATTTTATCATACCTCGAACTTAATGGCGGATACGTGCGTCTCAACGATGACACAGATCCTGAAGAAATAAAATTGCGCCTGCATATGTCTAAAAAGGCTTTCAAAAAAGCTGCAGGTATGTTATTCAAGGAGGGCAAGGTGTTGCTCACTAAGTTCGGTATCAAAATCAATAAAACGGGCGAATTACCAAAGGACTGGGAAAGAAATAAGATTTTGGTGGAAGAGGAAATGGATGGTTCTGTACCAGTTAAGAAAGAAGCCAGAGCAGAAAAAAGTGAAAGGCCAGACGACGAATCGCCGAAAAGAGATTACGCACCGCGTGAGAAAAGACCATATGAAAAGAAGTCTTACCCGCCGCGTGAAGATAAACCTCGTTATTCGGAAAGACCAAGGCCTTCTCATGAAGATGAGCCTCGTGAAAAACCTCCAAGAAGGTCTGACGATACACCAAGAGAACCGGCTCCAGTCAAAAAACAATTGACTTTCAAAGGCAAGAAATAATGAACTTCGGGAATCGATTGTTGAGCAAAATTCAGCGATCGTCAAGGTTGATTCTATATACCCTTGGCCTGGAAAAATTTCTTTACAAGTCACACCGGAAGCGGGACCTTGTCCTCATGTTTCATAATGTGTTGAGCGAAACCGCGCAGGAAAT
>Ga0075163_10008434_pt1 | contig 13570 bp, 5 predicted proteins | sample JI1023141ADNA_FD_71478 | JGI IMG/M metagenome (GOLD analysis project Ga0075163, IMG submission 71478) | Wastewater effluent complex algal communities from Wisconsin, to seasonally profile nutrient transformation and Carbon sequestration -... | ecosystem: Engineered > WWTP > Effluent > Algae...
CGCCAACAATGCGCAGAATCAGTTTGCGGCCGGCACCACCTACACCGATGCAGTGAATGTGACCAGTGCCGATGGCACCACCAGCAGCATCACGGTGAGCATCGTCGGTACTAATGATGCACCGATTGCAAACGCCGTATCAAATACCGGTCTCGAGGATCCAGCAGCACCGATTGCCATAACGCTGACCGGTAGCGACATCGACGGAACTGTTGCCAGCTTCACGGTTTCAACGCTACCGGCTACGGGCAGGCTCTACTACGATGCCGCCAAGACTCTCCTCGTCGGAATCGGCGATGTGATTCCAGCGGGCACGCCGACGCTCTATTACCAGCCGCTTGCGGAATGGAGTGGTGCAGCGACGTTCAATTACACGGCGACGGACAATTCTGGCACGGCTTCGGCGTCTGCTACGGCAACGATCACCGTCACTGCAGTTGACGACGGTACCTCGATTGCAAACGCCGATACGATCACTTTGCCATCGGGATCTACCCGCTTCATCAGTATTGCTGAGCTCCTCGGCAACGACGCCTTGTTTGACGGCGCAACGATCACCGCCAATACGGCGCCAGGCAGCGGAACTCTGGTAGCGGTGTACGATGGTTTTGGCGTATTGACTGGTTACAACTACACTCCAACCGGATTGGTATCGAGTAGCTTCACTTACACCATTACTGACAACCAGCCCGTGCCGCAGACCAGCACGGCGACCGTTACGCTTACTGTCGTTAACGCCGTCGATGATTTCGCTACGGTAAACGAGTCAGCTTTGGCGTTGGGGAACGGCGGTGGATCGGTCGTCGCGACTGGCAACTTGATTAACGCGCCAGAAGCGGCGTCGGCGATTACTCAGATTGTGTACAACACGGTTACCTATACTCCCAGCGGTGGCCTCATCACTATCGTCACGGCAACCGGTACGCTCGTGGTGACCGCGGCCACTGGTGACTATACGTACACGCTGGCTAGTGAAGCCAGCAATGGTTTGCCAGGCAGTCTTACCGACACTGCAGTGATCGAATCATTTGTTTACACCAAAGCTGACGCGACGTCGGCAACCCTGCGTGTGACGATTGAAGACGACGAACCAACCGCGACGAATTTCGCCGTGGACATTTCCGAAAGCTTGCTGCCGGCGTACAGCTTGGTGCTGGTGGTGGATACCTCCGGAAGTATGACCGATCAAGTTCAGTCGATTGCTGACGACGGCACAGTGACCTTGACGACGCGAATGGACATGGCGAAGCAAGCGCTGATTTCCCTTGTCTCAGAGTATTACAGCCAGACGGCAGACGTTACTGTCAAACTGATACAGTTCGAGAGCGTGGCGACGACGTTAAACGGTGGCCTCGCCTACGCAACCAAGGAAGATGCAATTGCCGACATTAATGCTTTAGTCGCTACTGGTGGCACCAACTATGAGGACGGCTTGACTCAGGCGAAGGCGGCGATGCAAGCTGGCTTCGACCCGAGCCGTCAAAACATCATCTACTTCCTGTCGGACGGAAATGCAACATCAGGAAATACGACCAGTCCTGCTACTGCAGATCCACCGGGATACCTGAGTTACATTACTGATAACAACATTCGCTCGTATGGCGTGGGTATTGGTGTTGGCATTAGCAATGTCACCAACCTCAATGCGATTCACAATGTCGATGCTGATGGCGACGGGGTCAAAGAAGATGCGATTATTGTCCCGGATTTAAACAAACTGGACGAGGAATTGTTGTCGACAGTGCCGTCGGCATTTGGCGGAAACGTGGTAGCCGCCAACGGCGCACAGAATGTCACCTTCGGGGCCGACGGTGGCTATATTGAGTCGGTAACGCTGATGTTGGACAGTGACGCCAGTGGTTCGCCGGACACCAGCGTTACATTTACTTATGACCCTACCGGTGCCGGTACGATTAGTCACAGTGCGGCCCCGTGGCTGACCGGCTTCCCGATCACCGGCGATAACCTTACGCTCGCGGCCTCGCGCGGCTTTACCTACGGTACGCTGGTGTTTAACTTCGCTACTGGCGACTACACCTACTACACCGCAGGCGAAGCGAGCGAGGGAGACAATTTTGACCTGACGTTCGTCGCCAAAGATGCGGATGGCGATTCCGCGTCAGCGGTCCAGACAATCAACGTCGTCGATGGCCAACCGATCGCGCAAAGCGATACGGATACCCTGAAGCCGTTTGCCTCTTACCTTGACGGCAACGTCATCACCGGCTTGGGCACCGACGGCGGCGCGTCGCTTGGCGGCCAGATCACTGAATTTTCAGCACAAGGCGGCGGCGTCGACAAGATCGTCGATGAAGCCAGAATCAGTTCGATCAAGTTTAAGACCGTAGACTTCGACCTGACCACGACGGTTGTGAGTGCCGTGGCTGCCGGTGGAACTTACTCGATCAATAGCGGTACCTTGACTTGGAATCACGATACCAACGGCTCTCAATTGATATTTGATCGTGACGGTTACTACCGATACACACCGCCAGCAGCCGATGTGCCAAATGCCGCCAAAGGGCCTGAATTACTGGTGTCGAACATCAGCGTCACGGAAGGGACTAGTCCATACGCGGTGTTCACCATAGGCTTGAGCGAAGCTAGCCCATTTGCGACTAAGTTGGCGCTGGTATTGACGGCGGGAACCGCAACGAGCGGCACCGACTACGGTGCAACGTTAGAAGTGTCTAGCGATGGAGGCTCGACCTGGGCCGCGGGCACCACAGCAAGCTTGGCGGCCGGTCAGACCAGCGTGTTGGTGCGCGCTGCAATCGTCGACGATGGGACCTTAGAGGGCGTCGAGGCCTTCACACTCTCAGCAACGCGGTTGTGGGGTGTCACGAAGAACCTCTCTGCGGTTGGCACGGCGACGATCACCGACGATGCGTCAGTGCTGCCGACCGTCAGCATCAGTGACGTTACCGTCGATGAGGCGGCGGGTACGGTGACCCTCGTCATCAGTGCATCAAGAGCCATTACAGGCACTGCCGCAACAGTGACCTATACCACGGCAAATGACACGGCAACGGCGGGGTCGGATTTCACAACCACGACAGGGACTGCCACAATTGCCATAGGCGCGACGTATACGACCGTTACCGTACCCATTAGCAACGATGCGATCTTCGAGCGTGGGGAAAACTTTTTCGTCAATTTGACGTCCCCTGCTAACGCCACGCTTGGCGATGCGCAGGGCGTAGTCACCATCCGTGACGACGGTACCGTGTACACGCTGACGCCAGTATTGACCGTGTCAAACCCAACGGTGGTGGAGGGCCTTAACAGTCACGCGGTGTTCAATGTTTCACTGAGTAAGGCAAGCCCGGTGGATACGACTCTGACGCTCGCTTTGACAGCCGGCACAGCAACTACACCAGCCGACTACACGGGAACCACGGTGGAGTATTCCACCAATGGCGGCGCTAGTTGGACGGCATACGGAGCCAACGTCACCCTCGTTGCTGGGATGACCAGCCTGTTGGTGAGAACACCCGTCGCCAACGACTCCAACAGCGAGGGCATCGAGGCCTTTACGCTGACCGCGACGCGGACTGCGGGACTCACTACGGCTGCATCGGCGGTCGGCACAGCGACGATCGTTGACGATGAGGCCAAGCCGATCCTGACTATTTCCGATGCGCCGCCAGTGGTGGAAGGTGGCACCGCGACCTTCAACTATACGCTTTCCTCCGCAGCAAGCGCGAACTTGACGGTTAACTGGACCACGTCATCAGGTACGGCGACTTCAGGGACCGACTACACCGCAGTGGCTGCAGGCACCTTCACAATCAACGCCGGTACAACGACTGGCACCTTCACGGTGACCACACTGAGCAATGCAACGCTCGAATCGGCAGTCGAAGCCTTTACTGTCAATGCGAGCTTGAATGCGGCATCGGCGCTGAATGCACGTGTCGGAAATGGTACAGCAACTGGCTACATCGTCGATCTCAATGCATCGCTCGACCCGACCTATGTGGTGAGCAATCCGACGGTCGGCGAGGCTGCCGCTGCAGGTTTTGCTACCTTCTCTATCGACCTCAGCCACGCGTCTGCAGTACCTGTCACGCTAAATCTGGCGCTGGCTGCGGTCAGCGCTACCGCAGGCAACGACTACACCAGCAGTATGGAAGTTTCGACTAATGGCGGCTCGAGTTGGAGCGCCGCTGGCGCGACCTCAGTGACGGTGGCGGCCGGCGCCACCAATGCCTTGGTCCGTGTGCCGATCCTGAACGATAGCGGCTACGAAGCGGCAGGAGAAACATTTACGCTGACAGTGACCAACCCGGTGAGCACCACGACGACTAACACAACGGCGACAGGATCAGCAACGATCATCTCCGAAGACGTGCGGCCGTTTATGTACATAGTCGATGCACCGCCGGTAGTCGAGGGTTCTACCATCACCTTCACGGTCGGCCTTTCTGCCGCGGCGCCAGCGAGCGGTATCAACGCAACCGTCACGTATTCCAACACCGCGCCCACCGGCCTTACCGGTGCGACGGGCGGGGCTAGCGGCAGCGGCGGTAACACCGATTACTACAACAACAACCCCAGCACGCAGGTCGCCCTCAACATCGCCTCCGGCGCGACGACTGGTACCTTCACGGTCGGCACTCGCAGTGCTGGAGCTGATACCGACACAGAGGCCTTCCGAGCAACCATTGCGTTGGATGCAGCCAATACCCTGCTCGCCAACCTGATAGATAGCCAAGGCTTCGGCTACATCCTCGATAACGCGGATACGGGATCTGCAATACTGGTTTCCGATGGCGTGGTCGCCGAAACTGCAACACATGCAACCTTCGAGATCACGTTATCCGATCGCAACAATACTGCCGCGGATATGGTCCTGACCCTTGGCCTGGGTGGCACCGCTACGGCGGGTACCGATTACACCAACAGTATCGAAATTCGCACCTGGAACTTCGGCACGTCAACTTGGTCTGCCTGGAGCACCTACTCGGCCAGTATGACGATTTTGACAGGTGCCAATTACACACACTCAGCGGTAGAGGCGCGTGTTGCCCTGACAAACGATAACCTCGGCGAAGCCAACGAGACGATTACGCTCACCGCTACCCGCACCAGCGGCGAGAATCCGATCAATACCGGCGACACGTTTACCGGCACCATCACCATCGTCGATGACGAAGTCAAGCCGGTGGTTTCGGTCAACGATGCAGCACCGGTGCTGGAGGGCGGCACGGCCAGCTTCACGGTTAGCCTCTCGCAAGCCTCGCTGCAAGACATCACAGTGAATTGGACCACAGCAGGCGGGACGGCGACATCCGGCACGGACTTCACTGCGGTGGGTGCCGGAACGCTGACGATTCTTGCCGGCAGCACCACTGGCACGATCTCCGTGACAACGCTCGCCAATTCTGATGGCGCAGCGCTGGAGAACTTCACCGTCACCCTGACACTGCCAGGCAGTATGACGAATGTGGCTACCTTGGGAGATGCCACCGCGACAGGTTATATCGTTGATCCAATCGCTGTCGAAAGTCCCACCTTCGTTGTTTCGAATCCAAGCATGGCGGAAGCAACCAATGCGGTCTTTGAGATTAGCCTCTCCAAGGCCAGTGATGCGGCGGTCACGCTTGATCTGGCGCTGGTGAGTGGCACGGCGATCAGCGGTAGCGACTTTGCGGCCGGTCTCGAGGTTTCAACCGCAGGCCTTGGCGGCCCATGGACATCAGCTACAGCGGTGACCATTGCCGCTGGGTCGACCACGGCTTGGGTGCGCACCACAACCACCGCCGATGGCCTTTCGGAAAATAACGAAAGCTTTCAGCTGACAGCGACCAGGACCGCCGGTACGACCAATAACACTTCGGCCAGCGGTACCGCTACCATCGTCGGTGACATCGCCGGTCTGGTACCTCCGGTGGTTAGCGTCGCCGACCTGTTCGTTGACGAGTCGGCCGGCACCGCGACCGTCACGATCAGCCTGTCGCAAGCAGGCAGCCAGAGCATCACCGTGGATTGGGCGACCGCCGACGGCACCGCGACGCAAACCTACGACTACCTGGCGAGTTCGGGCAGCGTTGTCTTCGCGCCTGGCGAAATCAGCAAGACACTCACCATCAACCTCGTCGATGACAACGTGGCCGAGGCGACACAAACTGTTAACGTCAATCTGACACTCAATGCAGGGTCGGCCGGGCTTGCGACCATCGGGGATGCTCAGGCCGTAGTATCGATCCGTGACACCGATGCCTCTCAAGACGTTTCTGTGACCTTTACTACCAACCCTAGCGCGTCGGGCATCACGCTGGCTGGGATCCAGCGCGACAGCAGCGTGCTCAATTCTGGAACGGTAACCTACGATGCGGCCAATGGCGCGGGCGTGAGCAGTAGCAACGACAACCCCGACGACAACGCCTTAGGCGACCTTGAGCGCTTGCTGGTGACCTTTGACCGCGCGACCTATCCCCAGGGCGTCGAGGGGGTGAAATTTTATCTAACGCGGGTCGGCACGGGCCCTGTCACTTTTACGATCTTCGATATCCACGGTAACGAGTTAGGCCAATACGCTGTGAATATGAACGGGACGACCGGCAGTCGCTGGGTTGAGCTACCAAAGGAGTTCAGCAATGTCGGCTCCGTCATGATTTTGGCGGGTACCTACAACTACTATCAGACCAACCCCACTTTGTACGTCCGCGACGTGGCATTTGATACAAGTATAAACAGTGGTGCGGTAGCGATTGCGCCGGAGCTTATCCAGTACACGCTGACCGATACCGATGGCGATAGTTCGACGGCATCATTGACCCTAAGTACCGTCACCAACAACCTTAGAGGGACTACCGGTAACGATACGATCACCGGCACGAATGCCAATGATTACATCTCAGGACTTGACGGTGATGACACGATTAACGCTGGTACCGGTGCCGATATCATCGTCGGCGGCGCAGGTATTGACACAATTCATGGGGATGCTGACGATGATGTCATCGCCGGTGGCACCGGCAACGATGTACTGTATGGCGACGCAGGCAGCGATATCCTGCGCGGCGATGTCGGAGATGACACGCTGGACGGCGGCATTGGCGCAGATCGGCTCGAAGGGGGCGCCGGCACTGACACCTTGACGGGCGGCGACGGCACTGACACCCTCAGCGGCGGCGCTGGTAACGACACTTTGACGGGCGGTTTGTTGTCGGATACCTTTGAGTGGACACTTGGTGACGTTGGTGCCAGGGGTACGCCGGCGGTGGATACCATTACCGATTTCAATCCGGCGTCGCAAGCGAGCGGCGGCGATGTACTTGACTTGCGCGACTTATTGTCTGGGGAAAACCACACAGTTGGTACTGGCAACTTGGCGAACTTCCTGCACTTTGAACAGGTCGGCGCTGATGCCAAGGTGCATATCAGTTCTACCGGTGCATTTGGCGGTGGCTTCACTACGGGCGCGGAAGATCAGACCATCGTGCTGACAGGAGTCAATGTTTACACTGACCTCGGTCTTAGCGTCAATGCGACTGACCAGCAGGTCATTCAGGATCTGCTGACCAAGGGCAAGTTGATTGTTGACTAAGGCAGAGCGAGAGCGGGAATTTGGCAATTCCCGCTCGTGCATCGGGGGGATGCCGCTAGTCGATGCCCTTTGTACTTCAGTCAATTGAATTGAGCACCACTACTAAGCTAAGCACGGAACTTAGTCCGACACAGGTCGGCGTATTGCTTTTGGGCTGAGTTGAAAACCGACCGATATTGAGGCGACGTTGAGGCGACGCTAACGGCGTGTTACCAGCACCAACTGGCAGTTTGGGGTTATATCCCAGCGTCAGTCGGATTGCGTATTGCTTCTTTGAGCGCCTCGCTCATTGGGATTTGCAAGTTGGTATTGTTGGGCGGAATGGGCGACATAAACCATTTGTTGTACAGCGCTTCCATCTCGCCACTTTTCATCATCGCGCGTAGTGAATTATCCACCACGGTTTTGAACTCGGGGTCGTCTCTGCGCATACTGATCCCGTAGGGCTCGAAGCCAAAATTTTCTTCAAGCAATTTCATGCTATCGCCGCTGGTCGAGTTGGCAATAAGTCCCGCCAAAATCGCGTCATCGATGACAAAAGCGTCGGCCTCTTTCTTGACAACTTGTAAGAACGAGTCACTGTGATCGCGGCCGTACTTTGCGAATACTGTAAGTTTGCGTGCCGCCATGGCGTTCTTGACCAATCGCTCCGACGATGTGCCGGCAGTGGTTACCACCGCCTTGCCGTTTAAGTCGGTTATTTTCTCAATCCCAGAATCTTTGCGCACCACCGCTTTCACACCGGTAATGAACGTAGTCAGCCCGAATGCGACCGACTGTTGGCGAATTTTTGTGTTGGAAGTCGAACCACACTCAAGATCTATCACGCCAGTTCTCAGCATTAAGAACCGCGAAGTCGATGACACCGGAACCAGAACGATTTTCAACGCCGGGTCGTGCAAATGCAGCTTGATGGATTCCACAACTTTGTCGCAAATGTCTTTGGAATAACCAACCGGCACTTCGCCAGCGTAGTAAGAGAACGGAACAGAGGCTTCGCGATGGCCGACATAGATCGCGCCGTACTGGCGAATTTTTTGCAGCGTTGGGATGCTCACGTTCTGCGCGCTGGCAATATCGATGAGACCGATTTCGGCAACACACAAGGCAAGCACGGATGCAGCGATACGCGGCCACTTAGCGATGCTGATGCTAGTGCCGATGGTGCGCACCGTACTCATGGTTTTGCCCCCTCAACGCTTTCTGCACCGGCCGACCTCGCCCATTGCTGCTCACGGGTTATCAGCCAGACGCCATCAATGTTTTTCCAAGTGATTTTCTTACTCGTCTCGTCGCTGAACTTGTCAGCTTGGTAGTGCTGAATAAAAGTTGTGGTTGTGCGACCGGAAGACTTCTCCTTGACGCGAATGTTTTCCAATTCAATCTTGATCGCCCCCGCCGCGGCTATTTTCTGTGCGCGGTTAGCCGCCCACGCATCGCGACTAACCGATTTTTCCGGGACAAAGTTGGGTGCATAAAACGCCGCATACGCCGCAAAGTCTTTGGCCATCCACGCGCTGGCCCAAGCGTTTAAGCGCTGGGCAAGGGCATCCATGTTGGCGTCGCCAGACAAAGCTGAAGGCGTTGGATTTGCAGGTTTTGTATCGGGAGGCAATGCGACCGAAGCTGGGTTGACTGGTGGTTCGATCCTTAACGGCGTGTCACCAGCACCAACTGACGGTTTTTGTGCTCTGCTATTCGGCACCGCGACAGCGATTGGTAAAGGCTTGTTGGCAGGTTTTGTTGGTGCGGCGGTGGCGCCGCCTGCTGGCGCAATAGGTTGCACGGGTACCACGATGGCTGCACCAAAAGCACTCTCTACCGCCTCCGGCTTGGCTGCTTCCAGCGAAGCTAACGCGCGCGCGGTCAGTGCTTCAATGTTCACCAAATAGTTCTTAGGCGCGTCCGGCGGGCAAATGTCGCCTTCGCCAACCAGAGCAAGTTCGTTCTGGTCCGGCGTATCGTCGTGGCTTAAGGACTTGAGTTTTAGGAACTCCAATAATCGGCCAATGCCAGCGTGAGTGCGCAGATAAGCCAAAGACAAGTCTATATCGGCATTAACCGACGTACGACGGGCGTTGAGCAGTTCGCCTTCGGTGTCGAGCAAATCCAGCAAGGACCGCTGCCCAATGTTGAATTGCGCTTTGTAGGCATCACGGGTTTTCTCGACCGCGCTGACTTGTAATTCCAGATTGGACAATTGGGCGCGCAGACGGCTGACATCGTTGTAGGCAATCGAGAGTGTTTGGCGCATATCGCGACACGCCTTCTCTCGCAGATCCAGTGCGAGATTCTTTCGTTCAACAGATACACTTTGGCGCGCCATGTCGGCACCACCATTGAACAGATTGAAGTTGAGCAATACTCCCACTTTGTTGTCTTGGCGGTGCCCGGCGACACCATCCAAATTGTTGCTGTTTTCACTGCTCATCCTGAATTCGACTCTCGGATGCAAAGTGCCACGGCGCGCCTGCAGTTCGTATTGCGCGGCATCGACATTTTCCATCGCAATACGCAGCGAAGGGTTGTGCTTTATCGCTAGTTCAAGCGCGTCAGCCTCTTCAGTCGGAAAACCCCGGCTAAGCAGCCCCGGTGCAAACATCACGGTTGGTGGCGGTTCGCCAACCAGTCGTAGGTAACGCGACATCACATCGTGCAAATTGGCCGCTTCGGTGTTCAAGTTCAGTTCAGCCAAGGCCAGGCGTCCGGCGGCATGTTCGACGTCGACACGCTTGCCCGCCCCGGCTTGCGAACGGCGTAATAGCTGCTCGTAACTGGATCGATGGTCGATGAAATTGTTCTCGGCCAAAAAAACCATCATCCGAAAACGTATGACATCGAAATACACCCGCGCTGCTTCGAGCGCGGCGGCCTCAGCAGTGTCGACCAATTCGTAATAACGAACCAGCCGCGTTTTATCGATGCGTTTGATATCGTAGCCGGTCGCGTAACCGTCATACAAAACCTGACTCAAGCTCAGCGTATGTGAGCTACGCGTGTAGTCGTTGTCGACAATTCCCGGCCGCTTAATCTGCTCACGGGCCACGCCGCTGTTTAGATCGACCTTGGGATAGTAACCGGACTCGGCGACAGAGACATCGCCAATAGATGCTTTGAAGGCATGGAACTTGGCGAGCACTTCGGGGTTATTAAGCACCACCTTTTGCGCGACTTCTTTAAGCGTCGTGTGAACCGCAGCTGGTGTTGTCGCAGTTTCTTGCGCGTGCGCCATCATTGCGGCTGAAAAAAGGCACGCAACTCCCACGTAGCAAGCTCTACGAAACGTTTTCATTGCTCGGGATTTTATATCAGATAGCTTTTCTAAAACAATCGAATAGACCGTGCAAAGTTAGACGCTGCCGAGCTTAATTCATTACAGATTTTTTACTGCGCCAATATTGCGATTAAAGGACGAGAGTGGCTTATTCAAAATGATCAAATCCACGCCGCGCGGGCGTGATGTCGAAACCCTGTTGATCAAACACTTTCACTTTGTCCACAGTAGCCGCCAACACAGTGCCAATATCGCACAGCGGCAACTTCAGCTGCTCGGCGCATGCCAAGATTTCGTCGGCTCGCGTTGGCGCGGCTGTGAATAGTAATTCGTAGTCATCTCCGCCCGCCAAATAGGCGTCGCGCGCTAGATCTGCTTCTGGCAGGTCAGGAATCCGCAAGTGGGCGCTGACATTTGCGGCATCCAAGATATGTTCAAGATCTGCCAGCAAACCATCAGAAACATCAATCGCCGATGAAGCTATGCCGCGCAAAGCTAGCCCGAGTTCCAATCTTGGAATTGGACGATGCAACGCGGCAAGGCATTCGTCTAAATGGCACCCCTGCAAGGTCGTTCGACCCTGTAAATGAGCCAAGCCCAACGCCGCTCGCCCGGGATAGCCGGATACCCAAATATGGTCGCCAATCTGTGCGCCGCTTCGTAGCAAGGCTTGGCCTCGCGGTGCTTCGCCAAAAATGGTTACACTGAATGTCGTCGCACCGGCAGGACCGCGTGTGGTGTCGCCACCGATTAAGTCGACTCCATAGCGATCAGCGCAGGCGAAAAATCCGCGCGCGAAAGCGGCGAGCCATCCACCGTCAGTGCTATGCGTAAATTTGTCAGTTGGTGCTGTTGACACAGGGAGGCCGACAGGCCGGAAGTGCCCCGAAGAGGGTACGCTGTTAAATTCATTGCACAACACACAACCCAGCGTCACCCAGCGGGGAACAGCACCCATCGCCGCCATGTCGGAAAGATTCACCGCCAGTGTTTTCCAACCCAAAGACTCCGGTTCAGTTACGCTGAAAAAATGCGTACCCTCGACCAATAAATCGGTGGAGATTACTAGTTCGCAATTTGCTGCCGGTCGAATTAAAGCGCCGTCGTCGCCAACACCCAGTTCCGTGTGATGCAAGGGACGTGATGGGCGAGTGAAGTGCTTGGCGATTAGCTCAAATTCGGAAGCCAAGTCTGTTGGTCAAACCGCGCGCATTTCAGATTCACGTAACACCATCGCAAGCTTGTCCAAAATGCCATTCACAAACTTGTAGCCGTCAGTGCCGCCGTAAATTTTGGCGAGCTCAATTGCCTCATTGATGATCACGCGCGCCGGTGTTTCGAGGTGGAGTTTCAATTCGCAGGCGGCTAACAAAAGGATGCTGCGCTCAACCGGCGACACGTCTTGCCAAGGTCGGTCGATGAACGCCATCACGCTGTTTTGCAAATCGGTGCTGTGTGCCAGCGCCTCAGTCAATACGAGTTTATAAAAGACTTGGTCGGCATTATTAAACCCGGCCACGGTTTCAGCTTGGCGAAGAATCGCCGCTTCATCTTGTCCGCCGATTTGTGCTTGATACAGACCCTGCACCAAAAACTCCCGCGCCCGCCGACGCGGCGAGGGTGGCTTGACACCACGTGTCCTGGGCGCGGGGTTCAAGGCTGAAGGCGCGCTCATTTCAGAACTTTCATCAAGTTTGCCATTTCGACAGCCGCCTGCGCCGCTTCACCACCTTTTTGAACCATTCGCACCAGCGCTTGGTCGTCGTTTTCAGTGGTCAGCACAGCATTGGCAATCGGCACGCCAGTGGTCAATTGCACATCGGTAATGCCACGTGCCGATTCGTTGGAGACGATTTCAAAATGATAAGTCTCGCCACGAATCACGGCGCCAAGCGCAATCAGCGCATCGAATCGTCGGCTTTGCGCCATGGTTTGCAAAGCCAAAGGGATTTCCAACGCGCCTGGTACGGTGCACAAAGTCACGTCGCTTGGACTAACGCCAAGCCGCGCCAACTCTGTCCGCGCGCCGGACAAAAGCCCTTCGCCAATGTCGCTATTAAAACGCGCCATCGCCACACCAATACGCAAATTCGTGCCCAATAAACACGGCTCGAATTCTGTCCATTTATCCATCATGCCGCCGCGTCTTTCAAACTTTCAAAGCGATGGTAGCCAGTAATTTCCAGCCCAAATCCAGCCATGCTCGGCATCTTGCGCGGAGAGCCCATCAAGCGCATTTTGCCTACGCCAAGTTCACGCAAAATCTGCGCGCCGATGCCGTACAAACGTGGATCCCATTTGAGCGGCCGTTTCCTTTCCTCGGACCGCAGTCCGGCTACAAGCTCGCTTCCAGTTTCCTTGCGATGAAGCAGCACAACAACGCCCGGCCCCTGTGTGATGATGGCGCGCATCGCCTGCACAAGCGCAATCGAATGCCCCGGTGCACTGCTGTCAAGAAAGTCCAGCAAGCTAACGGAATCATGCACACGAACCAGCGTATCGACATCAGCACGAATCTCGCCACTCGATAACGCCAAGTGCAGTTCACCACTGGTTTGATCGGCAAACGCGCGCAAACGAAATTTACCCAGCGGCCCGGAAACTTCACGGTCAGCAACGCACTCGACCAGTTTTTCGTGTTCCGAGCGATAGTGGATCAAGTCGCGTATCGTGCCAATTTTTAAGCTATGCAAAGCCGCGAACTCCAGCAGGTCGGGTAGCCGCGCCATGCTGCCATCTTC
>Ga0075163_10008435_pt1 | contig 13570 bp, 12 predicted proteins | sample JI1023141ADNA_FD_71478 | JGI IMG/M metagenome (GOLD analysis project Ga0075163, IMG submission 71478) | Wastewater effluent complex algal communities from Wisconsin, to seasonally profile nutrient transformation and Carbon sequestration -... | ecosystem: Engineered > WWTP > Effluent > Algae...
GTTGAGCCGGTAACTCCGGTTGCACCTGTAGAACCAGTCGATCCCGTACTTCCTGTGTCACCTGTAGAACCCGTTACTCCTGTGGAACCAGTTGCTCCGGTACTTCCTGTATCTCCTGTCGAGCCCGTTACTCCGGTTGTTCCTGTAGCTCCCGTACTTCCGGTATCACCCGTTGAACCAGTTACACCAGTTGCTCCCGTAGAGCCCGTACTTCCTGTATCTCCGGTTGAGCCAGTTGAGCCGGTAACTCCGGTAGAACCAGTCGATCCCGTACTTCCTGTGTCACCGGTAGAACCCGTTACTCCGGTTGCTCCTGTGGAACCAGTTGCTCCGGTACTTCCTGTATCACCAGTAGAACCAGTTACACCGGTTGTTCCTGTAGAACCAGTTGCTCCGGTACTTCCTGTATCTCCTGTTGAGCCGGTAACTCCAGTTGCTCCGGTAGAACCTGTCGATCCCGTACTTCCTGTATCACCAGTAGAACCAGTTACACCGGTTGTTCCAGTTGAGCCGGTTACTCCTGTGCTCCCTGTCGCTCCGGTAGTTCCTGTTGACCCAGTACTCCCCGTATTTCCCGTTGCCCCGGTTACTCCTGTGTTTCCAGTAGAACCTGTTACTCCAGTAACACCAGCAAGGCCTGTACTTCCTGTAGCACCCGTTGAACCTACCAATCCCGTATTTCCGGTTGCTCCGGTAACGCCTGTATTTCCTATGGCTCCACCAGATACACTACACAAATTAATCCATTGAGAAGAGGATGTTCTATATACTATTAAACATTGTGAGTCTGTGTCATAAATAACTAATCCATTTACAGGAGAAGCAATAGCAGCCTTAACAGTTCTTGGTGCCAAAAATCCTTTGTCTGATGCTTTCAAATCTAATATTGATGAGGGATCTGGGGTTAATGTACCAATACCAACATTGTTTTGCGAATACGCGAAATGTGCAAGAGAAATAATAACAAGGGTAAAAAGATGTTTCATAAGTCTAAAAATGGATTAATCTTAAGTTTTGGCTAAAGTAAGAAAAAACATAAAATCTTCAAGTATTATGTGGTAAAATCCAACATTTTAAATAAAATAGTTCAACCGTACTGTTAATGTTTTGAAAACAAAATGGTTTATTTTTTATCGTTTTCAACTGCAAAAGGCGCTAATCTAGGTTGCATTTTGGACGATGTAACACTATCTGTTTGCTGTAGATTATCTATGCAGTACGCCTTCATTTCAGGTATTTGTTTTGTGTTTTCAACGAATTGAAGCTTATTATTAGAATAAGCAGCAAGCACCTGTTTAGGACTCGCTTTATCTTCTTGAGCAACACAAGCAGCATTAAACAAAAACAAAAAAAACGCAACAACAACTATTTTATTCATAGCATTCAGTTTTTACTGTACAAAAACGGTTACAGTTCCATGATGGCCAGGTTGAGATGTAGCATATATTCCAATACCTGTTGTTCCACTTATGGCAGATGTACGATATTGTACTTGAACAGTATTGGAAACATTGGCATTAACAGCTACTTTCTTACTAAAGGCTACCGACCAAGTGGTAGTGGAAATTCCACTGGTTGCATTATAAACACCCACTTTTTCGCAGGTTCCTCCAACGGCTACCCCATTCACCAAAATTTGAAATTCAACAAGAGAGTTTGAATTGGTATAGCCAAAACCTGCTGCAGTAAAGGTGACATAATTGGTGGTGGTGGTTGGCGTAAAAGTTACAACAGCTCCTGCTAAATTGGTAAATGCCGTTGCGTTATATATCACATCACCCGAAACCGACCCGGTTAAAATTGTTGCAATTGGGCCTGTTGGACCTGTGCTGCCCGTTGAACCCGTAGTACCAGTTGCACCTGTAATGCCTGTGCTACCAGTCGCTCCGGTACTGCCTGTTAAACCCGTACTACCTGTAACACCAGTTGAACCTGTTGAGCCTGTTACTCCTGTTATACCCGTTGTCCCTGTAACACCTGTATTTCCTGTGGCACCTGTTGAACCCGTAACACCCGTAGTACCAGTTGCGCCAGTTACTCCTGTATTTCCAGTTGATCCCGTACTTCCAGTATCACCTGTTGAGCCTGTACTTCCAGTTACCCCTGTTGAACCCGTAACACCCGAAGTACCAGTTGCGCCTGTTACTCCCGTAATTCCTGTGGCTCCGGTTACACCTGTGCTTCCGGTATCACCCGTTGTCCCTGTTGAACCTGTATTTCCGGTTACGCCAGTTACTCCTGTATTTCCTGTTGAACCTGTATTTCCGGTTACGCCAGTTACTCCTGTATTTCCTGTTGAACCCGTACTTCCAGTATCACCTGTTGTTCCTGTAGAACCTGTACTTCCAGTTTCCCCTGTTGAACCCGTAACACCTGTATTTCCGGTATCACCCGTTGTTCCTGTTGAACCTGTATTTCCGGTTACGCCAGTTACTCCTGTATTTCCTGTATTTCCAGTTGAACCCGTACTTCCAGTATCACCTGTTGATCCTGTACTTCCAGTTACCCCTGTTGAACCCATAACACCTGTACTTCCAGTTACCCCTGTTGTACCCGTAACACCTGTACTTCCAGTTGCGCCTGTTACTCCCGTAATTCCTGTGGCTCCGGTTACTCCTGTAACACCAGTTATACCTGTTGTACCGGTACTTCCCGTAGAGCCGGTTACACCAGTAATACCTGTATTTCCAGTAGCACCCGTGATGCCGGTTGCCCCAGTTGGTCCTGTAACTCCGCTATTTCCGGTGGCTCCTGTCAACCCTATGTTTCCCGTATTTCCGGTTGCTCCCGTTGTTCCCGTTGTTCCAAGTACTCCATTCGCTAAACTGCAAAGATTAATCCACTGTGCTGTGGATGAACGATATACCACCAAACATTGTGTATCAGTATCAAATATTACCAATCCGTTTACAGGAGTTGTTACAGCCACAATTTTTGTTCGAGGGGCTAAGAAACCTTTATCAGTGGCTTCCAAATGAAGAACAGCTGAAGCGTTAGGTGTTAATGTTCCTATCCCAACATTATTTTGGGCAAACGTAGGAAGTGACAGTACCACCAACAATAGGGTAAATAGATTTTTCATAGAATACATTTATAGATAAGAAAAGTACAGTAGCGTATCTTTTTAACGAACCAGTGTTAAGTTTCCGGAAGCAAACTTGACACTTGGAGCACCGTTAAGTTTATATTCAGCTTTCCAAACATAAACCCCTAACTCTTGAGGCACATCGCGAAACGTTCCATCCCATCCTTCATCTGCATCGGTAGTTTCGAAGACCTTTTCACCCCAACGATTAAACACTTGTAACTGAAACTGTGACAAGTTAGTGTTTTTCACCCGGAATATATCGTTAGAACCGTCCTTATTCGGAGAAAAAGCTGTAGGAATCAACAACTCTTCATCTTGTATCAACAAACGTACAGAATCGGAAATCACACAACCAAAATCATCTACTACTTTTAGTGTGTAGACTACATTATCAGATGGAGCCGATGTTGGTGATTTTATATCCGGAAAATCTAAAAATGTTGGTGGCGACCAAGCATACGAAACAACATTGGATGAACTCACAGTAGGATTTAATACTACACTTTGATAGGGATATACATTTTTATCCGACCCTGCATCAACAACAAACTTTTTAGAGGCTAAGGCAAATGGATATGGATTATAATCCGACCAATTTTTAACCTCCAAAGTATTAAACCCTCCGCTTATAGTGGGATTGGCTGAAGCCGTATAATTCCAACGGCTATTCTCCCAATGGCCTACTTCAGTCCATTTCTTATCTATAGATGCATTAAAATAAAACTTCACATCGGCCGGTGTTGTTCCTTCGTTTTGCGAAATGCGGTGGTAGTACAATGGATTTACTTTACACAACACATTATCGACATCATTCACATCATAAGTATCTGCGGTAGGGTCCTTCACTAATCGAACACCATAGGCATTTGCTGCACTAGCTGTGGGTTTCATGTCAATCGGACGATAGTAGAATGGCGCTCCTGTGGATGTTGGGGTTCCTAACGGATAATAGTAAGCAGAACTAGTATTGGTGTGGCGAATTAATTTCCCGGTATCCAAACTACTCACGAAACCATAACTACTCGATAATTTCGAATTCAATACTGCATTGGTGTTCGGGTTTAACACCACCATATTATATTGTTGAGTGGCTAATTCTACGTCATTCAAATTTAGATTACCATCTACAAAAGCATCTACACCTTGTATTTTTATAGCCGATGCAGGACCGGTGGTAAATAAATTATGGAATAAGGTTGGAGTCGTACCTCCAATGAGTTGGGTGTTTCCATATAGCTCAACAGTATCTTGATTAGAATATACATTGGAATTATTAATCCAATCGCCCAAAACCCTGTAATTTCCGGTGGGTGAAGCAACGCCTCCCAGCAATGAATCATCATTCACTACATTCCCTTCAATTACAAACTGTCCGCCATTTTCAAGATAACCGTTAGCATTATGCACCGAATTCGTTTTCACAATTACATAGCCTCCGGGTTGTATATATATACCTGCCCCCTGATTGGTAACAAGCGGTTGCGCTATAACACCAACAGAGAGTATAAGACCAACAAAGAGTAAATATCTATGCATAACTAGAACTCAAGATACTATTTTTAGAAACTAAAAAAAACTAGTAGCTAAAATTTCTTTCAAGACGTGATAAAAAATACCTTCGTTGCATAAACTGAATAAAAAAATATCGATGAAAGTAGCTGTGGTGGGCGCTACCGGTTTGGTGGGCACAAAAATGTTGCAAGTATTGCAGGAAAGAAACTTTCCGTTAACGGAATTAATTCCGGTAGCCTCTGAAAAATCTATCGGAAAAACTGTGCTTTTTGCAGGAAAGGAATACCCTGTGCGCTTGATGGAAGATGCCATTGCTATGAAACCTGAGATTGCTATTTTTTCAGCCGGTGGAAAAACTTCGTTGGAATGGGCGCCAAAATTTGCCGAAGTGGGAACAACCGTTATCGATAATTCTTCTGCATGGAGAATGGATCCTGATAAAAAATTAATAGTACCGGAAGTAAACGCACATGTACTAACAACATCCGACAAAATTATCGCTAACCCGAATTGTTCTACCATTCAGATGGTGGTTGTATTACAGCCACTTCACTTGAAATACAAAATTAAACGTGTTGTTGTTTCTACCTATCAATCGGTAACCGGAACTGGCAAAAAAGCAGTGGATCAACTGATGAACGAACGAAAAGGAATTGAAGGTGAAATGGCTTATCCATATCCTATCGACATGAATTTGATTCCACACATTGATGTATTTTTGGACAACGGTTACACCAAAGAAGAAATGAAAATGGTGAACGAAACCAAAAAAATTATGGGAGACGACGCTGTTAAAGTTACTGCAACTACAGTGCGCATTCCTGTAATGGGCGGACATAGCGAAGCGTTAAATATTGAATTTGTAAAAGAACCAAATGTTACTGAGATAAGAGAGATGATGAAAAATACAGAAGGTGTTATTTTACAAGATGATCCTTCACAACAAATTTATCCTATGCCAATGAATAGTCATAACAAAGACGAAGTATTTGTTGGAAGAATTCGTTTAGATGAAACGCAAGCTAACACCATTAATATGTGGGTAGTTGCAGACAACTTGCGCAAAGGTGCTGCTACTAATGCAGTACAGATTGCCGAGTATTTATTAAAAAACAATTTAGCTTAATGTCGGTTATTCCTGCATATTTACAAAAAGGCGACACTATTGCTATTGTTGCCACTGCACGTAAAATTAGCATGGAAGAATTACAACCTGCAATTGATATTATTACTAATTGGGGATTAAAAGTAGTACTAAGTAAAAATATTTTTTGCATCGATAATCAATTCGCAGGAACAGATGAAGAGCGAGCTGCTGATATGCAATGGGCTTTGGATGATGCAAACATAAAAGCAGTTATATGCGCACGTGGTGGATATGGCACAGTGCGCATAATTGATAAACTAGATTTTACAAACTTTGTAAAACATCCTAAATGGATTGTTGGCTATAGTGATATCACTGTTTTGCATCAACACATTAATCAAAATTTTGGTATTGGAAGTTTACATGCAACCATGCCAATTAATTTTGCTAAAAACACTGAAGCCACAGAAAGCTTGCGCAAGGCTTTGTTTAGAGAGGAACTTATTTATACTATTCCTGCGCATGCATTAAACAGAAGCGGAGAAGCTAGTGGAGAATTAATTGGTGGTAATTTAAGTTTGATATATGCTTTGTGCGGAAGCAAAAGTGATATTGATACAAAAGGAAAAATATTATTCATAGAAGATTTAGATGAATACTTATATCACATCGATCGGATGATGATGAATTTAAAACGCAGTGGCAAGCTACAACACCTTGCTGGACTAATTGTTGGCGGCATGAGTGATATGAAAGACAATACCATTCCTTTTGGCAAAACTGCTGAAGAAATTATTTTAGATGCCGTGAAGGAATATAATTTCCCTGTGTGCTTTGATTTTCCAGCGGGGCATATTGATAGGAATTTGGCTTTGGTAATGGGCAGAGAGGTCAGTTTAACCGTAAGCACGAATTCACCTTATTTAAATCTAAACAATACAAACTAATTAACAAGTTTTTAGCCCTAAGATTTGCTAAAATTATTTTCCCTAAGTTTGATTCACAATTCAACCTTATTACAAAACCATTTAAAAAAACAAAATGAAAAAAATCACATTTAACTTTTTAATGCCTGCATTGGCTTGCGCATTAATCTTTACATCTTGCGGAAACAAAAATGAAGCAAACGGAGAAGCTGCGGTTACAGATACTACAAAAACAGAAGCTCCTGCAAAAGTAGAAGAACCTACAGTTGATTTTGCTACTGCTTGTACAATGGAAAACAAAATGGCGGTAACCGTTAAAGGTTATGAATACAATACAGATAATAAAAAGCCTATCAATTTTGACATTGCTGATTTTGTTGTAAAAAATTCTACTTGGAATCTTAAAACAGATTCAACTGCTGAATTAAGTTTATTTAATTACACAGCAGAAGAAGCTACACCAAAACAAAAAAACGACCAAGTAGAAATACGTGTTAGTTTTATAGCAAGAAAAGGAAAAAAAATTGGCCCAGGTGTCTACACGCATAGCGATTCGCAAGCTGACATAACTGCTATTACTAATGTAATAACTAATAATGGTAAAGTGTATTTTAACTGGTCGGCTGGTATGCCTGATGTTGGAACTGTAACACTAAGTTGCGCTAATAAAGATGGAGTTTGTGGGGAGTTTAAATTAGCTTCTGATTCTCCAGAAACAAAATGGATTGGTACAGTAAAAGTAAACGGTACATTTAAGGTAGAAGCAAAATAAAACTGGTGTTATTTTAGAACCAAGACGACAAGACACAAGAGTCAAGACATAGAGTGGATAATGAATATCTTATCTACCAATAACTGTCTGTATCTTGATTCTTGACGTCTTGGTTCTTTTTATTATTACAAAGCCATCAATCCTTCTATTTCGGTTGCTTTTTTATACACCTCTATTACTTCATCGGAACTCATTACAACTTGTTTTGAGGTAATAGAAATGTATTTTCCACTGCTTGAAGTTTTTTGCAGCACTTCTGCTTCCTCTGTAAACAAAGCTTCTACTAAAGCCATTTTTTTATTATCTGCTGGTATAATAAACTTAAACATATACACACTTGGGAAAGTATGTTCTTGTTCTAGTTTTTCCTTAAACTGATCGTAGTTGTAATTAGTGTCCATTGTGTTGATGTAAAGGCAAGAAATAAATTTTGTAAATTAAGTAGAAACCGAAAACAATTAATATTACACCCGAAATCATATTTACTATCTTCATTAATCGAGGCGTTAAAAAATGTTTGATTTTGTATGAGATAAATGCTTTTAATAAATCTGTAGAAAGCACAACTCCTAAAGTAAAGGTGAAGAAAATAATAATTTTTAAATAATCGAATTCAAACTTACTTCCTACTGTAGTTGCTGTTGCTAACCAAAAAATCCAAACAAAAGGATTTAATAAATTTATAAAAAATCCTTTCAAGGCTAGTATTACTGGGTGCGGCAATTTATCTTTTGAATCTATTTTATTTATAAATTTATCTTCTCTGTTTTTATTAACCTCTGTTTCTATATTTAGATGATTGACTCCAGTTGCGTCATCAATTTGCGCATCTGTTTTAGGTGCTTTATTGTACAAATTAAACGAACCGTAAACTATCAATACTATTCCGCCCACCACACCAATAAAGGATTGACTTTTAGGGTTACTTAAAATACCCTGCGCACCCAAAGCAAGTAGAACAAAAATTAATATCACTAAAGCCAAATCGCTCAGAAAAATTCCAACTGCTAATGATGCAGCAGGCTTGAAACCATGTTTAATTCCTGTATTAATTAAAGCGAAAAATCCGGGGCCGAACGAAAACGCTAAAACCAAACCTAATATTATACCTTCATAAACTGCTGCAAACATACATTACTTATTTTTTTGATGAAGAAACTCCAACCAATCCTCTAGCATCTTTCCCTTCATCACCCTCGGAAATTTATGTTGCGAACCCAATTTTCCTTTGTGTTCCATAAAATTCATAAATGTTGCATGAGGCAACACATCAACTATCACATCTTTTAATGCATGACCACGTTCAACTCGATAGTCATCATTTAATACCTTTAAATGGTTATCAATTCTATTTTTTAATTCTGCCGTATCTACTTTATTATCTGATGCAATAAACCAATGATGAGCGAACAAGCCATTGTGAGGTACACCACACACTGTATATTCTCCAACTTCCAAATTCATTTCTTGCGAAGCAAGTATAAGTGCTTTGTTCATGTTATCTACACTTAAATGCTCGCCACACATACTTAAAAAATGCTTTGTTCTTCCAGTAATTATTATTTCCGCTTCTTCTACGTTTGTAAAACGAATAGTGTCGCCAATTAAATAACGCCAAGCGCCTGAACAAGTAGAAATTAAAGTAGCGTATTCTACCCCTTCTTCTACTTCGTTTATTAATAATGTTTCTGGATTGTTCTTTAAATTTCCATCGCCATCAAAATTCTCATCATTAAAAGGTATGAACTCGAAAAAGATTCCATTATCCAATACCATTTTCATTGCCCCGCTTTTATCCGAACCAACTTGGTAAGCCATAAAACCTTCCGAAGCTAAATAGGTATCTAAAATAATTAATGGGAATGCAGTAAGCTTTTCGAAACTTTTTAAATAGGGTGTATATGATACTCCACCACTTACATAAATACGTAAGTTAGGCCAAATATCATGGATAGTTTTTACATTATAATGAGCAATAATTTTTTCGAAAATAATTTGTATCCATGCCGGAACGCCACAGATAACGCCAATATCCCACTTTGGCGCATTTAAAACAATATCGTTTAGTTTTGAATTCCAATCGCGATGTCTTGAAATTGCAGGGCCTGGCTTATAAAAAAACTGAAACCAAAACGGAATATTTCCTGTTGTAATTCCACTTAAATCTCCTTCGTAATAGGTACCATTAAAACTTAAATGCGTACTTCCACCAACCATCAATACACGCTTCTGAAAAAACTCTTTAGGTAAATCAACTTCCGACAAAGAAATTGTTTGGCGCATACTTACTTTCCTGATTGCTTTCAACATATCCTTGGTAACAGGTATGTGCTTACTTGCTGCTTCAGATGTTCCCGAACTTAATGCAAAATGTTTTACATGATTTGGCCAACACACAAATGGTTCGCCGTTTAAACAACGATACCACCAGTTTTTAAACATGCTGTTGTAATCGTGCGCAGGAATATCTTGTCGAAACGTATTATAAAAATTACGCTCCTTTATTTTCTGACTAAACTTGTAATGCTCCCCAAATGCTGTAAACTCAGCCTTTTTCATTAAGCCACGTAAAGTGCTTAATTGTTTTTTTAATGCAGTTTTACGGGTAGGAGGAACTTTTCCTCTCAACTCAATTGCTTTCTTTAATATCGACCCTAATATTGCCATGTATAAACTAAATCCTAAATCTTATTTGATATAACGAAAATCTTGATTGTTCTTAACTGCTTTCACACTTTCAAAAATTAACTTAATTACACTTTCCACGTCATCCTTGTGCACTGACTCAACAGTTGTGTGCATATAACGTAAAGGCAATGAAATTAACGAAGAAACTACTCCGCCATTTGAATACGCAAATGCATCTGTATCTGTTCCAGTTGCACGGGATACCGCAGCACGTTGAAAATCAATTTTGTTTTTCTTTGCGCTATCAATAATTAATTTTAATAAATTATTATGAACTGCAGGTCCGTAAGTAAGCACTGGTCCTTTGCCACAAGCAATATCTCCACTTACTACTTTACTCATCATTGGCGTTTGTGTACAATGCGTTACATCAGTAACAATGGCAACATTTGGTTTAATGCGATTAGTAATCATTTCTGCCCCGCGCAATCCAACCTCTTCTTGTACAGAGTTTACAATGTATAAACCAAATGGTAATTTTGTTTTACTTTCTTTTAATAAACGTGCAACTTCTGCAATCATGAATCCGCCAATGCGGTTATCCAATGCACGGCCAACATAATAGCGGTCGTTAAGCACCATAAACTCGTCTTCATAAGTTATTACACAACCAACATGAACACCAAGTTCTTCAACCTCTTTATCGGATTTACATCCGCAATCTAAAAATATATTTTTTAAACTTGGCACCTCTTCCTTAGCTGCATCACGCACATGTATTGCTGGCCAACCAAAAACTGCTTTTACAATTCCTTTATCGGTATGGATGTTAACACGCTTCGACGGGGCAATTTGGTGATCAGAACCTCCATTACGTTTTAAATAAATAAAACCATCTTTAGTAATGTAATGTACAAACCAAGAAATTTCATCGGCATGTGCTTCAATAACTACTTTGTAAGGAGCATCCGGATTAATAACCCCAACCGTTGTTCCATAGTTATCTACAAAATGTGTATCGATATATGGTTTAATGTAATTCAACCAAATTTTTTGACCTTCCCACTCAAAACCAGTTGGCGAAGGATTATTAATATACTTTGTTAAGAACGAAAGTGAATTAGCATTTAAAATAGATGCTTTGCGTTTCTCCTTTTTTAGCTTTGCCATAAATTTAAAATAAAAGGCTAATTTAATGTTTTTGCTAAAAAAAAGCTAATTTTACCAATATTAACCATGCAGGAATACTTAGAAAATATTGATAGAGCTCTTTTTTTAGGTATTAACAATGCCCATTCTGCATTTTTAGATTGGTTAATCCCTTACGCGACACAGTTTCCTTTTTGGACGCCACTTTTTGTTATAGTAATTTACTTTTTGTACAAAAAATATCAAAAAAAATTGGCGCTTATTTTAGTGTGTTTTGCTTTGTTAATAGGCATTACCGACCCCATTGCTAATTTGGTAAAAAAATCAGTAAAACGCGCTCGTCCTACACACAATATTGAAATAGCCGAACAGGTAAAAACTGTTGATGGATATAGAGGCGGCGAATTTGGATTTGTATCGGGGCATGCAGCAAATAGTTTTGGAATTGCAGTTTTACTTTTTTTGCTTTTTAAAGGTGCTAAATTGTGGGTAAAATTAATTTTTATCGATTGGGCAATTTTTATTTGTTACACGCGCATTTATTTAGGAGTACATTATCCGGCAGATTTAATAGGCGGGGCAATTATTGGCATTGTAGCTGCATTTGTCGTTTATCGTTTGTATTTAATTCTCGATAAAAAATTATTCACAGAAGAAGTGCCAAGCACAAATTAATTATGAAATTATCTTTATTACATATAAAATTTTTCTTGCTGATTGCTACAATTGGTTTTTCTGCATATGCGCAAATGCCTAATTCTGACATTTACCTTTTTACTATAAAACGTACAGGAAGTACAATGATTGTAAAAAAAGGGGAAAACATCACTAAGCGAGATGGTTATGACAACCAACCATTTTTTACCCCTGATAATAAATCATTATTGTTTGTTTCTATTAAGGAAGACAAACAATCAGACGTTTATAGTTACAATTTAGGAAATCAAAAAATCAGTCCAGTAACTCAAACTCCTGTAAGCGAGTATTCGCCGATTGTTACACCTGATGGCAAATTTTTTACAGCTGTTGTTGTTGAGCAAGATTCTACACAACGCATTTATAAATATGATTTAAAAAACAAATTAAAACCTGAATTGTTGTTTGATGAAGACTCTGTTGGGTATTATTCTTGGCTTAATAAGGATTCGGTATTATACTACAAACTAACTGCACCGCACAGTTTACACGCTTATGATATAAAAAACAAGCGCGATGTTTGGATTGCTAACTCACCTACTCGCTCGTTTAAACCAGTAAAAAATTTCTCGTTCTTTTATTGCACACAAGACAAAAACGAAAGCATGGTTCGCATTTATAATATGCGTTTAAAAAAATCGGAAGAATACGTTGCAGTAAAAAAAGAGAATGAAGATTTTATTTGGGACAAAACATTAGGCTTAATAAAATCCGACGGCAGCAAAATTATGCGTTACAACGACGACATTAAAACCTGGGTTGAAATGGCCGACTTCTCCGCATTTGGAGTTGGAAAAATTACACGCTTTGCTTTTAGTCCGAATGGCAGATATATTGCGGTAGTGGGGAATAAGTAGTAGGTTGATTATTTCGGGTTTATTGTTTCAGGTTACTTAATCCTCTAAATCTTAATGCTTCTTAGTCTACTCAGAGGTAAAACAAATTCCTTTTAACTCGAAACTAAAAAAGAATATAATCCTGCGGATTCACCGGACTTCCATTATACCACAACTCAAAATGCAAATGAGGACCATTGCTTGTTTCGCCTGTGTTTCCAATAATTGCAATAGGTTTTCCTGCTTTTACATAATCGCCAACACGTACTGCAATTTCCGAATTGTGTTTGTAAACACTTACTAAATTATTACTATGCTGTATTTGTACCACATAACCATCTGCACTTGTAAAGCCTGCAAAAACAACCGTTCCGTCCAATGTTGCTTTTATAAATTCATTTTCTTTTGCAGAAATATCGGTTCCAAAATGTTCTTCGCGTAAATTAAAAGAACTACTTACCAAGCCTTTAACCGGGCTAAAAAACACAAAACTACTAATGCTATTTACTGGTTTTGATTTGTCTGTAATGTTTAATGAATACTTATCGGCAGACTCAATTTCATTTCTAAGCAACGAATCATTTGCAGAAGGACTAACGTTAACTCCTGAATAATTAACACTTGTATCCTTATTTGGTTTTTCAGGCTTACCCTCTGTTTTACCAGCAAGTACATCTGCAATGTTTTGTATAAACCAATCTTTAGCTTCCATACTTTCTTCTAACGAATCGGCACGAGCAGTTAAAATTATTAGTTCGCGTTTTTGATCTACATTTCCATAACCTGGTATATACTCTCGCAAAGGAGTAAAGGCCACCAAGCTAATCACTAAAAAAGTCATGATAATAGTAACCGAACCAAATAAAATAAGCAAAC
>Ga0075163_10008436_pt1 | contig 13568 bp, 13 predicted proteins | sample JI1023141ADNA_FD_71478 | JGI IMG/M metagenome (GOLD analysis project Ga0075163, IMG submission 71478) | Wastewater effluent complex algal communities from Wisconsin, to seasonally profile nutrient transformation and Carbon sequestration -... | ecosystem: Engineered > WWTP > Effluent > Algae...
ATCATATGCTTCTTCGTCACGTCCAAGCATCCGAAATGCTAGCGCATAAATTTGACGTTCCCACCGTCGCACCAAGAGATTAAAGGCTTCTGGGTCACCATTAAGGGTTCGTTCAATTATCTCATTATCAGTTTGTTCATTCTCAACGCCCCTTGGCCCAGCGCCCTTTGGCATCATAGGAAATTGCTCCTAGTTTTGAGCGATCCAGCTTTGCCTTTTAATCTTGTTATTTAGAGATAGGGCAAAACTAGAAAGTTTGAAAAGTTTTTTAAGTTTTAGTGAACTTTTTTAGATTGTGCTTCGTTCCACGCTTGAATAATCAGATTACGTAATTTTATAGTAGACTCTGCCATACGTTCAGCTTTTATTTCTAAAACACTAATTTCTCGATCTGCTATTTTTTCCTTATAGTTAAACCAAGTATTAGCATCAAGTTTTTCTTTTCCTAATGCAACATTACCTGCACGACAAAGCATAGGTAAATAATCATAGCCAGAAAGTAAAGCATCTATTACAAGAAAATATGGATCTATATTTTCCTGTTTTTTATTTTCATTTAATTTGGTAACAGTCTGTTGGAAATGTCTTAAGAATTTTTCCCGGTTTTCTTGCCCTACTTTGCTACTGTCTTCAAATAATAGCCCTTCTAAATCACCATGCAGGTTATGTTTTTTCTCTCGCTTTTGATTACAAGGACATTCATGTCCTTGATAATCTATTGTTGAGTGAAAAGGCTGATAAGAATCCCCTACATAATGAGATAAATAGCCCATCCATAGAAAAACTTGATCATTAGAATAATTTTCTCTTAGGCTTTGTACTAGGCTTTTATAACATTGTTCTGTGCGAAAAGTAATAAAACCAGCTTTTAGGTAACGTTCATCTTTTGAATTACGTGGCAAATCAGTTGGCTTTATCTTACTTGATCCATCTGGTAAAAATTTTTGCTTTGTTGGATCTGGATGAAAAAATTCTGTATCTAGATAATGTGTTAAAGGTTCGTCTATACCAAAAGCAGGTATAGGAGATTTTAATGCTGTTAATTTATCTGGCCTAACAGAAAAACTATCTAACCCTGCATCAAAGTTTCGTAGGTTATTAGTGTTATTTATATAAGCTTCAAACTGGGTAAGCTTATTTTTGTCGTCTAATCCTTCTAGTAAAATAGCTTTTAACTCACTAGGGATATTAGGATCATCAACAAGTAGCTTTACTGCCATTCTAGTAATTATTACATGCCCTTTACCTGACCAAGCCAAAGCTGATGTAGGCGAAAAAACTACCCCAAGAATTACTAGGACAGTAATTAATCTAAGTAGTTTTTTCTTAACATTACTAACATTCAAAAATAATCTCATCCTATTGTCTTAAAAGCTCGTCTTGCGGCTGTGGCAGTTCTGTCTAATAGTTCATCTGTATGAGCAGCACCAACAAACCCTACTTCAAATTGTGATGGTGCCATATAAATGCCTTCTGCTAACATTGCTCGGAAAAACTTAGCAAAACGTGTTGTATCAGAGACTTTAGCCGTTTCCCAATCCACTACTTCTTGCTCAGTAAAGAAACATGTAAAGATTGAGCCTATAGAGTTAATAGTTACAGCAATTCCGGCTTCTTTTGCTGCATCATTTGTTGCAGCAACAAGTTTAGCAGTTTGTGATTGTAGTTTTGTGTAAATGGACTCATCTTTTAAGATTTTTAGAGCAGCAAGCCCAGCAGTTACAGCTAAAGGATTACCTGATAATGTACCAGCTTGATAAACAGGGCCTATTGGAGCTAAATAATTCATTATGTCAGCACGACCGCCAAAAGCACCAACAGGTAGGCCACCACCAATAATTTTTCCTAAACAAGTAAGGTCAGGTTTGATGTTATAAAGGGCTTGTGCGCCACCTCTACCAAGACGAAAACCTGTGATCACTTCATCAAAAATTAATAATGAGCCTGACTCTCTAGTAACTTCACGTAGCTTTTCTAAAAAGCCTGACTTTGGTAATACACAACCCATATTACCAGGAACTGGTTCTATTACTACTGCGGCAATTTCTGAGCCGATCTCTTTAAATAGTACTTCTACGGCTGTAGTGTCATTAAAAGGTAAGGTAAGGGTATGTTTAACTGTTTCTGCTGGTACGCCAGGACAATCAGGAAGTCCAAAAGTTGCAATACCTGAACCAGCTTTTGCTAGTAGTGCATCGCTATGACCATGATAGCAGCCTACAAACTTAACTATTTTATCTCGACCTGTAAAACCACGAGCTAAGCGAATAGCGCTCATTACAGCTTCAGTACCAGAGCTTACCAAGCGGACTTTTTCAATTGAAGGTAATGCAGATTTAATTTCTTGAGCAAATTCAACTTCTAGTTCTGTAGGTGCACCATAAGAAGTACCTCTTGCAGCCGCTTGTTGAATAGCTGCAACTATTTCAGGATGAGCATGGCCTAAAATCATTGGCCCCCAAGAAGCTACATAATCAATATAGGTTCGCCCATCAGCATCAGTAATTTCTGCTCCCTTAGCACTAGAAATAAAAAGTGGCCCACCTCCTACAGCACGAAAAGCACGAACAGGACTATTAACTCCACCAGGAATATGTTGCTGGGCTTCTGCAAATAGCTCACTAGAACGGCTACCAGCCATCTGCTTACTTTCTGACATTACCACCTCCAAAAATTTTAATTAGTAAATTTAAGATATTGCTTAGAAAAATAACAAAATATCACAGCCAGAAAACAAAAAAGTATCTAAAGTATCTAAAAAACCGGAAGTTTTGGTTAGCAAAATGTTATTTTACATTTGAGTAGTAATAATGATTTAAGGCTGAAATTGTTTTTTCTAGAATTTCTGCTGGATCGTTTGAGAGTTTTACAACAATATCTTTTTTCTTTAGTGGTTTGTCTTCAATAATTTGACAAGATATATTTCCATCTGTCTCTTTTTTAATCTCAAGTGATCCTATTTTTGTTTTTATATCAACTACATCATTAAACTTATGTGTAGACATTACTACAGCGTAATCAATATTACCCCAAGCATAAAACTTTTCATTACCTGCTATTGTCGGTGATGTAAGGTGTTCTTGCCAAAGTTTATCCATTAATATAGCAAATTTCTCTAACAAACTAGCATAAGCTCCTGTAAACTTTGGTGTTTGCTCTGCTTCTGATGACATTTATTTAACTCCACTAAGTAAGTTTGAATCAATAACTTTAATTTATTATGATGGTTGACTTTAATTCGTCAACTTCAATTTGGCAAAGGTATTTCAAACTATGCAAACTATGCAGACTATGCAACTTGGCCTAGAAACACTCTTTAGCAATTATTTACAGCTTCTAGCTGGTGAGCGAGTAGGGTTAATTGTCAATCCTGCTTCAATAAATCAGCAATTTGAACATGCAGCAGATGTGTTTTATCGTTGTAAAGAGATTAATTTAACTACTCTCTTTGGCCCTCAGCATGGCATTCGTGGTGAAACCCAAGATAATATGATTGAGTGGGAAGGTTTTTTAGATAAACGTACTCAAACAACTGTCTATAGTCTATATGGTAAAACGCGGATTCCTACAGAGGAAATGCTTAAAGATGTTGATGTACTAGTGTTTGATATCCAAGATGTAGGAACAAGAGTTTATACCTTTATTTATACAATGGCACATGCAATGCAAGCTTGTGCAAAATATGGTAAGCGAATGGTAGTGCTAGACCGTCCAAACCCTATTGGTGGTGAGCTAGTAGAAGGTAATATGCTAGAGCCAGAATTTGCTTCTTTTGTAGGGTTATTTCCTATTGCAATGCGTCATGGAATGACAGTTGGCGAACTAGCACAAATGTTTAATGATGCTTTTGCAATTAATTGTAAGCTCGATGTAGTACCAATGTCTGGTTGGAAGCGTTCAATGTGGTGGGATGAAACAAACATTGAGTGGATTTTACCTTCTCCTAATATGCCAACATTAGATACTGCTATGGTTTACCCTGGAATGGTAATTTTTGAAGGGACTGCTGTATCTGAGGGGCGTGGAACAACTAGACCTTTTGAGTTAATTGGAGCGCCATATATTGATGCATATGAACTTACAGACAAGCTTAATAGCTTAAATCTTCCTGGTGTTTATTTTAGACCTAATTATTATCAACCAACTTTTCATAAGCATGTCGGTCAACTTTGTGGAGGTTTACAGCTACACATCCTAGATCGTCAAAAATATAAGTCTGTAATTACTGCTGTAGCGATTTTAAGCACAATTTATCATCTCTACCCTAATAAATTTGAGTGGAAACAGCCTCCTTATGAGTATGTTCATGACAAATTACCTATTGATGTAATTTTTGGATCAGACAAGGTAAGAAAGCAAATTGAAAAAGGTGCGTCTATTACACAAATTGAAGAATCTTGGCAACAAGGCGTTGATGAGTTTATTAAATTAAGGGAGAACTACTTAATTTATACATAAACCATTGTATATTCAGTAGTTAGTAAAAATGACCTAGGAGATTTAATTATGAAATAAGCTACCTGGAACATAACGTTCTCGTCCCATAAAGCGTTCTACATTGCTTTTTACACCACCAAAATCTTTTACATCATGAAAGTCCATTGACTTACCAGAAGTAAACAAAATTCTTAAAGCAGGTTTAGTAAGCAAGTAGTACCAAGAGCGTGTTTCTACACAGCCAAGGATTTTTCCCATCTCTATTTCTACAGTAGCAGCAGTTTGAGCAGTATTCATAGTGGGGTACCAAAAAATCCGGTAATTAGTAATAATTAATTTACCCTTTTCCCACCAAGCGCGCTGTGCTGGAGTAGTTAATACTTCAAATTCTCCTGGCTGAAGGTCTAATTTATGTTCTGTTTTACCAAACCATTTTGCCATGTGTCTTGCCTCTTTATCCTGTCTATGTCTTGTTAAGTATTTTCCTTGATTTTATCCACCAATACAAGACATTGTTCTTTCTGGAGCTACAAAATCTGGTTCATTAATTTTATGGCCTGCTTCTTTCTTTAGTACTGTATTACTAATAAATTGGCGCAGTTGTTCACGACTAGCACCACTACGCAGAAAATCTCGCAAGTTATGTTCAGAGAGTGAAAATAAACATGTCCGAATTTGACCATCGGCAGTTAAGCGAATTCGGCTACAAGCACCACAAAAAGGCTCAGTAACAGGAGCAATAATACCAATTTCTCCCCCTACACCATCAGCAAAACCAAATCGCCTAGCAGTTTCACTATTATGATTAGCAGTTAAAGGTTTAAGTGGATATTTAGCATTAATTTTTTCAAAGATCTCTTTTCCAGAAACTACTAAATCTCGGTTCCATTCTCCTGGGCCGTCTAGAGGCATATATTCAATATAGCGAACGATTAAGTTTTTCTCACGAGCAAAAGTAGCAAAATCAACTACTTCATTATCATTAATATGTCGCATTACTACCATATTAACTTTTATTGGAGTAAGTTTATATTTTTGAGCGGCTTCAATACCTTCTAAAACTCGGCCTAATGCATCTACTTTGGTTAGTAGTTCAAATGCTTTTGGTTTAAGAGAGTCAATACTAATACTGATTCTTTGTAGTCCAGCTTTACTTAACCTCTCAGCATATTCAGGAAGAAAATAGGCATTAGTAGTTAAAGCAAGATCTTCTACACCTGGAAGGTTAGCTAAAGTACGAATAAAATTAATTACTCCACGTCTAAGAAGAGGTTCTCCACCAGTAACACGTAGTTTGGTAACACCTAGGGAAACAAAAACTTCTGCTAAGTAGGTTAATTCTTCATAAGAAAGGATTTCAGATTTATCTTTCCATTGTACACCTGTTTCAGGCATACAATAGACACAGCGAAAATTACAACGATCAGTAATAGAAATACGTAAGTCTTTGATTTGTCGCCCATAACTATCCGTTAAGGTTGCTTTGTATATTGGCAACATAAAGCCTTCTTTCTGTTTTCTCTAATATTTTTAAGTTAAGTTAATTAAATATCAGAGAGTAAATGCCCCATTTTTTCTTTTTTTGTCTTTAAGTAATCTCTAGCAGGCGCTACCATCTCAAGATCAATTTCTAAAGGTACACGCTCTGCAATAATACCAGCAGAATGAAGCGCTGCTAGTTTATCAGGATTATTAGACATTAGCTGTACTGAATTAACTCCTAAAAGTTTAAGTATATCAATACATTGTTCATAATCACGTGCATCTACTTCAAAACCTAATCTTAGGTTGGCTTCAACGGTATCAGCACCATTATCTTGTAAGGCATAGGCACGAATTTTATTAATAATGCCTATTCCCCGACCTTCTTGAGGATGATAAATTATTATTCCAAGTCCATTTTCTGCTACTGCTTGCATTGCAGCATGTAATTGTCGACCACAATCACATTTGATCGAATGAAAAACATCTCCAGTTAAACATTGTGAATGGATACGTACTAAAGTTGGAGTATTTGCTTTTAGTTGGCCTTTTACTAATACAACAAACTCTTGATTATCTATTTTGCTACGAATCCCTAAAATTCGAAAATCCCCTAACTCAGTTGGTAGATTGGCTTCTGCCACTAACTCTACACTAAGTTCTATAACAGGTAAAACACTAAGATTATCCATCAAAATCTCCTAAAAACCATTTCCCTAACATTAAATGTGTTAAACATTAGGCGCTTATCTAGTGGCTTTTAATAGAAAAACATTAAACTATTAAAAATTCTATTGTTGCTCTGTCCTAGCGTCAAGCTAGTCTGCATAACAGAACGTTTTATTTCCTACGACAAAATCTTTTAGTAACTTCTAGCAATCGATTTATTTATACTATTTTTTATAAAAACCCTTGCAAAGTTTTTTCAGATAGTCTATACCCATATTGCTACACAAATACTTTTAAGGATATAGTATTGCTCGTGGACAACGGCAATAAAACACAACAACTCAGAATTAGTGGAATATTTGTTCCCAAGAAACATCATGCTGCATTAATTTTCTTGGCTGGAGACAAGTTAGGGACGGTCGTGCGTATAGATCGTGCTAAATTGACTATTGGCCGTGATAGCGATGCAGTAGACCTCCCTTTAGATGATGATGTTTCGTCTCGGGTGCATGCTCAAATCTTTTCTGTAACTACGGATAATGGGGATAAACAGTTTTGGATTTCTGATTTAGGTAGCACTAATGGTACTTTATTAAATGGTTTTTCTGTTCCCCAAGAAGAAAGCCGGTTATTACAAGATGGTGATAAAATCAAAATAGGTCGTCAGCTTTTTAAGTTTGCTATGTTAGATGACCTAGAAGTTGAATACCAAAAACGTGTTCATGAATTAATTGTTCATGATGATTTAACAGGACTATTAACCCGTAAAAGCTTTTCTTTAGAATTAGATCGCGAGTTAGTTCGTTCTCAAAGACATAGACATGATTTTTGTATTTTGATGATGGATATAGACTTTTTTAAGAAAGTTAATGATACCTATGGCCATTTAATTGGGAGTGAAGTCCTTAGACATACTGCTAAAGTAATTCAACAAACTTTACGTGACTCTGATGTTTTAGCTCGTTATGGTGGTGAAGAGTTTATTGCAATATTACCTGAAACCCCTAAACCTAGGGGAGTTGAAGCAGCCGAAAGAGTAAGAGAAGCCATAGAAAAATATGATTTCCCTGCCTCAATCCATGATACAGAAGCATCTTTACATATAACTATTAGTATTGGGGTATCAGAATTTCCTACTGATAGTGATACTTCTAATAATTTAATTGAAGGTGCAGACCTAGCACTTTATGAAGCCAAACAAACTGGTCGTAATAAGGTCTGTTTATACATCAGGAAAGATAGCCCTTCTAACCAATCATAAAATTTACTTTGTAAATTATTGAAAAATAATAACACTTCTCGTTTACAACTTAACTCTTTTTGGCTTTCTAACATATAAACTCACAAATGCCTAGGAGGTAACCTCTATGAAACTAGTAAAATATGTTTTTACTCTGTTATTTTTACTTGTATTTCCTAGTGTTGGTTTTTCTATGCCAATACAACCACAGCATTTACTTAAGCTTTCTACGAGTAGTGAAGTGATTGTATTTGGAAAAGTCCAATCAATAGAAAAGTTACCTAAAAAAGAAGATTCTCTTTCTACATCTAAAGCTACAATAAATGTTTTTTCTGTGCTTAAGGGTGAGATCGCTTCCCAACAAATATATGTTTATTTCTCACCTAGTCTTATATGTCCAGAACCTCCACAATATAAAAAAGGGGAAACTGTCTTAGCCTTTCTTAAATCTGATAAACAAGATTTTCCTGATGGATATATAACTGCTGGGCTTTCTTATGGTACAAAAGCTTTACCTCCTGAAGATCTGGTAATTTATAAAGAACGTATTCAAGAAATTTTAGAAATAAATAAAGAAGAAAACAAAACTCTCAAAGATAAACAAATTATAGAATGGTTAGTTCGTTGTATAGAACACCCTGCAACATTTTGGGAAGGGGCATATGGCCTTTTTGATAAAAAAAGCTTTACTTTTAAAATCATACAGCGCCCAGGGAAAAAAGCTGAATTTCTAGAAGACTCTCTTCTTGATATGCTTAATAGTGAACAGAGAATAAGAGTTAAAAATGCTCTATTTAGCTCTCCAACTATTGACGCTGGCCAACTAATACTAGTTCAAATGCTAAAAACTGATGATGATATAAGGTTTTTACCTTTTGTTATGGAGCATTTAAAAAAGAGTCTAGATAATCCATCTTATGATTTAGATAAATTAATGTTAATTGTTGGTGAAAGAAAGAATAATAAACAAGCAATTGCTTTAGCAAAAGACTACTCAAATATTTCGACAGATGAAGAAAAAAAGAGTTTAATAGAGAGAAAAAAATTATTAACAAGCTTTCTAGCTTTAGTAGAGAAATAAATAATATGTAGTTGCATAATTACTATTACTAGGTGTAATTAAACTTATGACTTTATCCGCCAAAGATCGCCTTATAGTAGCTTTAGATGTAGATAGTTCAGAGCATGCTCTTTCCTTAGTTGATGAGTTAAAACCTTTTGTTGGATTATTTAAGATTGGAAGTCAGCTTTTTACATCTGCTGGCCCAGAATTAGTATCTAAAGTTATTAAACGGGGTGCCAAGGTTTTTTTAGATCTAAAATACCATGATATTCCTAATACAGTAGCAAGTGCAGTAGTAGCAGCAATGAGGCTTGGGGTTTCTATTTGTAATGTTCATGCATTAGGTGGCTTGGAGATGATGAGCCAAGTTAAAGAACATTGTGAACATGTAGCAGCACGTGAAAATTTAACTAAACCTATTTTATTAGCTGTAACTGTGCTAACTAGTCATGATCAGGCTTCAATTAACAATTTAGGGATCAATGAGCCATTAAGCGATCTTGTAACAAGACTTGCTAAGCTAACAGCTAAAGCAGGATTTGATGGAGTAGTTGCTTCAGCACAAGAAATTGCTTTGGTAAGAGCAGCCGTAAATAGCCCTTTTATAATCCTTACTCCTGGACTGCGGCCTAGTTGGGCAAGCAATCAAGATCAAAAAAGAGTAATGACTCCAGAACAAGCATTAGCAGACGGAGCAGATTATCTAGTAATTGGTAGACCAATCATAGCTGATCCTTCACCTGCAAATGCGGCTCAAAAGGTTTTAGCTTCTTTAGAAAACCCCATTATTTTTCCTAAAAGCTAATAGTTTTTGCTAAATCAGATTACTATTAGCAACCAACTATCAGAAAACCTCTACTAACAGTTATTAATTGTAAAGAGTTCTAGTAACTTGCTAAACTCTAAGCTTTCTATAAACCAGAGGTTTAATATGAAAAAATATTTAGCAGTTTTGTTAGTTTTAAGTTTTTTTTTACTACCTAGTTCCTTTTTTGTTTCTGCAAATAATACATTTGAAGAAATAAAAAAAGTTAGTTCAATAATACAAATAGGGGAAAAACTTGACTATACAATAAAATGGAATGGGCTAACTGCGGCTAAAATGTCTTTGCAAACAGATAAGGTTACTAAAGATAGTAAGTCTGTTTATCGTTTAGAGCTAAAACTAGCAACTATTGGACTAGCTAGAGATCTTTTCCAAATGAATAATAGTTATACTGCCTTTGTTGATACCACTACAGAACTACCTAAAATAGTAGAGCGCAATCTATCACAAGGGGCAAAAACTGAACAAAATGCTTTAATTTATGATCAAGAAAAACATACTGTTACAATTGCAAATGAAAAACCTATCGCAATTGTACCTAATACTCATGATCTAAGTTCAATATTATGGGCTATTCGTAGTGCTAGCTTAAAAACTGAAGGTGAAAAAATAGCTATATTTAATAGTGGAGACAAAAAAACAATATTTTCACAAATTGAAGTTGGTACAAGAGAAGAGCTTACCTTAGCAAAAGGAAACGCTTTTGCTCGTGAATTAATTGTTAAAATACAAGATCAAGAAAAAGTATTTTCTGACAAATATGCTATTCGGGTTTGGGTAACAGATGATGAACGTAGGATTCCTGTTTTAATTACTGCACAGCCTTCTTTTGGAAAAATAAAAATAGAGCTTCTTGATTCTGAACCAGAAGAAGAAAATGATAAGAATGACTAGTTTAATTATGAAAACAAATAGTAAAAGCCAGCAAAATAGTAAAAAACTTACTTCAGAAAATTTTGCTCCTAACACTAATATTGAGAAAAAACTCGCAAGTCTACTTAATCAATGTATTAAGTCTATTGCTACATATAGCGATTATCCGCAAATTATTGGTGTTTTATTTCAAAACTCTGGTAACTTTGTGGCAACAACTAGTAAAATTTCCACTCAAACTAAGCTTTTATTAAAAAACTTTGAGCTATCTTTAACAAAGTTTAAAAAACTTTGCCAATATAGTACCCCTCTTAAAATAGGCCGATTTGGCACCAGTTATTATTTTTCTACTCAAGAAACTTTGCCAAAAGAATTTCAAAGTATTTTTCATAGCTTGTCTAGCACAACAAACCCTGCTACTACAACTAATAAGGATTATATTATTAATCCTTTGCTAAGTAGTAAGGGAAGTCTTTTAGGGTTAATAATAGTTTCTTATCTGACTCCAGGATTAATTCCTAAAGCTAGCAGTATTTTACCTATTATTACTTTTTCTAGTGAATTTATTAATGCCTATCAAAATATCTTAATTAGTAGCGAAACTTTATTATTAAGATCCCCTCGTCCTACACAGGATTTATCACAAGTAGATGAATATTTAAAGACTCTAGAAAAAACTCGTCAAGAGTTTGTAGCAATGCTAGTGCATGATATTCGCTCACCCTTAACAGTAGTATTAGGAACTTTAGATTTATTAATTACACAATCGCGTAAAAAAACAGATATTAAGATTACACCTAATTTAAATTCTTTGATTAATATGGCTTATGACACTTGTAAACAGATTATTAATATGGTGACAGAACTATTAGATCTTTCTCGTATGGAGCATTCACCACTTCAACTTCATAAAACAAGTGTTTCTCCTCAAGAAATAATTACCAAAGTTGTAGAAGAATGTTATAGCGTAGCCATTGAAAAACAAATTCGGTTAAATTTTGGTTGTAGCCCTGATCTAAAACCCATTCTAGCAGATATACAATATTTGCAACGTGCCTTAGTTAATCTTTTATCAAACGCAATTAAATATACTCCTGAAAATGGTGAGATTTGGTTTGAAGCTCGTGCTATGACAGATAATGGTCGTCAACCTATTTTATCATTTACTATAATTGATTCTGGGCTTGGTATTTCTGAAGAAGAACAAGCTTATATTTTTGATCCTTATTTTCAAGCCTCTAACCGTAAAGGACAACTAGGAATTGGTCTAGGTCTAGCTATTGTAAAAAAAATTGCCCTTGCACATAATGGATCTGTTTCAGTTAAAAGCCAAATAGGTGTTGGATCAGCATTTTCCTTATCTATCCCAATTTAGAAATTTAGCTAATTTATTTTTTCTTTGCTTTAGCCTTATTCTCTTCTGCCTTAGCCTTATGCTCTTCTGCTTTAGCTTTAGCTAATTTACGGATATAAGGAACTAAGGCTTCAATTTCCTCTTTTTCTAAAATCTCTCCATATGCAGGCATTCTAGGATCTTTTCCTTCTGTAATGCTTTTTGTAAGCTCTTCGTCTGTATGACTGCTTTGGAATTTAGGATCTGTAAAGTTTGGCATGTCTGCTATCTTAGGAACACCATCTGTTCCATGACAGCCTGCACAACGTTTAATAAAAATAGTATCTATTTCATTTTCATCTATTTGCGCAGTTCTACAAGCTCTAGGACTACTAAGAGTAATAACAAAACAACCAAATATAATTAAAATTATAGGAATTAATTTCCAATATTTACTCATAACACTTTCTCCATTATGGCAAATTGTGGTTGCTACTCTACTTTTACTGACAAATAAAATCAAGATTTCTACTCATAAGAAAACCCTTTTTTCTCATTCTAATAAGTAATTAAATTTTTTGGGAAAAATTTAAAAAATTTTAAGACTAAATTTACCTGATCAAAGCTCTAATAAACATAAACGCTAATCAATCAATAATAATAGCTAGGAAAGCTAGCAGAATCTTATATTTAATGGTGGGAAAACTTTATGAACAAATGTCTTTATAATCAATTGTCTAAAGTATTTTTTGCAATACTTATTGCTCTTACTCTTATTACCAATCCTTTACCAAGCTATTCTTTAGAAAAAAAATCTACTCATAATTATAGTAATAGTCTTTCTCAAGAGGAAAAAACATTACATATACTTAATCGTTTAGGGTATGGTGCTCGCCCAGGTGATGTAGAAAAAGTCCGTCGTATGGGATTAGAAAAATATATTGAATGGCAACTAAACCCTGAAAAAATTGATGATCAAGCAGTAGAAGCCCGCTTAAAAGGCTTAAATACCCTGTCAATGGATAGCCAAGAATTAGCACGTGCTTACCCTAAACCAAAATTAGTAAATGGTGGTAAAAAAGCCAAATTAGGTGATAGTGATTCTGATATTAATGATAAAAATGCTCAAAAAGCTCAAAAACTAGAAAAAAAACGTGATCGCTTAGGGATTGATGAAAATGAAGTAATGGGTAGACCTGCAGAAATTCTTATGCAACTTGCTCAACAACAAATTCTTCGCTCAGTTTATAGTGAACGTCAACTTAATGAAGTAATGGTAGATTTTTGGACTAATCATTTTAATATTTTCTGGGCTAAACAAACTGATAAATACTTGCTTACAGAATATATCCAACAAGTTATTCGCCCTAATGCAATGGGTAGTTTTAAGGATATGCTTAATGCTACTGCACATAGTCCAGCAATGTTAGTTTATCTAGATAATTGGTTAAGTGTTGATCCTAATGCTAGTCAAAAACTACAAGATCAAAGAGAGCAACGTAGAGAACGACTAGAAGAACTACGTGAACGTAGAGCTAACCGAGATATTTCAGGTAATCGCCAAAAGCCTTTTGGTGAGCCTCGTTTAGGTGGCCGTCGAAATAATCAATTCCCAGGTATCAATCCTAACAACCCTAACAACCCT